>ERZ778021.1482-NODE-1482-length-27334-cov-5.019649_pt1 | contig 27334 bp, 28 predicted proteins | sample MGYA00375751_ERZ778021 | MGnify/ENA primary metagenome ERZ778021 (study PRJEB29350, sample SAMN05389814) | bioreactor metagenome | isolation source: Thiocyanate stock bioreactor | place: South Africa: University of Cape Town | collected 2013-08-29 ... | reverse complement strand
CGACAACCCGTTCTTCCGGCTCTTTCCCTCTTGGGGCGTGCTGCCGATGGTGGTGCTGGCGGCCATGGCCACGGTCATTGCTTCGCAGGCGGTGATTTCGGGCGCCTTCTCGCTCACGGCGCAGGCGATGCGCATGGGCTACCTGCCGCGGATGCGGGTGATCCAGACCTCGGGCACGGCCATCGGTCAGATCTACGTGCCGACGGTCAACTGGCTGCTGATGGTGGGGGTGCTGCTGCTGGTGCTGGGCTTCCGCAGCTCGGGCGCGCTGTCGGCGGCTTGCCGCATCGCGGGGCCGATCACCATGGTGACGGCGATAGTCTCGCCAATGGCGCGGCCGAAGCCGAGAATGGCAGCGCCGACGATCCCCGACCGTGAGCGCGGCAGCACGGCCAGGCGCAGCATCTCCCACTTGGTTGCGCCCAGGGCGAGGGCCGCCTCTTTCTCACTCACCGGTGCGGTGGCGAACACGTCGCGGCAGATCGAGGTGATGAAGGGCAGCACCATGATCGCGAGGATCAGGCCGGCCGTCAGGATGCCGATGCCGTAGGGCGGCCCGGCGAACAGCGAGCTCAGCCCCGGCACGTGGCTGAAGGTCGAGATCAGGAAGGGCTGCAGCGTCCGCTGCAGGAAGGGCGCGAACACGAACAGGCCCCAGATTCCGTAGATGATCGACGGGATGCCGGCGAGCAGCTCGACCGCGATGCCGATCGGCCGGCGCAGCGGGCGCGGGCACAACTCGGTCAGGAAGATGGCGATGCCGACCCCGATGGGAACCGCGATCAGCATGGCGATCAGCGAGGTCGCCACCGTGCCGTAGATCGGCGCCAGCGCGCCGAACTTCTCCTTCACCGGGTTCCAGCTCTCGCTGACGAGGAACTCGAAGCCGAAGGTCGAGAAGGCGAGCAGCGAGCCGTTGACGAGCGAGACGGCGACGCCGGCCAGAGACAGCAGCACGAGCAGCGCGGCGGCGCGCGTGGTGTTGCGGAAGGCGGCGTCGGACAGGGCGAAGCGGCGCAGGCTCGCCTGCCTGCCGTCCGATTGCGCGCCCTCGCCTGCTGCGATGTCCGTCATGCCGTTTCCCCGCATGTGAAGCCGGGCGGCGGCCTGCGCCGCCGCCCGGACATTTTCGGATCAGTTGGTCGGGGTGTAAACCGGCTTGCCGCCTGCCTGCACCTGGTTCCAGGCGTCCTTGACCTTGGCGACGACCGCGTCGGGCATCGGGATGTAGTGCAGCTCCAGCGCCGCCTCGTCGCCCTTGGCATAGGCCCAGTCGAAGAACTTCAGCGCCTCGGCCGCGTCGGCGCCGTTGTCCGGATCGCTGTGGATCAGGATGAAGGTCGCCGCCGTCATCGGCCAGGTGCCGACGCCCGGCTGGTTGGCGAGGATCACGCCGAAGCCCGGCTGGCTCGACCAGTCGGCACCTTCCGCGGCAGCCGCGAAGGCTTCGGACTTCGGCGCCACGCGCTTGCCGTCCTTGTTGATCATCTCGGCATGGGTCATGTTGTTCTGCAGCGCATAGGCATATTCGACGTAGCCGATCGAATTGGCCGTCTGGCCGACATTGGCGGCCACGCCCTCATTGCCCTTGGCGCCGATGCCCACCGGCCACTCGACGCTCGCCTCGACGCCGACCTTGTCCTTCCACTCGGCCGAGACTTCGCCGAGATAGTAGGTGAAGTTGTAGGTCGTGCCCGAGCCGTCCGAGCGGTGGACCACCGCGATCGCGTCGCCGGGCAGCTTCACGTCCGGGTTGAGCTTGGCGATCGCCGCGTCGTCCCAGGTCTTGATTTCGCCCATGAAGATCCTGGCCAGCGTCTCGCCGTCGAGCACCAGCTTGCCCGGCTCGACGCCGGCGATGTTGACCACCGGCACGATGCCGCCCATCACGGTCGGGAACTGCACGAGATGGTTGGCGGAGAGGTCGTCGCCGGAGAGCGGCTTGTCGCTGGCGCCGAAGGTCACGGTGCGGGCGTTGATCTGCTTGATGCCGCCGCCAGAGCCGATCGACTGGTAGTTGAGGCCGATGCCGGTTTCCTTTTTGTAGGTGTCGGCCCACTTGGCGTAGATCGGGTAGGGGAAGGTCGCGCCGGCGCCCGAGATGTCGGCCGCGACGGCCGGCACGCCGGCGAGCGCGATCGAGGCGGCGACGGCGGCCGCCAGCGCGGCCGGGCGGATGAGACTGGTCATGGGTGCCACTCCTGTTCGGAAGTTCTGTGGACGCCTCGTGGCGTCGTGCAGCCCATAGCCGGCGGTTGTAACAGCTCGATGACAGTTCGGTGCAGCTTCCGTGACGCCGGCGCGGCAGGCCGTCCGCGGCCAAAAAGGCCGGGCGGGAGAACGTGGCCAGTTCTGGCAATTCTGCACCCGGTCCCGGCTCGACGCCGGACGAAGCCCGTTGGGGCTCTGAGAGCTCCGCCCATAGGACCGGCGGCCGTTCAGCCCGCCCGGAAGAAGCGGGCGCAGGCGCCCGCTATGTTCACTATCCGCACAAGTTCCGGCGCGTCCAATGGTGCGATCGCACCATTCCGCCTGGCGGCAAGGCCTTGCGCCGGTTACCGCCCCGCGCTAACGCGGCTGCGCCCGGCGCGGTAGCCGGCGGAAACGGCAGGCGAGGATGACGCGCGCGACCCTGATCGGCTTCACGGCCGTCGCCATGTGGGCGATGCTGGCGCTGCTGACCGACCTGTCGGGCAAGGTGCCGCCCTTCCAGCTCTCGGCCATCGCCTTCACGATCGGCACGCTGGTCGGCGTCGTCGCGCGGCTCGCCGCGCCTTCGCCTGCAGCAAAGCGCCAGCCGGTCCCGGCCGTCGTCTGGCTGATCGGCATAGGCGGCCTGTTCGGCTACCACTTCTTCTACTTCACCGCGCTCAGGAACGCGCCGGCCGTCGAGGCGAGCCTGATCGCCTATCTGTGGCCGCTGCTCATCGTGCTCGGCTCGGCGCTGATGCCGGGCGAACGGCTCGGCTGGCACCATGTCGCCGGCGCCCTGCTCGGGCTCGCCGGCACCTTCCTGATCGTCACCAATGGCGGCGGCCTGTCCTTCGACGGCCGCTATGCCATGGGCTACGGCGCGGCCCTCGTCTGCGCCTTCGTCTGGACCGCCTATTCGCTGCTGTCGCGCCGCTTCCAGTCGGTGCCGACCGACACCGTCACCTGGTTCTGCGCCGCCACCGCCATCCTGTCGGCCGTCTGCCACCTGGCGCTGGAGGAGACCGTCTGGCCGCAGGGCTGGGGCGAGTGGGCTGCGATCGCCGGGCTCGGCCTGCTGCCGGTGGGCGCCGCCTTCTACACCTGGGACTACGGCGTCAAGCACGGCAACATCCAGGTGCTAGGTGCGGCGAGCTACGCCGCGCCGCTGCTGTCGACGCTGATCCTGATCGCCGCCGGCGCGACGCGGGCCAGCCCGCACATCGTCCTCGCCTGCCTGCTGATCACCTTCGGCGCCGCGCTCGCCGCGAAGAACATGCTGCTGCGCCGCCGCGCGCCCGACGCGGCTTCGGCATGAGCCTGCCCTTCCCCGGCGCCGTCACCGCGACGGCCAACGGCCTGCTGCTGCTGTCGCTCATCGCCGCGGTCCTCTACGGCCTCGCGCAGGCGCGCGAGCCGTCCTGGCGGCGCAGCGTCGCCAAGACCGCCGCCGTCGGCCTGCTCGCCGTGCTCTCCGCCGTCGAGCGCGGCCCGCTCCTGCTCACCGCCGCGCTGGCGCTGGGCGCTGTGGGCGACGCGGCGCTGGCCCAGCGCGGCGAGCGCGCCTTCCTCGCCGGGCTCGCCGCCTTCCTGCTCGCCCACCTCGCCTATGTCGCGCTGTTCGCGACCCGCTGGCAGGGCTGGGACATCGTCACCCGCGAGCCGTGGCGGATGGCCCTCGGCCTCGCCTTGCTCGCCGTCTGCGCCTTCATGGCGGTGCGGCTGCGGCCCGCGGTCGGCGACGCGCTCCGCCTGCCGGTCGCGGCCTACACGGCCGCCATCCTCGCCATGGGGCTAGCCGCGCTCCTCGTGCCCGGCTGGGGCATCGCCGCCGGCGCTGCCCTGTTCGTCGCCTCAGACGCGCTTCTGGCCACCCGAAAGTTCCTGCTCGCCCCGGAAGCCGCCGCCGGCCCGCGCCTCGGCTGGGCCGTCTGGGCCTCCTACTACCTCGCCCAGGCCCTCATCGCGCTGATCCTGCTGACGTGAGCCGCCCTCTCAGAAATTGTCCTTCCGCTTCCTGATCTCGGCGAAGACGGCGACGTCGTCGGCGCCCTCCATGCCGAGCGTGGCGCGGATCGCCGGGTCGGTCCAGCGCAGGAACGGGTTCGTCGCGAGCTCTTGGCCGATCGTCGTCGGCAGCGTCGGCTTGCCGGCCTTGCGCAGCCTGTCGACCTCCTTGGCGCGCGCCTTGAGCTGTTTGTTGTCCGGGTCGACGGTGAGCGCGAAGCGGGCGTTGGACTGCGTGTATTCGTGGCCGCAATAGACCTGCGTCTCCGGCGGCAGCGCCGCGAGCTTGGTCAGCGACGACACCATCTGCGTGGGCGTGCCTTCGAGCAGCCGGCCGCAGCCGAGCGCGAACAGCGTGTCGGCCGCGAACACCACCTGCTCCTTCTGGAAATGGTAGGAGACGTGGCCGAGCGTGTGGCCGGGCGTGTCGATCACCCGCACGTTCAGCCCCGCCACCTTGATCATGTCGCCGCCGCGCACGGTCAGGTCGATGCCGGGGATCTTCGCCTTCTCCGCCTCCGGCCCGATGATCGTCAGTCCGAACTTCTCCTTCAGCGCCAGGTTGGCCTCGACATGGTCGCCGTGATGATGGGTGATCAGCAGCGTCGCGGGCGTCCAGCCCGTCCGCTCGATCGCCGCCAAGATCGGCCCCTCCTCCGGCGCGTCGACGAGGAAGGCCTCGCCGTTCTCCGGATTGCGCGCCAGGATGCCGAAATTGTCGCTGCGGCACATGAACTGTTCGATTTCGAGGGCCATTCCTGCCTCCATGCTTTTGCGGGCGGACGATAACGCATGTCGCCCGAAAGTGGGAACCGGTTTCGGGACAACGACATGCGTCAGGACAAGGGGCGGAGCAAGGATCAAATCCGCATGGTCGCGCGGCGGCATCGCATGGCGCAAACGACCTGTCACTCCGCCCGTCGGCGCGGCACCGTGGATCGTTGAACGCCGCGCGGCTGCCCGCTAGGCTCGCGCCGACCATGAACGACATCGTCGACCTCAGGAACTTCTACGGCTCGCTGCTCGGCCGCCTCGCCGAGCGCTCGATCGCGATGGCGCTGGCCTCGGTCTGGGCGCGGCTGCCCAACGAGCGGCTGGTCGGGCTGGGCTACGCCATCCCCTGGCTCGACCGTTTCGGCGCCGAGGCCGAGCGCGTCTTCGCCTTCATGCCGGTCGCGCAGGGGGCGGTGAACTGGCCGCCGGCCGGCCCGTCGGCAACCGCGCTCGTCTTCGACGAGGACCTGCCGCTGTTCGATTCCTGCGTCGACCGCATCCTGCTCGTGCACGCGCTGGAGCATGCCGAGAACCCGCACGAGACGCTGAAGGAGATGTGGCGCGTGCTGGCGCCCGGCGGCCGCATCGTCATCGTCGCGCCCAACCGGCGCGGCGTGTGGGCGCGCTTCGAGCACACGCCCTTCGGCACCGGCCGGCCGTTCTCGCGCGGCCAGCTCAACGAATTGCTGCGCGAAACCAACTTCACGCCCTCGGCCTGGGCCGACGCGCTGCACTTCCCGCCCTCGCGACGGCGCTGGGTGATGCGGCTGCACCAGCTCATCGAGCGCGCCGGCCGCCGCTTCTGGCCGATCTTCTCCGGCGTCGTCATCGTCGAGGCGCAGAAGCGGCTCTACCAGGGCGTGCCGGCGGCCAAGCGCGTCTCGCGCCGCGTCTTCGTGCCGGTGCTCGCCCCGCAGGGCGCGGCGACGCGGACCGGCCGTCAGTACGCCGATTCGGCCCGCACGTCGGCGACCGGCACGTAGATCGGGCCCTCGACGTTGTCGCGGCCGTAGGTGCCGCGCAGGTATTCGACGAACTCCGCGCCCTTCGCCCGGTGCGCGGCCTCCTCTTCCTCCGAGGGGAAGACGGTCTCGGCGCCCTCGCCGGCCGCGATGAACAGCGCGACATAGGCGTCGTGCCATTCCTCGATCTCGTCCGCGACCTCGATGTCGAGCAGGTCGAAATGGTTGCAGGGACAGTCGTCGTCGGCATCGAGGATGGGATAGCGCCACGGATGCACCGTGAAGCGGATGCGGGAGGGGTGCTTGACCGCATCGGCCTCGCCGTCGGCCTCCACGTAATCGTCATCGCCGCCGTCCCAGCCGCCCTTCGACCGCCAGAACAGGCTGCGCAGCAGGTAGGCGCCGTAGCCGAGCGTCGCGGCCGCCGTCGGCACCGCCGTCCACGGGTCGAGCGGGCCGGCCAGCCGCCCCTCGCGCCACAGATAGAGGACGAGCAGCGTCAGCACCGCGCAGCCCAGCGCCGCATTGGTCGTGCGCCGCCGGCCGACGGCTTCCTCCTCGTCCTCCGGCGGAAACGCCGTGCGCGCCCAGGCGAGCCAGCCGGCCTGCGCGCCGAGATTGGCGGCGAACAGCGGCACCGCCCAGGACGACAGCAGCGCGGCCGCCACCCCGCTCGCCCCGGTCAGCACCGCGCCGGTGCCGAGCAGCCAGCGCCGCACCACGGCCTTGGCCGGCTCCTGCTTCAGCGTGATCATGTTCAGCGCGCGGTCGAGCATCTCGCTCACCGCCATCGCGCGGATCGCGACCAGCCCGCCCAGCGCGTAGAACACGCCGGCGAGCCGCGCCGCGATCTCCAGCACCTCGTCCATTCGCCCCCCGCCGCGCCCGCTCAGGTGCCGGTGCGCGGCAGCGCCCGGCCCGCCGCCTGCCCGATCCGCTCCATCTGGTAGGGCGTCGTCTGGTAGACCTGGTTGATCCAGTTGCCGAACAGCAGGTGCGCGTGCGAGCGCCAGCGGTTGAGCGGCGGTCTCGACGGGTCGTCGTCGGGATAGTAGCCGTGCGGCACGTTGATCTCGACGCCGGCCTTGACGTCGCGGTCGTACTCTTCCTTGAGCGAGGTCGAATCGTATTCGATGTGGTTGAACATGTAGAGCCGGTTGCCGGCCGCCTCGGTCATCAGGCACGGCCCGGTCACGCTCGATTCCATCAAAAGCTCCAGCCCCCGCCCGGCCGGGATGTCGGCCGCCCGCACCTCCGTCCAGCGCGACACCGGCACCGCGAAATCGTCGGAGAAGCCGGCGAGATAGGGCGAGGCCGGCGCGTTGTTGCGGTGGCGGAACACGCCGAACGCCTTCTTCTCCAGCGTGTGCTTGGGGATGCGGTGGAAGTGCCAGGCCGCCGCCATCGCCCCCCAGCAGATGAAGAAGGACGAGTGCACGTTGGTCGTCGTCCAGTCGAGGATGCGCGTCAGCTCGTTCCAGTAGGTGACGTGCTCGAACGGCAGGAGCTCGATCGGCGCGCCGGTGACGATGAAGCCGTCGAACTTGCGCTCCGCGATCTCCTCCCACGTCCGGTAGAAGGTGATCAGGTGCTCCTCCGACGTGTTCTTGGCGCGATGCGTGCCGATGCGCACCAGCGTCAGCTCGACCTGCAGCGGCGAGGCGCCGATCAGGCGGGCGAACTGCGTCTCGGTGCGGATCTTGTTGGGCATCAGGTTGAGCAGGCCGATCTGCAGCGGCCTTATGTCCTGTCGCAGCGCTGTGCCCTCGTCCATGATGGCGACGCCCTCGCGCACGAGCACTTCGCGGGCGGGAAGCTGGTCGGGGATCTTGATAGGCATGGCACTGCTCCAAACAAAAAAGACCGGCGGCGGTGGGCGCGGCCGGTCCATCGGATTGTGAACGCAGCGGCCCTTTAGCGAGTTGTTTTACGTGGCTGCAAGCCGGCCGGCCAAATCACCACGGTCTGGGTCAAGGTTTTAGGAGCGCGACGCCTTTGCGTCAACGGGAAAGCTTTGCTAGAGCCTGCCGCACGCATCGTTCGGAACCGCTCCCATGACACAGATCGACCGCCCGCAGCCGAATCCCGGCGTGATGGACATTTCCGCCTACGTTCCCGGCCGCGAGCATGCGCCGGGCGTGGCCAGGGTCTACAAGCTGTCGTCCAACGAGACGCCGCTCGGCGCCTCGCCGGCAGCGATCGAGGCCGCCCGCAAGGTGCTGGAGCGCGCCGAGATGTATCCCGACGGCCAGTCGCTGGCGCTGCGCGAGGCGATCGGCGCCGCGCACGGGCTGAACCCCGCCAACATCCTGTGCACCAACGGCTCCGACGAGGCGCTGGCGCTGCTCGCCCAGACCTATCTCGGCGCCGGCGACGAGGGCGTCTTCACCGAGCACGGCTTCCTCGTCTACCGCATCTACATCCAGGCGGCGGGCGCGGTGCCCGTCGTGGTCAGGGAGAAGGACGAACGCGCCGACGTCGACGCCATCCTCGCGGCGGTGACCGACAGGACGCGCATCGTCTTCCTCGCCAACCCCAACAACCCGACCGGCACCTACATCCCCTTCGAGGAGGTGCGGCGCCTGCATGCCGGCCTGCCGAAGCGCGTGCTGCTCGTCGTCGACGCGGCCTATGCCGAATATGTGCGGCGCAACGACTACGAGGCCGGCGTCGAGCTGGTCGCGGAAAACGAGAACGTCGTGATGACGCGCACCTTCTCCAAGATCCACGGTCTGGCCGGCCTGCGCATCGGCTGGCTCTACGGCCCGGCGCATGTGCTCGACGCGCTGAACCGCGTGCGCGGCCCCTTCAACGTCAACGCCGCGGCGATCGCGGCGGGCGCGGCGGCCATCGCCGACCGCGGCCATGTGCGCAAGGCCGCCGACCACAACGAGCACTGGGTCGGCTGGGTCACGGACGAGCTGACCAGGCTCGGCCTGCGCGTCACCCCCTCGGTCGGCAATTTCGTGCTTGTCCATTTCGACGGCAGCGGCAGGACCGCCCCCGAGGCGGACGATTTCCTCATCGCGCGCGGCTACATCCTGCGCCGCGTCGCCGGCTACGGCTTCCCCAACGCGCTGCGCATGACGATCGGCTCCGAGGAAGCCAATCGCGGCGTGGTCGCGGCCCTTGCCGAGCTTCTGGGCCGCCGGGCATGAGCACGCCGCATTTCGACAGGATCGCCCTGATCGGCATCGGCCTGATCGGCTCCTCGCTGGCGCGCGTCATCCGCCGCGAGGGGCTGGCCGGCCATGTCGCCATCGCCACCCGCAGCCCGGCCACACTGAAGCGCGCCGAAGAGCTGGGCCTCGGCGACAGCTACCACACCGACCTCGCCGAGGCGGCCCGCGACGCCGACCTCGTCATCGTCTCCGTGCCGGTCGGCTCCTCCGGCGAGGTGGCGCAGGCGATCGCCCCGGTGCTCAAGCCCGGCGCCATCCTCACCGACGTCGGCTCGACCAAGGGCTCTGTCATCGCGCAGATGGCCCCGCACGTTCCGGCGGGCGTCCACTTCATCCCCGGCCACCCGCTGGCCGGCACGGAGAAGTCCGGCCCCGACGCCGGCTTCGCCGAGCTCTTCCGCAACCGCTGGTGCATCTTCACGCCGCTGCCGGGCACCGATCCGGCCGCGCTGGAGACGCTCTCGGCCTTCTGGCGCGCCTGCGGCTCCAACGTCGACACGATGGACCCGGACCACCACGACAAGGTGCTGGCGATCGTCTCGCACCTGCCGCACATCATCGCCTACAACATCGTCGGCACCGCCGACGACCTGCAGACGGTGACCAAGTCCGAGGTCATCAAGTACTCGGCCTCCGGTTTTCGCGACTTCACCCGCCTCGCGGCGTCCGACCCGACTATGTGGCGCGACGTGTGCCTGCACAACCGCGACGCCATCCTGGAGATGCTGTCCCGCTTCTCGGAGGATCTCGCCTCCCTGCAGCGGGCGATCCGCTGGGGCGAGGGCGACAAGCTGTTCGACCTGTTCAGCCGCACCCGCGCGGTGCGCCGCTCCATCATCGAGGCCGGCCAGGAAGTCGACGCGCCGGACTTCGGCCGCCAGCAGGCCGCGGGCCAGCCCAAGGGCTGAGACCTTTTGAAAAACCGTCAGGCCGAGGCGGAATCGAAGATGGGCGCGTAGCGACCAAAACGGTGGCCGGCGAGCACCGGAGCGGAGCGTACATTTGGGTACGTGAGCACCGGAGCGCAGCCGGACGCCGTTTGCAGCCCGGCCTCACGGGATTTTCAAAAGGTCTCTCATAAAGGCGGCAGCGCGCCGAGCGGAATGAAGCCGAGATAGACCTGCCCCTTGGTGACCGTCAGCGGCAGCGAGGGTGCGTCGCCCAGCGTCGCCAGCCCCGCGAAGGCGGCGCGGATGCGGTCGGCCTCGGCCGGGAAGGCCGCCGCCAGCACCGGCGCCAGCTCCTGCGCCTTGAGCGCGCCGAGCGTCAGCCGCGCGTCGACGAGGCCGTCCTGACCGACCGAGATCGTCCCCGCGGCCGTCAGCCCGGCGCCCGAGGCCGTCCTGACCTCCGCCTGCCGCACCGTCAGCGACAGGCCGCGCAGTTCGCCGCGCCGCGCCCGCAGCCGCTCGATCCCGTCGGCCACCGTCACGTCGACAAGCCCCGACAGCGGCGGCACGGTGCCCTCGCCGAGCAGGAAGCGGCCCGGCTCCAGCGCCTCGAAGCGCGCAGCCGCGTCGAGGTTGCCGCCGTTCGGCCGCAGATGCAGCTCCAGCCGGTCGGCGGTGAACGCGGTCGGCCCGTCCGGCCCGGGCATGTCGGCCACAGCCTCGACCTTGCGCGCCTCGATCGAGACCAGCTCCGGCAGCGGGCGCGCCAGCCGCGCCGAGGCGCGCAGCGCCGCCCAGTCGACGTCGAGCGGCACCATGCCCGGCAGCGTCACCCGCGCCGGCGCGTCCGCCTCGGCCACGACGTGGCGCGGGTCGTAGATCTGCGCGGCCGAGCGGAAGGCGCCGGTCGAGGCCGCCGCGCCCAGCGCCGCGCGCTCGACATAGGTCGCGTCGCAATAGAGCCCGATGCGGAACGGATAGCCGTGCACCGCCGGCGTCTCGCAGACCGCGCGGTTGCCGTCGCGGCCGAGTGCGGCGAGCGTGGCGTTGGCGCGGTCGAGCAGGCGGCCGGCCGCATAGTGCCAGCCGGCGGTGTAGAGGCCGATCGCCGCCACGATCCCGACCGCCATCCAGAAGAAACGCCGCGAGACGTTCTTTCCCCCTGCCCGACTTGACGCCATGCCGCCCGCCTCGCTAACCGGTCCGCTCGCGGCCGCCGCTGCACGGCGCCACCGCTTTTCCCGTCAGGCAGGCGATATGAGCGATTTTTGGGTGTTTGGCTACGGCTCGCTGATCTGGCGTCCCGGCTTCGCGCATGTCGAGACCCGCCGCGCCCGGCTCCACGGCTATCGCCGCTCGCTCTGCGTGCTCTCCCATGTCCACCGCGGCACGCCCGACCGGCCCGGCCTCGTGCTCGGGCTCGACCGCGGCGGCTCCTGCGTCGGGCTGGCCTTCCGCGTGCCCGGCGGCCTGCGCGACGAGGTGGTGGGCTATCTGCGCGAGCGCGAGCTGGTCACCAACGTCTATCTGGAGCGCTCGCTCCCCGTCCGACTCGAGGGCGGGCCGGAGGTTTCGGCGCTCGCCTACGTGGTCGACCGCGCGCATGCGCAATATGCCGGTCGCCTGGACGTCGAGGACGCGGCGCGTCACGTCTCCGGCGCGGTCGGCCAGTCCGGCCGCAACGAGGACTACGTCGCCAACACCGTCGAGCACCTCAAGGTCCTCGGCATCCGCGACCGCTGGCTGGAAGCCGTCGCCGCCGCGTCGCGCCGGGGGCAGAGGAAGGCATCTGAGGCAGATCACGCACCTGCGCGCCTACCCTGAAAGGAAGTCCCCTACCCTCCGGCCGTCACCTCCGTCGCCTCGCCGGCCACCTGCAGCTCGGCCACGCGCCTTGCCGCCGTCGGCGGCAGCGGCGGCGGATTTGGCCCGGTGGCGGCGGCGAGCAGGAAGGCGTCGCAGGCGGCCTCGGTCTCGGCGACCAGCCGGTCGTACATCTCCTGCCGCGGCAGTCCCGGCGGGATCGGCGGCAGGAAGCGGGCGTGGATCGTGCCCGGATAGCGCAGGAATTTGCGGCGCGGCCAGTAGAGCCCGGCCTGGTGGGCCACCGGCACCACCGGGATGCCGAGCTCCGAATAGAGCTCGACGATGCCCCATTTGTAGTTCGGTTCCGCCCCCGGCGCCCGCCGCGTGCCTTCCGGGTAGATGATGAGCTGGCGGTTCTGCTTCATCTCCTCGCGCGTGCGGGCGATCACCTCCTTCAACGCCTTGGAGCGCTTGCCGCGGTCGACCGGCACCATCCGCATCTTGATGATGTACCAGCCGAAGAAGGGGATCCAGCGCAGCTCGCGCTTGAGGATGTAGAGCGGGTCGCGGATGTAGGGCAGGAAGCAGATCGTGTCGAGGAAGGACTGGTGCTTCGGCGCCAGGATGTAGGGGCCGTCGGGCAGGTTCTCCATGCCCTGCACGTCCATCCTGATGCCGGCCAGCTTCTCCATCAGCCAGACGCTGGAGCGCGACCAGAACTTCGGCACGAGCCACGCCCGGTGGCGCGGCACCAGGAAATAATACGGCGTCCAGAAGATCATCTGCACGATGAGGTTCAGGTAGAACGCGGCGTTGAAGGCGATGGAGCGGATGTAGAGCATGCGTGAGCCCCCTTGCCTGCTGGTTACACCAGCCCGGGCGAAAGGCAAGCTGCGCGCTCTATTCGACCGAGGCCGCCTCCAGCGGCTGCGCGGTCGCGGCGCCCATGCGCTCGTCGAGCATGCCGCGCGCGATCGCGGCGAGGTATTTCGTGTATTCGGTGAACAGCACCCGCAGCGCGTCCGCGTTGAGCATCCATTCGCCGCGGTCGATGCGGGTGTTGACCACCGGATAGGGGATCAGCTCGATGCTGTCGTCGATGCGCCGCATCTCCAGCAGCGAGCGCGGCATGTGGTAGTTGTTGGTGACGAGGATGGCGGTGGAAAACGCGTTGGCGTGCATCCACTTGGCGCTCTCCTCGGCATTGCCGATCGTGTCCAGCGCCGCATGGTCGATGTCGACGCAGCAGGAGAACAGCGACTTCTCCGCGCCGGTGGCGCGGCGCAGGTCCTCCGGCCGCGCGATCGGGTTGACGCCGCTGATCAAGAGCCGCTTGCCCTTGCCGGACTTCAGCAGGCTCACCGCCGCGTCGATGCGCGACTGGCCGCCGGTGAGCACGATGATGGCGTCGGCCGCCCTCTGCGCCTGCGGCGCCGCCAGCCTTCCGACATGGGTGGAAAACAGCGCGAAGCCCAGCGCGAAGGAGAGCAGCAGCGCCCCGCCTGTCCAGAAGGACAGGCGCAGCCAGGGCGAACGCCCTCGCCGGGCTCCGCGCTCGCTCGCGCCGCCGGGTGCCTCGATCCGTCCCTTCATGCCCTCCTGCCTATCACGCCATTGCGACGCGGACCGGGCGCGCCCGGCCACAAATGATTACAGCATGATTCGCCGCGTGAACGCGGCCGCGCCCATGAGCGGCGTTTTGTCCCGGCACGCGTCGCCTCACCCGTCGCTCTGCCGGGCGTCGAGGTCGCTGAGGAAGGAGACGACCGTGATGTGCGAGGTCGCCGCCGTCAGCACCGCCACCGCCAGCACGATCACCAGCACGCCGGCATAGCCCGACAGCCCGATGGCGAAATTGCCGAACAGCGCGGCCGCCTGGTCGCCTTCCGGCGTGGCGAGGTTGCGCGACGACCACCACGAGAAGCCGAGGAAGATGATCGCCGCGGCCAGCCCTCCCGCCGCCGCGCCCTTCATGCCGGTGACGAGGAAGTGGCGGCGGAACTGCGCGGCGATGAAGCGCGCCTCGGCGCCGACGAAATGCAGCACCTCGATGATGTGGCCGCTGCCGGCCATCGCGCCGCGCGTCGCGAACACCACCGTCAGCACCGTCGCCGACAGCATCAGCGCCAGCACGCCGGCGCCGATCGTCACCGTCGTGCGCGCCATCGCCACCAGCCGGTCGACCCAGTTGCGGTGGTCGTCGAGCGAGGCCTGCGGGATCTGCTCCGTCAGCGCCTGCCGCATCGCCGCGAAGTCGGGCGGGCCGGCCGGGTCGATGGTGATGGTGACCAGCCGCGGCACCGGCAGTTCGTCGATGTCGAGCCCGGTTCCCAGCCACGGCTCCAGCAGCCGTGCCGTCGCCGCCCGGTCGATCACCGTCGTCGAGCGCACCCCGGCGAAGCCGCCGGCGATCTTCGCCGCCCCGGCGAGCGCGGCCTCCATGTCCAGCCCCTCGGCCGGCTTGATCTGGATCGTCGCCTCGCGCGAGATTTGCGTCTGCCAGGTCGCAGCCGTGTCGTTGACCAGCGTGACGGCGCCCAGCGTCAGGCACGACAGGAAGGTCATGATCGCGATGACCAGCACCAGCGCGTTGCCGGCCAGCGCCTGCGGCGGCACGATCGGCGCGGTGCGGCGCTGGCGCGGGCGCATGGGCGGCGCGCCCCGCTGCGCCTCCGGCCGCTGCGCCGGGCCTGTCGCGCCCGCCTCAGTCATAGATGTCCAGCCTGCCGTCGGCGAGCACCATGCGCCGCGCCTCGACCTGCTCCATCAGCGTCAGGTCGTGCGTGGCGATGACGACGGCCGTGCCCAGCCGGTTGAGCTCGATGAACAGCCGCAGCAGCCGCCGCGCCAGCGTCGGGTCGACATTGCCGGTCGGCTCGTCGGCGAGCAGGATGCGCGGCTGCTCGATCAGCGCGCGCGCGATCGCGGCGCGCTGCTTCTCGCCGCCCGACAGCACCGGCGGCAGCACGTGCATGCGCTCGCCGAGCCCGACCCATTTCAGAAGCTCGATCACGTCGCTGCGGTAGCTCGCCTCCTGCCGCCCGCGCACCCTCAGCGGCAGCGCCACGTTCTCGTAGGTCGTCATGTGCTCCAGCAGGCGGAAGTCCTGGAACACGATGCCGATGCGCCGGCGGATCAGCGGCAGGTCGCGCCGCGTGATCTGCGAGCGCTCCTTGCCGAACACGGTGATCAGCCCGCGCGTCGGCTTGAGCGACAGGAACAGCAGCCGCAGCAGCGAGGTCTTGCCGGCGCCCGACGGCCCGCTGAGGAACTGGAACGAGCGTTCCGGGATCTGGAAGGAAACGTCGCGCAGGATTTCCGGCCCCATGCCGTATCTCAGGCCGACATTTTCGAAGCGGATCAACGGAGGCGTCCCTGGCGTTTGGGGGCGGAAGCGTGGGTGTCGCGGCCGGTCCCCGACAATCGGGACTTATGCTTAACCGGAGGTTAAGCCGCGCCGCGGTCGCGAAGCATTAACCATTTCCCTTTAACCCGGACGGAGGCGTTCCCGAAAGGCCGAGATGACCGACGAGAACATGGCACGTCCGTTTTCCGGCGAAATCATGGCCGGCGGCCCGCGCGCGACCTCGTCACGGCCGTCGCCCGCGCCGGACGTCATCGACGCCGAATACGTCACCGTCGATCCCGTGACCGGCGCCGTGCAGCAGCCGGCCGCCTCGGCGCCGGGCGCCACCGCCTCTCCCGGCATGGACATCCTGCGCGGCGAGGCCGAGCGGCGCCGGCGCGAGCGCGGCGGCCCGCTGTTCTGGGCCGGCGGCCTGTTCATGGTGGCGGCCGCCTTCTGGGTCTCCGGCGGCCACGCGCTGATGGCCCGGCCGCAGCCGGCAGCACCCATCGTCCGCACTGCCGCGGTGCCGCTGCGCATCGCGAAGGTCGAGAGCCGCATCGAGCGCCAGGGCGCCCGCGCCTTCCTGCTCGTCGACGGCGAGGTCGCCAATGACGGCGCCGCCCGCGCCGCGCTGTCCGGCCTCGAGATCAGCGTCGCCGGCAAGGACGGCCGCACCACCCGCTATTTCCTGGGGACAAGCGACCGCGTGCTCGCGCCCGGCGAGCGCTTCGCCTTCTCCAGCCGCCTCGATGCCCCTAAGGACGGCGTCGAGAGCGTTACCGTCGACTTCAGGAAGGAAGGCAGCCTCTGATGCCCGTCGTCCGCGGCAAGGATATCGAGGTGCTGTTTTCGGCCTCGACCATCGCCCGTCGCAACCTCGAGCTCGCCAAGGAGATCGCGGGCCGCGACTATCACGACCTCTTGGTCATCTCGGTGCTGAAGGGCTCCTTCATCTTCGCCGCCGACCTGATCCGCGCCATGCACGACACCGGCCTGTCGCCGGAGGTCGAGTTCATCTTCATCTCCAGCTACGGTGCCGGCACCACGAGCGGGCAGGTGCGAGTGCTGCGCGACATCGACAATGACGTCGCCGGCCGCGACGTTCTCCTGATCGACGACATCCTCGAATCGGGCAAGACGCTGCGCTACACGCGCGACCTGATGCTGTCGCGCGGGGCGAGAAGCGTGTCGATCGCCGTGCTGCTTGACAAGAGCATGCGCCGCCAGATCGAGCTGGAGGCCGATTTCGTCGGCTTCGACTGCCCCGACTATTTCGTCGTCGGTTACGGCATGGACGTCGCCCACGCCTTCCGCGAGCTGCCTTTCGTCGGCGTCGTCAAGGGCGACGCCTGACAGGCGCATGTCGCCCGAAAGTGGGAACCGGTTTCGGGATGACGACATGCGCAAGACAAAAAACGGCGGAGGACCGCGCTTGAGCCGTATCCTGGTGGTCGAGGACGACTATTCCGTGCGTAGCTTCACCGCCCGCGCCCTCGTCGGCGCCGGCTACAATGTCGACACCGCCGAGGATGGCGACATCGGCCTCGACCGCATCGGCCGCGAGGCCGGCGGCTACGACCTCGTGCTCTCCGACATCCGCATGCCGGTCATGGACGGCATCGAGATGGCCCGCCGCGCCGCTTCCGCCTTCCCCGGCCTGCGCATCCTGCTGATGACCGGCTATGCCGAGCAGCGCGAGCGCGCCGCCGAGCTCGACGGTATCGTCGTCGGCGTCGTCAACAAGCCCTTCACGCTCGACGAGCTGCGCCGCGAGGTCGGCCGCGCCATCGCCTGAGCCGTTCAGGGACCTCGGCCGGCCACCCCACCCCTGCCCCTTCCTCGCGAGAGGGAGGGGAACGCATATGACCTTGCGAGACCGCACGTCCGGGCCGTCATCCTCGGGCTTGTCCCGAGGATCTGCTTTCCTCGGCCGGGCGGGTGACAGAGGCCGGCGGCCGCGCTATATGCGTGGCGGGGATGGGGTCCCCCGTATAACCGCCCTGTGGCTGATGACTCCTGCCAGCGCAACCCTGCGCCACCGGTCGGCATGACCGGCTGCGCATGTCCGGGCAGGAGGTATCCATGGTCCCGTTTCTGTCGCCCCTTCCCTTCCTCGTCGTCTTCGTCGGCGCCGGCCTCGGCGGCGTGGTGCGCCACGGCGTCAACCTCGCCTCCGCCCGCCTGTTCGGGCTGGATTTCCCGTGGGGCACGCTGTTCATCAACGCCTCCGGCTCGCTGGTGATGGGCCTGCTGGTGGAGTTCTTCGCGCTCCGCTTCGACCCCGGCCAGCACTGGCGCCTGCTCGCCACCACCGGCTTCCTCGGCGGCTTCACGACGTTCTCGACCTTCTCGCTGGAGGCGGTCGTGCTGTTCGAGGCGGGCCGCCATCTCGCCGCCGCCGCCTATGTGCTCGGCTCGGTCGCGGCCGGCCTCGCCGGCCTGCTGGCCGGCTTCGCGCTGGTGCGGGCGCTGGCGTGAGGGTGAAACGGAACGAAAGGTGATGCGATGATCCAGGGCTGGACCTTCTGGGCGCTCCTGTCCGCCGGCTTCGCGGCGCTGACCGCCATCTTCGCCAAGGTCGGCGTCGAGAATGTCGGCTCCGACTACGCAACCTTCGTGCGCACGCTGGTCGTCGTCGCCGCGCTCGCCGGCATGCTGACGATCACCGGACAGTGGCAGTCGCCCGCCTCCGTCTCCGGCCGCTCGCTCGCCTTCCTCGTCCTGTCCGGGCTGGCGACCGGCGCCTCGTGGCTGTGCTATTTCCGCGCGCTCAAGCTCGGCGACGCGGCCCGCGTCGCCCCGGTCGACAAGCTCAGCGTGGTGATGGTCGCCGTCTTCGGCGCGCTGTTCCTCGGCGAGCGGCTGGCCGCCGTCAACTGGCTCGGGGTGGCCCTGATCGCGGCCGGCGCCGTGCTGGTCGCCTGGCGGGTCTGAGCGGGCCGATTATTGCGGCCGCAGCAGCCGCTCCAGATAGTCGCGCTCCAGCTCGGGGCTGAGCGCATTGCCCAGCCGCCGGCGGATCTCCTCGAGGATGCGGCGCGCCCGCTGCACGTCGATCTCGTCCGGCACCTTGACCGAATTGCCGAAATCCGGCCCGTTGGTGGCGCGCGGCCGGCCGAGCGGGTCGCGGTCGGCGTTCTGCTCGCGCCCGCCCTCCTGCGAGCCGCCGCGCTCACCCTGCATGGCCTGCTGCATCTTGTCCATCATGTCCTGCGCGCCGCGCCGCATCGCCTCCAGCGCGCGGCCCTGCTCGCCCACGGCCCGCTCGCCGTCGGCGTCGCCCAGCGCCTGCCCGGCCTCGCCCATCGCGTTGCCGGCATCGCCGAAGCCCTCGCCCGGCTCGATGCCCATCTCGCGCAGCGAGCGCATGAACTGCTGGAGCTCCTGCTGGAGCTGGTCCTGACCCTGCTGGAGCTGGCGCAGCGCGTCGGCGAGCTCCTGCGGCGACATCGGCTGGCCGTCCTGGCCGGGCTCGCCGCCTTGCCCCGGCTGCTGGCCGCGCTGCTCGGAACGGTCCTGCCCGCGCTGCCGCTGGCCGCGCTGCGCCCGGTCGGTCTGGAACGTCTCGTTCATCAGCTCCTGCTGGCGGCGCATCATCTCGCCGAGCTTGTCCATCTGCTGGCGCATCTGGCCCTGCTGGCCGCCCTGCTGTCCCTGCTGGCGCTGGCCCATCTGCAGGTTGTTCATCATGTCCTGGAGCTGCGACAGGAGCTGCTCGGCCTGGTCGCGCGCGCCCGACTTGGCGAGGTTCTCGATCTGGTCGAGCATGCGTTCGAGGTCGCTCTGGCGCAGCTCCTGCGCGTTGGGCGGCATCTGCTGCTGGGCGGCGTTGGGGTTCTGCGCCTGCCGCTCGGCGAACTCGCGCAGGAAGTCGTTCATCGCCTGCCGAAGCTCCTGCATGAGCTTCGAGATCTCCTCCTCGCTGGCGCCGTTCTTCAGCGCGTCGCGCAGCGCCTCCTGCGCCTGCCGCAGCTTGCGCTCGGCCGCCGACAGGTCGCCGTCCTCGATGCCGAGCGCGATCTGCCACAGATAGTCGACCACGTCGCGATACTGGTCGTCGTTGCCGGCGTTGCGCAGCCGCGCCCGCGCCGACATGATCGCCAGGTAGTGGCTGAGGTTGTCGAACGCCTCCTCCGGCCGCAGCGTCACGGCGCCCATCAGCCGCAGGACGCGCGCCTTGTTGTTGGCGTCGAGCGCGAGCAGGCGGCGCTGCTCGATCACCGCGCGGGCCAGCGGGTTGGAGAACGGCCGTTCTGGCAGCACGAGGTCGCGCGTCTCGGAGCGGCCTTCCTGCCCGGCCGCGTCCTTGACCGACAGCGTCATGGCGACCTTGCTGCCGGCCCACGGGTGCTGGGTCAGGTCGCGCGTCGTCCGCGCCGCCTTGTCCTGCGCGCCGCGCCGCGGCAGCGTCAGCGGCATCTCGGGCGCGCCGTAGAGCGGGTGCGCGCCGGGCGCGTCGGCCATCTCCTGCTTGAACTCGGCATTGCCCGACACCGCGCCGTAGTCGTCCTCGACCGTGTAGGCGAGGTCCAGCGTGCCGTTGACCGCCCGCTTCGGCTCGCCCGCATAGGCGATCGTTGGCGGCCGGTCGGGGATCACCTGGAAGGTCCAGCGCCGCAGCTCCGTCTCGCCGGCCTTGAGCGTCAGCAGCCCGTCATGCGGCAGCTTGCCGCCGAACTGGCGCGAGGCGGCGGCCGCGCCGTCTCCCGTCCCGGGCGCGGCGGCCGGCTCCAGCGCCGTCTCGCCGGCCTTGTCGGTGAAGGCGAGCGTCTCCGTGCCCGATCCGCCGGTCACCCGCACCGCAAAATCGCTGCCGGCCGGCACGGTGAAGATCTGCTGCTCGCGGTTGCCGTCGGCGGTGAGGAACACCGGCGCGCGGCCCGTATAGGGCGGCGGCGTCACCCAGGCGTCGATGCGCGCGGGCGCGACCTCCGGCCCCGCCGCCGGCACGAAGGCGTCGAACAGGCTGCCGCCGCGATGGCTGCCGGAGAAGGCGAAGGCCGTGACTAGCAGCAGCGCCAACGCCGCGCGTGCGCCCCACGGGTCGCGCTCGGGGATGCGCGGCCGCGGCAGGTCGCCCGACAACGCGCCGAGCCGGTCGGCCATGCGCTTCTGGTGCTCGCGCCACAGCGCCTCGGCGAAATCGCCGCCCGAGCCTGCCAGCCGGTCGCCCTGCGTCGCCACCGGCGCGTGCTCCAGCGCATTCGCCCGCTCGATGCGCCGGTCGATCTCGGCCGCGGCCGGCCGGCGATAGAACCGCAGGGGGATGAGGGCGGCCAGCGCCGCCAGGCCGAACAGCGCCGCGACGGCGATGCGCAGCCAGTCGGGCATCAGCCGGAACAGGCCGAACCACGACGCCGACAGGAACAGCGCCGCCACGATCAGCAGCGGCAGCACCAGCGGCCACAGCCGCTCGGCGGCGAGCGCAAGCCCGACCGCGACGCGCGTGCGCTTCAGCCGGGAGGCGATGCCGCTATCGACGGGCTCGTTCCGCAGGTCGCTGGTTCCTTTCCGCCGCAGGGATCATGGATCGGGCGCGCGGCAGCTCGCATGCGGTCCAAGATAGCACCGATCGCGGCAAAGGCGAGGCAGACAACGCGATCGTGATGGGTTGCGGCGGTCTCTCCTCTCCCCGTTCACGGGGAGAAGGGGAGGGAAAACCCTCAAACCCAGTCCGGCACGGAATCCAGCCCGATCAGCTCCTCATAGGTCCGGCGCGGCCGCACCACGGCGAAGCGGTCGCCCGAGACCAGCACCTCGGGCACCAGCAGGCGCGAATTGTAGGTGCCGGCCTGCACCGCGCCATAGGCGCCGGCGGTCGACACGGCGATCAGGTCGCCGGGCTTCATGCGCTGCATGTCGCGGTCGTGGCCGAGGAAATCGCCGGTCTCGCAGACCGGCCCGACGATATCCACCCTGAGGCGCGGCGCGTCGTCATGGCGCACCACCGGCCGGATCGTGTGGAAGGCGTCGTAGAGCGTCGGCCGTACGAGGTCGTTCATCGCCGCGTCGACGATGAGGAAGTTCTTCGCGTCGCCTTCCTTGAGGTAGACCACTTCGGAGACGAGGATGCCGGCGTTTCCCGCGATCAGCCGGCCCGGCTCGAAGATCACCTTCACGCCGAGCTTGGTGACGTGCTTGCGCACGATCTGCGCATAGGCATCGGGCAGCGGCGGCGGCTCGTTGTCCTCGCGATAGGGGATGCCGAGCCCGCCGCCGAGGTCGATGTGCTCGATCATGTGGCCGTCGGCCTTCAGCGTCGCGGTCAGCTCGGTCAGCAGCGCGAAGGCGTCGTCGAAGGGCTGCAGGTCGGTGATCTGGCTGCCGATATGCATGTCGATGCCGGCCACCTGCAGGCCCGGCAGCTCGGCCGCGCGGGCACAGACCGCCCGCGCCCGCTGCCACGGTATGCCGAACTTGTTCTCAGCCTTGCCGGTCGAGATCTTCCTGTGGGTCTTGGCGTCGACGTCCGGATTGATGCGCAGCGACACCCGGGCCGTGCGGCCTGCCGCGGCCGCGCGGGCCGACAGCAGTTCCAGCTCCGGCTCGGATTCGACGTTGAAGCAGAGGATGTCGGCGGCGAGCGCGAAATCCATCTCCCGCGCGGTCTTGCCGACGCCCGAGAACATGATGCGCGATGCCGGGATGCCCGCGGCCAGCGCGCGGCGCAGCTCGCCCTCCGACACCACGTCGGCGCCCGCCCCGAGCTTGCCGAGCAGCGTCAGCACCGCCTGGTTGGAGTTCGCCTTCATGGCGTAGCAGACGAGCGCGTCGAGCCCGGAAAACGCCTGCGCGAACACATGGTAGTGCCGCGTCAGCGTGGCGGCCGAGTAGCAGTAGAACGGCGTGCCCACAGCGGCCGCGATCTCCGGCACCGGCACGTCCTCGGCGTACAGCACGCCGTCGCGATATTGGAAATGGTTCATGGGGATGAAGCGGGTTACTTGATCAGGCGGTCGAGGATGAAGGGCTTGTCCTCTTCCGGTTTCTGCGGCTCCGGCGGCAGCGGCTTGCCGTCCTCCTCGGCCTGCTTGCGCGCGTCGATCGCCGCCTGGTAGGGCGTGTCGAGCGGCGCCCGGCGGCCGCAGGCCGACAGCGCCGCGGCGGCCACCGCCACGATCGCCAGCGTCACGAGGAACCTGCCTGCCTTCATCGCGTCATTCCCGATTGCAATGCCTCTTTAGCGGGTTTTGCCGCGCCGCGCATCCCGTTCGAGACGCTTCTTCCAGTAGCGCACCTGCCGGCGCACCTCGGCCGGCGCCGTGCCGCCGAAGGAGGTCCGGCTCTTCGCCGAATTGACCGGCGACAGCACCGAATAGACTCCGTCCGTGATCGCCGGATGGATCGATTTCAGCTCCTCGATCGACAGCTTCTCCAGCGCCTTGCCCTGTCCCTCGGCCAGCGCCACCGCGCGTCCGGTGACGTGGTGCGCGTCGCGGAACGGCAGCCCCGCCTCGCGCACCAGCCAGTCGGCGAGGTCGGTGGCCGTCGAGAAGCCCGAGCCGGCGGCCCGCTTCATCGCCGCCGCGTTGACCGTCAGGTCGCCCATCATGCCGGTCATCGCCGCGAGCGCCAGCTCCAGCGTCTCGGCGGCGTCGAACACGGCTTCCTTGTCTTCCTGCATGTCCTTGGAATAGGCGAGCGGCAGGCCCTTCATCACCGTCAGCAGCGCCACCAGATGGCCGTTGATGCGGCCGGTCTTGGCGCGGATCAGCTCGGCCGCGTCCGGGTTCTTCTTCTGCGGCATGATCGAGGAGCCGGTCGAGAAGCCGTCCGACAGCCGCACGAAGCCGAACTGCGGCGTCGACCAGATGACGATCTCCTCGGCCATGCGCGACAGGTGCGTCGCACAGATCGCCGCGAGCGCCAGGAACTCCAGCGCGAAGTCGCGATCCGACACCGAATCGATCGAGTTGCGCGTCGGCTCGCGGAAGCCGAGCGCGGCGGCCGTCATGTGGCGGTCGATCGGGAAGCCGGTGCCGGCGAGCGCGGCCGCCCCCAGCGGGCTCTCGTCCATCCGCTCGGCCGCGTCGCGCGCGCGCGAAAGGTCCCGTCCGAACATCTCGACATAGGCCATCAGGTGATGGCCGTAGGTGACCGGCTGCGCCGTCTGCAGGTGCGTGAAGCCCGGCATCACGGTCGCCGCATGCTCCTCGGCCCGCGCCAGCAGCACCTCGATCAGCCGCGTCAGCGCGGCCGCGACCTTCCGCGTCTCGGCCTTCACCCACAGGCGGAAGTCGACCGCCACCTGGTCGTTGCGCGAGCGCGCCGTGTGCAGCCGCCCCGCCGCCGGCCCGATCAGCTCGGCCAGCCGCGCCTCGACGTTCATGTGGATGTCTTCGAGCCTGGTGGAGAAGGTGAATGTTCCCGCCTCGATCTCTGACAGGATCGTGTTCAGCCCGTGAGCGATCTTGCTTTGATCCTCGGCCGAAATGATGCCTTTTTCGGCCAGCATCTGCGCGTGCGCCTGGCTGCCGGCGATGTCCTGCGCGTAGAGCTTGCGGTCGAAGCCGATCGAGGCGTTGATCGCTTCCATGATGGCCGCCGGACCCGAGGCAAATCGTCCGCCCCACATCTGGTTGCTGGTCTTGTGCTCGCTCATGGTGCTAACCGGGTGCTGAAAATGGATTGCGGAACGGACGAATGAACAGACTGGGATTGCCCGCCTTCCGTCTGGTCGCGCTTGCGGCGGTCGCGGGCGTCGTTGCCGGCGTATACGTGAAAGCCCACCTTTCTGGCAACACGCAGCCGCCCGCCGAGGTCGCCGCCTCCGCGCCCGTAGAGGCCGGCAGATGCGCCGCCGGCACCGATCGCGCCAGGGCCGTCGTGGCGGCCGCCACCGGCGAGGTCGCCGCGCTCGCCGCGGCCGATCCGTCGCAGCCGATGTCCGGCCTCGCCTTCAACGGCCCCGACGGCAAGCCGATGACGGTGGCCGATCTCGGCAACCGCGTCGTGCTGCTCAATCTGTGGGCGACCTGGTGCGCCCCCTGCCGCGCCGAGATGCCGGCGCTCGACGCGCTCCAGAGGGAGATGGGCGGCGACCGCTTCCAGGTCGTGGCCGTCAACGTCGACACCGGCGACGACGAGAAGCCGAAGAAGTTCCTCGCCGAGACCGGCGTCCACAGCCTGCCCTACTACCGCGAGAACACGCTGGCGCTGTTCAACGACCTGAAGAAGCGCGCGCTGGCGCTCGGCCTGCCGGTCACGCTGCTGATCGACCGCGACGGCTGCCTGCTCGCGCACATGAACGGCCCCGCCGAATGGGCCGGCGACGACGCCCGCAGGCTGATCGAAGCCGCGCTGGGAAGCTGACGCCCCCGAAACTCCCCCGATTTGCCCAACCTCCGCCCCGCTTTCGCCCGTAGGCCGGGCACAAATACATCCGGGTCATGGGCTCCGCATGAAGCATGTCGCCCGAAAGTGGAAGCCGGTTTCGGGGCCACGACATGCTTGGAAGCAGGTGCGGAAAGAAGGGGTTTGGCGATGCGTCTGGCGATCATCGGCCTGGCAGGCATTCTCGCATCCGCAGTCCCGGCAGCGGCCGGTCCGTACCAGCTTCTCGAGGCGATCGGCCGCAACGACCTCGCCGCCGTCCGCGCCGAGCTGGAGGCCGGAACCGACCCGGATGCGTTCACCTCCGAGATGGCGCCGGGCTATGCCGTCTACCACGCCGCCGAGGCCGGCAATGCCGAGATGCTGGCGCTGCTCGTAAGGTTCGGCGCCGACATCGACCGGCGCGACCACAATGGCGACCGGCCGCTCGACTGGGCGGCCCGCTACGGCGAGACGCAGGTCGTCAGGCTGCTGGTCGAGGCCGGCTCCGCCGTCGACCCGGCGCCCGGCGAAGCCGATGCCAACGTGCCGCTGGTCGAGGCGCTGAAGGGTGGCCATCGCGAGGCGGCCGCCTTCCTGCTCGACCGCGGCGCCGACCCGGCTCGCGCAGATCATTTCGACGACGCGCCGCTGCACTGGGCCGCCGCCCGCGGCGACGTCGCCATGGCGCAGCGCCTGCTCGCCCTCGGCGCGGGTTCGTCGCCGCGCGCCCATCTCGACCTCGAGACGCCGCTGCACAAGGCGGCCTACTACGCCGGCCCCGACATGATCCGCTTCCTGCTCGCTGCCGGCGCGCCGGTCGACGCCCGCGACTGGCACGGCGCGACGCCGCTCTTCATCGCCGCCCGCCTCGGCCGCATCGAGATCGTGCGCGCGCTGGTCGAGGCGGGCGCGGCGGTCGACGTGCCCGACGACAAGGGCCTCACGCCGCTGCTCGCCGCCCTCACCTGGCGGCCGGTGCCGGACCTCGGCCCGGTGCTCGACGATCCGATGGTGCCCAGCCGCGTCTATGCGCAGGACGCCCGCGGCCGGCTGGACGGCGTCGACCATGCCGCGGTCGCCGCCCTTCTGGCCGCGCGCACGCAGGACGTCGACCGCGCCTTCGCCGAGGCCGTCTGGGGCGGCTATGGGGAGGTGGCGGAGCTGCTCGCCGCGCGCGGCGCGCTCGGCCAGGCGGTCACCGTCGACGGGCGGCCGGCGCTCGCCGGCAGCTTCCACTATCCGGGAATGGCGATGTTCGAGCGCGTCGCCGCCGCCGTCACCAGCCTGAGCTTCGACGGCGCCGCGACCATGGTCGCCGCCGGTTCGGCGGGCCGCATGGACATCGTCCGCGCCCTGCTGGCGCAGCGCTGGCCGGTCGACACGCGCGATCGGGCCGGCATGACCGCCTTCCTGGCGGCGGCCGTCGCCGGCCGGCCGGAGGCGGTCCGCCAGCTCGCCGCGCTCGGCGCCGACACGGCCGCCCGCGACGAAGCCGGACGCGACGCGCCGACGCTGATGCGCCAGCGCCTGTGCGGGCTCGCCGTCATGCTGGCCGGGCGCAACCGCGCGCGCGCCCTGCTGCCGACGCAGCACATCGTCGACGAGATGGAGCGCCTGGGCACGGCCTATGAGGAGATCCTCGGCGCGCTCGGGCTGGCCGCGATCGCGCCCGCTTTGCGGGGCCTCACCGAGGAAAGCTGCGCCGGAACGCTCTAGCGCGTCGGCACCGGGTGCTCGCCGCGATAGTCGTAGAAGCCGCGGCCGGCCTTGCGGCCGAGCCAGCCGGCCTCGACATATTTCACCAGCAGCGGGCACGGGCGGTACTTCGAGTCCGACAGCCCGTCATGCAGCACCTGCATGATCGCCAGGCAGGTGTCGAGGCCGATGAAGTCGGCGAGCTGCAGCGGCCCCATCGGGTGGTTGGCGCCGAGCCGCATCGCGGTGTCGATCGCCTCGACCGTGCCGACGCCCTCGTAGAGCGTGTAGATCGCCTCGTTGATCATCGGGATCAGCACGCGGTTGACGATGAAGGCCGGGAAATCCTCCGACACCGTCACCGCCTTGTCGAGCTTGGTCACGAACGCCTTGGCCGCCTCGAAGGTCTTGTCCTCCGTGGCGATGCCGCGCACCAGCTCGACCAGCTTCATCACCGGCACCGGGTTCATGAAGTGGATGCCGATGAAGCGCTCCGGCCGGTCGGTCTGCGAGGCGAGCCGGGTGATCGAGATCGACGAGGTGTTGGTGGCGAGCAGCGCCTCCGGGTTGAGCAGCGGGCAGACCTGGTGGAAGATCTTGCGCTTGACCGTCTCGTCCTCGGTCGCCGCCTCGATGACGAGGTCGCAGGCCGCCAGCCCTTCGAGCGAGTTCGCCGGCTTGATGCGCGACAGCCCCTTCTGCCGGTCGCCGTCGGAGAGCTTTCCCGACGAGACCTGCCGGGCCATGTTGCCGCTGATCGTGGCGATGCCCTTCTCGATCCGGTCGGGCGAGACGTCGTTGAGCAGCACGTCGTAGCCGGCGAGCGCGGCGACATGCGCGATGCCGCCGCCCATCTGGCCGGCGCCGATGATGCCGAGCGTCCTGATCCTGCCTTCTGCGTCCGTGCCTGACATGAGTTTCCACCCCGTGCCGCGCCGTTTGCGGCCGCAATTGTTGCGCTGCAACCTAAACGGTCGTTTCGTTCGCGCAAGCGAAAAAGGCGGGGCGACATCGTCACCCCGCCCTCCGGCAGAATATTATGCTCTTGCCTTCCGCGTCTACAGCGCCTTCTGGAGTTCGGGGAGTGCGGTGAAGAGGTCTGCGACGAGGCCGTAGTCGGCCACCTGGAAGATCGGCGCTTCCTCGTCCTTGTTGATGGCGACG
>ERZ778021.1478-NODE-1478-length-27379-cov-8.997731_pt1 | contig 27379 bp, 25 predicted proteins | sample MGYA00375751_ERZ778021 | MGnify/ENA primary metagenome ERZ778021 (study PRJEB29350, sample SAMN05389814) | bioreactor metagenome | isolation source: Thiocyanate stock bioreactor | place: South Africa: University of Cape Town | collected 2013-08-29 ... | reverse complement strand
TGAGGGAACTCCTCTGCAATTGCAGTCGGTTTTCTGTATACACCACCCGCTAACGAGCGTGTCATCCCGAAAGAGCTACTTGGCGAAGCCAAAGGAGTGACTGAGGGAACTCCTCTGCAATTGCAGTCGGTTTTCTGTATACACCACCCGCTAACGAGCGTGTCATCCCGAAAGAGCTACTTGGCGAAGCCAAAGGAGCGACTGAGGGAACTCCTCTACAATTGCAGTCGGTCGGACAGCGAGAAGCAAGGGAATTTCTCTATAGTCGCAATCGGTTGATGTTAAAAGTATTATCTTTGTCGCTATAAATATTCAGGACAAAACAACTAATGGATAAAATTTTTTATAATAGTGTGTCTTTATTATTGTTACTTGTTGGTATTATTGGTGCGAACGACATTATTAACGGACAACAACAAATCGACAATAACAAATCTGCTACAGACAAATACTCCGATTGCTTTTCATTGCCGGATATTCCATTAATGATAACGACCAATAATAATCGTGCAAACTATTTGGTAATGCACTGGTGGGATAATTTTAATTTCTCTGATAATAATTGTATCAGACAAACTGATATTGGCGAACAAGCTTTTGTCGATTTTATTGATATCCTGAATTTAGTTAGTGCCGACCAAGCACAAAAGGCTATTCAACATCTTATGTTACAGTCTTCTAAAGATAATAGCGGCGAGATGTATCGTTATTTTTTTAAAATATCTGAGAAATATCTATACGACCCTAATTCTCCTTTTCGTAATGAAGAATTATATGCTCTTTTTATTGAACATAGTTTAAAGAGCGAGCTGTTAAACAATAATGAGAAGTTAAGACCTGCTGCTCAATTAAAAGACATCAATAAAAACAGACGAGGCACAATAGCAAATGATTTTGATTTTATTATGTCGAATGGGAAACATGACACTTTACATAATATTCAGTCTGAATTTATTCTAATATATTTCAATAATCCCGATTGTACCGATTGTAGACGTATGAAATCTGCATTGGAACGTTCGTCTGCAATAAATAATCTGCTAAAAAGCAATAAGCTAAAATTGTTAAGTCTGTTTGTTGATGAAGAAATAGACATCTGGAAAAGACATCAACATGAAATTCCTTCAAACTGGATAGATGCACGTGACGGCACATCAGGCTTTAAAATTCAAAAGCAACTTTATACAATACGTGCCATTCCTTCATTGTATTTATTGGATAAGGAAAAGTGTGTGCTTTTAAAAGATGTTGATATTCAGGAAGTAGAGGAGTTTATAAACACCAAAAAACTATAAAAGATTACTTGCCAACTCCGACAAATAACTTCTTTCGCCTTTCACAAGATTGATGTGTGCAAAAATATCTTGACCATGCATTCTGTCAATCATATACACCAAACCATTCGAGAACATATCCAAATATGGTGAATCTATTTGTTGTATATCACCTGTAAAAACAATCTTCGTTCCCTCTCCTGCCCTGGTTATGATAGTCTTAACTTCATGAGGAGTAAGATTTTGGGCTTCATCTACTATAAAGAAAGTTTCGCTGAGACTACGTCCTCGAATATAAGCTAATGCCTCGATAACCAACTGATTATTTCTTTGCAACTCCTCTATCAATCTGACTTCTTTTCCCTGATAGGAAAACTGATTTTTGATAACATTCAAATTATCGAATAATGGTTGCATATAAGGTGCAACTTTATGTTGTTCATCACCAGGCAGAAATCCTAAGTCTCTATTAGCAAGGGCTATAATTGGTCGTGCTAACAATATTTGCTTATAGGCATCATGTTTTTGTAGTGCAGCAGCCAAAGCCAACAAAGTCTTACCCGTACCCGATTTACCGGTCAGTGCAACTAATTTCACACTGTCATCAAGCAATACATTAATAGCAAAAGTTTGTTCAGCATTTCTTGGTTCTATACCAAAACATCTCTCCTTAGAGATACGCTTAATAGAGTTAGTATGAGGATTATAACGAGCCAAAACACTTGCTCTGTTACTTCGCAACACAAAACAATCCTGTGGTTCTATATCTGATGCAAAATCCAGTGCTTCAACAGGTAATTCAGCTTCCTGACTGTACAACTGCTCAATTATTTCTGTTGGCACATTTTCATATATTTCATGATTTTTATCAAATATATTATGATTTGTAACCTTATCATTAATATAATCTTCAGCTATCAAGCCCAGCGACAAAGCCTTCATTCGGAGGTTAATATCTTTAGTTATCAAGATGGTCTTCGTCTTTTTCATCTCTTCCTGCAACTGAAGTGAAGCAGCCAAGATACTATGGTCGGAAGTTTTCTCAAAGAATATCTTACTCATTGTTGAAGGATATTCCATATTGGTCATGATATATAGCCTGCCCATTCCCTCACCTATTTCAACTCCCTTCTTGAATAATTGTTCGTTAGCCAATAAATCAAGCTCTCGTGAGAATTCACGTGCATTAAAATTTATTTGCTCATTACCTTTTTTGAAATGATCAAGCTCTTCGAGCACTACCATAGGTATGTAAACATCATTTTCCTCAAAATTGAAAATACATCTATAATCGTGTAGTATCACATTAGTATCTAACACAAAATTTTTCTTTTTCCCCATGCTTTTCTGTTTAAGATTTGACGAATTCAAATGTAGTTGATTTTTTGGGATTATTGATATACAAACAGAAATTGTTATCAACAAAATTCAAAAAAATAAATGCCACCAAAGGCAGCATTTACTACGAACCGGGCATTTGCTACCCGATTAAAAGACTAATTATTTAGAGATATGAAGATTAGTAAATAATCTTCTGTGTTATCTTACCTGAACGAACAATGTAAATTCCTTTATTAATATTATTCAAAGGAACTGACACGCCATTGTATTCTGTTGTTAGAGCTCTTGAACCTACCACATTGAATAATTCAATTTTTGAACCGGTTGGTAAGTGGTTGACTTTAAGTTTACCGCTTTCAACATAAAAGTCGACTTTGCTGTCACCAACATTATTCAATCCTGAAGTTACTTCTTTTAATGATGCATTATCCCAAATAGCAGTTGAATTTTTATAAGTTCGAACTTCGAATACAAAATCTGTCGCATCCTCTGGTGCAACAAAATCAACCGAGTATGTTCCCCATGTACCATTATCAATTTTAAAATAATTATTGGTATTAGTGCCATCTCCCTGTAGTTTTTTCTGGATGTCAGGATCTTTTGCAGTGGCTGCTGTCCAAGCTGCTGTATTGTAAAATCCAGTAGCATTTTTAAAAGATGACCAAATTCTAACATCGGTACCATCACCGCTAACCACATAATAATCAATACTTACATTGTATGTCTTTTTTGCAGTTATAGGTATCACTTGTTGGAAGCCAGGATTCTGCGAGTCGTCAATAGTTACTTTTAACGCATTACTCCCTTCAGATGTTATTGTAGTTTCTTGAAAAACAGTAATTGCTGATGCATGAGATGCATTGGCAGGAATTATCCACCCTGTTGGTTTATTATCAACCCAATCTTCAAAGCTCGGATTAACAACTAAATTGGTTTGCGCATTGACCAACACAACACACAAAATTGCAATAATAAGAAGTATACTTTTTTTCATATGCTTAATTTTATATTTTTTATAACACAATCAATTGTGCAAAGATATAGAAAGATTTGTAAAAATACAATAAAAATTCATTTTTTCTGAATTAATTCTAAATGAAGTCATCTTGACTTTTCACATCAACCGATTGCGACTGTAGAGAAATTCCCTTGCTTCTCGCTGTTCGACCGACTGCAATTGTAGAGGAGTTCCCTCAGTCGCTGCGCTCGTTCGGGAGGACACGCTCAATTCCAGGCAGTGTAACCGGTCGTTTAGCATTGTAAAACGAATGACATTAGTGCACGACCGGCACAAGGCTTCCTGCGCCGCCACTGCAAAAAGAATGATGTTACAATGTCCATACGTAGGAGGCTGTCTCAAAAGTATTTTTTTTGAAGCAGCCTTGTTTTTTGCTTAAAAACATATTGTTTATTTGCTAATAATTATGTATCTTTATGCCTGATAATCATAAACATAAAGATATATGAAGCCTGTTTTTAAGGAGTGTAATCAAGGTCAGACAACCCTTTTCCCTGTGAGTTTGGACAGCAAAATTTCACAGAACTCTCCTGTTCGCCTGGTCAATCAAATTACCGACAGTCTTGATATCAGCAAGATTGTTGATACTTACAAAGGCGGCGGAACGAGTTCCTATCCTCCGCGTGTGATGCTCAAAATAGTGATTTTTGCATATTTGAGCAACATTTATTCCTGCCGTAAGATAGAGGATGCCGTAAAGGACAGAATCACTTTCATGTGGCTCTCAGGCGGACTTGAACCCGACCACAATACGATAAACCGTTTTCGCTCAAAGCACCTGAAAGACACTGTAAATGATATCTTCACTCAGGTTGTAACGATGCTTGTGGAAATGGGTTATTTGAGTTTGGAGGTGGCTTACATTGACGGAACAAAAATGGAATCACGTGCAAATCGTTACACTTTCGTATGGCGAAAAACGGTTGAAAAAAACAAAGCAAAACTCGAAGTAAAAATCCGTAAGATACTGGAATACATAGATGAAGGTATTATGCAGGACAATCAACCCGATGATGAACCGCCCACACCTATTAACAGCGAAGATGTGAAAAAACGTATTGCCGAAATCAACCGTGAAAACCGCTCTAGAGAAGAAGAAAAAGCGATCAAAACATTGGAAAATAAGTTTTTACCCAAATTGGAAGAATACGAAAAACACCTCGAAACTTTAGGTAACAGAAATTCTTATTCCAAAACCGATCCCGATGCCACGTTTATGCACCTGAAAGACGACCATATGCAAAACGGACAACTCAAACCCGCTTACAACCTGCAAATAGGCACTGAGAATCAGTTTATCAGTCACTTCAGCTTTTTCCCTAATCCAACTGACTTTTTGACTTTTAAGCCCTTCGTAAATGGTTTTAGAGAGCGTTTTGAGAAAAATTTTGAAAAAGTGTTGAAAAAGGCGGTTGCCGATTCTGGTTACGGCAGCGAAGAAAACTATGATTTTATGGAAATGAATGATATTGAACCATTTGTAAAGTTTTCTTACTTTCATAAAGAGCAAAAACGGTCGTTTAAAAACAATGCTTTTATCGCTCAAAATCTTTTTTACAATAAAGACATGGACTTTTTCGTGTGTCCGATGGGACAACGAATGGAAAAAGTTGGCGTGGGAACCCGTAAGTCCGAGGGCGGTTTTATCTCAAAGGTAAGTTATTATCAGGCAAAAAACTGTTCAGACTGTCCGTTAAAATGTTTGTGTAACAAGGCAGAAGGTAATCGAAGAATAGAAGTTAATCATAATCTTAACCGCCACAAAGAAAAAGTCCGGCAACTTTTGACTTCAGAGGAAGGGCTTTACCATCGCAGTCAACGGCCTATAGAACCTGAATCAGTGTTTGGGCAGGGCAAATCCAACAAACAATACTTCCGTTTCAGACATTTTGGCAAAGATCTTATTAATATGGACTTTGCTATATTTGCCATTGCATTTAACATCGGAAAACTACATAATAAAGGAAAAATTATACCCGAAAACAGATTAAAACCGTATGTTTTATCTGAAATGATTATTTTGGTTGTCGTTTGTTTCGAAAATTACCAACTACACTTTCGACAGGAAAAGTCTTACGCCCAAAATATAAAATTTGCAGCATAAGCAACCAATAGAGGCTATCTCGCTTTTGAGACAGCCTCCTACAATTATTACCTCGCTCGTTAACAAGCGTGTCCTCCCAAGCGCAGCGACTGAGGGATCTCCCGATAATACTGTCATTGTCTATTTTTACAATGGTTAAGAGTTCCATACTTAAAAAAGTCAAGACGACTTCAATATCTAAACACATCAATTCAATTCTCAATATTATTATTCACTATTTAGACTATTTTTGATAAATCATATGGTGTCTCTTGATATACAAAGTAATTGAGCCAATTGGATATAAGCAAATTAGCATGACTTCTCCATCTCACAATAGGATCTTTCTCCGGATTATCACCCGGATAATAATTCTGCGGGATATTAATATCCAATCCTTTTAATTTATCTCTTTTATACTCCGAGTCTAAAGTCATAGGTGAGTATTCTGAATGCCCTGTCACAAAAAACTCTCTACCATTACGTGCCATTACCATATACACACCCGACTCTGACGACTCTGATAAGATTGTGAGTTCAGGCACTTTAGCTATATCTTCTGAGCGTATTTCCGTATGCCGACTGTGTGGTACATAAAACACATCGTCAAATCCTCTGAAAATTGGATTTTGCGGATTGTGAATATTATGCTCGAAGACTCCAAACATTTTTTTATCGAGCTTGTATTTGTTGATACCGTAATGATGATATAAACCTGCCTGTGCAGCCCAACATATAAAAAGGGTTGATGTAACATGTTTCCTTGCCCAGTCAAAAACCTCAGTTAATTCTTCCCAATAATCAACATCTTCAAACGGGAGATGCTCAACCGGCGCACCTGTTATAATCATTCCATCGTAGTTACTCTGCTTGATTACATCAAACTTTTTGTAAAATGCTTTCATATGCTCAATCGGAGTGTTCTTGCTGGTATGACTCTTCATCCTCAAAAAATCCAATTCTATCTGTAATGGTGTATTCGATAAAAGACGAATTAAATCTGTCTCTGTCGTAATCTTTAGTGGCATCAAATTGATAATCACAATTTTAAGCGGACGAATATCCTGATTCGATGCTCTATCTGAATCCATTACGAAGATATTTTCTTTTCTAAGCGATTCTACCGCCGGAAGGGTATTGGGAATATTTACAGGCATTTTATTATAATTTTATAAATCTGACGGATAAAAATATTTCTTAAATAAATATTGAAAATCAGATGTTTCTATTTTATTGTTAATAAATTGATTTAAACGACTTCTCAATAATGGTGAACTTTTATTGACACACCATGATAAATCATATTCGAAACTTAAAGGTAAACTAAAATCTACATTCTCATATTTCATCTTAAAATTATCAACAAGATATTCAGGGCATACCGTATATTTTATCTGTCCTACATCAACTTGTTTTATCAAATCATCAAGATTTTTGTTTGAAACCTTATTGATTGTATAATTGACCGACACCTCATCTGATAAATATATTAAACTACTTATATAAGGTGAATTCTTCAACACAGTAATCGTATCACCATCAAGTTCATACTGTTTCTCTATATATTTTTTACTATTATTTCTCTTATTTTGCACCAACATCAATCTTGTAGACATAATAGGAGTTAAACTTACGATACTCGTTATTGAGTCATTAATAATCGGACGAAGCGAAACAAAAACATCGCAGTCTCCATCCTTTAATTCCTTTATACCATTCGTCTTATTATCTAAATTTATCACTACAAGCTCAACCTCCAATGAATCTGCAAATTGCTTAATTAGCTCATACTGAAAACCATAAACCTTTGTACTGTCACGAGTAAAACCATGCATACCGGATTCTATCAGCACCGACAAACGTCCTTCATTTATCACGTCAGATAAATCTCTTATTCGTTTTGTCTTGAAAATAAAAACAATCAATGCAACAATTGCTATACTCAAAAAGATATATGTAGTTTTTTTCTTACTCATAACATCTGTTGTATATAATCAACAAAAACGACAACAACTTGTTCAATCATAAAAATTCCAGGTCAGACCCATTCTGAATGTAGCCGGATTAATCGGATAATACGGCATTGAATAATAATCTCCTGACATAAACAATTGATTCACATGATAATACTGTGCAAAGAACCGCGTTCTCTTCAAGTGTGCATTAACATAAACACTCATAACCGGATAATTACCAATCTTCATCTTATCCTGCACATAAAACTGTCCCGTTGCAGGCATATATGAAGGTGCATAATAGGCTGTGTGATATCTTACATCTGCACCAAACTGCATACTTAAAACCTTAAACCATAATCCATGATAATATAAATTATGATATAATGTCAACTCCGGCAAAGGTAATACAAATTGATTTGAACTTAGTTGGTAAACAGCATTATTCTCTAAAGTGATACTACCTAAATGAAAGTTTTGCTTTAGATTGGCTGCAAGTATTTGAATATTACCATTATATTGCTGAGGTAAGGCTTTTTCATTAAAATAGATCTGGTTTGTTATATTTTCAACTGACAAATTAAATTTGAAATCTAAGGTAGGTATGGCAAATGTACCTCGCACACTGGTATTCAATGTTTTATTAAAATTATTCTGCCATTTAAAATGATTGGAATTGTAGAATCTATAAAATTCAGAAGGTTCGGTTCTTCTGATATATCCATCAGCAACTAAATTTATCTTCTGTTTCCATAAATTAAAAAAGCTGCTGAGATTTCCTTCGAGGCGGACATCACCTGCGTTTCGACCAAGAAAGGTAAGTTCTCCTGTTATATTATAGCGAAGTAATTCCCCAATATTTTTTGAAAGTACACCTCCAATTCTTGTGTTAGTGTAATCTTTATGGTTATATAAACTGTCAATTAAATATCCATACTTTAAATAATCATTTTCAATATATGCTGTCAAACCGAACTTTAGCCATTTATTAAATTCCTCTGCCATACTTACCGACAGATGATTAGTAATAACTAATAAGGATGCCGTATCATTTGTGGAAACAAAAGGCAAATATGTATTTTCATAAAAGTTATTTGCGGCTGTCTGTTCAAAATATTTTTTTCGATAATCATCAATTTTCAACGTATGAGCAAAAATTGTTACAGGAACATAATCCATTCTGACTGAATCTTCATCTATTCTAACTGCCCTTTCAATTCCTATATTATACTGATGATTGTAATATAACTGATTCTGGCGGTAGTTCGAATAACCATTTATGTTTACAGGAATATTATTAGGAGGATATTTTATTGGTCCATTTATATATTTTGTATCTGAAATACCTCCATTTTCATAATTACTATGATTATTAGAACTCAAAAATGCTGTATACTTATACTTTTTACCATCATACGTACTAAATAACGAACCTGCAAATCTTTTAGCAGATAATTTAGGATATTCTCCTCGAGCATAAATATAATCGAGAGTCGTACCAAAGTTCAATTTTTTATTAGCGTTAGCTGTAAACAAAAATCTAATCTGCTCGTCTTCGTAATAATTAGTACCACCGCTTAAAAAATATAAACTCGAAAATGGTGTAGTGGTATTATAAAATGTTGTTGATTGAATTTGATTTATATACGGATAATAAGCATCAGCAAAAATAAATTCATTTCTAACAGGTTGATCAAAGTAAATTTTGGATTGTATAGGTGAACCTAAATTACCTCTGTAAGCATTGGCAATACTGAATTTATCGATATGATTATCATTTTGGAAATTCAAATGAGCTGTATCTACAGGTATTGAGTCAACAGATGCTAACATTCCATCGACACGCCAAGTATTTAAGTGCTTTTCTGATTGCTTGCTTTTCTTCTCGCCATCAGCAGCATACAATAGATTTGACAGTAATATAAACAAAAACAATATATTATACTTATTAAACATTGTAAGTTAATTTGTTTTATCAGAATACAAAATCACTCATTTACAGGAATAATTCCTTGAGTCTGTACAACATGATATTTAGTCATTTCTTGATTAGACTCAAATCCATTGCCTATTATAATATAACTTTCTTGAGTTATTTTAATTAAACTGTCAGAATAAATTTTCTCCGTTTTTTGATTCCAAAATAACTGTTCGGTTTCAAATAGCTCCCCTTGAATATTTGTTGCTCTTACATTCCCTGTCAATTCCCATATTTTATCTCTTTCAAGGAATTTGGCATACTCACAATGTATATTCGCATCTATCTCCAACTCTTCATTGAATCGTTCGAAATGCACTCCGTACGGAAATTCCCAATATGGCTGATCTGCTCTATCGTAAATATCCCATTGAGGAGTATTGATACGATATCGAGTAATTCCTGAGTCGGATATTACTGTCTGAACATCCATAGAATGCAAACTTGGTATTTCAGTCCTGTCGACTACCGGTTCAATTTGTTCCGTTGTACTCGTCTGACATGAAAATAATAGCAAAAGCACAACAACCACCATTAAGGCGGTTGTCATACTCTTATAATTATATCTGAAAATAGTTTTCAATATTTATCTGCATATAGTTGTTTCACCAATCCAGCCACCTACATAGAAAGATTTGCCATCCTGTAATTCCGGTTTAAAGAAAATATCTTCTTTAGATGGGAAATGACGTGCATAAGTACTGATTAATTTATCAACATCTTCTGATAATGAAGGGTCGACTTGCTTTGCTTTTACGAACTTATCAACTGCTGCCCAAAATACTGATTTTGACAGAACCGGATCATCATATATTCCTTTTGCTGCTGCATATGAAAGTCCGATAATCATATAAGCTTTTCCATTAGATGGATTAAACTCCAATGAATTTAACGCATGTGTTTTTGTTCTCGGATAGTTATTTAATTTAGAATAGTAAATCTGTGCAATAGTATATTGAAAGTCTGCCTTATCTGCATTGTTTTCACTTAATTTCGTAGCATCTTCATAATAATTAATGGCTTGCTGATATTTATCCTGATTAAATGACATTCCTGCTAATGCACTGGCTGACTCTGCTGAAGGTTGAATTTTATGAGCCAATACAGCTGCATCAAAATATACTTTTGAATCGACACACTTAACTCTTCTGTAAAAAGAAATTATCTTATTTAAATAACTCAAATTATCACTATTCTCCTGAATCTTATCTTGATATAAATTATCTAATGTAACACAATCGGCAGCTCCACTTTGTGCAAACACAATATCAAACCCATTCTTATATTGTGCGGCTTGTGCACTTAATTCCGGATTTGATGTTTCTGCATTATTACTTATTGTTTCTAACAACTCATTTGCTTTCAGATAATCAGCAATAAATTTTTCTCCGTGTGATTTGTCGGCAGAATACATTTTTTCTGATAAAACAACAAATTGACGTATTACTTCAAGTTCTGAATTTTCTCTCATTCCGTCTATTGACTGCTCTAACCATTCATATGCCGACTTTTTAAACTCATCATTTTTGACAAACATGATATAATCTAATGCCTTTAATCCTTTTATCCATGGTGTTGGATATCTTGGATCATCACCAAAAAATTTAATTCGTTTATCAAACATCAACATAAGTTTATCGAAAACCTTTTGATATGATGCATCATCAGTTTGTTGACTCAATTGCCAATGTAATATCGAGCGTCCATGAGTATAAATCGCTCTGTTAGCACTCGGACAATTCTCAAACACCTGTGTCCAAGGTTCAAGAGCTTCTGCATATTGTTTATTTCTTGCTGATTCATTGAATAAACTTAGGTTAACTAAACATTCTTCTGTAACCATATATGGATCAGCCGATTCTGCTTCTTTTGGTGCTACAACTTCTGTCTCCACCGCTGCTTCCTTTGCAGATTTTTTAGATTTCTTTTGAGCATAACAATTTGTTAATACTATTATACCCAACATTAATACAACTATTTTTTTCATACGTAAATAATGTGCTTAATGTGCTAATATGGTCTATAGTCTATGGTCAATAGTTTAATGTTTATGTATAGACGCACAAATTGTACGTCTTTACCAATCACTATTTACCAATCACTAATCACAAATCAGAACATCAGTAGTTTATATATTTATTTATTTTACAATTTTCGTTTAAAGAACCAATTTTCATTAAATGTAGCATTGAAAGTCAATTTAAAATAATCTTCTCTAAATAAACTTTTTTCTCCTACTTTACCGTATTCAATTGCCGCATTCACCATTGTGCTGCTTGTTCTTAACGGCAAGCCAATTCCAAAACTTATACCAAAGTTCTTATTTAAATTATTGCCATTAATTTTATAATATGGGTCGCTTAAATTTAATCCGACTCTATATCTTATCCTATCTGTATATTTATTTCCTCTTGGGTTTGGAATATATTCTGCTCCCAATGCAATCTTTGTTCTATTACTCAAACTATCTGTCTTACCAAAAAACAAAGCTTTATTCCATTGTTGTAACATAAAATCTGCCGATAGTGACAACTTATTATTATACAAATAATTTACACCTGTTCCAATCGTTAAAGGAGTTTCAAAAGCCTGATTATATGTTATCGTATCAGATGGTATTGCAACATTATATTGTATAAACTGTCCGTTTAATGGTGATTTGTTTTCAAAAATAACACCTATAGATAAATCATGATTTTCCTTTAGGGTTTGAAAATATTGTAATCCATATCTTAATCTGAAACTGTTTACTGATATTACATTATCTTGTATCGACTGAGATGCACTAAAGCTTTCAGTGTCAAACGTTAAAGTTCGAGTGTTATTAACGTTCCCAAACATGTAATATGCGTTTACACCTACAGAAAAATGTTTGAGGAATTTAACTCCAAAACCTGAATAAATTTGACTTATTCCTCCACTTCCGTTATATCCTCTTGTATATTTAGCATAAGTATCAGTAGATGAATTATCAGGAATTTGAATAGAATCCGTGTCGTAAAAATTATATCCTGAAAAGGAATAAGGAAGCATCCCGGCACTAAAACCTAACCATTTTGTGATTGGTAATTGCATATTAATATATTCCAAATTCGAATTAAAACTTGTTTTTCTACCATTAGGTGCAGAAAAATTTGATAATAAACCTGTGAAACCTACATCAAACATAAAAGTTGTAGAGTCGACAACACTATAAGATGCCGGATTTGACGGATTTATAGAACTACCATTTCTCATCCCAATTGCAACTCCACCCATTGCTCGTTGTTCGCTCGAATTTACATCTACTATTTCACCGTAACCAAAACGTGTATATGGTGAATTAGTATTATTCTGAGCAACAGACGAATGAAATATCAAAAATGTGACAATCAAGAGAAATAATCTATCTGCTTTGAACATTATATTTTAAAATTCTATTTAAACCCGTTACTACTAAATTTTTGTTTGCAAAGATGCGATTTTTTAGTTTGTTATCAAAACAAACTGCACTGCCACCAGTTAAAAAAACTGAAAGTTTAGGATATTTTAGCATTAAGCGCTCAATGTATCCATCTATCTCAAACACAATACCGTATAAAACTCCTGCTTGTATAGCTGATGAAGTATCAGAGCCTAAGATTTCAACATCGCAGTTGACAGGTAGCAATGGTAATTTTTGTGTAAACTGATGTAATGATTTCAACCTCATTTCGATTCCCGGAGCAATATTACCTCCGTGATATTTACCTGAAGCATCTATAAAATCATATGTTATTGCTGTCCCTGCATCAATGACTAAAATATCAGTTGCCGGAAGGATTGTCGATGCACCAACAATTGCTGCTAATCTATCTTTACCTAATGTTTCCGGCGTTTTATAATTATTGGCTATTGGCAATAATGTTGTGTGTGTCAGATTAATAAACTCTTCAGTATTGTTAATCAGAAAATCTATCAATAAAGTATTTGTTTCAACTACACTTGATAAAATGCAATATTCTATTTTGAATTCTTTTATGATTCTCGATAGTTCGTGAAAATCAATTTCATTATAAGTATTGCTGAAAACTATAGATTCTCCTTCGAAAACTGCAATTTTCAAACTTGAATTACCCTCATCAATACATAAATTCATAATAGATAATTTTCTATAAAATCATTTTTTCTATCGGCACAACCAAAATACCTTCTGCTCCAAGTTGCTTAAGTTTACCAATGATATCCCAGAACTCTTTTTCGTTAATAACAGCATGTAACGAGCTCCAACCTTCTTTGGCAAGAGGCAAAATAGTAGGACTTTTCATTCCAGGTAACAATGCTGAAATTTTATTTATATTCTCTGTAGGAACGTTCATCAAAACGTATTTCTTATCTTCAGCTAATTGAACGGCTTCTATCCTAAACAAAAGATCATCAAGTATTTTTTGCTTGTCAATTGATAAATTAGGGTGCTTTATCAGAACTGCTTCCGATTTCATTACAACCTCAACTTCTTTTAAGTTGTTTGTAACCAACGTACTACCCGAACTTACAATATCAAAAATAGCATCAGCTAAACCAATTCCAGGTGCTACCTCAACCGAACCGGTTATTACATGTATGTGTGAATTGACCTTGTTTTTATCTAAATACTCTTTTAAGATAACCGGATATGATGTAGCTATAACTTTATTCTCAAACCATGTTAAATCATTATAAACATTTTGTTTAGGTATTGCTAATGAAAGTCTGCATTTACTAAAGCCTAATCTCTTAATCAACAATGCATCTTGTTTCTTTTCAAGATATTCATTCTCTCCGACTATACCTATATCGGCAACACCATCCGCTACAGATTGTGGTATATCATCATCACGTAGGAATAAAACTTCTAATGGGAAATTTCGAGCAGCAATCAACAACAACCTTTTCCCAAAGTCGAATTTTATGCCCGTTTCATTTAATAAAGCCATTGTTTCATCGAACAAACGACCTTTGGCTTGTACAGCAATTCTTAATAACATGTTATATTTTTTTGAAAGAGCGCAAATTTACAAGAAATTCTTTGAAAAACCTTATTTATTCAGCAAATTAAACTTAGATATTTATCTTTTTAGATAACTTATCGTGAGTTCTATATAAGAAAAGATTATATAAACAGAAAAAGTCCGTTATGTCATTTATAACGGACTTTCGGTTTCCTATAAGAAATAATTATTCTGCTGCAGGAACTTCAACAGCTGCAGAGTCTGCATCAACTGAATCAACATCAACAACTACTTCTTCAACGGCTACTGTATCAACGGCTTCTTCTTGAGTAGCTTCAGCAGCTTTAGGTGCACATGCAGCAAAGATTGCGGCAACAGCAAAAAATAAAATTACTTTTTTCATTGTTTTAATACTTTAAAATTTGACATATAAGTTTGCAATTCAAAATCGTTGCAAAATTACATCAAATTTTCAGAATACAAAAACTTTTCAGAAGTTTTTTTTATTTATTTTCAACTTTTTTTCACATTTAGCATAAATTACTGATTATCTGCACTTTGCGTTTTCGTAAAAACTGTTGAATATAGATATCTTTTGATACTTTTCTTTGGAGTCTTCTCAAATTCATTAGGATATAGGTGTATTTTGGCGATTGCCTCATAGGATGCGACAATATTATTCAGAGCATTTCTGTTCTCTTCCATCACCTTTTCTAATTGTTTTTGATCGATTTTCTCAAAATCAACTGCCTCATAATCCGGATAAACAAGTGCATGTAAACGTCCGTTATTTTCGACCACCAGACTTTCCATTACAAAAGGCATATTATTAAGTTTAGCCTCAATTTCTTCAGGATAGATATTCTGACCGCTCGGACCTAATATCATACTCTTATTTCTTCCTCTGATAAATACATTATTATTTTCGTCGATGGTTCCTAAATCTCCTGTATGCAACCAACCTTCTTCATCCATTATACTTTGTGTTGCTTCGGGATTTTTATAGTATCCTGACATTAAATTTTCTCCTCTTACACATATTTCACCTATTCCTGTATTCGGATCAGGATCTAATATCTTAGCTTCCATCACGGGAATAACCTGACCTGCCGATTTTGGTACAAAACTGTCTGCCGGCGTGAAACTTATCAATGGCGCACATTCTGTCATACCATATCCTACTGTATACGGGAATTTAATTTTTTGCAGAAAATCTTCAACTTCAGCGTTCATTGGTGCCCCGCCACAAACTAATTGTGCGAATTCACCTCCAAAGGCATTAATAAGTTTTTTGCGGATGGTCGAAAGAATTGTGTGATCTAAAAATGGTATACTTAAAACCCATCTGATAGTTGGCTTTGCAATTAATGGCTGCACTTGCTTCTTGTATATTTTCTCAATTATTAATGGTACCAGGAAAATCACATTGGGTTTAACTTCGGCAAATGCTGTTAAAAGTATTTTGGGAGAAGGAATTTTCCCTATAAAATGCACATGACATCCTCTACATGTTGCTGTTAAAAAATCAAATGCACAACCATAAGAATGTGCTAAAGGCAAAAATGAAATCATTTTATATCCTTCTTTAATAATCCCTGTACCTATGGCGAAAGTCACATTTCCTGCCAAAGCATTTCCACTTGTTAAAACTCCCTTGCTGAAACCGGTTGTACCTGAGGTATAATTGATTGATACAATTTCACTGTTTGGCTTGTCGATATATCTTACATCATCTTTATGAAAACCATAGGTATATTTTGAGCGGAATAGAGAGTTAATTACATCAGGCTTAACTTGGTTTTTGTCAATAGTTCCATTTAATTCTTGATTGCCTTCTGCACCATTATGTTTAATGATTGCCAAGCAATTAAAATCTGTAAGTGAGAATACTGCATTAACTGTTTTCAGCTTTTCTTCCTCAAGGTTTTCCCAAATATTATCACTTGTGAACAACAACTTCGATTCTGAATGGTTGGTAATATGGTGAACATCATTAGGATTAAAATCTTGAAGAATAGGCACAATGACTGCACCATAAGTTACTGTAGCAAGATAAGCCAAAGCCCAATTAGCATTATTTCTTCCAATTAAAGCTATTTTATCATCTCGTTGAATATTACATTGTTCAAATAAAATATGTAATTTAGCAACTCTATTTGCAACATCGGCATATGTTAAGGTAACATTTTCACCATAATTGCTATAAGCCGGCATGTCCCAGTACTTACGAAACGCATCTTCAAAAAGGCGTATAAAATTTTCTTGAATCATTTTTAATGGATTATTAAAGTTAATTTCTTGGCAAAAATACATTATTTTTGCACACTTCAAAACATTTTGTGAAATTTTTTAGTATTTATGGTAATTTATTAATGTAATAATAATGTTTAGTGTTTAGTGTTTAGTGTTTAATGTTTAATGTTTAGCCTGCTACAAATGATACGTTGCTCCGCAGCTAATAACTCTAAACTCTAAACTCTGAACTCCCCACTCAAAACTATTCACCAATCACCAATCACTCTTTTATCTTTTAGTGAAAATAACTATCTTTGTCGGTCATTTAAAAAAACATAAAAATGAATATATCATACAACTGGTTAAAAGAATACATCAATATTGATTTACCTGCTGACGAAATTGCTAAAATCCTGACATCCATAGGATTAGAAGTTGGTAGTGTTGAACAGGTTCAAACTGTGAAAGGCGGACTTGAGGGTTTAGTTATAGGTGAAGTTTTGACATGTAGCAAACACGAAAACTCAGATCATCTTCATGTTACAACAGTTGATGTAGGCTCAGGTGAGAATTTGCAAATTGTTTGTGGCGCACCAAATGTTGCTGCCGGACAGAAGGTTGTAGTGGCAACGGTCGGAACAAAATTATATTCAGGTGATGAGACTTTTACAATTAAACGTTCAAAAATCAGAGGTGTTGAGTCGTTTGGGATGATTTGCGCAGAAGATGAAATCGGAATCGGTACAAGTCATGATGGCATAATTGTTTTACCCGAAACTGCTGTAATAGGCACTCTTGCTAAAGATTATTATGGTATATCAGATGATTATTTAATTGAAGTTGATATAACTCCAAACAGAATTGATGCTGCTTCACATTTTGGTGTTGCTCGAGATTTGGCTGCTTATTTTGCAATTAGAGATACGAATGTTAAGCTCACACGTCCTTCTGTAGATGCTTTCGCTATCAATAATTCTAACTTACCCATACCGGTTGTTATTGAAAATCCTGAAGCTTGTCCTCGTTATTCTGCTGTTACAATTTCGAATATTAAGGTTGGCGAATCTCCTAAATGGTTGCAAGATAGACTACATATCATAGGCTTGCGTCCAATTAACAATGTAGTTGATGCCACAAATTATATTCTTCATGAAATGGGACATCCCCTTCATGCTTTCGATGCAGATAAAATAGAGGGAAAAAAGGTTGTAGTAAAAACATTACCTGAAGGTTCAAAATTTACAAGTTTGGAAGGTATGGTTCGATCTTTAAATTCCGAAGATTTAATGATTTGCGACATTAACAATCCTATGTGTATAGGTGGTGTTTTTGGAGGTTTAGATTCAGGAGTTACTGAAAACTCTGTAAATATTTTCTTGGAAAGTGCATATTTCAATCCGGTTTATATTCGTAAAACAGCTCGCAGGCACGGTTTGCATACCGATGCTTCTTTCCGTTTTGAGAGAGGTTGCGATCCTTCAAATACTGTTTATATTTTGAAAAGATGTGCTACACTGATACAGGAAGTTGCCGGTGGAGAGATTTCAAGTGAAATAGTTGATGTCTATCCAAATGAAATTAAACCTTATGAAGTAGAAATATCCTTGGATAAAATTAACTCTACAATCGGCAAAAATATCGAAAGAGAAACGATAGAAAAAATCCTTATAGCTTTAGAAATTGTTATTTTAAATAAAAACGAAGAGGGTTATTTGTTGCAAATACCAACTTACAGGGTTGATGTTCAGCGTGATGTTGATGTTATAGAAGATATACTAAGAATTTATGGATATAATAATATCGAAGCCGGTGATACTTTGAAATCGACATTAAGTTATAGCAGCAAGCCAAACAGTAATCGTTTGCAAAATATGATTGCTGACCAGCTTACAGCTCAAGGTTTCAATGAGATTCTGAATAACTCGCTTACAAAAGGTGCATATTACGAAAATCTATCTTCTTTTCCTGCCTCAGAAAGTGTGAAGGTTTTAAACTATCTCAGTAGTGATTTGAATGTACTCCGGCAGACTTTATTGTTCGGAGGTCTCGAAAATATTAGGTATAATATCAATAGAAAAAATCCAAATCTGAAGTTTTATGAGTTTGGTAATTGCTATCATTTTAATGAGGGTAATAATCAAGGAGACAATCCATTATCTAAATATAAAGAAAATTTTCATCTTGGTATTTGGTTAACCGGACAAAAGCATGATCAGTCATGGGCTTCATCGGAAGAAAAAACGAGCATTTATGAACTTAAAGCCTATGTAGAAAACATTTTTACTAAATTAGGCGTTAATAAATATACGTTGGTCTTGAAAGAGCTTTCAGATGATTTGTTAAGCGAAGCAATATCTATTGAAACCATAAAAGGCAAAAAACTCGCTATTTATGGAGTGGTTCAACCAAAAGTCAGACAAAAAATTGAAATCGATCAAGATGTATTTTTTGCTGATTTGTATTGGGGAAATATTTTATCAGAAATTAAGAAACACAACATACAATTTACTGACATTTCAAAATATCCTGAAGTTAGAAGAGATTTGGCTTTATTAATCGACAGGAATATTAAGTTCTCACAAATAGAACAAATTGCTTTTGAAACTGAAAAGAAGTTGTTGAAAGAGGTTAATTTGTTTGATGTTTACGAGGGAAGAAACTTAGAAGCCGGGAAAAAATCGTATGCTGTTAGTTTTATTCTGCAAGATGAATCAAAAACGCTTACCGACCAGCAAATTGACACCATAATGAATAAACTGTTTGAAAGTTTCAAACAGAAACTTGATGCCAAACTAAGGTAATTCATTAAAAATCAGATTGATTTACTTCAATCATTATCTTTAAAATAGTGGATAAGAACGATAGTTTTTCCAAAAGGGCTATTCACTCATCAGGAGTAAAAAAAGACCCTTATGGTGCACTTAGTGTACCTGTTTATAACGCAGTAGCTTATGAGTTTGATTCAGCCGAAGCCATGGAGCAGGCTTTTTCGGGCAAAACAGGTGATTTCGTTTATTCAAGAATTTCCAATCCTACCGTACAAGCATACGAAAACAAGGTAAAAGATTTGACCGGAGCATTTAGTGTTACAGCATTAAATTCGGGAATGGCTGCCATAAGCAATGCTTTAATGTGTGTTGCCTATTCAGGATGTAATATCATCACAACACGCCATTTATTTGGTAATACTTACTCTTTCTTTGTGTCAACATTAGCTGCTTTCGGCGTTGAAGTCAGGTTTTGTGATTTGAATGACATCAAGGAAGTTGAAAGTAAAATTGATGATGACACTTGTGCTGTATTTCTTGAAATAATTTCAAATCCTCAAATGGATGTTGTCGATCTGAAAAAGCTTTCAGATATAATATCGAAAAAGAATATCCCATTAATTGCCGATACTACAATTATTCCATTCAGTAATTTTGAAGCTAATAAATTTGGTGTCGATATCGAAGTTATTTCCAGCACAAAATATCTATCTGGAGGTGCAACCAGTGTAGGCGGATTAATCATTGATTATGGCTCATTCGACTGGAGTAAGTCAAAACGATTACAATCTCTTGAAAAAGAGCATGGTATAGGCACTTTTACTTTTAAATTAAAGCGTGAAATCCATCGTAATCTGGGAGCTTATATGACTCCTCAAGTGGCTTATATGCAAAATCTTGCTTTAGAAACTTTACAGTTGAGATACAATAAGGCTTCTGAAACTACCGATAAAATTGCATCAGCACTTGAAAATATGCCGGCTGTCAAGAAAGTAAATTATCCTGGTTTGACTTCTAATCCTTATTATAAAGTTAGTAAATCTCAATTTGGAGAAAATCCGGGAGCTATGCTGACTTTCGATTTAGAGTCACAGGAAGTCTGCTTTAATTTTTTAAACAACCTACAACTAATAAGACGAGCAACTAACTTGTTCGATAACAAAACAATGGCTCTTCATCCATACACAACAATATATGGGACATACAGCAAAGAAAGTAAAGAGCAAATGCATATTTACAATACTACCATCAGGTTATCAGTCGGTTTGGAGGATGTAGCTGATTTGCTGGAAGATATCATGCAGGCTTTGAAATAGTAAGTATCTTTTATATCACAACTGATACTACAGGCGAATTTAATGTCGGACCAAACCAAGATTTAAATGAAATTGTAAATTGATACTTACCTTTTTCGATATCGGGAACATTAAATTTTAAATCTGTGAAATATTCTTCATCAGGGTAAATTATATCCGGAATTTTATATGTTGTGGGTATTTCAATCAATTTATCATCTTTTATAAATATTGCAATTATTTCTCCCGGAAACACAGAGTGATGAATTTCATAATCTCTTATAGAATTGTTTTTAATCCGAACAGGCAATGCAATACTATCGCCTGAATTGAAATTGTTAGCATTTAATTGATAATCAATCGATAAATCATTTGTAATCTGCAGACTATCAGTAAAAAAACCTACAAATCTTGTCTCATTTATATTTGACAACAAGGTAGATCGTCCGTTATAGTCGCCCGTAATTAAGACTGTTTTATCATAGAAATCATCCTCAAACTTCCAAATATCAAATTGTGTTTTTCTTGTATACAACGAACTGATTAATTGTGTTTTACCTTTAGTGAAGAAACGATATAAAGAGGCATGTTGAAAAGAACCTCGCATAATTACAGGACTATCTTTTGCAATCTCATGCAATGCAATATATTTTTCTTTCTTTCCATTTAATGCCAAACGATGTGGTAAAACATCAGTAACAAGAAGTACACGCACAAACGTAACAAGAAATAAAGATGGCAATACAAATCTGGCAATATATCTTTGAATAAACACATTAACGACAGACTCTCGTACTATCAAAACAATCATCGGTATGGCTGCTATAATCGTCCAATGTGGTTCAACATGACCTCTAACAGACATTATCCAGAAAAAAGCGATAAAGCCTAATATTATAAAATACAAAGCTCTGTCAAATAAATTTAGTTTCTTTTTAATAATCATCACCCATACTGCTGCAATAAAAGTAAATGGGTTAAACACAAACAGTTGATTTGGTAGATATTCTAAAAAATACTTCCAGCTAAAAGCCGACGATCTATCAACTAAATGATATTGTAAAGCAGGAAAATCATGTTGAATTTGCCAGCGTATATGTGGTATAAGGCAAATCAATGTTATAAATAATGAAAGTAGAAATTTGGCTTTTAAAACTAATTTTGGGTTTGACAGAATCACTAATGCTATAAGTAACACACCATGATACTTACTATATAACATTCCTGTCATAGATAAGGACAAAATCAGAGTGTTAAAGATATTTTCTTCTTTTAAAAATCGCTTATAAGAATATAAAAATAAAGCTGCAAAAAAGAGTAAAGGTACATCAGGAGTAGTGATAAATCCATAAGCACAGAACATCACAACAGAAGCTGATATTATAAAAAACCGTAATACAGATTTGTTTAAGTCCATTTTCACTCCTGCAATTTTCCATATTAGTATTAATGTAAACAACTGAATTATAACAGTAAAGAATCTAACTCCTAAGTTGCCCGGAAATAACAAAGAACTAAAATGAGTGAATACGGCAATCATTGGTGGGTGATCATAATAACCCCAGTCAAGCATTCTCCCCCACAAAGCATAATAGGCTTCGTCATAGGTCATTTCAGTAAACGTAGCCTGAATAAGATTTATAAGAAACCAAGCAAGTAGTAACAGTATAAACAAGTATAATGGTTTATTTTTTTTCATCACTTTACAATATAGCTAAGCATCTTCTTAATCCATCTTCCCAATGAGGAATATTTAGCTTATATGTTTCTTTTATTTTTCTTTTATTTAGCACGCTATAATGTGGTCGTGGCGTTTTTGCAGGATAATCTTTGCTCTCTATTGGAATAACCTTACAATTAATATTTTTACTTTGAAAGATACAAATGGCAAAATCATACCAGCTACATACTCCCTCATTTGAGTAATGATATATCCCCGAAATAAAATTATTTGAACACACAATTTTTAATATTGCATATGCCAAATCCGCAGCATATGTAGGTGTACCAATCTGGTCGAAAACAATATTTATTTCATCTCGTTCTTTACCAAGTCGCAACATAGTTTTAACAAAGTTATTTCCATAAGATGAATAAAGCCAAGATGTACGAATTATGACTGAATCAGGTAATAATGATGTCAATAATCTCTCTCCGGCTAATTTTGATTTACCATAAACAGATTTTGGATACACATCCATTTCTTCTGTATAAGGTATATAACTTCGCCCATTAAAAACATAATCAGTAGAAATATGTATAAATTTTGCGTTATGTTTAGATGCAACACGAGCCAAATTTCCAACAGCAATTTCATTAATTTTATAACATGTATCTATTTCAATCTCAGCATAGTCAACAGCAGTATAAGCTGCACAATTAATTACATAATCAATTTTGTGCAATTTAAAAAAATTAGATACATCTTCCTGATTGCTAATATCCAATTCATCAATATCTGTAAAGATAAAAGACAATTGTGGGCATAATGATATAATACGCTGTATTTCGCTACCTAACTGACCTTTGCTACCTGTAACTAAAACATTTTTTTTCATATGTAAATAATGTAAATAATGTGATAATCCCGATAATCGGGACAAGTTATGCCAATATGCTAATGTGCTAATGTGGTCTATAGTCCATGGTCTATGGTCTATGGTCTAACTCTAAACTCCAAACTCTAAACTCTAAACTAATCACCAATCAGAACATCAGCAGTTTATATTAATCTCTAAATCATAAAATTCTTTTCAGCATTTTTAAATAATGGATGTAATTGATCTTTCTGCGAAATTAATGCTTTTTCAAGAGGGATTTTCCAATCTATATTTAGTTGTGGGTCGTTATACATAATCCCTCTTTCTAAAGATTGATTGTAATAATCGTCACATTTATACGTAAAAATTGCATATTCACTCAAAACAGAAAAACCGTGTGCAAAGCCCTTTGGTATAAGGAATTGCAACTTGTTGCTCTCTGACAGTTCAATCCCATGCCACTGACCATAAGTCGGTGAGTCTTTCCGTAAATCGACAGCAACATCCCAAACTACACCTTTTATTACTGATACTAATTTCGACTGACTATGTGGACTTAATTGATAATGTAATCCTCTGATTACACCATAGGATGATTTTGATTGATTATCCTGACAAAAATCAATATTTATCCCTAATTCGTTATATTTCAATTTGTTATAACTTTCGTAGAAAAAACCTCTACTATCTTCAAATATTCTGGGTTTGATAATTATCAGACCTGAAATTGGAGTTTCAATTATCTCCATATCTAAAAAGTTTTTTCGTTAGCAATTTTAAGCAGATACTCTCCGTAATGATTTTTCTTTAGAGGCTCGGCTAATTTAAGCAATTGTTCCCTATCGATATATCCGTTGCGATAGGCTATTTCTTCTATACACGCAACCTTCAAACCTTGACGATTTTCTATTGTGGCAATGAAATTAGATGCTTCCAACAAACTATCATGTGTACCGGTATCCAACCAAGCCATTCCTCTACCGAATATCTTCATACTTAGTCTATTTTCTTCTAAATAGACTTTGTTTAGGTCGGTTATTTCCAACTCTCCTCTTTTTGAAGGTTTCAAAGATTTGGCTTTTTGCACCACATCATTGCTGTAATAATAAAGTCCTGTTACAGCATAATTTGATTTAGGCTCAGTAGGCTTTTCTTCTAAACTTAAAACTTTGCCTTGTGCATCAAATTCTGCAACTCCATAACGTTCAGGATCATTGACATAGTAACCAAATACTATTGCTCCGTCTTGCAGTTTAGCGGCATCCTTCAATGTTCTTGAAAAATCATATCCAAAGAAGATATTATCCCCCAGAATCATACATACAGAATCATCTCCTATAAATTCTTCGCCTATGATAAATGCCTGTGCTAATCCATCCGGAGATGGCTGAATTGCATATTTTAATTGAATGCCCAAATCCTGACCATTACCAAGCAGATTTTCATATAAATGTATATCTTGCGGAGTGGAAATAATTAATATTTCTTTTATTCCTGATAGCATCAATACCGATAAAGGATAATAAATCATGGGTTTATCATATACCGGGATAATTTGTTTGGATATACTTTTTGTAACCGGATAAAGACGTGTGCCGGATCCTCCGGCAAGAATGATTCCTTTCATATGTTTAAATAAAAATTTCTACAAAGTTAATGATTATACTTTATTCACAAAAAAAGTAAGATATTATTCTATGGTAAGTTCACCCTTTTGATATAAATGATAATCCTTTGCCAAAAGCACCATAAATTTTGCAATTTCTTCTTGAGTTTTAAGTGTTTCCGATGAGATATTCTCCTTTTTTAGTTTCAACATTAGAACTCCATATTGGAAGTTAAAGCATAATTCTATATCACTTACATTGGCTTCAGATTTCATTCTGAATTGATTTATCAACGGAAGAACATGCACATACTTAGCATTATAAGCAGGATTAACATTTGATTTCAGTAATAAAAAATGAAAATCCGTCAAATCTGACATTACATTTTTATTTATTTGTAGATGTCCTTTTTCTTTAATCTGCTCTGAAAGCATCATTTCGATCATACTTTCATACCATTCATAAACCACTTTGCGTTCACTATCATTATTAAACGTCATTTTATCTATTAGATTCCGATTTAATAATGATATATTAAAATGTGAAGCACGTATCAAATCTTCTATTTGCCACATATACAGCAAATATTCGCATATATTATTTTTCTTTAAATGGGTGGCAATAAGCATGATTACTGTTAATTTAATTAATCGTCTTCTTCTGTATCAAGATAAAACATAGGTTCTAAAAAATCATCTAACTCTCGTCGTTCTTTTTTCGTAGGGCGACCAGTACCTCTATCTCTGTTGTTTTTAGCTGCAATTTTGCCAAGCTCATACAACTCTAACTGATCTTTAGTCGTAACATCCTTTACATAGTCAATTATCAATTTAGCACCTAATCTGTTTTCTGTCAATGCTAAAACCTCATATGAAAATAAAATAGGATTTTTTTTGACACTGATAACATCACCAACTTTTATATTTCGTGATGGTTTAACTTGGATATTGTCGATAATAATTTTACCTTTTTTACAGGCTTCAGCAGCTAACGAACGTGTTTTGAATATTCGAACAGCCCACAACCATTTGTCAATTCTAACCTCAGTCTTCATTAGCTAATTATTAAGGTATTTCTTAATGTCATTTATTATTAAACTGGTTCATAGTCAGTTGAAACCCCGCCAAACAAAAGCTTTTTATCATCTCAATTGCTTTTTCCACACGAGGCTGCAAAGATAGAAGTTCCTCTTTATCCCATTTACTTAAAACATATTCGACTTGATAACCTTTCGGAAAACCATTACCTATACCAAAACGCAATCTTGAATAATTATCGTGCCCTAACACATCGTTTATGTTTCTTAATCCATTATGGCCGGCATCAGAACCTTTAGGTTTTAGTCGTAATGTGCCAAATGGCAGAGCAATATCATCCACTATAACTAACACATTTTCAATTTCAATTTTTTCTTTCTGCATCCAATATCGTAATGCCATACCGCTAAGGTTCATATAAGTTGAAGGTTTAAGCAGAACAAGTGTTTTATTCTTCAACTTTAGCTGAGTTACAAAACCATATCGCTTATCCTCAAAAACAACGTTGGACGCTCCGGCAAGGGCGTCCAACACTGTAAATCCTATGTTGTGTCGAGTGTCTTGGTATTCCGGACCAATATTCCCCAAACCAACTATTAAGTATTTCATTATTTTTTGGTTACTTACCTGAAGCAGATGCAGCAGCGGCAGCGGCTCCACGAGCAGCTCTTGTCAATTTAACTTGTGCTACAACAGCATTTTTTGCATTAAGAATTTCTAATTTATCTAATGACAAAGCACCTACTTGTATAGTTTTTCCTAAACCTAAATTTGTTACATCAATGTTGACTGACTCAGGGAAATCTTTATAAAGACCTTTTACTTTCAATTTACGCATTTGTAATGCTAATTTACCCCCTGCTTTAACACCTTCTGCCAAACCATTTAGTTTTACAGGAATTTCAATGATAACAGGCTTGTTATCTGTTACTTCAAGAAAATCGATATGTAAAACTTTGTCACTTACCGGATGAAACTGTAAATCCTGAATGATTGATTTTGTATGTTTTCCATCAATAGTTAAATCAACAACAAATACCTCCGGTGTGTAAATAAGTTTTCTTACATCGCTTGCTGTTACAGAGAAGTGTGTATTACTACCACTTCCATACAACACACATGGGATACTCTCTGATGCACGAACAGCCTTTGATGATTTTTTTCCTAATTCTGAACGAACTTCGCCTTGTAATTCAAATGTTTTCATTTTTTTATTTTTTGTGTTACTCAAAATTTAAGCGTTTTTGTTTAAGTGATTAGTCGCTTAATTTCCCATCACACTTTCTTTTTCAGAAAAGC
>ERZ778021.1468-NODE-1468-length-27605-cov-4.936261_pt1 | contig 27605 bp, 23 predicted proteins | sample MGYA00375751_ERZ778021 | MGnify/ENA primary metagenome ERZ778021 (study PRJEB29350, sample SAMN05389814) | bioreactor metagenome | isolation source: Thiocyanate stock bioreactor | place: South Africa: University of Cape Town | collected 2013-08-29 ... | reverse complement strand
CCCAGTGGCCGAACAGCAGCATCGCCCCGACGAAGCCGAGCGCGATGACGAAATTGGTGCCGACGCTCATCCCGATGACGGACAGCACGCGGCCGCGATCGCGTGCGCCGAAACCCTTGGACAGCATCGGGATGACCACCTGCACGACGATCTGCGGCACGAACAGCAGCAGCGTCTCCACCTGCATGGCGATGTAGTAGACGCCGACCTCCTTGAGGCCGCCGGGCATCGACACGATGATGGCCGTGCAGATCCAGTTGACCGGCTCGAACACGATCGAGGCGAGCAGCGCCGGCACGGCGAAATTGGTGATCAGCGGCCATTCCGACAATGCGCCGGCGAAGGTGATCGTGATGCCGCGCTCGGCGAGCGCCGAACGCATCGCCGGATAGGCGATGATGCACAGGCCGAGCGCCGCTCCCGCCATGGCGATGAAGCAGCCGGTCAGCCCGCCGAGATAGAGGCCGGCGGGCACCGCCAGGATCAGCACGACGCCGTAGACGATGTTGAGCCGCGCGATCGAGCGGAACTGCTGCAGCCCGCTGAGGATCGACATCTGCACCTGGCTCATGGCGTTGAGCAGGATGATCGGCGCGATCAGCGCCAGATAGGGCGCCATCTCCGGCTGCCGCAGCAGCTTGGCGGCGATCACGTCGGCGAGGAAGTAGAACAGGCCCGACAGGATCAGCCCGCAGGCGGCGGCGAGCATCAGCGCCAGCCCCGCGATGCGGCCGGCGAATTCGGGCGCCTGCTCGGCCTGCGCGGCGATGTTGCGGATCGCCATCAGGCTGACGCCAGTCGCCGCCAGCATGCCGGCCGAGACCAGCGTGCCGTAGGCGACGGCGAACTGGCCGACCACCTCGATGCCGAAGCCGCGCGAGATCAGCACCGTGGTGAGCAGCGGGGTGAGCCGCACCGCGACCGTGCCCACCGTCGACCAGATCAGGCCCGAGCCGAACCGGCGCAGGTCGCCCGACTGTCTGAGGAAGGCCGCAAGGCTCTTCATTCGCCGTTTCCCCGGATATCCGCCTTCCTCCTATCCCCCTGCTGGTTAGCATCCGGTTAGGAATGGGCCGCCGATTCACCGCTTCGAAACCATGGCCGGCCTAGGGTCGCCCTTTGGCGGGCGCGGCAGCGCGCCCCTGAGGGCGATCCGTCTTGCGTATCATCGCGACCTCGGCAACCGGCGCATCCTTCCCGGCCATCGGCATGGCCGGCGCGTCCGCGCGCGCCGCGCCGCAGGCCGGCCGCGGCCCGGTCGACGTGCTCGCGGGGCTCGGCGTGCTGCTGCTGTTCGGCCTGTCGGGCTATGCGCTCGAATATCTCGGCATGCCCTATCTGTCGGACGGCGGCTCGATCCTCACCAAGCTGCACCCGGCCACCTACACATTCGCGCTGGCGCTGGTCGTGGCCGTGGTCGCCAATCCCGATCCGCTGACCTATGCCGTGAGCCTCGCCTCGCGCCGGCTGGGCGCGATCGCCGTCATCGCCGCCTGCGCGGTGATCTACGTCTTCGTCTCCCGCTACAAGCCCGATATGACGGCCGCCTATCTCGGCGATGCGATGATCTCGGCCGCGCTCGTCGCGCTGGTGCTGGCCGACGCGCCCGACCGCTCCCGCCTGTGGCTCGCCCGGCTCATCCACGTCATCGTCATCGCCAACGCCCTGCTGGCGATCGTCGAGGTCACCACCCACTGGCGGCTGTTCCCGTTCGGCATCAGGGGCGCCTACATGCCGTGGGACTACCGCGCCACGGCCTTCTTCGGTCATCCGCTCGACGGCGCGCTGGCGACCGGCGTCTACGCCGTCATCCTGCTCACCGCGCCGAACGTGCCGGGGCTGGCGGCGCGGCTCAGGCTGCCCGTCATCCTGCTGTGCATGGCGGCGATGCCGGCGATCGGCGCGCGCACCTCCTTCACCATCGTCTACCTCGTCGCCGGCGTGATGGCCGCGCTCGGTCTGCTCGCCTTCCTGCGCGGCCGGGCCAACGTGAACCATGCGACCCTGCTCGCAGTGCTGGCGGGCGCGGCGCTGCTGCCGCTCGCCGCCCTCGCCGCGTACAATCTCGGCTATCTCGACGGCTTCCTCGGCCGCTTCCAGAACGATTCCGGCAGCGCCGACGCGCGCTTCGACCTCTACAACCTGTTCAGCCGCTACGGGCTGGCGGAGATGCTCACCGGCTATTCGCTGATCGAGCTCAAGACCCGCATCCGCGTCGAGGGGCTGGAATCGGGCGTCGAGAACGCCTGGGTCGGCCATCTGCTGCAATTCGGCATCCCGCTCGCCGTGATGCTGTGGTGCGCGCTCGCGGCCTTCCTCGCCGACCTGATCCGCGTCGCCGGACGCTATGCGATCGTGCCGACCATCTTCATGCTGCTCGTCATCAGCACCTCGGTCGGCATTTCCGGCAAGACCACCATGCTGGTGATGCCGGTCACCATCATGCTCATCCTGCTCGGCAGCCGCGACACGACCGCCCGCAGGCCTTTAAGCCCGTCTTAGGCTCGATGGCGTATGAGCGGGGACGGGCCGGCGGAACCCTGCGCCGCCGCGCCCGGGCGCCGAGGAGTTCGCCGTGACCGAGATCGACATCCTGCTTCCCAGGCATACGCGCCGCTGGCAGCTCGTGCTGGCGGACCGGCTGCGCGCCGCGGGCCACGACGTGCGCCTGGTCGCCACCTCCGCGACCGACGCCTGGCCGGCGCTGCTCGAGGCTGTCCTGGCCGCCGAGCGCCGTCTCTCGCACGGCGATGGCCGCCTGTCGGCACGGCTCGACTCCGAGGCCGGGCAGGCCTCGCCGGCGCGTCCCGGCGCGCTGCGGATCGACCTTTCCGGCCGCACGCCGGCTTCCGACGCGCTCAGCCTGCGCTTCGACGCCAGCCCGTCAGCGGCCGCCGCGGCCATCGCGCTCGCCGCCGGCCGCCTGCCGGACCTCGCCGTGCTGCGCGGCGGCCAGCTCGTGGCGCGGGCGCATCCCATGGTCGACAGCCGCCTGATCGTCGGGCGCGGGCTGGAGGACGTGCTGGCGCGCGCAGTGAGCCTGCTTGCGGCGGTGATCGACGGCGGCGAGGCTGCCGGCGAGGCGGATGCCGAGCCTGTCTCCGCCGATGCCCCTCCGGCCGGCTCGCTCGCCGGCGGACTGCTGTTCGCCACCGCGCCGCGCCTGTTGCGCGAGACCGCCCGCCGCGTCGGCCACTGGCCGTCCCACTGGCGCGTCGGCTACCGCTTCCACGACGGCCGTGGCGTCGCCGAGACCGGCTCGCTCGCGGGGCCTGACTGGCAGGAGCTGCCGGACGACGGGCTGCGCTACTATGCCGATCCCTTCCCGTTCGCGTGGCAGGGTCGCTCCTGGCTCTTCGTCGAGGAATATCCGCACGAGACCGGCAAGGGACTGATCTCGGTCTGCGAGTTCGATGGCGCGGAGCGGCCGTCGGTGCCGCGCGTGGTGCTGGAGCAGCCCTTCCACCTCTCCTACCCGCAGGTCTTCGCGTTCGGCGGCGAGCTCTGGATGCTGCCCGAGGGCGGCGCCGGCCGCCAGCTCGTGCTGTACCGCGCCGCCGCCTTCCCGGACCGCTGGGAGCGCCACGTCGTACTGGTCGACGGCCGCGAGCTGTTCGACGCGACATTGCTGGAACACGAGGGCCGCTTCTGGCTGTTCGCCGCCGAGCGCGACGGTGCGGGCAGCACCTCCGACATGCTTGTCGCCTTCCACGCCGACCGGCTGGAAGGGCCGTGGCGGCCGCACCGGGCGAACCCGATCCTCATCGACCGCGCGGCGGCGCGGCCCGGCGGCGCCTTCGTCCGCGTCGGCCGGCGCATCGTCCATCCCGTGCAGGACGGCACGCTCGGCTATGGCGGCGGCCTCGGCCTCGCCGACCTGCTGCGGCTCGACGAGGAGGCGGTCGAGTTCTCGCAGCCCGTGCCGCTGCTCCAGGCCAACAACTGGGCCTATCCGAAGATCCACACGCTCAACCGCGCCGGCCGGCTGGAGGTCATCGACGGCATCGCCGAGGTGCGCCGGCGCGCGCCCAGCCGCGCGGCAGCCGCATGAGCGCTTCCGGCGCCGTCGGTTCGCGCAGCGCGCCGGAGGCCGGGCCAGCGCCCGCCGCTGATGCCCTGCCGTGCCTCGACATCCTCGGCATACCCGTGCTGGCGGCCACCACGCCCGAGGCCGTGCGCATGATCGACCGGCGCTGCGCTGCCGGCGATCCCTTCGGCGTCGCTTTCCTCAATGCCCACGGCTCCAACCTCGCGGCGCGCGATCCGCGTTTCGCCGAGGCGCTGCGCGGCATGCTCGTGCTCAACGACGGGGTGGGCGTCGACATCGCCGCGCGCATGCTCGCCGGCCGCGGCTTCCCGGAGAACCTGAACGGCACCGACTTCCTGCCGGCCTTCCTCGCGGATACGGCGCGGCAGCATCGGGTCTTCCTGCTCGGCGGGCGCCCGGGCGTTGCCGAGCGCGCCGCGGCGGCGATCGCCGCCGGCCATCCGAGCCACCGTGTCGTCGGTGCCCGTCATGGCTATTTCGACGCCGCCGAGACGCAGGCCGTGATCGAGGCGATCCGCGCCAGCGGCGCGACCCTGCTGCTGGTCGCGCTCGGAAACCCTGCGCAGGAGCTGTGGATCGGCCGCCATCTCGCCGCGACCGGCGTGCAGGTGGCTTTCGGCGTCGGCGCCCTGTTCGATTTCCTGGCAGGCGAAGTCTCGCGCGCGCCCGCTTTCGTCAGGCGGACCCGCCTCGAATGGGCCTGGCGGCTGATGCTGGAGCCGAAGCGGCTGTTCCGCCGCTACGTGCTGGGCAATCCGCTGTTTCTCATGCGCGTGATGCGCCGGCGCCTGCTCGGCTGACCGCTCAGCCCTTGCGCGGCCCTGCGGCCACGAGCGTCGCGGCAGGCCGCTCGGGCGCTGCGACGCGTCCGCCGCCGGCCAGCGCCGCATGCACCTGGAACAGCCGGCCGAGCTGCCGCCGGACCGAGAAGGGCTGCACCGCCTCGTGCAGCCGCGCCGGTTCGACGCGTCCGGCGCGGACGTCCTCCCACAGGTCGACGATCTCGTCGGCCCAGGCTTCGGCGCTCTCCGCCACCGTTTCGCGCCGGTCCATCATGCGACCGTGCCAGCGGTCGCGCACCACCTTGTCGAACTGCGGCAGGTGCACGCCGGCGAAGGGCCGGCCGGTCGACAGGCTCTCCAGCATGAAGCAGGGCATGCCCTCCCAGTGGGAGGTCAGCATGCCGACATGCATCCGCTTCATCAGCGCGGCCATCTCCTCGGTGCGCAACGCGCCGTGGCGCACCATGCAGTGCTCGATCGCGGAAAAACCCGGCCAGCGCGCCGGGTCCGAGCTGCCGGCATAGTGGAACTCGAAGCGGCCGCCGAGCTTGCGGTCGAGCGCGGCGGCGACCGCGAACATCAGCTCGGGGTCCTTCACCGTCTCCAGCCGCCCGGCATAGGCGACCCGCAGCACGCCCTCGTCCGTGTCGAAGGGCGCGACGGAGAACAGCTCCGTGTCGATCGACACCGTCAGCACCTCGGTGCGCGGACCGGCCGCCGGCGCCATCGCCAGCACGCGGTCCCGCAGCCGCTCTGTGACGGTGAAGACGTGCGAGGCGAGCCGGTAGGCGAGCCATTCCGACGCCTTGGTGACGCGCCAGATATATTTGGTCAGGCTGTCCTGCTTGGTCGCGTCGCCCACGTCGTTGTGGATGACGAGCACCATCGGCCGGCCGAGCATGCGCGCCAGCCAGGCGATCTCGTAGCGCTCGACCTCGACGCTTGCGCGGCCCTGGCGGGCGAGCTGCCGCAGCCGCGGCAGATGCCGCAGGAAGCCGGCGATGAAGCGCACAGTGTTGGATTTCAGGATCGAGCGCGCGGTCTCGGCCTGCTGCTCGGCCGGCACGAAGGCGACCGGCAGGAAGCCGATGCGGCGGCCGCCGAACTCGATCTCGCTGACCTTCCCGACCGGCAGGTCGCCGCGGTCGTCGACGCCGATCAGGAGCGGCATCACCTCGGCCGGCGCGCGCCGCAGGAGCTGGCGCACATGGGTCTCGATGCCGCCGACCTTGACGCCGCGCGGGTCCATCGGATGGACGATGATGAGCCGGTCTGCCACCTGCACTGTCCTCGATGCCAAGGATGTGCCGGCCACGCTATCGCGCCGGCATTAACGAAGCCTTAGGACGATTTGGGGACGTCCGCTCAGGCGGCGGCGCGCTGCTGCGGCTCGTCGGCGAGCGACAGCACGGAGACCGCCATGCCGCCCGAGGCGGCGAGTTCCTTGTAGGCGGCCGCCTCTTCGGCCGACAGCGTGTCGCCCGGCACCACCAGCACGGCATGGTCGGCCTTGGCGACTGCCTCGGCCGCCATCGCGCCCGCCGCCTGCGACAGCAGGCCGGCATTGACCACCACCCGCTCGTAGGTGTCGAGGAAGATCGAGAAGGCCTCGCGGAACTCCGCCTCCGCCATCCCCTCGGCGTCGCCGCCATGCACGATGTGCGCGCCCGAGGCATCGTCGCGCGTCAGGATGTCGCCGATCGCCGCCTTGCCCGTCGACAGCTCCGCGAAGCCGGGCCGGCCGCTGCCGTCGGCGAGGTCGACGAACAGGGTCGGATGACCCTCGCGCGCGGCGTCGCGGGCAAGCTCCAGTCCTGCCGTCCGCGCGCCTTCGGCGTCGGCCAGGCTGAGCGTCAGCACGACATGGTCGCGCAGGATCTGCGCCGGGTCGCCGAGCGGCGTGCGCGGCCGCGCTTCCGCCGCCGGCGCTGCCGGCTTGCCCGGCTTCGGCGCGGCGGGGCGCCGGTGGCGCGCGATGAGGTCGGCGACGATGGCGTTGAACAGGCCGAGACCGAGGCCGAACACGCAGGCCGCGATCAGCAGCAGGCTGCGCGGCGGGAAGGCGGCGCTGTCGGGCACGGCGGCCGGCGCGATGATACGGGCGTTGCGGGTGCCGAGGTTCTCCTGCTCGGCAGCCTCCTTGGCGCGCACCAGGAAGGCCTCGTAGACGAGACGGCTCGCCTGCGCCTGCCGCTCCAGCTCGCGGAGCTGGATCAGTTTCTGGTTGATGTCGAAGGACTGGCCGGTCAGGTCCCGCAGGCTGGCGGCGATGGCGTCCTCGGTCTCCTTGGCGGCGCGCCAGGCGTCGCGCGTGGCCGCGACGAGGCGCTCGCTCTCGCCGCGAATGGCTGCGCGCGCCTGATCGACCTCGGCCTGCGCGGCCGCGACGCGCGGATGGCGCGGCCCGAGCGTCTGGCTCAGCTCGGCATGCTTGCGCTGCGCCTCGCTCAACTGGTTGCGAAGCTGCACCATCGTCGTGTTCTCGGTGTCGGAGACCACCGAGCTGACGTCGCCGCGCTGCTTCATCGCCTGCTCGATCACTTCCAGCCGCGACTTGGCCTCGGCGGTGCGGCCGACGGCGGCGGCGAGCCGCGTCGACAGGTCGGAGAGGCGGTTGTCCAGCAGCGGCTTGCCGTCCGGGCTGGAGAGATTGTTGGCGGTCTTGTAGTCCTCGACCTTCTGCTCGTCCTCGCGCAGCTTCTTCTGCAGCTCGGCCAGCCGATCCTCGATCGAGTTGCTGACGGTGCGGGTCGCCTTCGCGGTGGCGTCCTGCTGGTCGTCGGTGTAGGCGGCCGCGATCGCATTGGCGAGCCGCGCTGACTTGGCCGGCTCCTTCGTCGTCACCGCGATCTCGATGACGTAGGTGTTTTCCGCGCGCGACACCTTGGTCGCCTTGGCGAGGCTTTCGAGCGCGACCTCCTCGGGCGAGCGCGCGGCGGCCTTCCCGCCATCCGCCGGCTTCACGAACTCGGCGTCCTCGGCGAGCTTTTCCTGCCGCACCACGCGCATCAGCACGGTCTCGGAGGTGATCACCTCGACCTGGCTCTCGATCAGCAGCAGGTCGTTGCCGAGGCCCTGCTGCACCACGTCGTTCTGCACCACGCGCACCTCGCGCGGGTCGATCAGGATGCGCGCCGTCGCCTTGTAGCGGGGCCCGATCACGGCGAGCGCGGCGAGCGCCAGCGCCACCACGGCCGCCGCGGTGGCCAGGATCAGCCATTTGCGGCGCCAGACCATGTCGATCAGGCCGAGCACGTCGACGCTGGCGCCGGCCGTCGGCGGCGCGGGCGTGCGAGCCGTTTCTTCGGCTGTGACCATCGCGGCGAACCTTTCGCAGCAGCGCGAGGCCCTGGGCGCAGGGCCGGGATATCCAGCCCGATCTATCGGTCATTCAGCGTAAAGATAGGGTTAAGTGACGGAGGAGGCTTGCCCTTTCCGGGCCGGCCGACCTATGGAAATCGGGATCTTGCAAACGGGATGGGTGCGCCAATGGCAATCAGCGTCGTTCTCGCCGGCTGCGGCAACATGGGATACGCCATGCTGGCGGGCTGGCTCGCCTCGGGGCGCCTGAAGCCGGCCGAAATCGCCGTGGTCGAGCCCAACGGAGAGCTTCGCAGCCGCGCCGCCGAGAAAGGCGTGAAGGTGGCGGCATCGGTGGAGGCCTTCGCGGCCGAGGCGCCGCGGCTGGTCATCTTCGCGGTGAAGCCGCAGGTGATCCGCGACGTGGCGGCGCAGTATCGCGGCTTCGCCGGGCGCGGCACGGCCTTCCTCAGCATCGCCGCCGGCGTTCCGGCCGCCACCTTCGAGGACATCCTCGGCGCCGGAACGGCGATCGTGCGCTGCATGCCCAACACGCCGGCGGCGATCGGCAAGGGCATGATGGTGGTGTTCCAGAACGGCAATGTGAAGCCCGAGGCCGGCGCCTTCGTGCGCGAGCTTCTGTCGGCCAGCGGCGAGGTCGCGACGATCGCCGACGAGGGGCTGATGGATGCGGTGACGGCCGTGTCCGGCTCCGGCCCGGCCTATGTCTTCCACTTCATCGAATGCCTGACGGCGGCGGCGATCGAGGTCGGCCTGCCGGCCGACACCGCGAAGCTGCTCGCCATGCAGACCGTCTACGGCGCCGCCAATCTGGCGCGCGAGAGCGGCGAGGAGCCCGGCCGCCTGCGCGAGCAGGTGACCAGCCCCAACGGCACGACGGCCGCCGCGCTTGCCGTGCTGATGGGCGGCGACCGGCTGAAGACGCTTGTCGGCGAGGCGGTGGAAGCCGCCCGCGCGCGCAGCGTCGAACTCGGCAAGTAGGCCGCCGCACCGGATAGAAGTCGCCCGATCGCGGCCGAACCGTCGCGAATAGTCTTTTCGGACGTGGAATCCGCGGCCGGGATGCCGCAACTGGCGCGGGGAAGGACAAAAGGCATGGGCAGGCTTTCGGGCAAGGTCGCGTTCGTCACCGGCGCGACGGGCGGCATCGGCGAGGTCACGGCGCGGCTGTTCGCCCGCGAAGGCGCGCGCGTCGCGCTCGCCGGGCGCAGCGCCGACAGGGGCGAGGCGATCGCGGCCGACATCGCCGCATCCGGCGGCGAGGCGATGTTCGTCTCGACCGACGTGAGCGAGCCCGACAGCGTCGAGGCGGCCTTCGCCGCCGTCCACGCCCGCTACGGCCGGCTCGACGTGCTCTACAACAATGCCGGCGGCTCGACCGCGGCCGACGGGCCGCTGACGGTCGCGCCGATCGAGGAATTCTGGCGCTGCATCAGGCTCGACCTGTTCGGCACCTGGCTGTGCAGCCGCTCGGCTATCCCGCTGATGCGCGCTTCTGGCGGCGGCTCGATCATCAATTCGGCCTCGATCGTCGGCGAGATGGGCATTCCCAACCGCGACGCCTACACGGCGGCCAAGGGCGGCATCATCGCGCTGACGCGCTCGATGGCGGTGGAATTCGCAGCCGACCGCATCCGCGTCAACGTCGTCATTCCCGGCGCGGTGATGACGCCGCGCGTGGCAGCCTTCTTCGAGAAGGAGCCGCATCTGAAGAAGCAGGAGGAGGCCTACCTGCTCGGCTTCGCGGATCCGATCGACGTCGCCAACGCCGCTTTGTTCCTCGCCTCGGACGAATCGCGCCGCACCACCGGCCAGAAGCTGCCGGTCGACAGCGGCATCCTGATCTCGTGAGGCGGCGATGGAAATCCTCAGTCAGATGCTCGCCCGCAACGTCCGTCTGGTGCCGGATCGGGCCTTCATCGTCACCGATGCCGGCACGCTGACCTACCGCGCCTTCGCCGACGAGACTGCCCGCGTCGCCAACGTGCTTGCCGCGCGCGGCGTCGGCAAGGGCGACCGCGTCGGCCTCTATCTGCCGTCGACGCCGCTGATGGCGGTCGGCTTCTGGGCCTGCCAGCGGCTGGGCGCGGTTCCGGCGCCGCTCAGCGCCATGTTCCGCCATGCCGAGCTGCGCAAGATCGTCGCGCGCACCGGCATGAAGGCGCTGATCGCCGACCAGACCACCTGGCCCTATTTCTCCGAAATCCGCGCCGAGTTTCCCGCGCTGGAGCATTGCCTGGTGTCGGGCGGCGACGGCGAGCTCGATCGCCTCGTCGCGGCCGCCTCGCCGCAATTCGCCGACGCCGACTGCGCTTTCGACGACATCGCCTGCCTGTTCTTCACCTCCGGCACCACCGGCACGCCCAAGGGCACGGCGCAGACCCATTTCAACGTGCTGTCGACGCTGCGCGACATGATGGTGTCGCACCGCACCCGCTACGGCCGCGAGACCTATCTGTGCGCGGTGCCGCTGTTCACCAATTTCGGCCTGACGGTGACGCTGAACCTGTGCCTCTACACCGGCGGCACCATCGTCCTGCACGAGCGCTGGGACACCGAGAAGGTGATGGCCGACATCGCCCGCCACAAGGCGACCTATTTCGGCGGCACGCCGACCATGTATGTCTACATGGTCAACGATCACGACCCCGCCCGCCACGACCTGTCGTCGCTGCGCATCTGCATCACCGGCGGCTCGCCGGTGCCGCAGCCGGTCATCAAGCGCTTCGAGGAGCTGTCGGGCGTCAAGGTTGCGCAGGTCTACGGGGCCACCGAGACGTGCGGCCAGAACGTCATCGAGCCGACCGCCGGCCTGCGTAAGCCGGGCGCCACCGGCGTGCCTGTGGGCTCGTCGCGCATCCACATCCTCGACGACGACGGCCGCGAGCTGCCGGCGGGCGAGATCGGCGAGGTCGTCATCGGCGGCGACTGCGTCTCGAAGGGCTATTATGGCGACCCGGAGGCGACGGCCCAGGCCTTCACACCGCTCGGCTGGAAGTCGGGCGACCTCGGCTATCTCGACGCCGACGGCTTCCTGTTCATCGTCGACCGCAAGAAGGACGTCATCATCACCGGCGGCCACAACATCTACCCGCTGGAGGTGGAGAGCGTGCTCTACCGCCATCCGGCGGTGGCGATGTGCGCCGTTGTCGGCGCGCCTGACGCCGAGAAGGGCGAAATCCCGGTCGCGGTGGTCGTCCTCAACGAGGGCGCAACGGCGAGCGCCGAAGAGCTGCGCCGGTTCTGCCGCGCCGAGCTCGCCGCCTACAAGGCCCCTCGCCGCGTCGAGTTCATCGACGACATGCCGGTCGAAGCCGCCAAGATCCGCAAGCGCGATCTGATCGAGGCGCTTAAGGCGGGCTCGCTGGAGCGGTTCAGAAGGAAATGAGCGGCCCCTACGCTCCCTCGTGCCGGATCGCGTCGACGTCGCCGGCCGCGCCGTAGGCGCTCCAGCCGCCGTCGACCGGCAGCACGGCGCCGGTGATGTAGGAGGCCCAGTCCGACAAAAGGAAGGCGGCCGCCTGCGCCATCTCGGCCGTCTCGCCGAGCCGCCCGAGCGGCGTGCGCCGTTCCAGCCTGCCGGGATCGAACACCTGTCGATCGAGCAGCGAGCGCACCATCGGCGTCAGCGTGTAGGCGGGCGCGATGGCGTTGACGCGGATGCCGGCGGGACCCCATTCGCAGGCGAGCGTGCGGGTTAGGTGGTTGATGCCCGCCTTGGCGACGCCGTAGGCGGTGCGGCCCGGAAAGCCGCCGAGCCCGACGATCGACGAGACGTTGACGATCGCGCCACGGCGCTGTTCGAGCATGATGCGCCCGGCCGCCCGGCAGACGAGATAGGTGCCGCGCAGGTTGACGTCGACGACGCGCTGCCAGCGCTCCACCGCCTGCTCGTGCAGCGGCACGAGGTCGTCGCCTATGCCGGCCGAGTTGAAGACGAGGTCGAGGCCGCCCAGCGCGGCGGCCGCCTCCGCCACCATCCGCTCGACGTCGTCCGCGTCGGCGACGTCGCCGGCCACCGCGGCGGCGGCTCCGGTGCGTTCCTGCGCCTCGCCGAGGCGGTCGCGTTCGATGTCGGCGATGGCCACGGCCGCGCCCAGTTCGGTCAGCAGCCGCGCGGTCTCCTCGCCGATGCCGCTGGCGCCGCCGGTGACCAGCGCGCGTCGGCCGGAAAGGTCGATCGCCGGCCTCACGCGTCGGGGTCCGCGCCGTCGTCCGGCTCGGCCTTGAAATGGAAGTCCGGCTCCCATTCGGCCTCCGGCCGCCGGTGCAGCCGCCAGTAGGCGTCGGCCACGGTGTCGTGGTCGTAGGCAGTTCCCTTCGCCATCGTGCCGTGGATCGCCACCGTCGCGACCTGCACGCCGAGCGGCGTCAGCTCCTTGAACAGCGAATGGCCGAGGCTCCTCAGCGCGGCCTTGCCGAGCGACACAGTGCCCCACTCGATCCACGGGCCGAAGGCGAGCACGCCGCCGGTGAGAAGGATCGTGCCGCGCCCGCGCGCGATCATCGCCGGCGCCACCTGCTGGGCCGCATGCAGCGCGCCGGCCACGTTGGTGCGGAAGCTCGCCATCAGATAGTCGACGCCGACTGGCTCGCCATGCGCCTTCCAGCCCGGCGCCGAGGAATACTGCGCCTCCGCGATGCCCGACGGCGTGACGAAGCGCGACGGCTCGATGATCGCGGCGTTGTAGACCAAAAGCTCGGCCGCACCGTGGCTGGCGCGCAGCTCGGCGAAGACCCGGCTGACCGCCTGCGGATCGCCGGCATCGGCGACGAAGCCCTTCGTGTCGAGGTCCTCGGCGTCCAGCTCGGCCTGGTAGGCGGCGATCGCCTCCGGCCGCCGCGCCATGAAGCCGACCGCCATGCCCGCGCGCGCGAAGCGCCTGACCAGCGCGATGCCGAGCCCCGGTCCTGCGCCGACTACGACGGCGAGCGGCTTGCCGTCCGTCACCGGCCCGCCTCCGCGCCGGCCTTGCCGGCGGGCTCGCTGCGCGCCGCGGCGGCGCGGTCGCTGCGCTGCGCGAGGTAGTCCTCCAGCGTGCCGACCACGCCCTTGCGCAGGAACAGCACGCACAGCACGAAGGCCGCGCCCTGCGCCACGATCACCCAGGCGCCCAGCGTGGCGAACTCCGTCTGCATGGCGACGAGAATGATCGCGCCGACCACCGGGCCGAGCAGCGTCCCGACGCCGCCGATCAGCGTCATCAGCAGCGCGTCGGCCGAGGTCATGAAGTAGAGGTCGGGCAGCGAGGCGATCTGGAACACGATCGCGCTGGTCGCGCCGGCGACGCCCGCGAGCCCCGCCGACAGCGTGAAGGCGATCAGCTTGAAGCGGTCGGTGGCGTAGCCCAGCGAGATGGCGCGCGGCTCGTTCTCGCGGATCGACTTCAGCACCTGCCCGAAGGGCGAGCGCACGATGCGGTGGATCAGCGCGAAGCCGGCGAGGAAGATGACCAGCACGAAATAATACATATTGAGCGGCTGGTTGAGGTCGATGAAGCCGAACAGGTGGCCGCGCGGCACCGACTGGATGCCGTCCTCGCCATGCGTCCACGACGCCTGAATGGCGTAGAAATAGACGAGCTGCGCCAGCGCCAGCGTGATCATCGCGAAATAGAGACCCTGCCGGCGGATCGCCAGCCAGCCGAACACCACGCCGATCAGGGTCGCCGCCGCCGCGCCCGACAGGATCGCGAGCTCCGGCGGGAAGCCCCAGGCGGCGGCCGTGTGCGCCGCCACGTAGGCGGCCGACCCGTAGAAGGCGGCGTGGCCGAAGCCGAGCAGGCCGACATAGCCGAAGATCAGGTTGTAGGCGCTGGCGAACAGCGCCAGGCACAGCATCTTCATGCCGAACACGGGGTAGATGAAGAAGGGCAGCGCCGCGCCGCCGACGGTGAGGATGGCGAGCCACAGGCGGCCGTTCTCGAGCAGGCTGCCCGGCCGCGCCGCCGACATGTCGGTGCTGTGGTGGGACGTGCTCTCGCGGCCGAACAGGCCGGCCGGACGGAACACCAGCACGATCGCCATGATGACGAAGATCACCGTGGTCGAGGCCTGCGGCCAGAACACCTTGGTCAGGCCCTCGACGAGGCCTAGCATCAGGCCGGTGACGATCGCGCCGAAGATCGAGCCCATGCCGCCGATGACGACGACGGCGAAGATGGTGATGATGATCGACTGGCCCATCTGCGGGCTGACCTGGTAGATCGGCGCCGCCATCACGCCCGCAAGGCCGGCAAGCCCCACGCCGAACGCGTAGGTCAGCATCAGCATGCGCGGCACGTTGATGCCGAAGGCCCGCACGAGGTCGGGGTTCTCGGTCGCCGCCCTGAGATAGGAGCCGAGCTTGGTGCGCTCGATCACGTACCAGGTGCCGAGGCAGGCGAGGATGCCCGCCACGATCACCCACAGGCGGTAGTAGGGCATGAACATGAAGCCCAGATTGACGCCGCCCTTGAGCGAATCGGGGATGTTGTACTGCTGCCCCGCCGCGCCGTAGCGCAGGTTGAACAGGCCCTCGATCACCATCGCCAGCCCGACCGTGAGCAGCAGGCCGTAGGCGTGCTCGAGGTCGTAGACGCGGCGGATGAAGATGCGTTCCATCAGCGCGCCGATGCCGGCGACCAGCAATGGCACGATGACCAGCGCCCACCAGTAGCCGAGCGAGGGCAGGCCGAGGCCGGGCAACAGGCTCGGCAGGTTGAGCAGGTACCAGGCGCCGAACGCGCCCAGCATGTATTGCGCGCCGTGCACGAAATTGCCGATCCGCAGCATGCCGAAGATGATCGCCACGCCGAGGCTCATCATCGCGTAGAAGACGCCGTTGATGAGGCCGATCAGGAGCTGGCCGAACAGCAGGGTGGGCGAGATGCCGATGAGTTCGAACATCATCACACCCTCAGATAGGTCTCGATGCGGTCGATGCCGCCGGCGACGTCGGCGGCAGTGAAGGATTCCACCACGCGGCCGTCCTCCACCACGTAGTGGCGGTCGGCGAGCTTCGCCGCGAAGCGGAAGTTCTGCTCGACCAGCAGCACGGTGAAGCCGCGCTCCTTGAGCTTGGCGATGACGGCGCCGATCTGCTTGACGATCACCGGCGCCAGCCCCTCAGTCGGCTCGTCGAGCAGCAGCAGGGTGGCGCCGGTGCGCAGGATGCGCGCGATCGCCAGCATCTGCTGCTCGCCGCCGGAAAGCTTGGTGCCTGGGCTGTTGCGCCGCTCGGCGAGGTTGGGGAACAGCGCCAGTATGTCGTCCATCGCCATGCCGCCCTCGGCCACCACCGGCGGCAGCATCAGGTTCTCCTCCACCGTCAGGCTGGAGAAGATGCCGCGCTCCTCGGGGCAGTAGGCGATGCCGCGCCGCGCGACATATTCCGGCAGCCGGCCGCAAAGCTCCTCGCCGCGGAAGCGGATCTCGCCGGTCTTTTTGCGCAGCAGGCCCATGATGGCGCGCAGCGTGGTCGTCTTGCCGGCGCCGTTGCGGCCGAGCAGCGTCACCACCTCGCCGCGACCGATCTCGAAGTTCATGCCGTGCAGCGCCTTGCTCTCGCCGTACCAGCCGTGGAGGTCGCGCACCTGGAGCGAGGCGTCAGGCGTCATCGGTGCCCCCGATATAGGCCTCGACGACGCGCGGGTCGGCCGACACCTCGGCATAGGGCCCTTCGGCTAGCACGCGGCCGCGCGCCAGCACGGTGATCGTGTCGGCCAGCCGCGCCACCACCGAAAGGTTGTGCTCCACCATCAGGATGGTGCGGTTGGCGGAGACCTTGGCGATCAGCTCGGCGATGCGGTCGACGTCCTCGTGGCCGAGGCCGGAGGTGGGCTCGTCGAGCAGCATCAGCTCCGGCTCCAGCGCCAGCGTCGTTGCGATCTCCAGCGCCCGCTTGCGGCCGTAGGGCAGGCCGGCGGCGAGCTGGTCGCGCTGGCCGGCCAGCCCGACGGCCTCCAGCAGCTCGTCGACGCGCGCGTCGAGCGCGCTCAGCGAGCGTTCGGGGCGCCAGAAATGGAAAGCCGTGCCCAGCTTGCGCTGCAGCGCGATGCGCACGTTCTCGCCGACGCTCATGCGCGGGAAGATCGCCGAGATCTGGAAGGAGCGGACGATGCCGCGCTGCGCCACCTTCGCCGGGCTTTCGCGGGTGATGTCCTCGCCATTGTAGAGGATGCGGCCCTCGCTGGGGGCGAGGAACTTGGTGATCAGGTTGAAGGTGGTCGTCTTGCCGGCCCCGTTCGGGCCGATCAGGGCGTGGATCGAATGCCGGCGCACCCTGAGGTCGACGCCGCTCACCGCGGCGAACCCGAAGAAGCGCTTGGTCAGCCCCGTCGCCTCGACGATCCAGTCGGTGGCGGCATGGTCGGCGCTCATGTCTTTGGCGTCTCCTCCGGCGGCGTGCTGCCGACGAGGATACCATGGCCGCGCGCGGCGCGCTGGCGCAGCGGAATGGTCCGCTGGTATTCTTCCGAATGGTAGAAGCGGTGTGCCGCCTCGAAGCTCGGGAACTCGACGACGGAGATGCTCGCCGGGCGCCAGTCGCCCTCCAGCGGCTCGATCTTCTGGCTGCCGACGAGGAAGCGGCCGCCGCTGGCGGCCATGATCGGCCCCGCCACGCGCCGATACTCTTCCCAGGCGGCGGGGTCGGTGACTTCCAGGTCGAAGATCAGGTAGCCGCGCAACTCGCCGGTCCGTCTCGGTTTGATGGGAACGGCCGCCGCCGGCGGGCGGCGGCCGTCTCTTCGGGCAGGGAGCCTGTCTCTACTTGCCGATCTTGCAGGCCGAGTCCGCGTAAGGCTTGAACGCCTTTTCGGCCGGCACGCTGGCGACCAGCTTGAAGAAGTCGTCGCCTTCCTTGACCTCGTCCGGGTTCTTCACCTCGACGAGATACATGTCGTGGATCAGCCGGCCGTTCGGATACATCGTGCCGTTGTGGACGAAGAAATCCTCGATCTTCATCTCGTGCAGCGCCTTCAGGATCGCGTCCGGATCGTCGCTGCCGGCCTTCTCGACCGCCTTGAGGTAGTTGGTGACGGCCGAATAGTTGCCGGCCGCGATCCAGCCCGGACCGTTGCCGGTGAGCTCCTTCATCCGCAGGCCGAACTTGTGCGAGGCCTCGTCCATGTTCCAGAACCACGGCGCGGAGAAGCGGGCGCCCTTGAGCGCGTCGATACCAATGGCGCGCGCGTCCGACTGGTGCAGGAAGGTGATGGCGACCTTCTGGCCGGAGCCGATGATGCCGAACTCCTGCGCCTGCTTCATCGCGTTGACGAGGTCGGTGCCACCGACGTTCAGCACGATCGCCTCCGCGCCCGACGCCTGCGCCTGCAGCATGTAGGACGAGAAGTCGGTGGTGTTGAGCGGAACGCGGACCTTGCCCTTGACCTCGCCGCCCGCGGCGTTCACGGCCCCTTCGACCCAGGCTTCCTGGGCCTTGCCGGCCTCGTAGTCGTTCGACATGATGAAGAACGACTTGTTGCCCTGGTCGAGCAGGGCCTGCACGGTGGTGCTGACCATCGAGTTGACGTCGTAGGCCCAGGCCACCACGCGGCCGTTGCAGTCGGCTTCCGTCGACTTGTCGCTCAGCGGCGACACGAACAGGCCGATCGACTTCTTCTCGCCGATGAGGGTGTTGATGCCCAGCGAGACCGCCGAGTTGGCCACGTCGGCGATCACGTCGACATTGTCCTTGTCGAGCCACTGGCGCGCGATACCCAGCGCCACGTCGGCCTTGTTCTGGTGGTCGGCCGAGACCAGCTCGATCGGCTGGCCGAGGACCTGGCCGCCGAAATCCTTGATCGCCAGCTCGACCGCCTTCACCACCTCGGTGCCGCCGAGCGCGGAGAAGGAAGACGACTGGTCGTTCAGGACGCCAATCTTGATCTTGCCGTCGCCGGCCTGGGCCGACGCGACGAAAGCGAGCGACGCGAGAACGGTCGTCGCCAGCAGGAATTTCTTCATGTGTGTTTCCTCCCGGATTAGAGGCGGGCGATGCGAGCAGCCCCAGTTGCTCACGCAGGTATGCGCTCCCATTGCAGCCTGTCTCAGCTTGGCGATGCAAGGGCCGCGCGCATCGTCCTAACAGACTATGGGAACGATGCCGCACCCCGCGGCATCGAAGCGACAATAGTCCCATCAGACGATGCCCGGCCGCGCCGCCGCGTCCATACAGGCCGAAATCCCGGCGGATGCCCCGGCGCCTGCCGCATGACAACGAAGAGTGAAGCCAGCCTCTTGCCGACCGCCCTCTCCATCCGCCCCGGCCTCCCAGCCATCCGCGCGCAGCGAGCCACCGCATGCGGGGAGGACCGGCGATGAACAAGCAGATGAGCCTCGCCGAAGTCGTCGCGGAGCTGCACGACGGCATGACCATCGGCATCGGCGGCTGGGGCCCGCGCCGCAAGCCGATGGCGCTGATCCGCGAGATCCTGCGCTCCGGCCTGAAGGACCTGACGCTGGTCGCCTATGGCGGACCGGAGATCGGCATGCTGTGCGCGGCCGGCAAGGCCCGCCGCCTGATCTACGGCTTCGTCTCGCTCGACTTCATCCCGATCGAGCCGTTCTTCCGCAAGGCGCGCGAGGCCGGCGGCGTCGAGGCGAGCGAGCTCGACGAGGGCCTGCTGGTGCTCGGCCTTCAGGCGGCCGGCCATCGCCTGCCATTCCTGCCGACGCGGATCGGGCTGGGCTCGGACGTCACGGCGTTCAACCCCGGCTTCCGCACGGTGAAATCGCCTTACGACGACGGCGAGACGCTGCTCGCCATGCCGGCGCTCAGGCTCGACGCCGCGCTGATCCACGTCAGCCGCGCCGACCGGCTGGGCAACACCCAGACCGACGGGCCCGACCCCTATTTCGACGCACTGTTCGCGCGCGCCGCCGAGCGCTGCTACGTGACGGCGGAAGAGGTTGTCGACCGCATGGACCTGTCCTATCCGCAGGGCGCCCGCTCCAACCTGTTCGAGCGCTATCTGGTGACCAGCGTCGTCGAGGCGCCGCTCGGGGCACACCCGACCGCCTCGCACGACGCCTATGGCTGGGACACCGACCACCTGAAGGAATATGCCGCGCTCGCCGTCGCCGAGGGCGGCTGGCAGAAATATTTCGAGACATATGTGGGCGCGGACGAAGCCGGCTATCTCGACCGCGTCGGCGGCGCCGCGCGCGTGCGCGGCCTGCCGCTGCCGGTAATGTGACAGGAATGGCGATGGCGCGCGAATTCACCCTGGCGGAACTGGCCATCTGCGCGGCGGCCGAAGCCTGGCGCGGCGGCGGCGAGGTGCTGGCCACCGGCATCGGTCCGCTGCCCCGCATCGCCGCGGGTCTGGCCAAGCTCACCTTCGCGCCCGAGATCCTGATGACCGACGGCGAGGCCTATCTGGTCGAGGAGCCCGTCCCGCTCGGCCCGCGCAACGGCTACGTGCCGAAGCCGTCCGGCTGGATGCCCTATGGCCGCGTCTTCGACAGCGTCTGGTGCGGCCGCCGCCATGCGATGGTGACGCCTGTGCAGATGGACCGCTGGGCGCAGGGCAACATCTCCGCGCTCGGCGATATCCGCAAGCCGAAGGTGCAGCTTCTCGGCGTGCGCGGCTATCCCGGCAACAGCATCAGTCACCGCAACTCGATGTTCGTGCCCAACCATTCGCGCCGCACCTTCATCGAGGGGGAGGTCGACGTGGTGGCCTCGGTCGGCTATTCGGGCAAGCGCTGGCCGGACGGCAAGCCGCGGAACGTCGACATCGGCATCGTCGTCACCAATCTCTGCGTCATGGACTTCAAGGGGCCGGACCACGCCGCCCGCGTGATCTCGCTGCATCCCGGCGTGACGTTCGAGGAGGTGCAGGCAGAGACCGGCTTTCCGCTGCTGCGGGCGGACAGGATCGCGACGACGCCTGACCCGACCGCCGACCAGCTCGCCATCATCGACCGGCTCGACCCGACCGGCATCCGCGCCGGCGTCATCAAGGGCAATCCGCCCGGCCGCCGGCAGGCGGCCTGAAAGGCGGAAGCCGGCTAATTGCCGAGGATACCGGGCAGCCTCAGGCCCTTCTCCTTCGCGCAGTCGAGCGCGATCTCGTAGCCGGCGTCGGCGTGGCGCATGACGCCGGTCGCCGGATCGTTCCAAAGCACCCGCTTCAGCCGCTTCGCCGCGCTTGCCGTGCCGTCGGCCACGATCACCATGCCGGCATGCTGGGAGAATCCCATGCCGACGCCGCCGCCATGGTGCAGCGACACCCATGTCGCGCCCGAGGCGCAGTTGAGCAGCGCGTTGAGCAGCGGCCAGTCCGACACGGCGTCGGACCCGTCCTTCATCGCCTCGGTCTCGCGGTTTGGCGAGGCGACCGAGCCGGAATCGAGGTGGTCGCGGCCGATCACGACCGGCGCCTTCAGCTCGCCGCTGGCCACCATCTCGTTGAAGGCCAGCCCGAGCCGGTGGCGGTCGCCCAGCCCGACCCAGCAGATGCGCGCCGGCAGGCCCTGGAAGGCGATGCGCTCGCGCGCCATGTCGAGCCAGCGGTGCAGATGCGTGTTGCCCGGCGTCAGATCCTTCACCTTGGCGTCGGTGCGGTAGATGTCCTCCGGGTCGCCCGAAAGCGCTGCCCAGCGGAACGGCCCGACGCCGCGGCAGAACAGCGGCCGGATATAGGCCGGCACGAAGCCGGGGAAGGCGAAGGCGTTCTCGAAACCTTCCTCCTTCGCCACCTGGCGGATGTTGTTGCCGTAATCGAGCGTCGGCACGCCGTCGTTCCAGAAAGCGACCATCGCCTCGACATGCTCGCGCATCGAGGCTCGCGCGGCCTTCTCCACCGCTTTCGGGTCGCTCTCGCGCTTCGCCCGCCACTCGGCCAGCGACCAGCCCTTCGGCAGGTAGCCGTTGACAGGGTCGTGCGCCGAGGTCTGGTCGGTCAGGATGTCGGGCTTGACGCCGCGGCGATGAAGCTCCGGCACGATCTCGGCCGCGTTGCCCAGCAGGCCGACCGATTTCGCCTCGCCGGCCTTCGTCCAGCGCCCGATCATGGAGAGAGCCTCGTCGAGGCTCGTCGCCTTCTCGTCGAGATAGCGGGTGCGCAGGCGGAAATCGATGCGGGTCTCGTCGCATTCGATGGCGAGGCACGAGGCGCCGGCCATCACCGCAGCCAGCGGCTGCGCCCCGCCCATGCCGCCGAGCCCCGCCGTCAGGATCCATTTTCCCTTGAGGTCGCCGCCATAGTGCTGGCGCCCGGCCTCCACGAAGGTCTCGTAGGTGCCCTGCACGATGCCCTGCGTGCCGATATAGACCCACGAGCCGGCCGTCATCTGGCCGTACATCATCAGGCCCTTGCGATCGAGCGCGTGGAAATGGTCCCAGTTCGCCCAGTGCGGCACGAGGTTGGAGTTGGCGATCAAGACGCGCGGCGCGTCCGCATGCGTCCTGAACACGCCGACCGGCTTGCCGGATTGCACAAGCAGCGTCTCGTCGTCGGAAAGCGTCTTCAGCGCCCCCACGATGCGGTCGAAATCTTCCCACGTGCGGGCGGCGCGGCCGATGCCGCCATAGACGACCAGCTCGTTCGGGTTCTCGGCCACATCGGGATCGAGATTGTTCATCAGCATGCGCAGCGGCGCTTCCGTCAGCCAGCTTTTCGCGCTGATCTCGGGGCCGCGGGGCGCGCGGATTTCGCGGATGTTGTGGCGCGGGTTCGTCGTCATGCCTTGCCTCCGGTGGGGAGCGTTTTCGCGGCTTCTTCCAGCCGCTCCAGTATCGTCCCGAGATGCGCGCGCAGGCGCGCGGCCTTCGCCTCGTCATAGGCGAACGGCAGGTCTTCCGTCGCCAGATGCGTGGCCTGCGCCAGCTCCATCTGGATCGCGTGCACGCCGCGCCCCGGCCGGCCGTAGTGGCGCGTCGTCCAGCCGCCGCGGAAGCGGCCGTTGAGGACGGATGTGTAGCCGGCGGCATTCCCGCACAAATCCGCGACGGCCCTTTCGATCTCTGGCGCGCAGGTGCGGCCGTTGTCGGTGCCGATGTTGAAGTCCGGCAGCCGGCCGTCGAACAGGAACGGGCATTCCGAGCGGATCGAGTGGCAGTCGTAGAGGATGGCGACGCCGCGCAGCGCCTTCACCCGCTCGATTTCGGCGGCGAGCGCCCGATGGTAGGGTCGATGGAACATATCGACCCGCCGCGCGATCTCGGCTGCGTCCGGCGCTTCGCTCCAGATCGGCTGGTCGTCGAAATCGGACAGCGGCACCAACCCTGTCGTGTTCTGGCCGGGATAGAGGCTCTGCCCGCTCGGATCGCGGTTGGCGTCGATGACGTAGCGGTGGAACGTCGCGCGCACCGTCGTCGCGCCCGGCAGCAGATCGGCATAGAGCCGGTCGACATGCCAGTCCGTATCGCGCAGCTTGCGGCCTTCGTCGTTGAGCCGGCTCAGAATGTCGGCCGGCACGTCCGTGCCGACGTGCGGGAAGGCGAGGATGACGGGGGAGGCGCCGCGCGAGACGTGGACGGGGCTCATGCCGCCAGCCCCGGCAGGATCCCCTCGCTCACGCTCGCATTGAGCGCGCCGGAGGAGACGAGCTCGGCCGCCGCCGCCAGGTCCCCGGCCATGTAGCGGTCGGTCTCCAGCGTCGGCACCGCGCCGCGGATCGCGGCATGTGCGCGCTGGAGCTCGGCGCTGGTCTTCAGCGGCGCGCGGAAATCGATGCCCTGCGCGGCCGTCACTGCCTCGATGCCGACGATGCCGGCGAGGTTGTCGGTCATCGCGAGCAGGCGGCGCGCGCCGTGGCAGGCCATGGAGACGTGGTCCTCCTGGTCGGCCGAGGTCGGCGTCGAATCGACCGAGGCCGGATGCGCCATCTGCTTGTTCTCGCTCATCAATGCGGCCGAGGTGACCTCCGCGATCATCAGGCCGGAGTTGAGCCCGGCGTTCTTCGCCAGGAAGGGCGGCAGGCCGTAGGAGAGCTTGGGGTCGACCATCAGCGCCACGCGCCGTTGCGCGATCGCGCCGATCTCGCAGACGGCGAGCGCGATCTGGTCGGCGGCGAACGCGACAGGCTCGGCATGGAAATTGCCGCCCGACACGACGCTCCCGTCCGATAGCACCAGCGGGTTGTCGGTGACGGCGTTGGCCTCGGTCGCGAGCGTGGCCGCCGCCATGCGCAGCACGTCGAGGCAGGCGCCGTCGACCTGCGGCTGGCAGCGGATGCAATAGGGGTCCTGCACGCGCTCGTCGCCGTCGCGGTGGCTCTCGCGGATCGGCGAGCCGTCGAGCAGCCGCCACAGCGCGGCGGCCGTATCGACCTGGCCGCGATGGCCGCGCAGGCGGTGGATCTCGGGATGGAACGGTGCCGACGAGCCCATCGCGGCGTCGGTCGACAGCGCCCCGGTGACGAGCGCGGCGTTGGCCGCGCGGTGGGCGCGGAACAGGCCGGCCAGCGCCAGCGCTGTCGAGACCTGCGTGCCGTTGATCAGCGCCAGCCCCTCCTTGGCGGCGAGCCGGATCGGCGTCAGCCCGGCCTTCGCCAGGGCCGCCGCGCCGGCCATTCGTTCGCCGGCAAACCATGCCTCGCCCTCGCCGATCATGACGGCCGTCATGTGCGCCAGCGGCGCGAGGTCGCCCGAGGCGCCGACCGAGCCTTTCTCGGGGATCGCCGGCGTGACGCCGCGCTCCAGCATCGCCTCGATCAGCGCCACCGTCTGCGGTCGCACGCCCGACGCGCCGCGGCCGAGCGAGATCAGCTTCAGCGCCATGACGAGCCGTGCGATCTCGGGCGCAAGCGGCGCACCGACGCCGCAGCAATGCGACAGGATCAGGTTGCGCTGCAGCGTCTCGACGTCGGCGGCCGGGATGCGCACGCTGGCGAGCTTGCCGAAGCCGGTGTTGACGCCGTAGGCCGGCGCCCCGCCGGCGATCTCGGCGATGCGCGCCGCCGCCTTCTCGATGCCGGGCCGGAACGCCCCGTCGAGCCGCGCCGCCGCGCCCGTGCGGTAGATCGTCTCCAGGTCCGAGAGCGGGACCGAGCCGGGATGGAGGGTGACGGTCATGCCTCGATGATCCTGCGGTGGAGCGGGTTGAAGCCGATGCGGTAGGAGAGCTCGGCCGGGTCCTCGACGTCCCAGACGGCGAGCTCGGCGCGCTTGCCCGGCTCGATCGTGCCGATCTCGGCGGAAAGCCCGAGCGCGGCCGCCGCCTCGCGGGTGACGCCGGCCAGCGACTCCTCCGGCGTCAGGCCGAACAGCGTGCAGGCCATGTTCATGGCGAGCAGCGGCGACGACAGCGGCGAGGAGCCGGGATTGCAGTCGGTGGCAATCGCGATCCGCGTCCCGGCCGCGCGCAGCGCCGCGACCGGCGGCGCCTGCCGCTCGCGCAGGAAATAGTAGGCGCCGGGCAGCAGCACCGCCACCGTTCCAGCCGCGGCCATGGCGCGGGCGCCGGCCTCGTCGAGATGCTCGAGGTGATCGGCCGAAAGTGCGCCGCAGGAAGCCGCGAGCCTTGCGCCGCCGAGATTGGAAAGCTGCTCGGCATGCAGCTTCACCGGCAGGCCGAGCTTCTTCGCATGGTCGAAGACGCGGCCGATCTGCGCCGGGCTGAAGGCAATCCCTTCGCAAAAACCGTCGACGGCGTCGATCAGCCCGTCCGCATGGCCTGCCTCCATGCCGGGCAGCACGACCTCGTCCAGATAGGCCTCAGTGCGGCCCTTGTATTCCGGCGGCACGGCGTGGGCGGCGAGAAAGCTCGTCACCCCCCGCACCCGACGCTGCCGGCCGAGCGCGCGCGCCGCCCGCAGCATCTTCAGCTCGTCCGCCACCGTCAGCCCGTAACCGGACTTGATCTCGACGGTGGCGACGCCTTCCGCGATCAGCGCGTCGAGGCGCGGCAGCGCCGCCACCACCAACTCGTCCTCCGACATCGCGCGCGTCGCCTTCATCGTCGAGACGATGCCGCCGCCGGCGCGGGCGATCTCCTCGTAGCTGGCGCCCTCCAGCCGCATGCGGAACTCGTTGGCGCGATGTCCCCCAAAGACGAGATGGGTGTGGCAGTCGATCAGCGCCGGCGTCATCAGCCGGCCGCCGAGATCTTCCGTCTCCGCAAGCTGCCATTCCGCCGGCAGCATGGCCTGCGGCGCCACCAGCGCGATGCGGCCGGCCTCGACGCCCACCGCCATGCCGCCGCGTGCGGCCGGCGAGCCGGGCGTCATCGCGGCAAGGCGCAGATCGGTGAACAGCTTTCTCGGCATGCCCGCTTCGGTCGATTGATTAATTCTGCAATAATCGTATTATGTATAGACATAACCTGTCAACGGGGTGCCGATGCCATCGATCTTTGCCGAACATGCGCTGCTGCCGCAGGGTTGGGCCGCCACCGTCCGCATCGGTGTCGACGAGACCGGCCGCATCGACTCGGTCGAGGCCGGGCAGGCGCCGCGGGCCGGCGACGAGCGGGTCGCCGTGCTGCTGCCGGCGGCGTCGAACCTGCACAGCCATACCTTCCAACGCGCCATGGCGGGGCTGGCCGAGCGGCGCGGCCCGGCCGGGCGCGACTCGTTCTGGACCTGGCGCGAGACGATGTACCGCTTCCTCGACGTGCTCTCGCCCGACGAGATCGAGGCGGTCGCGGCCTTCGCCTTCATGGAGATGCTGGAGGCCGGCTTCGCTTCCGTGGCCGAGTTCCACTATCTGCACCACCGGCCGGGCGGCGGCGCTTACGCCGACATCGGCGAATTGTCGGCGTGCATCGGCGCGGCCGCTCTCGATACCGGCATCGGGCTCACTCTGCTGCAGGTCCACTACGCGCAGGGCGGCGTCGACGGACGGCCGCTGAAGGGCGGCCAGCTCCGCTTCGGCAACGATCTCGATAGCTTCGCGCGCCTGCTCGAGCGGGCCTCCGCCGTCGTGCGGGGCCTCGCGCCCGACGCCCGCCTGGGCATCGCGCCGCATTCGCTGCGCGCGGTCGGCCTCGCCGACCTCGCCGCGCTCGCAGATCTGATGCCGGAGGCGCCGTTCCACATACACATCGCCGAGCAGGAGGGCGAGGTCGAGGAGACGCTTGCCGTCCACGGCGCGCGGCCGGTTTCCTTCCTGCTCGACAATTTCGGGGTGGACGGCCGCTGGTGCCTGATCCATTGCACGCACATGGATGCGGACGAGACGGAACGGCTGGCGCGAACCGGCGCGGTGGCGGGCCTGTGCCCGGTCACCGAGGCCAATCTCGGTGACGGCATCTTCGACGGCGCGCGCTATTTGGCCGCCGGCGGCCGGCTCGGCGTCGGCTCCGATTCCAACATCCACATCTCCTTCAACGAGGAACTGCGCCAGCTCGAATATTCGCAGCGCCTGCGCGACCGCGCCCGCATCGTGCTCGCCGGCCCGGACCAATCCTGCGGCCGCAGGCTATTCGACCTCGCGCTGGCAGGCGGCGCGCAGGCGCTCGGCCGCGACGGCGGGGTGATCGAGGCCGGCCGTTGGGCCGATCTGGTCGCGCTCGACCCCGCCATGCTCGACGACGCGCCGGCCGGCGACGGCCTGCTCGACCGCTGGGTTTTCACCGGCGGCCGCGAGGCGGTCAGCGACGTATGGTCGGCCGGGCGGCATGTGGTGCGCGGCGGCCGCCACGTCGCCCGCGACGCGCTTGCCGCGCGCTACCGGGCCGCGCTCGCGGGGATAGGGGAACGCCTGTGAGCGAGGCGCGGCGCATCTCCTGGCGCGACATCCGCGACGAGCTTTCGCGGCGCATCGCCGCGCGCGAGTGGCAGCCGGGCGCGGCCGTGCCCGGCGAGGAGGCGCTGGCCGCGGAGCTGGGCGCGGCGCGCGCCACGGTCAACCGGGCGCTGCAGGACCTTGCGCGGGCCGGCGTCGTCGAGCGCAAGCGCAAGTCCGGCACCCGCGTGGCGCTGCATCCGGTGCGCGAGGCGCGCTTCGTCATCCCGCTGGTGCGCAGGGAGATCGAGGCGCGCGGCGCCGACTACGGCTACGCCCTGCTCAGCCGCGAGGTCGGCCCGGCCACGGAGATCGTGCGCGCCCGCCTCGGCCTGCCGGCTGAGGCGCGCATGCTGCATCTGCGCTGCCTGCACACGGCCGACCGCGCGCCCTACCAGTACGAGGACCGCTGGATCAGCCTCGACGCCGTGCCGACCGCCGGGGCGGAGAATTTCGAGACGGTCGGGCCGAACGAATGGCTGGTCGAGACCGCGCCCTTCTCGGAAGCCGAGTTCGCCTTCTTCGCGGCCGCCGCGACGGCCGGCGAGGCGGCCGTGCTCGGCCTGCAGCCCGGCGCGCCGGTCTTCGTCGCCGAACGGCTCACCTGGCTCGGCGCGCGGCCGGTGACGCTGGTGCGCATGGTGCATCCGCCGACGCACCGCATGGTCACGCATATTTGATGCAAGCAATTCCAGGAAAAGTGTGAAACGGTTTTCCGTCCGGAATTGCGTCATGGAAAAACGCAACGGCCGGCGCAGCAGGCCGCGCCGGCCGTCGGTTTGGAAGGCGGAAGCGG
>ERZ778021.1467-NODE-1467-length-27608-cov-6.227380_pt1 | contig 27608 bp, 10 predicted proteins | sample MGYA00375751_ERZ778021 | MGnify/ENA primary metagenome ERZ778021 (study PRJEB29350, sample SAMN05389814) | bioreactor metagenome | isolation source: Thiocyanate stock bioreactor | place: South Africa: University of Cape Town | collected 2013-08-29 ... | reverse complement strand
TTGCCCAGGATGCGGCCGTCGAGCGAGACGAGCTGGTCGCAGCCGATCACGACGGCCGCCGGCTCGCGCGCGGCGACCGCGTCGGCCTTGCCCCGCGCCAGGGCCTCCGCCAACGCGCGCGGGCTCAGGCCGTTGCGCGGGAACGCCTCCTCGTCGAACTCCGGCGCGACGCCGCGGAACGGCACGCCCAGCCGCTCCAGCAGGGCGCGGCGATAGGCCGAGGTGCTGGCCAGGATCAGATCGGGGGGCGACGCGGGTGCCATCGTCGGGGCCTCTCCGGATCGCGACGCGGGATGGATTGGCGAATCATCCCGATCGTCGCGGAGTTTGGGACGGCCATCATGACGGCCTTCCCCCCCCGTGGGGGAAGGTGGCCCGCAGGGCCGGATGAGGGGGAGGACGCGCCGGACGGCCGTCGGGATCCCGAGCCGATCGAGCGGGCTTTCGGAGCCCGATGGTCCTCGTGCTTCGCGTCCCCCTCATCTGCCGCCTTCGGCGTCTGTCTTCCCCCGCGAGGGGGGAAGACCGTTCGTGTCCGTGCCGCCTCCCAAATCCGGGACGGTCGTGTCGCGGGCGTGGCCCGGATTCCGACGACCGGGACGGGATGTCTCAGGCCGTCTGGGTCAGGAGCGCCTCGCGGAGCTTGTTCAGCACGCGGGTCTTCTCGTTGCTGACGGTCTTGGGGGCGACGCCCCAGGAGTCGGCGATCTCGGCCGGGGTGCGGCCCATCAGCGAATCCTGGATGAGGCTGGCCTCGCGGGGGGTGAGCGAGCGGTCGATGACCTCGCGGAGGGCGTCCAGCCGGGCGCGGGATTCGGCGTCGTCGGGGGAGGCGGTCAGGTCGTCCAGCGGCTGATAGGTCCGCTCGCGCTGGACGCGCTTCTTGACCATGTCGACGGCGCGGAAGAAGTCCATGCCCTCGGCGGTCTCCCTGGAGAAGACCTCCTTGACGCCCCACCGGCCGACGTCGCCGAGCATGACGTCGAAGCGGCCCCGGCCGAGTTGTTGCAGGAGGGTGGCGTAGACCGCCTGGGAGGCGTCCTCGTAGCTCTGGGCCGAGAGGCCCGCCCGCTGCCATGATCGGACGAGGTAGCGGTCGAGCTGGTTCAGCCCCGAGGCCGCCGCCTCCGGGTCGACCGGGGCGATGACCGCGGGCTCGGCCCCCTGGAGGTCCGTCAGCAGGTCGTCCAGGCGTCCGGCCAGGAGCGCGGCGTCCCAGCTCTCGGCGGTGAGGCCGGGCGAGGGGGCCAGCGTCGGCGAGGCCGAAGGGGCCTCGATCAGCCCCTGGGCGTCGGTCGGGAAGGCCGCCAGCGCCGCGGCGTGCGCGGCCCCGGAGAGCAGGCGCAGGGCCTCCATCCCCTCCACGGCCGGCCGATACGACCGATGCGCCCGTCGTTCTCGCCCCGTTCCTCCCGCCACGATCGCCGCTCCTCTTCCGTTGAGTCTCGGGACTTCCGGCCCTGGGACGTCCCTTCCTCAACACCATAGGCCGCCGACCTCCCGGATGGGATCGGTCGCCCGCGCTCAACTTACTCGAATCCCCGCACCCCTTCGAGGGCAATTCCTCTAGAGGGTCAATTGCATGGTATGATGCTTGGGGTCGTTCGTCCAGAGCCCGGATGGAATACGTCGGGGGCGCGGGGATTCTTACGGCGATGGCCGCCGGGGCGACGGTGGTGCGAATGGCGGGCCGATCGGCCCGGGCTCACGGATGGGCCGCGGCGGCCGGCGGGGGCGAGGCGGCCGGGGCTTTCGGCCCGGCCAGGTTGCGGCGGATGAAGTCGATCATCAGCCTGTTGTAGTGCGGGCTGTAGATCCCGTGGCGCGAGCCGGGGTAGATCATCAGCTCGAAGTCCTTGTTCGCGGCCTGGAGGGCCTGGACGAGCCGCATGGTGTTGCGGACGGAGACGTTGTCGTCGACGGCCCCGTGGACGATCAGGAGCTTGCCGCGGAGGTCCTTCGCGGCCTCGACGACCGAGGAGCCCTTGTAGCCGTCGGGGTTGTCCTGGGGGAGCCCCATCAGGCGTTCGGTGTAGATGGAGTCGTAGTCGTGCCAGTCGGTGACGGGCGCGCCGGCGATGCCGCAGGCGAAGAGGTCGGAGTGGGTCATGGCGAACGCGGTCATGTAGCCGCCGTAGCTGTGGCCGGTCATGCCGATGCGATCGCCGTCGACGTAGGGCCGCTTCTTCAGCCAGGCGATGGCGTCCTTGATGTCCTCCAACTCCTGGAGCCCCAGCTTCTTGTAGCCGGTCCAGGCCGAGACGGCCCCCTTGCCGCTGGCGGGGCGGGGGTCGACGCGGAAGACGATGAAGCCTTCCGAGGCGAGCGCCTGGTCCCAGGCCCGGCCGCCCGACCAGGTGTCGGTGACGACGGGCGTGTGCGGGCCGCCGTAGGTGGTGAACCAGACGGGATGCTTGACGCTCGGGTCGAGGTCGAGGTCGGGGGGCAGGATGACCTCGCCTTCCAGCGTGAATCCGTCGCGGGCCGGGATCCGGACGCGCTCGCGGGGACCGAAGCGATGCTGCTTGATGCGGTGGACGGGGTTGGTGTCGACCGTCCGGACGGTTGAGCCGTCGACGTCCAGGAGCGTCGCGCGGGTCGGGGTGGCCAGGTCGGACCAGCTCGCGAGGAACAGCTTGCCGTCGGGCGACGGGTTCACCGTATAACTCCCGACCCCGGACGTGATCCGCTCGACGGGCCCGCCGGGCTTCACGCGGTAGAGTTGCGTGGCCATCGGCGCGTCCTTCGTCCCGAGGAACGTCGCCTCGCCGGTCTGGGCGTCGACGTGCTTGACGTCGCGGACCTCCCACTCGCCCTCGGTCAGCCGGCCTTTCGGCGCTCCGTCGGCGGCGTAGTGGTACAGGTGGGGCCAGCCGTCGCGCTCGCTGAGCCAGAGGAACGAGCCGTCGGCGAGGAAGTTCGGCTCCTTCGGCGAGGCGATCCACGCGCCGGTCTTGTCGCGGAACAGGACGGCCGGCTTCGAGCCGTCGACGGGGACGGACAGCAGGTCGAGCCAGGTCTGGACGCGGTCCTGGACGCAGGCGAGGACGGCGGCGGAGTCGGGCTTCCAGAAGACGCCGCTGATCAGCGAGGCGTCGGCCGAGTAGCCCGAGAGGTCGGCCCACTGCACCGGCCCCCCCTCGGCCGCGACGATGCCGAGCCGCACCTTGGGGTTGGGGTCACCGGAGCGCGGGTAGCGGTTGACCTCCACCTGCCGCGGCGACTCCTCGTCGTGCAGCATGGTGAGCGTGGGGACCTGGGCGTCGTCGAACTCCAGGAAGGCGACCCGGCGCGAGTCCGGGCTCCACCAGTAGGCGGACCACGAGCGGTCGAAGATCTCCTCGAAGTAGACCCAGTCGGCCCGGCCGCGGCGGAGGTCGGTCGATCCGCCGGTCGTCAGGGCGCGGGGGGCGGGGCCTTCCAGGTCGACGACGTGCAGGTCGTAATCCTTCACGAACGCCACCCGCTTGCCGTCGGGGCTGAACCGCGGGTCGGTCTCGTCGGCCGGGTCGTTGGTCAGGCGCACGCCGCTGGAGCCGTCGAGGGCGACGTAGTACAGGTCGTGCTCGTGGTCGAAGAGGAGCCCCTTGCGGCCCGGGTCGGGCGTGCCGCCGCGGGGCAGCCGTCGCGCCAGCTCGTCGGCGGCCTTCTCGTCGATCGACGGGATCCGCTTCAGCGACTCCAGCAGCTTCTCCCGCGACGGGCCGAAGGGCTCGGAGCGGCCGGTGCGGGCCTCGACCTTGACGGCGCCGTCCTCGGTGTTGCGGACCCAGTGGTCGGCGTCGATCCATTCCACGGCGACGGGCGAGCCCGAGAACCCCGGTCCTCGCATGCCGCCGGCGGCCTCGAAGGTGATCGGTTTCGGCGCGGTGGGGGCATTGGCCAGGTCCTCGGCGGCGGCGGTCAGGAGGGCCGTGGGCTTTGGCAGGCGGACGACGGGGAAGTCCTCGCCGGCCTTCGCCGGGACGATCCGCCACGTCGCCAGGCCGTCCTCCGAGCGCGGCTCCAGCAGGTACGCCGCCAGCGCGCCGAGAGGCTGCGCGTCCTTCACGACGAGCGAGCCGGCCGGCACGCGGCGGGACTCGGTGCGTCGGGTCGTCTTCAGCTCCACCACCTCCTGGCGGTCCCAGCCGCCGAGGACGGGCTTCACGACCTCGTCCACCTTGTCGACTTCCAGGTCCAGGTCGAGATCCTCGCGAAGCTCCTGGACGTCGATCCCGTGGCGCTGGAGCAGGGCGACGGCCTCGCGGCGGTCGGGCGGGAGGATGTAGGCGAAGGGGCGGTCGACGGACTCGACGGCTTCGAAGTCGACGAGCACCTGCGCGGGGTAGTCCTTGGGCTCGTCGGTGGCGACGCGGCGGCCGTCGACGTCCTTCTCGACGAAGCCCTGGATCGGCTCGGCGTCCTTGAGCGGCCGGGCCTCGCTGCGGAGGGCGACCTTGCGGGGCTCGGCGGGGGACTTGGCGACGGCGGCGTCGCGGGCGTCGTCCAGTAGCTTCCGGATCTCGTCCTTGTGAGATGCGGCGTATTTGAGGCATTCGCGGACGAAGTCGCGGGTGGCCAGCACGCGGGCCTTGTACGGGGCGTAGGCGTAGGCTTCCGACAGGATGCCGATCCGGTTCCGCAGGCCGACGTAATTGGTCCCGAACCGCCCGAGCGCGGGGAAGCTATCCCAGCGGGCGAAGTCGCCGCCGAACGTGCCGTAGTAGTAGGCTTGCAGGCCCGTCGCCTTCTCGAACTCCGTCGTCACGGACGGGAGCAGCTTGGTGCGGGCGTGATCGATCAGGCGGGCGTCGCCGGCCGGGTTGCGGGGGCCGTCGTAGGTGATGGTGTAGCGGTGGTGCGCGCCGTTGGTCGTGTGGGTGTCGATGAAGACGTGCGGATCCCAGGCGTTCAGGAACTTCACCAGCGCCCGCGTCTCCGGGGCTTCGAGCTTGATGAAGTCGCGGTTGAGGTCGAGGCCGCGGGCGTTGCCGCGCGTCCCCATGCCGTCCTCGGGGCCGACCTGGCCGGGGCGGTTGTCCTTGGACACGCGCTCGTTGCCGTCGGCGTTGTAGATGGGGGCGAAGGCGACGATGAGGTTCTTGAGCAGTTCGGGATGCGGCGCCGCGGCCAGCTCGCGGGCGAGCATGGGGAGGGCTTCCTTGCCGCAGACCTCGCCGCCGTGGATGTTGCCGATGGCCAGCACGACCAGCTTGCCCGAGCGGGCGGCCTCGGCGGGCGTCTTCACCGGGGGATCGGCGAAGATCAGCAGCGGCAGCTCGCGGCCCTCGGTCGTCTCGCCGAGCTTGGTGCAGATCGCGTTCGGCGACTTCTCGGCGATCTTCTTGCAGAGGGCGACGACGTCCGCATGCCGCGCCGTGGCCTTGTAATCGGACGTCTCGGCGACCGTCGCCAGGTCGCCCGCTGGGACGGGGGCCTGGGTGACGAGCGCCAGCAGCAGGATCGACGAGAATGGCATCGCCGCGGATTCCTCGGAGCCTCTTCATGCCCCGCGCGGTCGGCGGGGCGGGATGGGACGGGTGGAGAGGATCTCCAGCCTATCCCGGCGAGGAGGGACACGCGAGGGGGGAGAAGGTGATGCTACGGCTCCTCTCCCGGCTGGGAAAGGCCACAGACCTTGAGGGACGAATCCAGCCCCTCTTCGCAGCTCCGCAAGCTCTGCGACTATTTTCCTGCGATCATGTTATTAGGTTAGGGCCCGTCGAGGTCGTTCAACCAGACCTGTTCGGTCCAATCAGCCGGGTTCGACCACTTCTGGGATGGCCAGCCGTTGTGCGACCAGAAGACGACCTCGCCATCCGAGTTCATGCAATAGAAATCGGCGTTGTCCTCGCAGAAGGGCAGGAGATTGCGGGGGACCCCGAAATCATTCCAAGCCCTGTCAACGACCTTGAACAGATCGGTATGTGAGCCGGGGAGAGTGATCGTCACCGGTTCGACGACACCACAGGCGACATCACTCGCTTTGAGGAGATAATGACGGAACGCGGCGGGGAAGGGGATTCCAAGCCGAAGCTCGGCCGCCTCGACTTCCTCCGCCGACGGTAAGCGCGTTGGGATGGGGACCGGTTCGTTCCTCGCTCTTAGTTCACGGATGACATCGTCGATGTCCATGGTCGGGCCCGTGGATGACGGCAGGTGATGCCTGCATGCTCGTGGGGGGCTTAATAGTCCACTGGAGCACGCAGGCCGAAGGAGCCTAAAGGTTCCTTGTGTTCACCGTACCGATTCCATACGCGCCACACAAAGTCTTGTGCCCGACATGCGGCGGGCCGGGCCGCGTAATCACCTTTTCGCCGCCCCTGTTTCGCGGCCGGATTCAGTGAGGAGTTTCGCCTCACGCCCCGGCCGGGCGACGGAACGAGAAGCCCGCCTTCAGACCGACGACGAACGCGACCAGGGTCACGGCGCCGGCGAAGAAGATGGTGTCGCCGATGACGCGGAGCCAGCGCAGGGTCTGCATGAGGTCGGTCTGCATGAACTCGCTGCTGCGGGCGTACCAGTAGCCGTGCTCGACCGACGCCCACGTCTGGAGCAGGCCGACGGGGAGGAGGCTGAGGACGCACATGGTGAACAGGCCGATGTTCAGCGCCCAGAACGAGAACGTCAGCAGGCCGTCCTTCCACTCGACCGACGGCCGCACGACCCGCAGGCAAAGGAGCATCAGGCCGATGCCCAGCATGCCGTACACGCCGAAGAGGGCCGCGTGGCCGTGGACGGGCGTGGTGTTCAGGCCCTGCATGTAGTACAGTGCGATCGGCGGGTTGATCATGAAGCCGAACAGCCCCGCCCCCACCATGTTCCAGAACGCCACCGACACGAAGAAGTAGACCGGCCAGCGATAGCGACGGACCCACTCCGTCTGCTTGGAGCGCCGCAGGTCCTCCGTGGCGTCGAAGGCGACCAGCGTCAGCGGCACGACCTCCAACGCGCTGAAGACCGAGCCCCAGGCCAGGGCGACCGTCGGCGTGCCGGAGAAGTACAGGTGGTGGCACGTCCCGATGATGCCGCCGGAGAGGAAGATCGTCGCCGACAGCAAGGCCGCCGCCGCGGCGACCCGCGGCCGGATCAGGTGCAGCCGCATGAAGACGAACGCGATGACGGTCGTCGCGAAGACCTCGAAGAAGCCCTCGACCCACAGGTGGACGACCCACCAGCGCCAGTACTCGACCATCGACAGGTGGCCGTGGCGGCCCCAGGTCAGGCCGGCCCCGTAGAACAGGGCGATGGCGCCCGTCGCCACGGCCAGCAGCCAGACCAGCGGCTTCGTCTCGTCCGAGCCCCGCAGCGCGGGCCAGAGCGCCCGCAGCATGAGGAACAGCCAGAGGAGCAGGCCGACCATCAGCGCGATCTGCCACACCCGGCCCAGCTCGACGTACTCATACCCCTGGTGCCCCAGGTAGAACGAGACCGCGTCCGACATCTGGTTCTGCACGCTCAGCCACTCGCCCGTCAGCGAGCCGACGACGACGAGGAGCAGGGCCCCGAACAGCACGTTCACGCCCAGCGCCTGGCCGGCGGGCTCCTTGCCGCTGACGACCGGGCCGATGAACAGCCCGGCGCCGAGCCAGGCCGTCGCGATCCAGAACAGGCCGATCTGGACGTGCCACGTCCGGGTCACGCTGTACGGCAGCCACTTCGAGAGCGGGATGCCGTAGAAGGCGTCCCCCTCCACGCCGTAGTGGGCCGTCACCACGCCCAGGAGCATCTGCACCAGGATCAGGGCGGCGACGATCCAGAAGTACTTGATCGTCGCGAGCTGGGACGGCGTCGCGCTCCAGGCCCCGAGCGGGTCGGACTCGGGGGCGCTCAGCGGCTCGTCCTCCTTCTTGGCGGCCAGCCACCACGCCATCGCGGAGATGCCCGCCAGCAGCATGATGATGCTGACGCCCGTCCAGACCACGCTCTCGCCCGTGGGCCGGTTGCCGATCAGCGGCTCGTGGGGCCAGTTGTTGGTGTAGGTGATGTCGTCCCCCGGCCGGTTCGTCGAGGCCGCCCACGACGTCCACCAGAAGAACGCCGCCAGCTTGTTCAGGCGGTCGGGGTCCGAGACCGCGCCGGCGGGGATCGCATACGCGGCGTTGCCGTTCGAGAAGACGTCCGTGTAGTGGGCCAGGGCGGCGTCGAACGCCTCGGCACGCACCGGGTCGATGGTCACGGCGCCGGTCGCCGGGTCGAATGTGTTGGTCCGCAGCAGGGCCGTCAGGCGGGCTTCCAGCCGGGCCCTGTCCTCGGCCCCCAGCTCGTCGAACGGCTTGCCGAGGTCGGCCTGCGCCCAGCGGTCGAGGATGAAGGTGGCCTCGCGGTGCAGCCAGTCGGCCGTCCAGTCGGGCGCGACGTAGCTGCCGTGGCCCCAGATCGAGCCCACCTGCATCCCGCCCATCGACTGCCAGACGTTCTGGCCCGCCGAGATCGCCCCCGGCCCGATCACCTCGCGGCCGTCCGGCGTCGCCACCCGATCCGGGATCGGCGGCATCTCCTGATAGATCCGGGCCCCGATCCACCCCAGCACCAGGAACGAGCTGACCATCACCGCGACGAACGCCAACCATAACCGACGCATCGGCCCCACCTCCCCCTCGCTTCCCAAGGAATCCCGGCCCTCGCGCCCCGCGCGGGGGGCTCGCTCGCAAGGCCGGCTCGCCGATCTCCAGGAGGCCGACCAGCGTGAAATCCGCATGCCCAGGATAGTGGCGGAAAACATTTACGTCAAGGTGCAGAATTCCCGGCGGCCCGCGCCGGGGGATCGAACGGGAAGACGCGGCGGAAGTCGGATTTCATGTCGACGAGGAGCCAGCCGCGGGCGGCGGCCTGGTCGAGGCCGCGGGCGAGGCGTCCGAAGGGGGAATCGCGGTCGTAGGCGTACTCGCGGTCGGCGTCGGTGTGGTGGAGGACGACGGCCAGGCCGGGGCGGGGGCCGGAGGTGGTCCACTCGCACATCTCGAAGTCGCCGTCGGAGTTGCCGAAGGCGAGGATGGGCCGGCGGCCGATGAATTTCTGAATGCCCGGGGGCTTGCCGGGGCCGTCGTTGATCGCGTCGATCTCCGGGAGGCGGACGAGGGCGGGCTTGCCGTCGCGGGCCTCGTATTTGGTCTTGATCGTGCTGCCGACGACCTGCTCGGCGTGGACGCCGTAGACGGCCTCGGAGAAGGTGCGGATCATCTCGACGCCGCCGCCGGAGACGATGTATGTGCGGAAGCCGCCGCGGCGCAGGAAGGCCAGCATCTCCAGCATCGGCAGGTAGACGCATTCGGTGTAGAGTCGGCCGAACTTCGGGTGCCTGGCGGTCGCGAGCCACGCCGAGGCGATCGCGGCGAACTCGTCGACCGTCGTCCCGGCGTGCGTGGCCATGACCAGCTCCAGCACGCCCTTTTCGCCGGCCGCCGCGAGCCCCCCCAGGTCCCCCGCGAGGGCCGACCGGAACGGCTCGCGGCCGGCCCAGTCGGGGTGATCGGGCGCAAGGGCCTTGGCGCGGTCGAGGGCGAAGGCGAGCTGGACGTACATCGGCCGCTCGCACCAGAGCGTGCCGTCGTTGTCGAAGACGGCGATGCGGTCGGCGGGCGGGACGAAGTCGGGGCCCCCCTCGCGGGTCGTGCGGGCGACGAAGTCGAGGATGCCCCGCTTCGCCGCGCCGTCGTTCCAGGAGGGGAGCGGGTCGTCGTCGGGGCCGGTCGCGCGGGATGCGGCCCCGAGGGAGGTCGCGGCGGCCAGGCCGGCCGCGGAGGATCGCAGGAACATGCGTCGATCCGTGTTCATGGTCGAGACCTCGCGCGGCGGGCCGGCTCGGCGGCGGTCAGTGGACGCCCTTCTCCAGCAGCTTCTGGATCTTGTCCAGGTTGAACGAGCCGGGCGACTGGCTGGGCGGATATTCCTTCATGGACATGAGGAACTTCGCGGCCAGCTGCTGGATCGGGACGATGACGAACACGTGATCGATGAACCAGTCGTTGTAGGTGTTGGAGCTGTGCTGGGACTTCTCGAACGGGTCCCGTCGCAGGTTGAAGAGGAGGGGGACGCGCAGCTCGGTGAACGGCTCCCGCCAGACGCCGAACGCCTGGCCGCGGTTCTCCAGGAAGGCGACCTTCCAGTCCCCCTGGCGCATGGCGACGACCTGGCCGTCGTCGTTGACGTAGATGAACTCCTTGCGCGGGGATTCCGCGACCTTCCCGCCCAGGTGGTCGAGCTGATTGTAGCCGTCGAGGTAGTTCCGGTAGTGGCGGCCGTTCAGGTCGACGCCGGCCTTGAGCTTCGCGACGATGTCGGGCTCGCCCGCGGCGGCGGCGAAGGTCGGGATCCAGTCCTCGTGCGAGACGACGCCGTTGAGGGTCGTGCCGGCGGGGAAGCGGCCGGGCCAGCGGACGAACGCGGGGACGCGGTAGGCACCCTCCCAGTTGGAGTTCTTCTCGCTGCGGAACGGCGTGGTGCCGGCGTCGGGCCAGGAGTTGTAGTGGGGGCCGTTGTCGGTCGAGTAGAGGACGATCGTGTTCTCCGCGAGGCCCAGGTCGTCCAGGGTCTTGAGCAACTCGCCGACGTGGGCGTCGTGCTCGACCATGCCGTCGTGGTACTCGTCGCCGGAGGGCCCGGCGAGCCCCGTGTGCTCGGCCTTGACGTGCGTCCGGAAGTGCATCCGGGTGGCGTTCCACCAGCAGAAGAAGGGCTGGCCGGCCTTGTGCTGGCGGGCGATGTACTCCTTGGCGGCGGCCACGGTCTCGTCGTCGATCGTCTCCATCCGCTTCTTCGTCAGCGGGCCGGTGTTCTCGATCGTCTGCCCGCCCTTGCCGTCGGCCTTGCACTTGAGCACGCCGCGGGGGCCGAACCGCTCCAGGAACGTCTTGCCGTCGGGGAGCTTCATGTCCTTGGGATAGTCGCGGTTCTCCGGCTCCTCCTCGGCGTTGAGGTGGTAGAGGTTGCCGAAGAACTCGTCGAAGCCGTGCATCGTCGGCAGGTGCTCGTCCAGGTCGCCCTGGTGGTTCTTGCCGAACTGGCCGGTGGCGTAGCCGAGGCTCTTCATCACCGTCGCCATGGTGACGTCGGTCTTCTGCCATCCTTCCTTCGCGCCGGGGAGGCCGACCTTGGTCATGCCGGTGCGGACCGGGACGTTGCCGCCGATGAATGCGGCGCGGCCGGCGGTGCAGCTCTGCTGGCCGTAGTAGTCGGTGAACGAGACCCCCTCGCGGGCGATGCGGTCGATGTTGGGCGTCTTGTAGCCCATCATCCCGCGGTTGTTGTGGCTGATGTTCCAGGTGCCGATGTCGTCGCCCCAGATCACCAGGACGTTCGGCTTGCCGGCGGCCTTCGGGGCCGCCTCGCCCTGGGCACGGGCCGACGAGGAGCAGAGTCCGACGAGCAGGGCGAGCGCGATCGCGGCGCGGATTCGGGGGCGAGATCGCAGGAGCATGGACTTGGAGCCTCGCGGTTCGATGGTCCCGGCCGCCTCGGAGGGGTGGCGGCCGTCGGGGAGGGGACGTGTGATGGGTGGATCGTAATGCGCCCGCCTGGCCCGGGGAAGGATGGGGCGATAGAGTATCCAAAACCGGCCAGCGTCGACGTCCGACGCGACGGCTCCGGCGCGGGATCGATGGGGGTGGTCCGTGGATCGACGTCGACCCCCGGCTGCGGTCGTCTCCGAGCGGCTGGACGACTTCGACCGCTTCGCCGCCGTCCACTCCGGCGAGGGCCTGCGGGTCGAGCAGCTCTCGGCCGGCCGGTTCGTCGGGGCGTATGCGTCGGTCCGGGGGGCGCTGATCCGGGCGACGACCCTGGAGTTCAACCAGGTGATCATGATCCGCGGACGGGCCACGCCGGGGCGGTTCGCCGTCTATGCGGTGTCCCCGCACAACGCCGACGGCCTGTGGCACGGGCGGCGGCTCGACCCCGGCCGGCTGGTCGTGCACGGGCCGGACTCGACGGCCGACCACCGCTCGGCGCGGGACTGCCGCCTGACGGAGCTTTCCGTACAGGCCGAGGACCTGGCCCTCGCCGCGCTCGCGTTGCTGCGCGTCGACGTCGTGCGGGCCGCGGATCCTTGGAGGGTGATCGGCCCGCCGCCGGATGCCCTGGCCGCGATCGACCGGGCGACGCGCGTGATGCTGGCCCTGGGGGCCGACCCCGTCGTCCTGGCCTCCTCGGAGGGGAGGCAGGCCGAGGAGGATTGCCTCCGGATGTTCATCCGGGCGGCTTTCCCGGCGCGGGGGGGACCCGAGGCGCTGGACCTCCCCCTGGGCGGCCGGGCGGCGCTCGCCCGCCGGGCCGAGGAGCTGATACGGTCTCGGCTCCGCGACCCCGTCGGGATGATCGAGCTGTGCTCCGAGCTGGGGGCCGGCGAGCGGACGCTCCGGCGGGCCTGCCTGGAGCGCTGGGGGATGGGACCGATCGCGTATTACCGATCGCTCCGCCTGAACGCCGCCCGCGCGGAGCTGAAGGCCGGCGCGGCGTCGGTCTCGGAGGTCGCCCGGCGATGGGGCTTCCATCACCTGGGGAATTTCGCTGCCGACTACCGGCGGGCCTTCGCGGAGCGGCCCTCGCAGCCCGCCCGCCGGTAGCCGCGGATCGCGCGGTCAGGGCGCGGCGTCAACCTTCGGCGCGACCTCGGCCGGGAGCGAGCGGGGCCAGCGGCCGGCGTGGGAGACATTGCGGACGCGCGCCTCGGCCTCGTCGGCGTAGTGGAAGAGGCCGAACGTGCGCTGGTTCGTCGGCTCCAGCGCCCGCGAGACGACCTCGACGTCGTTGAGGCGGACGGTCGCGCGGTCGCCGGCGATCGCCACGACGACGCGGTTCCACTCCTTCTCCTTGAGCGGGAGCGAGGCCGGGCCGCGGCGGTCGTCGGGCTCGGCGGGGGCGGCGTTGCCCGGGTCGAGGCCGGTCCGTTCGAGCGCGTCGTCGGTCATCCAGTGGACCTTGACGCCGTCGGGCTCCAGCAGGAACGTCAGGCGGTCGAGCGCCGGGTGGGTCGCCGCCTTGCCGGGCTCGTAGAAGAACTCGTAAGAGACCTCGCCGTCCTCCGCCATCGGCCGGTTGTAGATCAGGACGCTCTCGCACTTCGACCCCGGGTACGCCCCCGAGCGCCGGCCGACGATCTCGTCGCCGCGCTTGGACCAGTCGGACCCCTCCGCGCCGATCGACTCGCCGTAGTAGCCCGCGAGCCAGCCCGAGAGGTCGGGCGCGGCGGAGAGGTCGATCCGCTCGGGGACCGTGGGCGATCCGGTGATCCGCAGGTTGCGGACCCCGGCGGTCCCCGCCTGGTCGGCCTGGAGGGCCAGCCAGGGGCCGTGGCCCGGCGGCAGGTTGGTCTCCAGGATCTGGCGGCCGTTCACGAAAGCGGTGGCGCGGTCGCCGTGGACGACCAGCCGGTAGGCGTACCAGTCGCCCGGGGGCTCCAGCGGGGGCGCGAGGTCGACCCCCGCCCACGGCCCGCCGACGGTGAACCGATCGACGTGCTTGAGGTCGTATCGGGGCGAGATCCCCAGGCCGCCGAACGTGACCCGGGCCTCGCGGAAGTCGAACGAGGTCAGCTCGCAATCGACCTGGAAGTCCCCGGCGAGCGGCGTGGCGAGGTAGAGGTAATCGTGGGCGTGGCCGGGGAGGTGGACGATGTCCGCGCCGCGCCGGATCCAGCGGGCGACGGGGAAGCCCAGGCCCCGCGTCTCGGCCGTGGCGAGCGACGACGAGGCCCACGGCGAGCCCGGCGCGTCGGCGGCCGGCGAGCCGGCGTCGGTCGAGGCCAGCAGGGCCCGCGAGCGCACGCCCTTGACCCGGCGCTTCCATCGGTCCTGGTCGTCCCTCGGCTGGGCGCGCGTCGCGAGGAGGTCCAGCAGGGGGAGGGCGGCCGGGACGGACGTCTTGCGGTCCACCGCGGCCGTCGCCGCGGCCAGCTCCGCCCACCGCGACCACTCGGGCTGGTCGGGCGCCGACGCCTCCAGCGGCGGCTTCAGCTCGCCGAGCGCGGCGTCGGCGGCCTTCGCGTCGCCGCGGACGACCGCGACGATCGCCTTAAGCGCGAGCTTGCCGCGGCGGGCGGCGTCGTCGTCGGCGGGCGCGGCGTCGATCCGGGCGGCCAGCTCGTCGAGCTTGCCGGCCTCGGCCGCGGCCTCGGCCATCGCGATCGCCGGGACCCGGACCTTGCCGCCGGCGTGCGCCCGGGGGCCGTCCGAGTCGGCGGCGACCTTCGCCGGCGGCGCGGGGTCGGTGGTGGTCGTGTCTCCGGCCAGCCGGAAGACGGGGCGGCCGGGGGCGGGGAGGACCCAGTCGGCCAGGGCCTGATAGCGGGCCTCGGCGGCGAGCGGCGCGGCGGCCGCGATCTGGTCGTCGGCACCTCGGCTGTAGAACTCCTCGCCGATCAGTTCGTGGATCACGCGACGCTCGGCCTCGGGGCGATCCGGCGCGGGGGCGTGGAACGCGATCGCGGCGCGGTCGGCGTCCGAGAGCGACTCGGGCCAGCGGCCCTTGAGGACGACGTCGCGGACCTGCACCGAGGTTTTGTCCTTGTCGTGGTAGAGCCCGAACCGCAGGTCGTCTTGCGGCTTGACCGGGTGTTCGTAGACCGGGACGCCGTTCAGCTCCAGTGTCGCGGAGGCGTCGCCGATGGTCAGGGCGACCGCGTTCCAGTCGCCCGGCTTGAGCGGCAAGGGCCCGTCGCCGCGGCGATGCTCGGGGACGTCGACCGCGTTGGCCGCCGAGAGGTCCGCGAGGTCGCCCGAGCCGGACGTCGTCCAGTGCAGCCGGACCCCGCCGGGCTCCAGCAGGAACGCCGTCCGCCCGAGGGCCGGGTGGACCATGACCTCGCCCGGGTCGCAGTAGAAGGCGTAGCTCACGACGTCGCCCGGGCGGAGGGGCCGTTCGTAGGTCAACAGGCTCTGGGCGGCTTCCAGCGCGAGCGAGGAGGATCGGCTGCGGTAGTTGCCGTAGGGGTTGCGTGCGACCCCCGAGGTCGGGAGCTTCCGGCCCTGGAGCACGCCGTCCTTCGCCGACCAGTCGTAGTCCTCCGGGTCGGTCGAGGCTTCCGAGCGGCCGAATCGGAACGACTCCCCGAGCCGGGCGCGAGAGCCGGCCGGCCTCGGCTTCGGGCGGGGGAATATGGAGTCGTCGGAGATGGTGCTCGCCCAGCCGTCCATGCGGTCGCCGTCGACGAGCTTCACCTCGCGAGGGATCGTCGGGGACCCCTTCAGGGTGAAGTTCCGCCAGGCGGCGTGGTGGTCGCCGGCGGCCCCCAGGGTCAGCCAGGGGACGGTCGGGCTGGGGTCGGCGTCGTCCATCATCAGGTGACCGTTGAGGTAGAGCCTGTGCGACCCGGGCGCGACCTTGATCGTGACGCGGTCGAAGTTCTCGTAACGGGTGTGCTTCCAGGTCTCCCGGGCCCGCCCGTCGGAGCCGTCCGCCTCGGGGTCGTCGACCGTCGCCGGGATGGAGAGGAGCGTGGCGTAGGTGGCGAAGGCGTCGGCCGAGGCGCCGCGGAAGGCTTCGAAGGACAGCTCGAACTCGCCCGTCAGCGGGTAGTCGAACGCGAGCCGGTCGGCACCGGCGTCGGCGACGTGCGTCACGAGGCCGCCGTCGGCCGCCCAGATGGCCGTGGAGGGGCCGGAGCCGGGCCCGAAGGTGCGGAAGGGACGCCAGAGCGGGACGTCGATCGCCGCCGGGGCGCGGAGCGACGGGGCGCCGCCGTCCTCGGCCTTCGCCGCGGCCAGGTCGAGCCGGAGGCGCCCGAGCGCCGAGGGATCCATGTAGCGCCGGGCCTGGCCTTCGAGCACGCCGGCCAGGGCGAGGCCCGCGGCGCGGGCCTTCGGCTCAGGGCCCCGCAGGGCCTCGCGCATCGCGAGGTAGTCGGGCCAGGGGAACGTCCTGGCCTTCTGCCGGATGCGCCGCGACGGCTCCTCCGGGGGCGAGGCGTTCTCGCGGGCCAGCTCGGCGCGGCGCTCTTCCAGGCGGCCGGAAACCTCGTCGAACTTCCCGGCGGCCAGGGCGACCAACCGGTGCAGGTCCTCGGCGTTCTCCAGCTTCTGCTCGGCCGCGGCGCGGGACTCGGCCAGCAGCTCGTCGAGCTTGCCGGCCTCGGCGGCGGCGCGGATCAGGGCGGTCGCCGTGCTCGCGATCGGGTCGCGCGGGGCGTCGGCGACGGCGGGCGTCGCGAACGGCGGCGGGGGGCGGTCGGCGGTCGCCGCCGTCGTCAGGATCCGGACCAGCCGCCGCGATTCCGCGGGGAGCGTCCAGGTCTTGAGGGCCGCGTAGCGGTCGGCGGCCGGCGCGGCGGCGATCAGATCGAGCGTGCGGCCGAGCACGTCGCCGGAGTCGGGCTCGCCGCCGGAGTAGGACGGGGCGTCCAGGAACTTCCCGAGCTGGTCGAGGGCCCGGGACCAGTCGCCGACGCGGGCGTACTCGCCGGCCACGGTCTTGAGGTTGTTCTTCCGGATGTACAGGACGTAGTCGCCTCCGTAGTAGACGCCCGCGTCGCGCTCCATGGCCTCGGCGTAGGAGTCGAGCCGCTTGCGGGCGGCCTCGACGTCGCCGGCGGCGAAGTGCCGGCGCGCGATCATGAGCATCAGCGGGCCGGCGGGGTTGTTTTCCGGGTCGCCGCCGCCGCCGAACCCCTTGGCGCCGACCTCCATCACCTCCAGGGCCGGCTTGAGCGCCCCGGGCCGGTCCATCGCCGGCAGAGCGGCGTGCATCGCCAGGTCGGCCGAGGCGCGGAGCGTGTCCGTCTTCAGGCGTTCGAGGATCGCGGTAAGTGCGGCCGACAGGTCGGCGTCGCGGCCGTCGGCGATGGCGACCTGGGCCTTCAGGACCAGGGCCGGCATGGCGGCGGTCGGCTTCGACCCGCGGGCCTCGGCCTCGCGGATCAGCGCGTCGGCCTGGCCGGCGCGGACGGACCAGTCGGCGAGCAGGGCGCCGACGCTGCGGGCCCGGAGCCGCCCCCCGGCGCCGATCGGCTGCGCGTAGAGGAAGAGTTCGCCCGGCCGGGCCTCGGGCACCACGACGCCCAGCAGCGTGCGATAGACCAGGTCGGCCGGGGCCTTGTGCTTCGCCCAGGCAGGATCCAGCTCCAGGAACCGGGCGACCACGCGGGGCGTGATCGGATCCGGGGGCTCGACCGGCGCGCCGTTGCGGACGACCACGCGGGCGCGGCGGGCGCCGCCGGCCGGCTCCACGACCGCGGGCGGCCCCCCCTTGAGCGACTCGCGGACGGCCCGCGCGCTGAGGTCGAACATGCCGTTCTCTGCGGCGAGCTTCGCCACCTGCATGGCCTGTTCGAACCGATCGATCGTCAGCAGCGGGACGCCGGCGCCCGCCGGCCGCGCCGGGACGAAGCCGACCGGGGGCGGGGCCGAGGGGGGGGCCGGGACGAGGGCGTCCTGCGGGCGGAACGAGATGGGGCGGACGGAGGCCGCGGGCGGGGCGACGGCCGGGGCCGCGGCGGGGTTGGGCTTCGCGGCCTCGGGCTTCTTCTTCGCGTCGCCGACGAGGATCGAGTCGAGCATGCGGCCCCAGGCGGCCTCGGCCGCCGCGCGGTCGCCGCGGCCGAGCGCCTGCTCGCCCTGCTCGCGGAGCATGGCCAGGGACCAGAGCGGGTCGGACTGCCGTCGCGCGGCCTCCAAGGCGGCCTCGGCCAGCTTGTCGCCGTCGGCCGCGAATGCGGGCGACTTGCGGCAGGCCCGGGCGACCAGCCAGAGCGGCACGCGCCGCATCGCCTCGTCGCGCTGGCGGGCGTTGGCCCGCGCCCCCGGCGCGAGCGGCTCCATCGGGGACTTCGCCAGGGCGTCGCCCAGCCGGTCCAGGGCCGGCCGGATCGCCTCGGCCTTGCCGCCGGCCAGGGCCGCGAGCGCGGCGGCGACGGCCGTCGTCACGTCGCCGGGCGCGGCCTTGAGGGCCTCCTCCAGCGGGGCGTCGAACGCCCGCAGGTCGTCTGGCGAGGCCGCGGCCGATTCGATCGACTCGGCGAACAGGCTGCGGACCGCCGCCCGGTCCAGCTCGCGCGGGTAGACCATCAGGACCAGGTCGACGCGCGGCTTTCCGCCGGCCTCGCCCTCGGCCTTGGGGGCGGCCAGGAAGGTCGACGCGGCGCGGGCCAGGTCGTCCCCCTTCAGGCCCTTCAGCGCCTCGTCGAGCGACTCCCGCGCGGTCCGCAGCAGGGTCTCGCGGTCCGCGTAGTAGTTGGGGGCGTCCGGGGCGACGGCCTCGGCCCCGGCGCGGGCCTCGTTCAGGATCGGGGCGGCGTCGGAGGCGAACCCCAGGGCCAGCAGCTCGCGGCCGACGCTCGTCTGGGTCCCGACCCGCATCTGCTGCTGATAATCGTCGTCGTAGCCGGGCATGTCGCGGGGCTTCGCGAGGTCGAGGAGGATCCGCCTGGCGTCGTCCTTGCGGCCTTCGCGGGCGTACAGGGCCACCAGCCGCTTGAGCGGGCTGTACTCGTACTGGTCGATGATCCCCCCCGAGCCCGTCTCCAGGTCGGCCAGGCCGGACTCGTAGACGCGGACGGCCAGGTCGCGCGTCGGGCCGTACTTCTCCAGCTCGCAGCCCAGGACGTGCGGGGCGTAGCCGGGCAGGGGCTCGTCCTTGGCCTTCGCCAGGACCTCCTCCATCCTCTTGCGGGCCTCGTCGAACTTGCCGGCCCGGCAGTCGACGAGGGCGAGCAGCGCCTTGCCGGCGTTCCAGTCGGGGGCCTTCGCCAGGCCGGCCTCGATCTTCTTCGACAGGTCTTCGGCCCGGTTCTGGGCGGTGGCGATCTCCAGCAGGCGCGAGACCAGGCCCGTGACCTGGCCGTTGCCCCTGAAGGAGACGCCGGTCTCGAAGGCGGCCCATTCGCCGTCGTTCGAGCCGACGCCCGGGTCGGGGACGGCGACCTCGACGGCGTAGTCGTACATCTCGGGGAGCTTCCAGATCTCGTCCTGATGGATGTAGTTCAGGAGGTTCGCCCGCTCGGCGGGGAAGGCGGCCCAGGCCCTGCGGAACAGCGGGACGACGCGGGACTTCTGGGTCTCGTCGTACGACATGTTCTGGATCATGTTCATGATCCCGCTGTAGTTGCCCATCGAGCGGAGGTCGGCCTCCTCCATCATCTTCGACAGCGCGTCGGACTTGCCCGCAGCCTGGAACGCATTCATGATCTGGTAGTAGTTCCGGCCCAGGAGCGCGGGGTCTTTCTGGATCGCCGCCGTGTACTGCTCGACGGCGGCGTCGTTCTTCCCCTCCTGGGCGAACTGGACGGCGACCTGATAGCGGAGCGAGGCGTCGTCGGGCCGAAGTTCCAGGATCTTCATCAGCTCGGCGCGGGCCTCGTCGCGGCGGTTCGCGGCCTTGTAGTAGTCGGCGAGCGTCTGGTGGAGCTGCACCGAGTTGGGCGTGGCCGCGATCTGGTCCTTCGCCCGCTGGATCAGCTCGTCGAGCTTGCCCGAGCGGGCCAGGACCTGGATCGCCGCGGCGCGGGCCTGCTCGGGGTTGCTCGCCGCGGACGAGGACGACATGACGACCGTGCCGTACATGGCGTTGTTCGTCTTCGCCGGCGAAGACGTGCGCAGGATCTGCTGGGCGACCTGCACGGCGGCGTCGGTCTTCTGCTGCTGCTGATACTGGAGCATCAGGCCGACGAGCGACGCCGCCTTGTTGCCGGCGCGGCGGCGGGCGCGGCTGAGGACCGCCTCGCCCAGCTCGTTCAGGCCGAGCCGGCCCATCTGTCCGGCCAGGCGGACCTGGGTGTCGGTGTCGAGCCGCAGGCCGAACAGGCGCTCGGCGGCCTTGCGGGCGCGGTCGAGGTCGCCGGTGAGGATCGCCAGGCGGAGGGCCTGGTCCTCGCGGCGCTGGGTGGTGGCGTTGTCCAGCGGCTTGACGGCGTCGACGACGGCCAGGGCCTCGGCCGCATCCCCGCGCTGCTCCAGCAGCTCGGCCAGGACCAGGCGGAGGTCGGAGTCGGCCTTGGTGCGGTCGACGGCCTTCGTGAACTCGGCGACGGCCGCGTCCCTGTCGTCGTCCCACCAGAGGACGGAGCTGAGGGCCAGCCGCGCGATGACGGCGTCGACGTCCGACTCGGCCGCGTCGGCGAGCTTGCGCAGGTGGGCGGTCAGGTCGCTGGAGAGGTCGAGCTTCTTGTAGCCCTCGTACACGGTGCGCAGCAGGCTGATGGACTGGGCGTCGAGCCACTCGTTGGCGGTCGGGAAGGAGAGCTGGATCGAGTTGGTCGTGCGGCCCTTCCAGATCTGGACGTAGGATGAGGACGGGGACGAGGCCGGGCGCGAGCGGCCGGGGGGCCGTCGCTGGATCGCGCGGCGGTTCGCGGCGAGCTGGTCGTCCAGCAGCCGCAGGGCGTCCTCGGGCTTCTTCTCCAGGAGCCGCAGCCCGGCCGCCTGGGCGCGGGCCCGCGAGGGGACGTAGCTGTACTGCGCCGGGTTGGTCGACGGCTGGAGCCGTTCCAGCTTGTCCGAGAGGGTCCGGATGGGGTCGACCTCGCCGCGCTGGCCGGCCAGGGCCAGGGCGGCCGTCACCGCGTCGATCTGATCCGCCGAGGCGACGGCCTCGGCGAAGAGGCGGTCGCCGTCGGCCTCGCGCTTGGCCCGTTTCAGCTCCGTCTGGACGTTCTGGAGGACGGCCTCCCGGACCAGTTCGGGGCGACGGCGGCGGAGGTCGTTATAGCAGGTGAGCAGGTGCTCAAGCTCCTCCGGGGGGAGCGGCGGCGTGCGGTCGACGTTCTCCTGCCCGGCCCGGGTGTAGACCCTCTGGCCGGTCCCCGCGCGGCGGTTGCCGACCGCGGTGAGGACGGCCCAGAGCGCCGAGGGGTCGGTGGGGGCGGCCTTGCTCAGATCCAGGGCGGCGCGGTAGACGTCCGGGTAGTCGAACCGGAGCTGACAGAGCCAGTACCAATCCCACAGGGCGTTGGGGTCGGCCGGCTTGCGGTCCTTGGCCTCGCGGAAGGCGGCGAGGGCCTGGTCCTCCTTGTGCTCCTTCATCGCCGCGGAGAACAGCCAGGCCAGGGCCGCGATCCGCGCCTGGCCGAAGTCCTGCGGCGACCACGTCGCGGACTGCGACCGGACGTAGGCGTCGCGGGCCTCGATGCCCGTGGCGATGCGGACCTGATAGACCGCGTTGACGCGACCCTGGATCGGGGGCGCTTCGAGACGCTGCGTGGCGGAGGTCCGCGCGGCCGAGCCGGCCAGCTTGGGGTCGCGGGTGCGGGCCTTGACCTGGGCCGATTTCGCGTCGTCGGCCACGGCGCCGCGCAGGTCGAGTAGGGCGCGGAAGCGGGCGGCGGCCTCCTCGGGGCGCTTCAGGGCCATCAGGGCGACGCCTTGGCGGTAGACCGCCTCCCAGTCGCCCGGATCCTTGCGGACCAGGCCCTCGGCGACCTCCAGCGCGGCCTTCGCCCGGTCGTTGGACAGCAGGCTGTCGAGGGCCGCGAAGACCTTGTCGGGCTGGGCCTTGCCGGCGGCCAGCTTCGACCAGATGGCCTGCGCCTCCTCGATCTCGCCCATCCGGACGTGGAGGTTCGCCAGCTTCGCCAGGGCGTCGTCGGCGGGGGCCAGCTCGACGAGCTGCTTCTGGTATTTCACCGCGCCTTCGAAGTCCCCCTCCTCCTCGGAGAGCTTCACGACCTGCTGGATCAGGCGCGGGTCGCGGGCGTCGGCCGAGAGGACCTTCTCCAGCTCGGCGCGGGCCTGTCCCAGATCGCCCGAGGAGGCGTAGGCCTGGGCCATGCAGACGGCCAGCTCGCGCTGCTGGTCCTGGCGGCGGTTGTCCTGGGCGTCCCCCTGGAGCCGGGCCAGGAGGCGGTCGAACTGGTTGCGCTGGAGGTAGAGGTCCGCGAGGCGGGCGACCATGCCGACCTTGGCGTCGAGGTCGTCGGCCTTCTCGAACGCCTTCCAGAAGATCTCCACGGCCTCGTCCGTGCGGTACTGGCCGGCGAGGTTCTCGGCCAGGGCCAGGGCCGTCTTGACGTCGTTGGGGTCGATGCGCACGGCGCGGCGGAGGGCGTCCAGGCCCTCGTCGTTGCGGCCGAGCTGGAAGCAGAGGTCGGAGTAGAACTGGTAGCTCTCCGGGTTGCCGGGGGCGGCGGCGATGAGGTCTCGGCCGGCCTTCAACGCCTCCTCGGCGCGGCCCAGGCGGGCCTCCAGCTTGGCGACGCCGGTCAGGTACTCGCCGCGGTTGCGGCGGTCGACCTCGGCCAGCCGGCGGTAGGCGTCGGCGGCGGCGCCAAGGTCGCCGGACGACTCGCGCAGGCGGGCGGCGAGCGTCCAGGCCGGGATCGACTTCGGGTCGACCTCCGCGGCCTTCTCGGCGGCGCGGACGGCCTCGTTGACCTTCGCCTCGGCCTCCAGGTAGCGGGCCAGGCGGGCCCAGCGCTCGGAGACCTGCGGCGCCGGGGCCTTGGCGGCCTCCAGCTCCTCGATCCCCTTGCGGATCGCCTCCGACTTCGCGGCGATGCGGCCGGCGGCCAGGTCGTTCTTCACCAGGGCGTCGACGGCCGCAGCCTTCTCCTCGTCCTTCTCGGCCAGGCGCTCGGCGGCGTCGAGCTGCGCGCCGGCCTCGTCGTGGCGGGACGCCTTGTGCAGCAGGTCCGCGAGCTTCAGCCGCAGGGTGAACTCGTCGGGGGCGAGCTTCACGGCCTCGTCGAGCGGGCCGACGGCCTCGGCGAGGTAGCCGAAGCCGGCGAGGACTTCGCCCAGTCGCGTCAGGTTCTTGGCGTCGCGGCGGGGGGGCTCGGCGATCTTCGCCCACGCGGCCTTCGCCTCCTCGGGTCGTTTCAGGGTGTGCAGATATTCGCCCAGGTATTCGTAATACTGGGCGTCGCCCGGGGCCAGCTCGACGGCCTTGCGGTAGAGGGCCAGGGCGTCGTCCTGGAGGTCGGCCTGGCGGAACAGGTCGGCGACCTGGGCGGCGACGACGGGGTCCTTCGGCCGGGCCTCCAGCATGCGTCGCCAGACGGCACCGGCGTCGGCCTTCCGTTGGGCCTCGGGCCTGGCGACGTCGCGGAGGAGGATCCCGCCCCATTCGCGGAGGACGTCGGGGTCGTTCGGGCTCGCCTCGTCCATGGCTTTGTACTGGTCGGCGGCCTCGGCGAACTTCTGGTCGGCGAGGAGCTGGCCGACGAGCGCCAGCCGCAGGTCCTTGCGCGACGGGGCGAGCTTCACGGCCTTCTGGAACCACTCCTGCGAGGCCGACGCCCGGCCCTGCGCGGCCAGCGAGCGGCCGAGGCGGACGAGGGCGTCGACGTCGTCGGGGTGCTTGTCGATCCACTTCTGGTAGTAGTCGGCGAGCCCGGCGCGGTCGTCGCTGCGGAGGAACACCTCCTCGATCTTCTGGCGGGCCTCGCGGTAGAGCCAGGAGTCGGGGCGGAGCTGGCCCAGCAGCTTTTCGAAGTCGGCGAGGGCGTCGGGCGATCGGCCCAGGCGGACCTTGAGGTCGGCGGCCTGCATGCCGAACTGGACGCGGCGGAAGGGGTCGGCGGCCTTCTGCGCCAGGGCCTCGTAGCGGCCGAGGGCCGCCTCGTTCTGGCCCTCCTCGGCGAGCGCGGCGGCGATCTGCTCCTGCACGCGCTGGTCGTTCGGGAAGAGGGCCTCCAGGCGCTTCCAGACGCCCAGCGCCTCCTCGGTCTTCTGGGTCCGCTGGTAGACGCGGCCGAGGGCCTGGAAGACCTCCAGCAGGTCGTTGCGCGCCGGCTTTCGCTCCAGGGCGCGTTCGAACGCCGCGGCGGCCTCCTCGGGCTGGCCGACGAGGACGAGCGCCTGGCCGAGGTAGTACGAGGGCAGGGGGTCCTCGGGCCGCGCCTCCTCGGCCTTGCGGAGCGCCTCGACGGACGCCGCGTCGCGCCCGCGCTGGCCCTCGACGAGCCCGAGGACCATCCAGGCGACGCCGTCCTTAGGGTCGGCCGCGGCGCGGTCGGCGTAGGTCTTCGCGAAGGCGTCGAGCGTCCCGCGCTCAACGTGATAGCCGTAGACCCGGTCCAGGGCCGTTCCCTTGCGGGGGGTTTTCTCCAGCAGGGCGAGGAACCGCTTCGCGGTCTCCTCCTGGCGCTTCTCCTCGGCGGCGGACGGGTCCTCCGCCGTGGCGGCGGGTCGTCGCGAGGCCTGCTGAGCGGTGGCCGGCCCGGCGGCCGTCGCGGCCAGGATCGCGAGGAGGAAGCGGAGCCGGAGCGAGAGGCTCGTCGACATGGTGCAGCCCTCTGAGGCGACGGGGAGGACGCGGGCCGTCCGTGACCGATCCGGGCGCAGGATAGCCGCGCCCTCTTACGCACGTCAATGGTCGGGGAGCGCCGCCGAACCCGGCCGCCGGCCGCCGTGTCATTGACTCTCGTTCATAATGAGTCGTGGTGCGGGGCCCGGACGGCTCGGGCGACGCGACGGATGGGCCGGGGAGATGGCGGACGATGAAGGTGGATTCGAGCGAAGGCGCCCTGGAGCGGCCGAAGGCCCTGGCTTCCGCGGACGACGCCGTGTTCGCGGTGCTGGCGGCCCTCAGCGTGTCGCACCTGCTGAACGACACGATGCAATCGCTGCTGCCGGCGGTCTACCCGGTCTTGAAGGAGAAGTACGCGCTCGACTTCACGCAGGTCGGCCTGATCACGTTCACCTTCCAGGCGACGGCCTCGCTGCTGCAACCGCTGGTCGGCCTCGCCACGGATCGTCGCCCGCGGCCTTATTCGCTGGCCTCGGGGATGGTCCTCACGCTCCTGGGGCTGCTCCTGCTCGCGGCGGCCGACGGCTTCGCGACGATCCTGGCGGCGGCGGCGCTGGTGGGGATGGGCTCGTCGATCTTCCATCCCGAGGCGTCGCGGGTGGCGCGGCTGGCGTCGGGGGGGCGGCACGGGTTCGCGCAGTCGCTGTTCCAGGTCGGCGGCAACGCGGGCTCGGCGCTGGGGCCGCTCCTGGCCGCGTTCGTCGTCGTGCGCCGGGGCCAGGCGAGCATCGCGTGGTTCTCGATCGCCGCGCTGGCCGCGATGGGCGTCCTGTTCGCCGTCGGCCGATGGTACGCCGACCACCTCTCGGCCCTGCGGGCGAACCCGAGGCCCGCGGCCCGCGCGGCCCGGTCCGACGTCTCGAAGGCCCGGGTGTCGGCCTCGATCGGCATCCTGCTGCTGCTGGTCTTCTCGAAGTATTTCTACATGGCGAGCCTGAGCAGCTATTACACGTTCTATCTGATCGAGCGGTTCGGCGTGTCGATCGAGGCGGCGCAGATCGACCTGTTCGTCTTCCTCGGCGCGGTGGCGGCCGGCACGCTGGCCGGCGGGCCGGTCGGCGACCGGATCGGGTTCAAGGCAGTCATCTGGGCGTCCATCCTGGGCGTCCTGCCGTTCACGCTGGTCCTGCCCTATGCGAACCTGTTCTGGACGGTCGCCCTCACGGTGCCGATCGGCGTCGTGCTGGCGTCGGCCTTCTCGGCGATCATCGTCTACGCGCAGGAGCTTCTGCCGAGCCGCGTGGGGACGGTCGCCGGCCTGTTCTTCGGCTTCGCCTTCGGCATGGGCGGCCTGGGCGCGGCCGTGCTGGGCGTGCTCGCCGACCACACGAGCATCGAGTACGTCTACAAGGTCTGCTCGTTCCTCCCGCTCGTCGGCCTGCTCGCCGCCTTCCTGCCGAACCTGGACCGGCGGCGAGTCGCGGCGGCGTGACGACTGCTATCGCGTCGGCGGGCCTTCCGCCTCGCCGAGCGGCTCCGCGACCGGCGAGCCCCGCGCCGGCGGCCGGCGGATGCGGATTGCGCGCCCCGGCTGACGGTCGCGGGGCGGGCGACGGAGCCCAGAGCAATCGGAGGGCCAATATCGTGATATGGCCTAATCGATTGCGCGTGAGTGATTAACGACGCGGCGTGCCGGCGCGGTGCGTGGCGCGCAAAAAACATCCGGCCGCGGCGGATCGTTGTCCTCGCGGCCCGTCGGCACGAGGTGCGGCGGAGGATGGGATGATCCCTCCGCGTCGACGAGGCGAAGACGAATGTGCTCGGGAGTCCCCGGATTCTCGTTGCGGAGCCGTCGCCCCGCCGCTACGATTTCCGACGTCTGTCCGAAACGACACTCCGCGACCCCGGGAGCCGAGCGGCATGACGAGCGACCTCGAAGGGATCAAGGGCCAGCTCGACGCCTTCCGCGCCGACTTCGACGCCCTGCGGGCCGAGATCGGCAAGGTGATCGTCGGCAATCGCGAGATCGTCGACGGCACGCTGCTGGCCCTGATCGCCGGCGGCCACGTCCTGCTGGAGGGGGTCCCCGGCCTGGGCAAGACCCTGCTGGTGCGGACGCTCTCCGATGCGCTCCACCTGAAGTTCAGCCGCATCCAGTTCACGCCCGACCTGATGCCCGCCGACCTGATCGGCACGAACGTCGTGCTGGAGAACCCCGAGGGGGGCCGGCGGTTCGAGTTCCAGCCGGGGCCGGTCTTCTCGAACCTGGTCCTGGCCGACGAGATCAACCGCGCCACGCCCAAGACGCAGTCGGCCTTGCTGGAGGCGATGCAGGAGAAATCGGTGACGATCGGCGGCAAGACCCACGACCTGGGCCGGCCGTTCTTCGTCCTCGCCACCCAGAACCCGCTGGAGATGGAGGGGACGTACCCGCTCCCCGAGGCGCAGCTCGACCGCTTCTTCTTCAAGCTCCTGGTGAAGTTCCCCTCGGCCGACGAGCTGGAGTCGATCCTCGACCGGACCACCGAGGCCGTCGAGCCCCGCGCCGAGCCCATCTTCGACGGCCGTCGGATCGCCGAGCTTTCGGCGCTCGCCCGTCAGATCCCGATCGCCGACGAGCTGAAGAAGCACGCCGTCGCGATCGTCCTGGCCACCCATCCGGACAACGCCCTGGCCACCGACGCCGTCCGCCGCTACGTCCGGTATGGGTCCAGCCCCCGCGGCGCGCAGGCGCTGATCCTGGGCGCCAAGATCCGGGCGATCCTGGACCATCGCTACCACGTCGCCCGCGAGGACCTGCACGACGTCGTCCGCCCGGCGCTGCGGCACCGCATGATCCTCAACTTCGAGGGCCAGGCCGAGAACGTCCAGGCCGACGAGGTGCTCGACGACGTGCTGGAGAAGCTGGGCTCGCCCGCCCTGGTCGGCTGACGGGATCGGACCCCCCGGAGACGAGGACGGCATGGCCCAGACGACCCGCCCCCGCGCCGCGGCGCCCCTCTTCGACGCCGACTTCATCCAGAAGCTCGAATACCTGTCGCTGGTCTCGCGCCGGGTCTTCCGCGGCCGGCTGATGGCCCAGCGCCGGACGACCCAGCTCGGCGGCGGCGTGGAGTTCGCCGACCATCGCGAGTACACGCCCGGCGACGACTTCCGCCACCTCGACTGGAACCTCTTCGCCCGCCACGACGAGCTGCTGCTGAAGCGGTTCCAGGAAGAAGAGGATCTGCACGTCTACATTCTTCTGGACTGTTCGCGGAGCATGGCGTTCGGCGACCCGTCCAAGTTCGACTACGCCCGCCGCATCGCCGCCGCGATGGCCTACATCGCCCTGGCCGAGCTGGACCGCGTGGCGGTCTCGGCGTTCGCCGGCGGCATCTTCGCCGACTTCCCGCTGACCCGCGGCAAGGCGCGGATCCTCTCGCTGCTCCAGTTTCTCGAAGGGCTGCCGGTCCAGGACGGGCCGACCGACCTCGCCCGCGCGGCGCGCGACTTCGCGCTGCGGTCGCGGCGGC
>ERZ778021.1457-NODE-1457-length-27838-cov-5.864989_pt1 | contig 27838 bp, 22 predicted proteins | sample MGYA00375751_ERZ778021 | MGnify/ENA primary metagenome ERZ778021 (study PRJEB29350, sample SAMN05389814) | bioreactor metagenome | isolation source: Thiocyanate stock bioreactor | place: South Africa: University of Cape Town | collected 2013-08-29 ... | reverse complement strand
CCTCGGAGCCGCCCGCCCGCCGCAATTCCTCCGGCTTCTGCGCCGAGATCAGCGCCACCAGGGTGCGCGGATGGGAATCGTGCAGCCGGCGGGTCAGCTCGAAGCCGTCCATCTGCGGCATGTTCACGTCGACCAGGACGAGGTCGGGCTCACCGCCCGCCGCGGTCGCCAGGGCCTCCTCGCCGGAGGAGGCGCCGCCCGCCCAGGCGAAGCCCGGGGTCGCCTCGACCACCGCACGCGCGGCCTCGAGGAAGCGCGGGTGGTCATCCACCGCGAGCACGGTCACCGGTCCGGACCTCTCGGTCATGACCACGGAGCGTCCCATCTCGTCAGGCCCGGCGCCATCCTGCACGCACCCGTACCCAAGGGGTGCGTGCCCTAACGAATCGGGCCTGCCCTAACTGCGGTACTCGGCCTCGGCGAGGAAGATCAGCGCCGCCTTCACCCGCTTGGAGATCTGGTCGGCGTCCGGCGAGTAGGTCAGGTCGAGTTTCAGGAAGATCGCGTTGATGTGCTTCTCGACCGCCCGTTTTGTCAGCACCAGGTCCGCGGCGATCGCCGCGTTCGACTTGCCCTCGGCGACGCCGGAGAGGACGTCGAGCTCGCGCGGCGTCATCTCGCCCAGCGGCGAGTTTTCCGAGCGCGCCTGCGCGGTGACCAGCACCTCGACGATCTTCGGGTCGATCACCGAGCCGCCCGCGGCCACGGCGCGGATCGCCCGGGTCAGCTCGGTGCGGTCGGCGACCCGCTCCTTCAGCAGGTAGGCGCGCCCCTCGGAGCCGTCGCCGAGCAGGCGCAGGACGAAGCCCGGCTCGGAGTATTGGCTGAGGACGACGACGCCGACCTGCGGATGGGTCTCGCGCAGCCGCGCGGCGATCTGGATCCCGGCGTCCTCGCCGTCGGGGGGCATGCGGATGTCGGTGAGGACGACGTCGGGTGGCTCGGCCTCGACCGCGGCCAGCAGAGAGGCCATGTCCTCGCAGCTCGCGATGACCTCGATCTCGCCGTCCCCGCGCAGCACCTGCTCGATGCCCTCGCGAACGATGTAGCTGTCCTCGGCGAGGGCGATGCGCAGGGCCACGCAGGGAACCCTAACCGCCCGAGATGAGGGGCCGACCTCCCCCGCGAGAGGCATGCGCGCAGGCTGGTGCCGGGCCCCGCGGTGGCGGAGTGTGAGGCGATCCCGCCATCCCACTCGGAGCCACGATGAAACGACCGAACGTCCTCCTGATCCTCACCGACCAGCTTCGCTTTCCGCCCGTCTACGAGTCGGCGGAGCTGGCGCGGTTCCGGGAGGAGTCGATGCCGGGCGTGGAAAGCCTGCGCCGCCACGGCGTCTCGTTCCTCCACCACTACCCGATGGCCGCCGCCTGCGCGCCGAGCCGGGCCTCGCTGCTCACCGGCCAATACCCCTCGCTCCACGGCGTCACCCAGACCGACGGCCTGCGCAAGACGGCCGACGGCGGCGAGATGTTCTGGCTCGCTCCGGACACGGTGCCGACGCTCGGCGACTGGTTCCGCGCGGGCGGCTACCGGACCTTCTTCAAGGGCAAGTGGCACGCCTCCCACTCCCACCTCGACGCCGATGACGGCGACGGCTACCTGCTCTCGATCGACGACGACGGGACGCCGCAGGCGGATGCGATCGAGCGCTACCGGGAGGCCGACCTGCTCGACGACTACGGCTTCTCGGAATGGGTCGGGCCGGAGCCGCACGGGCTCGGCAAGCACAACACCGGGACGGTGAAGGACCCCTTCACGGCAAGCGAGACGATCGAGCTGCTGGGACGCCTCGACGGCGACGGGGACGAGCGCCCCTGGCTCACCGTCTGCTCGTTCCTGAACCCCCACGACGTCGCCTTCTTCGGCCTCTTCGGGCTCGCCCAGGGGCTGCGGATGCACCCCTCCCAGGTGCCGCACGTCGACCAGGCGCCGACCCACGAGGAGGACCTCTCGACCAAGCCCGCCTGTCAGGCCTCGTTCAACGACGAGTGGAAGCGGATGCTGGCGCCGCAGCCCTGGGTCGAGGCGCACCTGAAGTTCTATTACCAGCTGCAGGCCACGGTGGACGAGCAGGTCACGCGGGTGCTGAACGCGCTCGCCGGGAGCGGTGCCGCCGAGGACACGATCGTCGTCTTCAGCTCCGATCACGGTGACATGCAGGGCGCCCACGGCGGGCTGCACGAGAAGTGGCACGTCGCCTACGAGGAGGCGCTGCACGTGCCGTTCATCGTCTCCTCGCCGCGGCACCGGGGCGGGCCGCGCGAGGTCGAGATGCCGACCAGCCACGCCGACCTGCTGCCGACGCTGCTCGGCCTCGTCGGGATCGACCAGGGGGAGGCGCTGGCCGCGCTGGCCGGCGAGAACTCCGATGCCCGGCCGCTGGTCGGTCGCGACCTCTCCGGGGAGATCCGCGGCGACGGCGCGACGGAGCCGGCGCCGATTCTCTTCACCACCGACGACGAGATCAGCGACGGCAGCGTCGTCCCGCCGAGCCCGTTCCAGAAGCTGGCGGTGAAAGCCCGCCGCTACTCGAACGTCGTGCAGCCCAACCACCTGCAGACCGTGGTCGCGGAGGTCGAGGTCGACGGCGGGCCCCACCTTGTGAAGTTCACCCGCTACTACGACAACCCGCAGTTCTGGACCGTCCCCGACCAGCGCGACGAACGGCTGCAGCGGCGGCACACGGAGACGGTGACCGAACCCGAGCCCGACGAATTCGAGCTCTACGACCTCACCGTCGACCCTTATGAGGAACGGAATCTTTGCCACCCCGAGCACGCCGACGAGCCGTCGCGCGCGCTGGCGGAGAAGATGCTCGGCCTGCTGGTCGAGCAGTTGGAGGAGAAGCGGCTGGTGCCGGTGGCCGGGGAGATCCCCGGCTACCGGCCGCCGCTCCCCGCCTGAGCGGAGGGCGATCGCCGATGTTCCACATCTTTCTCCTCTCGCTTGTCGCCGCCGCCAACGCGACGCTGCTCGCCGCGGTGACGGTGATGCTCTACCTGCCGGACCCGAAGCGGCTGCTGCTCGGCTACATCGCCGGCGGCCTCCTGACCAGCCTCTCGATCGGCTTCCTGATCGTCTTCGTCGTCGGCGACGGGGGGACGGAGTCGAGCTCCGAAAGCGTGATCGGGCCGGGGATCGAAATCACCCTCGGGCTGATCTCGCTGCTGGTCGCCTTCGTCCTCAACGGCGGCCACGACCAGCGTTATAAAGAGCGCCGGCGGGCGGGGAAGCCGGCGGTCGAGAAGGGGCCGTCGAAGGTCGAGCAGCTGCTCGGGCGAGGCTCGGCGCGGGTCACCTTCGCGCTTGGCGTCGTCCTCACCCTGCCCGGCGTCGCCTACCTTGCCGCCCTCCGCGACCTGCAGGACCTCGGCTACGGGACCGTCGGCGAGCTCCTCGTGATCCTCGGGTTCAACGTGATGCTGCTGATCCTGATCGAGGTGCCGTTGGTCGGCTACTACGTCGCCCCGGAGCGGACCGTGGTCGAGGTCGAGCGCTTCCAGGGCTGGCTCGCCCGCCGTGGCCGCCACGCCGCCGTGGTCGCCTTCGCCGTGGTCGGCGCCTTCCTCCTGCTCCGCGCCGCCGTCGGCCTGTCGGCTTAGGCGACCCGGTGCGAGGCCCATCGACATTTCTCCTCCCCCGAAGGTCGGTATCCCCGCCGGACGGGTGCGGGCATGCTGGCGGTCGGGGGCGCCAGGTGGGAGGGTCAGTCCTATGAGCGCTTCCGATGCGACCGATACGACAGCAGCTCCCGACGTGACCACCGCGGGGGCCGGGCACAAGGTGGGTAAGGCGGCGAGGAAGTCGGTGCCGCGTTCCGCGCAAGCGATCTGGGAGGCGGGCCCCGACCGGGTCAGCCCGCTGCAGATCCTCGCCGAGCAGGACCAGACGCGGGTGCCGGAACTGGTGCCGGTCCGCTACGGGCGGATGCTCGCCTCGCCCTTCACCTTCTACCGCGGCGCCGCCGGGATCATGGCTGCCGACCTCGGGTCGATGCCGGCCTCCGGCCTGCAGGTGCAGCTCTGCGGTGACGCCCACCTCTCCAATTTCGGCGTCTTCCAAGCGCCTGACCGCCGCCTCGTCTTCGACATCAACGACTTCGACGAGACGCATCCGGGACCGTTCGAGTGGGACGTGAAGCGGTTGGCGGCGAGCGTGATGATCGCCGCGCGGGACCGCAAGTTCGCGGTCGCCGACCAGGAAGAGGTCGTCCTCGCCGGGGTCACCTCCTACCGCGAGGCGATGGCCAGCTTCGCCGGCATGAACGAGCTCGACGTCTGGTACGCGCGCTTCGACATGCAGGAGTTCGCCCGGGCCTGGAGCGACCGGGTCAGCAAGGCGGCCCAGAAGCGAGCGTCGAAGAACATTGAGAAGGCGCGCAACAAGGGCAGCCTGCGCGCGCTGGCGAAACTGACCGAGGTCCGCGACGGCGAGGTGCGGATCGCCAGCCGGCCGCCCCTGTTGGTGCCGATCGGGGAGCTGGCCGAGCGCGAAGGGCTGCACCCGGCGGCGATCACGGCGATGGTCCAGGGCCTGCTCGGCGAGTACACCGAAACCCTCGACGAGGCGGCGCGCCTGCTGGTCGGCCGTTACAGCTACGCCGACGCCGCCCACAAGGTGGTCGGCGTGGGGAGCGTCGGCACCCGGGCCTGGATCGCCCTCCTCTTCGGCCGCAACGAAGGGGATCCGCTCTTCCTGCAGATCAAGGAAGCGGGGCCATCGGTGCTCGAGCCGGTCGCCGGGGCGAGCCGTTTCCGCAACCACGGCCATCGCGTCGTCTCCGGCCAGCGCCTCATGCAGGCGGCGGGCGACGGCCTGCTCGGCTGGCTGAGCGCCGAGGGCATCGACGGCAAGAAGCGCGACTTCTACGTGCGCCAGCTCTGGGACGGCAAGGGCTCGGCCGAAGTCGAGCTGATGGACGCCGCCACCCTGCGGAGCTACTCGCAGCTCTGCGGCTGGACGCTGGCCCGGGCCCACGCGCGGACCGGTGACCGCGCCGCGCTCGCCGCCTACGTCGGCAAGGGCGACCGCTTCGACCGCGCGATCACCGAGTTCTCCGCCGCCTACGCCGACCAGAACGACCTCGACTACGGGGTGTTGATGGAGGCCGAGCGTAGCGGCGAGCTCGAGGTCGAACGTGGCCTCTGAGGCGTCGGCCGCCGAGCAGCCCGCCTCGTCGGGCGGCGGCCACCGCAAGCTGAGCCTCGCCTTCGTCATCGTCGGGACCCTGCTTGCGGTCCTGGCGATCTTCTCGATCTGGGCGAACCGCCAGGCGCTGAACACCGACAACTGGGTCCACACCAGCAACCGGCTGCTGGCGAACAAGAAGGTCGAGGAACGCCTCTCGGCCTACCTGGCGAACGAACTCTTCGCCCAGGTCGACGTCAAGGAAGAACTCGAAAAGCAGCTGCCCTCGCAGCTGAAGGTGCTGGCCGGGCCGGCGGCGGGCGGCCTCCAGGAGGTCGCGCCGAAAGTGGCGGAACGCCTGTTGGCAAGCGCCCAGGTACAGGCCCTCTGGTCGGACGCCAACCGGGCCGCCCACGAAACGCTGATCAAGCTCCTCGACGGGGGCAGCGGCGCGATCTCCAGCGAAGGCGGCGAAGTCAGCCTCGACCTGAACGAAGTGCTGACCGAAGTCGGCGCGAAGCTCGGGGTGGACGAAAGCATCGTCGAAAAGCTGCCCGAAAGCGCGGGCAAGCTGACGATCCTGAAGTCCGATCAGATCTCGACCGCGCAGAGCATCGCCAAGGTCATCCGCACGCTGCCGATCGTCCTCACCGTCCTCGCCCTGCTCTTCTACGGCCTGGCGATCTGGCAGGCGGGGCCGCGGCGGCGCGAGGCCCTCCGCGCGGCCGGCATCGGCTTCATCGTCGCGGGCGCCTTCGCCCTCTTCCTGCGCTCCATCGCCGGCCATGCGATCGTCAACTCGCTGGTCGAGGTCGAAGCGAACAAGCCCGCGGTCGAAGCGGTCTGGTCGATCGCCACCTCGCTGCTGGTGACCGTAGCCACCTCGGCGATCGCCTTCGGCATCCTCGTCTTCATCGGCGCCTGGCTGGCCGGGCCGACGAAGCTGGCGACCCGAGCCCGCCGCGAGACCGCTCCCTACCTGCGCGAACAGGCGGGCGCCGCGGCGATCGCCGCCTTCCTCCTCTGGCTGGCGATCATCGCCTGGGTCCCGGTGGCCGCCTTCCGCAAACCCCTGGGCATCCTCCTCTTCGCGATCCTCTTCGCGGTCGGGGCGGAGATCCTGCGGCGGAGGACGCTGGCGGAGTTCCCGGCCGTCGAGTCGAAGTCCGAGTCCGAGGTGCCGCCGAATCCGCCCGGCCCCGATCCCGCCACGTCCTAGGCGAGGGTGCGTGTCCCGCGCGGGGGTCCCGGCGACACTTCCGCCACACGTCCCCGCGGTGCGTTCGCAGTTAGCACCGCATAGCGTGGCTGACTGCGAACGCACTCGGTCCTCTGGCCGGGCGGGCTCCTGGGGGGTAGTTTGACCAGCAAAAGGACCGCTTGGAGGAACATGCCGACGCTGCTGATCATCGACATCCAGAACGACTACTTCCCCGGCGGAGCCTTCCCGTTGGTGGGGCCGGAGAAGGCGGCCGCGGCGGCGAGCGATCTGCTGGCGGAGTTCCGCTCGAACGGCGACCCGGTCGTCCACCTCCAGCACATCTGGGACGAGCCGGACGCGGCCTTCATGCGCCCGGGCACCGAAGGGGTCGAGATCCACGACCTGGTCGCCCCGATCGACGGCGAGACCTTGATCACGAAGGAGTCTCCCAACGGCTTCCTCGACACCGATCTTGAGTCCGTCCTCCGCGGTCTCGACAGCGACTCCCTGGTGGTGGCGGGGATGATGACCAGCATGTGCGTGGACGCCACGGTCCGCGCGGCGAGCGATCTGAACTTCGACGTCACCCTCGCCCACGACGCCTGCGCCGCGCCCGATCTCGAGTGGGGCGGGGTCACGGTGCCCGCCGCCCAGGTCCATACTGCCTTCATCGCCGCGCTCGCCGGCGAGTACGCGACGCTCGCGAGCAGCGCCGAACTGCTCGACTGACATATCAACCGGCCGATGAAACCGGCCCAGCTCGCTCCGAGCGCCGGCGCGCGACGCCTCGCTGATCCGGCGGTTCCCGTCAGCCCCGGACCTGGATCTTCTTGCCGCTGAAGTAGGGCTCGTAGAGGCTGGCTTCGCCGACCGTGACCCAGAGGAAGTCGTCTCGTTGGCCGCGGAACGAGGGTTTGAAGGCCGCGGCGAGCGGGACGACGAGCCGGCGGGTGAAGTGTGGGTGGGGTGGTGGATCGCCAGCCTCGGTAACCATCATCTCGCCCCCGCGGCCACGCGGTAGTGGAGGTGGACGACGCCGTTGCCGAACCGGCGCTCGTCGAGGAGCTCGAGTTGCGCGCGGGTGCCGTCGGGAAGGGCGCGCTTGCCGCCGCCGACCAAGATCGGGAAGAGGAACAGGTGGCACTCGTCGACCAGCCCGGCGGCGAGCGCCTGGCCGGCGAGCTCGGAGCCTCCCACCGAGACGTCGGTTGCCGCGGCGTCCTTCAGCCGTCGGACCGCGTCGGGATCGAACTCGGGCTCGATCCGGGTCCGCGCGCTCGACACCTCCCGCAGGGTGCGCGAGTAGACGACCTTCTCGGCCGCCCGCCAGACCTCGGCGTAGTCCGCGAACACCGCCGGCTCGCCCTCGCCGTCCGCGGTCTCCCAGAACACCATCGTCTCGTACATCCGGCGCCCGTAGAGGTAGGTCCCGACCCCCCGCTCGAGATCGTTGACGTAGGCGTGCACCTCCTCGTCGGGCACCGCCCAGTCGAACTTGCCCGCCTCGTCCTCGACGTACCCGTCGAGCGACGCGATCGCCGCATAGATCAGCTTCCCCATATCCACTCCGATCGGTTGGTCACCCTGCTGAGACGGCGGTGCGCGACGAAACTAATCGGTGGCGAGGCCGGGCGGAAGACCTCAGGACCTCGCCGGCGCCAGTCCCCGCTCGACCGCGACCCGCTCGAAGGCTGCGACGACGGCGGGATCGAACTGTGTGCCGGCGCCTCGGTCCAGCTCTTCCATCGCCCGCGCCGGGACCATCCCGACCGCGTGAGGGCGCTCCGCGACCATCGCCGCATAGGCGGCGCAGACGGCCACCACCCGCGAACCGAGGGGGATCTGCTCGCCCGCGAGGCCGTCCGGGTAGCCGCCCCCGTCCCAGCGCTCGCCCACCGAGCGGACCAGCCGGGCGACCGGAACCAGCGCCGCGGCGGAGCCGATGATCCGCTCGCCGATCAACGGGTGGCGCCGGATGAACTCCCACTCCGCGTCCTCCAGGGGGCCGGGCTTGTTCAGGATCGCGTCCGGCACCGCCATCTTGCCGACCTCGTGGAGTTGGGCCGCACGGCAAGCCTCGTCGCGCTCCTCCGCCGACATCCCGACCGCTTCGGCGAGCGCCCGCGCGAGATCGCCGAGGTCGAGGGCGTCCTCGGCGAGCTGGGGCCGTCGTTCGCGCAGAGCCGTCAGCAGCACGTCGCGGGACTGCGATCCCGCCGAGGTCCGCTCGGTCGCCTTGTCCGCGTACATCCGCCGGTCGGCGATCTGCATCGCGTCTTTGACCGTCCCCGCCTCGCTCGGCAGGAGGACGCTCCCCTGCGAGGCGGAGATGTGGAAGCCCTCGCCGGTCTCGCTGAGGGCGGCCAGCGCGCCGGCGACGATCGGATCGACCTCGGCCGGGCTGCATTCCGCCAGCAGGCAGAACTCGTCGCCGCCGAGACGATAGGCGCGACCGTGCGCGCCGCCGAATCGTCGGAGGCGGGTTCCGAGCCGGGTCAGGAGCGCGTCGCCGGTCGGGTGGCCGAAGGTGTCGTTGTAGAGCTTGAAGCCGTCGAGGTCGAACATCACCAGGAGGTGGGAGTTCCCCGGCGCCGCCGCTCGGCCGGCCGCCGCTTCCAGGTCGGCCATCAGCGCGCGCCGGTTGGGCAGGCCGGTCAGCTCGTCGGTGGTCGCCATCTGCTCGGAGGTCGCGAGGTTCTCGCCCGCCCGGCGGAGCGCCAGGGAGAGGCGCGCGATCACCAGGAGGAGGGTCGCGAACGCGAGCACTTCCGCGGCGGCCGGCAGGTGGCCCGCGCGTTCGGCGGCCAGCACGCCCATCGCCAGGAGCGCCGCCGTCACGGGCACCACCGCGACGCGCATGCCGCGGGCGACGACGCGACGGTCGGCGGGCGGGCGCACCCAGGCGGAGCCGGCGAGAAGCAGTGCGCCGAGTGGCCAGGCGGCGTCGAGGATGCCCCCTTCGACGTAGGTGCCCTGGGCGGACTGGAAAAGGTAGGCGATGTCGGAGGCGGCGAGGACGATCATCCCGGCACCGAGCAGGGACCAAGTCGCGTCCGGACGCCAGCCGGTGAAGGCGACGGCGGTCACGACGAGGGTGAGGAGGGTGAGGTCGCAGATCGGGTAGGCGAGGTTCGTCGCCGTTTCGAGGCTCGAGTCGGTGTGGGAGGCGGCGGCGATCGGCCCCAGCGCGAGCGCCGCGGTCAGCGCCGCGACCGCCAGCCCGGCGATCAGGCCGTCGAGCCAGCGGGTGAACGGAAAGGAGCCGATCCGCTCGCGCAGGAGCACGATCAGCCCGGCGTAGGTCAGCGGGTAGAAGAGCAGGTAGCCGGCGTCGGCGGGCGAGGGGATCGGCACCGAGCCCGAGATCGCCACCGCCGCCTCGTAATAGATTTCCCCGCCGGTCCATACAAGGAGACCGCAACCGATCAGAAGCCAGGCGGTCCGCTCACGGCGGACGAGGATCGCGCGGGCGAGGCAGGAGGCCGCCGCCCCCACCATGACCGCGCAGTAGACCCAGACCTCGAAGAAGGTGTCGCCGCCGACCCCGGTCGCCGCGTGGATGGCGAAGGCGAGGAAGCCGAGCGCGATCAGCCCGCCGGCCCCGCGCAGGAGGAGGCGTCGTTTCGGCGGCAGCTTCGACATCGCTCCAGACACATCGGCGATTGATCACGAAACTTGAACGAGACGGTACTTAGACCCCTCGATCAGAAGATGACGCTCGCGTTCGTGTACTGCGCCGCGCACCGTTCGCCTTGGACGAGCACGTTGCTCGCGCTCGCGCTTTCCAAGGTCAGGGTGTTGGGACCGGTGAAGTGGCCCTCGATCGACGCGTAGGCGCCGGCCGCCGAGCTCGAGCCGCCGAACTCGCCGTACCCGCTGACCAGCATGTCGGCGACGGCGATCTTCAGCGACGGGTAGGGCGGGCGGCCCTTGCAGGACACGTACCCCGGCGGGAAGGCGATCGTCATCGAGATCTGCGGCGAGCCTTCAGCCGTGGTCGAGCTGGTCACGGTGACGCCGTTGCTCCCCACGTAGGTACCGGGCGTGCCGAGCACGTCGAGGCCGGGGTGAGGAGTGGGTTTCGCCGGCTTCGCCACGCACACCCATTCGCCGTGCTTGTGCTTGCGGATCTGTCCCTTCTTGCAGTGGACTTTCTTTCCGCCCTTCGGCGCCGCCGCGGTCTGCGCGGCGGCCACGGCGAGGCCGAGCACGAGGAGGGCGAGGATCGGGACGAGACGAAGGCGCATGGACGGCGCCAACTTACCCCGGCCAATTTGTCCTGTCGCCCCCCGCGGGGCGCCGCTGGGGCAAAATTACCCAGCCCACGCGGCCCAGCTGACCGCCGTAGAACGACCTCAGGCGCGCGAGCTTCGGTCCCGGAGGGGGATGAAGCGGAGCGCGACGCGCAGCTCCAACTGCCGCTCGGTGACCGGCCGGCCGAGCAGGGATTCGGCGCGGCGCACGCGGTAGGCGACGGTGTTGGCGTGGATGCCGAGGCGGCGGCCGGCGCGGACGAAGCTGGAGCCTTCCTCAAGGAAGGTCGCCACGGTCGAGGCGAGGCGGACGGTGGCGTCGTCGGCGGCGGCGAGGGGGCCGAGCTCACTGGCTGCGAAGCGGCGGGCGGCCTCGGGGTTGTCGGCGAACAGCGCCTCCAGCGCCAGGTCCGGGTAGGCGGCGACGGCGCCCACGCCGTCCCCGCGCAGCCGGGCCACGCGGCGCGCCAAGAGCGCCTCGCGGTGGCTGGAGACGAAGCCCTCGACCCCCGCCGCCGGCGTCCCGGCGGCGACCGAAAGCCCGTGCGTCCCGGCGCGCGGGAGGCGCAGGCGGGAGAGGTCGGGCTCGCGCCGGCTCCCGGTCCAGCAGGTGAGGTGGCCGCCCTCGGCGACGGTCAGCGGCACGCCCGCCCGGAGCGACTCGGCGACCGTCTCCGCCGCCCGCTCCATCTCCGCGACCAGCTCGCCGGCGCCCCCGGGGCGCTCGCCGGCGTTCTCGCTCCAGATCACGAAGCCGACGTGGAAGCGCTCGAGCTCGTAGCCGAGCCGCAGGCTGACCGCGGCGGCGTCGACTGCGCCGCCGCCGAGCAGCGCCCGCACCTCCGCCGCCCGCACCGCGTCGGCGCCCCGCGCCAACTGGGCGTGCTCGCTCAGGTAGACGTCGGTGAGCCGCCGCTCGATCGCCTCGACCCAGGCGAAGATCCAGGCATTGATGAACGACATCGCTTCGGCCAGGAGGTCGGCATCGTCGGTCGCCGTGCGGAGCCGCTCCAGGACGATCCCGGCGAAGGCGCCCTGGCCGGTCCGGTAGGCGCGCTGCATCAGACTCAGCTCGAGGCCGCGGGCGACGTACTCCTTGGCGTAGCTGATCGCCTCCGGCGGGGGTTGCGCCGCCCCGGGGTCGTCGCCTTCGCGCATCATCGTCACGATCGCCCCGAGGTTGGAACGGGCCGCCTGCAACGTCCATGACCGCAGGTCGTCCTCGAGCTCCAGCAAGTGCTCGTGGATCGTGTCGGCGAGCGCCGCCGCGATCTCGTCGAGCTCGCGGCTCAGCGTCGCGACCAGCCCTTCGATCTCCCCACGACTCTCCGCCGTCGGCAAAAGAACCCGAGCGCCCAAATCCATTGCATCAATCTAGATTCTTTGTGCCCGGACCACAAACAGTCGGTTTCCGCAGACGATGACAGCGCTCGCTCCGCCGCCTACTGTGACTCCACGGCTGTCCGGGGGGCGGCCACAGCGGAGTTGCTCGCCCGCTGGGTGGCAGGGCGAGCAGCTCCCACTCTTCGTCAAGATGGGACGGGTGAGGGTCGAGCGCGCCGGTCTGGCGACGACGAGGTGAGATGAGCACGCTCGACCTGCGCAAGCTCGCCCACTTCGTCGCTGTGGCGGAGGAGCTCAGCTTCACCCGCGCGGCGGCCCGCCTGCAGATGAGCCAGCAGGCGCTCAGCACTTCGATCCGCCAGTTCGAGCGTGAGCTGGACGTCACGCTCCTCGACCGCAGCCCTCACCACGTCGTGGTGACCGAGGCATCCAGCGATCCTGTGGCATCACCCAAAGATTCTGTTTTGGTTGGACGTCGCAACTACGTATCGTGGCCGCCGCACCCCTGTCACGTCGCCAAGGAGGACCTGAGTTGAAGAATCCATCGGTCGGTCGCGGGCGCCAGGCCCGAGTCCTTGCCCTGTCCTTCCTCGCGCTCCTGGCAGTGGTGGCGATCCCGACCGTGGCCCTCCCCCTGCCCGGCGCCCCTCCGATCGAGCCGCTGAAGCCCGCCGACGGAGCATCCCTCCTGGCCGCCGAAACCGCCTCGGTGCACGTCACCTTCAAGTGTCCGGCCTACCACCTCGAGGGCGACCGGCTCGGAAGCGACTCCGACTACCGGGTGCGGTTCTCGTCCAGCCCTTCTCTGGGCGGTGACGGCCTCCTCTCCAGCACGCTCGGCAACGCTCCGGCGACCCTGGAACCCGACAAGGCGAGCTGTGGCGCCGACTTCGAAGCGCCGGTCAGGGTGCGCCCGATCGCCCTCTTCCAGGGCACCGTCTACTGGCAGGTGACGCGCGAAATCAAGCTGACCGAATGCTCCCCCTGCGCCCCGAAGACGAAGAAAGAAGAAGACGAAGAAGAGGAACGAATCTTCCAAGAAGCCGAAGAAGAAGAAAAAGCCGAAGAACGGGGCGTCGTCTTCGAACCCAAGGGGCAATGGGAAGGCGGTCCGGTCCGCTCCTTCAGCCTCCAGCCAAGCGTCGAAGGTGCGACCCTCACGACCCAGAAACGGGTCTTCGGCGGCTACCTGACCGCGATCGAATTCTCTTCCGCCACCGAACTCATCGGTGGATCGATCGAACTCCAGCGTTTCGCCAAAGGCACCTGGCGCTCGATCTCCCAAGAGGAAGTCTCCCGCTCCGGATCCACCTTCTTCTTCGTCAAACTCCCCGCCGGTCGCCAGTCCCTCCGCGCGGTCGCCACTTCCGCCTCGGTCAGCCTCCCCCTCAGTCCCCGCAAGCTCACCGTCCACCGCCTGGGGAAACACCGCCTCACCACCGCGGACGAAGACGGTCGCTACGCCCAGAAACAGCGCAAAAAGAAATCGAAATACGCCGCCGAAGAAACCCCCAAGCTCCCCCTCACCTTCGCCGTGGTCGACGGCGCCACCCGCCTGGTCCACCTCCGCGCCTCGGTCGAAACCACCTGCGCCCCCGCCACCCGCTCCGGCGAAGAAGTGCCCCTCACCATCAAGGCGGCCCTCCGCTCCGCCCGCATCGCCCCCGACGGCACCGTGATCGCCGACCGCAAAACCAAGTCCCCCGAACCCCAACAGGTCACCTTCGTCGGCCAACTCCTGGCCGGTTCGCTGATCGGCACCCTCACCACCACCTACAAAAACTGCTCCGGCTCCCGCAAGTTCGAGGCGGTCCCGTCGCGGAAGCGCTCAAGCTGAGCGGTCGCGGCCGACCCCGGCCGAGCTGGAGCGTTCCCAGGAGCGGGCGATGACCTCGCCTACCTGCGGGAAGGCGATCGCAACACCCGTTGCGAGCCGACGCTGCTCTCATCGAAGCGGTCCGATCTCCTCCTCTACGGCCTTCACCAGGACGCCGCTGCGGACCATCTCGACCGCCGCCTCGATGTCCGGGGCGAGAAATCGGTCGGGCCCGGGGGGCGAGATCCGCTCCGTCAGTCGCGCGACGACGGCCGCGGTCGCCGCCGCGGGGCGCAGCGGGGCTCGCAGCTGGACCCCGCGAGCGGCCGTCAGCAGCTCGATCGCGAGGACCCGGGTCAGGCCGTCGACGGAGCGACGCAGCTTCCTTGCCGCCGACCACCCCATCGAGACGTGGTCCTCCTGCATGGCCGAGCTGGGGATCGAGTCGACCGAGGCCGGGACGGCCAGGCGCTTCAGCTCGGAGACGATCGCCGCCTGCGTGTACTGGGCGATCATGTAGCCGGAGTCGACCCCCGGATCGTCGGCGAGGAAGGGCGGCAGACCGTGACTGCGGGCCGGATCGAGGAAGCGGTCGGTGCGACGCTCGGAGATCCCGGCCAGGTCGGCGGCGACGATCGCCAGGAAGTCGAGCACGTAGGCGAGCGGCGCGCCGTGGAAGTTCCCGTTCGACTCGATCCGCCCGTCGGCGAGGACGACCGGATTGTCGATCGCCGCGGCGAGCTCCTGGCGTGCCACCCGCGCCGCGTGGGCGACCGTGTCGCGGACGCCGCCGGCGACCGCGGGGGCGCAGCGGAGCGAGTAGGCGTCCTGCACCCGGGTGTCCTCCGGCCCGCGGTGGCTGGCGACGATCGCGCTGCCGGCGAGGACCGCGGCGATGTTCGCCGCCGCGGCGGCCTGTCCCGGCTGTGGCCGCAGCTCCTGCAGGTCGGCGGCGAAGACGGCATCGGTGCCGAGCAGGCCCTCGACGCTCATCGCGGCGGCGATGTCGGCGCTCTTCAGCAGCGATCGCAGGTCGGCCAACGCGAGGACCAGCATGCCGAGCATCCCGTCGGTGCCGTTGATCAGCGCCAGCCCCTCCTTCTCGACCAGCTCCAACGGAGCGATCCCGGCCGCGGCGAGCGCCGTCCGGGCGTCGCACGCCCGGCCCTCGGCGTCGCGGACCTCACCTTCGCCGGTCAGCGCCAGCGCACAGTGGGCGAGCGGGGCGAGGTCACCGGAGCAACCGAGCGACCCGTACTCGGGGACGACCGGGACGATCCCGGCGCTGAGCATCGAGGCGTAGGCGGTGGCCGTCTCCGGCCGGACGCCGGTGTGCCCGGTCGCGAGGGTCGAGAGGCGGAGCAGCATCAGCGCGCGGACGACCTCGCGCTCGACCTCGGGCCCGGTGCCGGCGGCATGGCTCCGGATCAGGCTGCGCTGCAGATGTCGGCGGCTCTCGCGCGGGATGTGGCGCTGGGCGAGCGCGCCGAACCCGGTCGAGACCCCGTAATGGGGTCGCGTGTCGTCGATCTTCGCCTCGACCGCCGCCCGGCCCCGGGTGATCTGCTCGAGGGCGTCCCCGGACAGCGAGACCGGGGCCTCGAAGCGGGCGACCCGGACCAGCTCGTCCTCGTCGACGGGCCCCGTTCCGATGATCACCGCAGCGCTGTTCTCCATCGCTCCATTGAAGTGCAGCGCCGGCTCTTTTTCACCCCCGCGAGGGCCTGAACTGTCTTGTATATGAGATGATGCCGGTCGATGGCCGCCCCCGCCGCCCACCAGGCCCTCGACGTGTTGGGGCTGCTCGGCAGGCGCGTCGCACCGATGCCCGCGTCGGCGATCGCGCGGGAGCTCGACCTGCCGCGCTCGACCGCCTACCGCCTGCTCTCGGTGCTCTGCGACCACGGCTTCGTCGTCCACCTCGCCGAGGAACGCCGGTACGGCCTTGGGACCGCCGCCTTCGAGCTCGGCTCCGCCTACTCCCGCCAGGAGCCGCTCCGCTGGGTGGCGCGGTCGGTCCTCGCCCGTCTCGTCGAGGAGACCGGCCAGCACGCCCACTTCGCCGTCCTCGACGGCCGTGACACCCTCTACCTGCTGGAGGAGCGGGCGCCCGGCAAGCCGAGCCTGGTGACCGAGGTCGGCGTGCGGTTGCCGGCCACGCTCACCGCCAGCGGCCTGGCGATCCTGGCGGCGATGCCGCCGACCCAGGTCAACGCGCTCTGGCCCTCGCGCGAGGATCTTCCCCGCCGGCACGACCGCGGGCCGACCACGCTGACCCAACTGCGGCGCGAGCTGCGCGAGGCTCGTCGACGCGGCTGGGCCGGCGAGGAAGGGTCGGTGACCCTCGGCTTCTGCTCGGTCGCCGCCGCCGTCCTCGATCACACCGGCCAGCCCCAGGCCGCGGTCGCCCTCACCTTTCAGGCCTCCGAGGTCGACGAAGAGGGACGGCAGCGGCTCGCCGCGCAGGCGGGTGAGGCCTGCCGCGCGATCTCCCGCCACATCCACGGGCGCGAGATCGCCTGACCGACGCTCGGGTCGGGCTCAGCCGGCCGGGGCGCTGACGATCGCCGCGGTCGCGCAGGTCGCCACCGCGCGCGCCAGGTCCTCGCGCGGGACGCCGCGGATCTGCGGATGGTCGAGGTCGATCCCCAGCTCGGTCGGCTCGCCCTCGAGCCCGAGCGACGCACGGCCGTTCTCCACCAGCTCATCCCAGAGGTCGCCGTCGGGGGCGCCCGAGAGGAGGCCGAAGCGCAGCTGCCGTTCGCGTCGGGCGCCGGTCTCCAGCTCCCGCACCTCCTCGAAGGGATCGACCCGCACCTGCGAGTCCGAGCCGATCGCGATGCGGACCCCGGCCTCGCGGTAGGCCATCGCCGGGAACCAGCCGTCGCCGAGGCTGCCCTCGGTGGTCGGGCAGGAGACGACGATCGAGTTCGAGCCGGCCATCAGCTCGACGTCGGCGGCGTCGACGTGGATGCCGTGGATGACGCTCGTCCGCGGCCCGAGGAACCCGGTCTGAGCGAGCAGGCCGATCGGCGTGCAGCCGTGCTCGGCGCGGCATTCCTCGATCTCCAGGCGCTGCTCGTGGGCGTGCACGTGACGAGGCAGGCGGTGGTCGTCGGCGTAGGCGGCGATCGCCTCCAGCCACTCCGGTCCGACGGCGCGCACGCTGTGGGCGGCGACGCCGACGTCGACCCCGGGCCGCCCCGCCGCCCAGGTGCGCAACGCGTCGACTCGGGCCAGAAAGGTCTCCGGATCGCGGTCGCAGAAGCGACGCTGCCCGTCGACGGGCGGTCGGTCGGCGCCGTCCCAGCCGTTCCGATGGTAGGCGGCGGGCAGCAGGACGATCGCGATCCCGACCTCCGCCGCCGCTTCGGCGACGGCGTGGGCCATCGCGTTCGGCTCCGCGTAGGGCGTGCCGTCGGCCTGGTGGTGGACGTAGTGGAACTCGCCGACGACGCCGTAGCCCGCGGCCCGCATCTCGGCGTACACCGCCCGCGCCACCGTCCGCATCCGGTCGGGGTCGAGCCGGGCCGCCGCGGCGAACATCTCCGTGCGCCAGGTCCAGAAGTCATCGCGGGCGTGCGCGGCCGGGGCGGGGCGCTCGGCGACCCCCCGCAGATCGCGCTGGAAGGCGTGCGAGTGGACGTTCGCCATCGCCGGGATCCGGGCCGCGGCGGTCATCCGAGGCTCTCCCAGGCCGCCGCTAACGCGTTCGCCGCGACCGCCGCGTCGGCGACGTCGACGTTCTCCCGGGGACTGTGGCTGACGCCGGTCGGATTGCGCACCAGCAGCATCCCGGCCGGGATCCGCTCGGCCAGCACGCCGGCGTCGTGGCCGGCGAAGCAGACCATCTCGCGACCCGGCAGGCCCAATGATTCGACCCCGTCCCGCAGGGCCCGCCTGATGCCCTCGTCGAACGGCGTGCCGGGGCTGCGCGACGCCGTCGCCAGCGCGATCTCCACCCGCCTCTCGGCGGCGATCCGCGTGGCCGCGTCGGTGAGCGAGCGCAGCCAGTCGTCGACGGCGGCGACCGCGGGCGCCCGGGCGTCGAGCCAGAGCCGCACCTCGCCCGCGATCGTGCTGAGCGCGTTCGGCTCGACCAGCAGGCGGGTCGGCGTGACGACGAAGTCGGAGCCCGGGGCGAGGTCCTCGGCGGCGACGATCAGACGGGCGGCGGCCGCCATCGCGTCACGCCGCTCGCCGCGCCGCGTCGTCCCGGCGTGGTCGGCCTCGCCGCGGATCTCGACCGCCACCCGGAGCCGTCCCGCCAGCCCCGTGACGATCCCGACGGGAAGCCCGGCCTCGTCGAGCTCGCGGCTCTGGTCGATGTGGATCTCGAGGAAGCTCCGCAGGCGGCCGAGGCCGGCGCTCGCCTCGGCCAGTCCCTCCGGTGCCAGGCCCGCATCGCGCATCGCCGCCGCCATCGTCGTCCCCTCGGCGTCGACCCGGGTCAGCACCTCGGCGGCGTCGAGGCGCCCGACCAGCGCGCGGCTGCCGAAGGTCGGCGTGTTGAACCGCGCTCCCTCCTCGTCGGCGAAGGAAAGCACCGCGACCGGGGCCTCGAGCTCGCCGGCGACGGCGAAGGCGCAGGCGACTCCCAGGGCGCCGTCGTAGCGACCTCCGCCGGCGACCGTGTCGAGGTGCGAGCCGACGGCGCGCCAGGGGGCTGGGACCGGGGGACAGGCCCAGAGGTTGCCCGCCCGGTCGCGCTCCACCGCGAGGCCGAGCCGCTCCGCCTGCTGCTCGAACCAGGCCCGCGCCGCCGCTTCCGCGAGGGTCCACGACAGGCGGCTGAACCCGTCAGGGCCGTTCCCGATCTCGTCCAGCCCGGCGAGCCGGCTCTCGATGTCGGCCGCGGTGATCACTCGCTCAGACGATCGGCGCAGTCGGGCCGCGCGAAGACGAGCTCACCCGACTTGAAGGCGAACGCGACCGGGTTATGGCCGAGCCGGTAGGGGACCTGCTCGATCGGGCCGTCGAGGACGAGGACGTCGGCCCGCTTGCCGACCTCGAGCGAGCCGACCTCGCCGGAGCGGCGCAGCACCCAGGCCGGGTTCAAGGTCGCGGCCAGCAGCGCCTCCTTCGCGGTCCACCCGTACCGGCGGACGGCCAGGCCGAGGATCAGCGGCATCGAGATGATCGGCGAGGTCCCGGGGTTGGCGTCGGTGGCGAGCACGGCGATCGCCCCGGCATCGGCGAGCGCCCGCGCCGGGGCCGTCTCCTCGGCTCCCATCACCTCGGCACCGGGGAGGAGGACGGCGGCGCATTCGGAGTCGGCGAGCGCCGGCAGGTCGACCGGCGCAAGGCAGGCGAGGTGGTCGACCGAGCGGGCGCCCGCGGCGAGGGCGACCGGGACCGAGCGGTGGGAGGCGAACTGTTCGACGTGGGCGCGCAGGTCGAGGGCGCGGGCCGCCGCCAGGGCGCCGACCCGTTCGAGGTGGCGGTTGGTGAAGGCGATCGACTCGACGAAGACGTCGAGCGCCCCGACCGGCGCGCACTCCAGCATCGCCCCGAGGGAGGCCTCGACCGCGTCGAGCCAGCCGTCGGCATCGAATCCGCCCGGCACCGCGTGGGCGATCAGCGCGGTGTTGGAGACGCTTTGCGGAACCTGCCCGCCGAGCGCGGCGGCGAGCCGCAGCGAGCGCAGTTCGGCCTCGATCGAGAGGCCGTAACCGCTTTTGGTCTCGAACGTGGTGGTGCCGTGGGCGAGCATCTCGGCGGCCAGCGCCTCGGCCTGGTCGAGGACCCCGCGGTCGTCCGCCTCGGCCAGGGCTCCCGCCGAGGCCTGGATCCCGCCGCCCGCCGCGGCGATCTCGGCGTAGTCGCGGCCGGCGACCTTCATCGCGTACTCGGCAGCCCGCCAACCGGTGAACGGGAGGTGGGTGTGGCAGTCGACCCAGCCCGGCACCACGGCGAGGCCGCGGGCGTCGATCCGCCGCGCGGCTCCCGCATCGCTCTCGACGGCGAGGATCTCCTCGCCGTCGATCGTCAGCGAGCCGGGATCGGAGCGCAGGCTCGCGGCCCGATCGTGGCGCAGGAACGGCAGCCCGTCCGCGGGCGGCCGGAGGACCTGGGATGCGCCGTCGATCGAGGTTCTCATCGCCTCACCGGGACGGCTGCTCGCCGGCGAGCATCGGGATCTTCAGGTCGGTGCCGCGGGCGAACTCGATCGCCCGCTCGTAGCCCGCGTCGACGTGACGGACGACGCCCATCCCCGGGTCGGCCCGCAGCACCCGGCCGATCCGGGCGGCGGCCTCCGGCGTGCCATCGGCGACGATCACCTGCCCGGCGTGGATCGACTTGCCCATGCCGACGCCGCCGCCGTGGTGAAGGGAGACCCAGGTGGCGCCGCAGGCGGTGTTCAGCAGGGCGTTCAGGATCGGCCAGTCGGCGACCGCGTCGGAGCCGTCGAGCATCGCCTCGGTCTCCCGCTGCGGCGAGGCCACCGAGCCGGCGTCGAGGTGGTCGCGCCCGATCACGATCGGTGCCCGCAGCTCGCCGCTCGCGACCATCTCGTTGAAGCGCAGGCCCGCCCGGTGGCGCTCGCCGTAGCCGAGCCAGCAGATCCGCGCCGGCAGTCCTTGGAACTCGACCTTCTCCCGCGCCATCCGGATCCAGTTGACCACCGTCTCCTGGTCGGCGAACAGCTCCAGCATCGCGTCGTCGGTGCGGGCGATGTCGTCGGGGTCGCCGGAGAGCGCGACCCAGCGGAACGGTCCTTTGCCTTCGCAGAACAGCGGCCGGATGTAGGCGGGGACGAAGCCGGGATAGGAGAAGGCCTGCTCGTCGCCGTTCTCGGCGGCCAGGCCGCGAAGGGCGTTGCCGTAGTCGAATGCCTCCGCCCCGGTGGCCGCCAGCGCCCGGATCGCGCCGACGTGGGTCACGGCGCTCGCGCCGACCCGGCGGAGGTACTCGTCCGGATCGCCGGCCCGGAGTGCCTCGGCCTGCTCGACCGTCAGGCCGGCCGGCACGTAGCCGTTCAGCGGGTCGTGCGCCGAGGTCTGGTCGGTGACGACATCGACGGCGACGCCGCGCTCGACCAGCGCGGGCAGCACCTCCGCGGCGTTGCCGAGCAGCCCCACCGAGAGTGGCCGCCCCGCCGCCATCGCCGCCTGCAGGCGGGCGACTGCCTGGTCGAGGTCGGCGGCGCGCTCGTCGAGGTAGCCGGTCTCGATCCGCCGCTCGATCCGGTGCAGGTCGACCTCGACGCAGAGCGCCGCCCCGCCGCACATCGTCACCGCGAGCGGTTGCGCCCCGCCCATCCCACCGAGGCCGGCGGTGACCACGAGCCGCCCCGCCAGCGTGCCGCCGAAGCGTTTTCTGGCGACTGCGGCGAAGGTCTCGTAGGTGCCCTGCACGATCCCCTGGCTGCCGATGTAGATCCACGAGCCGGCGGTCATCTGGCCGTACATCATCAGCCCGGCGGCGTCGAGCTCACGGAAGTGCTCCCAGTTCGCCCAGTCGCCGACCAGGTTCGAGTTGGCGATCAGGACGCGGGGGGCATCGGCGTGGGTGTCGAAGACGGCGACCGGCTTGCCGGACTGCACCAGCAGCGTCTCCTCGTCGTCGAGCCGGGTCAGCGCCCGGCGGATCGCCTCGTAGGCCTCCTGGTTGCGGGCGGCCTTGCCGATGCCGCCGTAGACGACGAGGTTCTTCGGGTCCTCGGCGACGTCGGGGTGGAGGTTGTTTTCCAGCATTCGCAGGGCCGCCTCCTGCTGCCAGCCGCGACAGCGCAGAGAGGTCGTCTCAGGGGTCTCGGACATGGCCGCATTGTCGCCACCGGGGCGGCTCCCGACAATCCCCGAGGCCGGGTTTATGTCCCAGATACAAGACATCGCTGCGGCCGGCCCGGTCGGGGCGGGCGGCGGCTGATACCAGTGTCCTGGTGAGCCGACGAGGAGAGCCGAGGGGCGAGCGGACCGTGGTGGTGATCGGCGCCGGCGTCGTCGGCCTCAGCCTGGCTCGCCGCCTGCTGCGCGAAGGAGCCGCGGTCACCGTGGTGGCAAGCGACGATCCGGGCGAGGAGATCGGCTGGGCGAGCGTCGCCTGGTGCAACGCGAGCAGCAAGGTCCGCCGTGGTTATCCGGACCACTACGTCAGGCTGAACGTCAGCGGGGTCGACTCGGTCCGCGCCCTCGCCGCCGAGCTCGGCGGCTCCTGGCTCGAGCCGACCGGCACGCTCGAGATCGCCGCGGGCCCGGAGGCGGGCCGCAAGCTCGCCGCCGACGCCCGCCGCCTCGACCGTGAGTTCGGCTACCCGGCCGAAATCTTGACCCGCGAGCGCGTCGCCGAGCTTGCCGACGTGACCCTGCGGGCCGACGAGACGGCGGCCTTCTTCTCCCGCGACGCCGTGGTCGACCCCGTCGCCCTGCTCGGCAGGTTGGCGGCGGCCTACCGAGAGGGCGGCGGGCGCCTGGTGCGCGACCGGGTCGTCGGCTTCGAGCGCGACGGGGCCGCGATCCGGGCCGTGAGGCTGGCCGGCGGGACGGCGCTGCGGGCCGAGTGGGTGGTGTTCGCCGCGGGGGCGTGGACGCCCGACCTGGCGGCGGCCGCCGGGATCGCCGTCGCAATGCTGCCCCGCGACGACGGACGGGTGCCCGGCCTCGTCGCCGCCGTCGGCCACGGTGGTCGTGCCCCCGGCCCGATGCTGCTGTTCCCGGAGGTCATGGTCAGGCCCGCTGGTCCTCGGCGGGTGCTGCTCGCCTCCGATCGCGGCGACGGCGGGGTCGGTCGGGCGAGCACCGACGAGGAGCTCGGCGCCGTCGCGGAGGTCTGGCGGCGGCGGGCGGCGGCCCGGGTCCCGGCCCTGGAGGGGTCCGAGGTGCTCGACCTGCGGCTCGGCATGCGGGCGCTCTCCGGCGACGGGCTGACGATCGCCGGCGTCCCCTCGAACACGGTCAACGCCTACGTCCTCACTACCCACAGCGGGTTCACGCTCGCCCCGCTGCTCGGCGAGCTGGCCGCCGCCGAGATCTGTCGGGGCGAGGACCAGGACCTGCTGACGCCGTACCGTCCGACCCGCTTCGAGAAAGGCCCGGGCGCGACCTAGGCTGTCTCGGATACGGGACGCACGGTGCGAGCTCGCGTCCTCAGGCGCTCTCCCGAGCCTCGTCTTCGAGCGCCTCGCTGAAGCTCATCAGCTCGATTCGCGACGAGATGTCGAGCTTGGCGAAGACGTTGCGCAGGTGGAACTCCACCGTGCGGACGCTGACGAACAACTGCGCGGCGACGTCGCGGTTGGTCCGGCCCTGGGCGACGAGCTGGGCGACGGTCCGCTCCCGCGGCGTCAACTCGTCGAGCAGCGCCTCGCCCTCGCGCCGGCGCAAGGTCTCGCCGCTGGCGCGCAGCTCGTCGCGGGCACGTTCCATCCAGGTCGCCGCGCCGACGTTCTCGAAGCCCTCGACGGCGAAGCGAAGGTGCTGACGGCTCTCCGCGCGCCGGCGCTCCCGTCGCAGTCGCTCCCCGTAGGCGAGGTGGGTGCGGGCGAGGTCGAACGGTCGGTCGGCCTCCGCGTGGAGGGCGAGGGCTCGCCTGAAGGCTTCGTCGGCGACCTCCGGGTCGGCGGCATGCAGGCATTCGCAGCGCTCGACCAGCGCCGCGCACCAGGCATGGCCGGTGGCCCGCGCCCACTGTCGAGCCTGCTCGAAAGCCCCGTCCCCCCGCTCCGGGGAGCCGGACCGGATCGCCGCCTCGACCAGCTCGGCGGCGGCGAACAACGCCACCAGCGGGTGACGTTCACGCGAGGATCCGTGCCAGAGCGTCTCCAGTCGCGCCAGCGCCTCGCTCGACTCGCCCCGCGAGAGCTCCAGCTCGCCCAGCGCCCAGGTCGCGATCGCCGCCGGCCAGGCCAGGCCGTGCGTGGTCGCGAGCCGCAACGCGCGCTCGGCGTCGGCGATCGCGTCGTCCGCTTCGCCCCGCCGTGCCGCCGCCACCGCGAGCACGGCGAGATGCTCGGCTTCGCTGTTGCGTTGGCCGAGGACGGCGGAGCGCTCCACCCCTTCGGCGGCGAGCACCACGGCGTTGTCGAGCCGGCCGAGGAGCAGGTCGGCCAGCGCCTGGCGCGCGGTGACGAAGGGCAGCTGGCCGACCGAGCGGTTCTCCCGCAGGCGATCTGCGGCGGCGGCGGCGAGCGCGGCGAGGCGACGGATGTCGCCGCCGATCAGCGCCGTCCGCATCGCCACCAGGGCCAACGACTGCTCGGCATCGGTGACCGTCTCCACGGTGACCGGCTCGGTCAGCTCGAGGCCGCCCAGATCCCCGGCCAGGATCCGGGCGCTGCCGACGATCGAGATGGCACGCCGGGTGCAGACCGGATCGGGCTCCTCGACGAGCGGCTCGGACATGCGCGCGATCGCGAGCGCCTGCGGCACGTCGTTGGCGGCCATCGCCGCATCCATCGCCCGGATCAGGAGCGGGGCCGTGGACTCCCGCGACATCGTCGAGCCGAGTCGTTCGGCCGCCGCGTCGCGCAACACGGTCATCGCGTAGTCGACCGAGCCGGAGGCAAGCTCGATGCTGCCGCGCAGGTAGGCGACCTCGGTGCGCAACGGCAGCGCCGACGACTGCTCCTGCGCGGTGAACAGGAGCGCCCGGGAGCGCTCCGGATTGCCGGCGAGCCAGGCCGCCTCGGCCGCCGCCGCCAGGCGTCGCCCGCGGTCGTCCGGATCGGGCGAGAGGTCGGCCGCCCGCTCCATGATCTCGCTGACGGCGGCGACGCCGCCACGGCGAAAGGCCGGCGCGGTCGAACGCTCCAGCTCCGCGGCCAGCGCATCGTCGGGCTCGCTCGCCGCCTGGGCCGAGTGCCAGACGCGCCGGTCCGAGCTCTCGCCCGAGGCCGCCGCGAGCGCCCGGTGGGCGGCGAGGCGCTCGCTGGTCAGGACCACCGAACGGAGCGCCACGCCGACCGCCTCAGGGCTGAGGTAGAGGCGGCCACCGCGTTCGCGGACGCGGCCCGCCGATTGCAGCGCGTCGATCGCGTCGAGGGAGACGTCGAGCTCGGCGGACGCGCGCTCGATCACCGCCATCGAGGCGCCGGGCTCGCAGGCCAGGAGCAGGGCGATCGCGCGCGTCTCGGCTTCCTCCATCAGCGGCGCGACGAAGCGGGCGCGCAGCCTCGGGGTGGGATTCAGGGGCACCATCGCGGCGATCCCCGCCAGCTGGTCGGCGCCCAGCGAGGCGGCGAGGTCGATCGCCGCCCCGGGGTTGCCCTCGGTCAGTTCGACGATCCGGGCGCACACCTCGGCGCTCGGCTGGACCGAGGCGGCGGCGTCGATCAGCCCGCGCACGGCGGCCGCTGGGAGTGGGTCCAGCAAGAGGGTCGTCGCCTCCGGCACGGCGTCGCCGACCCGGCTCGCGACCTGCGCCGAGAGCGCGAGGACGGCCGGCATCCGGCGGGCGGCGAAGGCCAGCAACTCGAACGAGGGCTCGTCGATCAGGTCGGCGTCGTCGATGCAGAGCGCGATCGGGCGGCCGGAGCTGCGCAGCGCCTCGATCAGGCGCAGCCGCAGGGCGAGCGGATCGTCCGCGGCGGGATCGAACTGCGGCACCAGCTCGGTCACCGCGGCGAGCGGTAGCGCGGTCTCGCGCCGGCTCCCGCGTAGCTCGCGGGTGTCGAGGCCGTGTGCGCGCAGGCCCGCCGCGAGCCGGGTGATCGTCCGGGTCCGCCCGCTGCCGGTCGGTCCCTGCACCACGACCACGCCGCAGCGACCGGCGGCGACGGCCGCGGCGAGCGCGTCCGTCAGACGCTGGTGATCGGCATCCACGGCCCCGATGCTAAGCCTGGGGGAACCCGGTGCGATCACCGGTGCGAGGGCAAGGCGTTTCGATCAGGGTGCCCTCCGTGACGACGTTCGTCTTCGTCCACGGTCACTGGCACGGCGGCTGGGCCTTCGATCCGGTGCGGCAGGTGCTCGACGCTCGCGGCCATCGCACGCTCGCGCCCGATCTGCCCAGCGACCGGCCCGAGGCCGGGGCCGCCGCCAACGCGGCAGCCGTCCTCGCCGCGATGGCCGAGTCGGACGACGAGGCCGTCCTGGTCGGCCACTCCGCCGGCGGGCTGACGATCCCGATCGTCGCCACGCGTCGCCGCGTCGCCCAGCTGATCTTCGTGACCGCGCTTCTGCCGCGGCCCGGACAGAGCGCGAACGACCAGTTCGAGCGCGAACCCGAGATCGCCCTGCCGGGGTTTCGCTGGACCGAGCGCGGCGACGGGCTGCTCGACATGCCCGATCAGGTCGCCTTGGAGTACTTCTTCCACGACTGCCCCCCGGCCGCGGCCCGGGCGGCGGTGGCCCGGCTCCGCCCCCAGACCGAGCGCACCCTCACCGAGGTCACCCCGCTCACCGTCTGGCCGGACACGCCGCGGGCGGCGATCGTCTGCGCGCACGACCGGATCCTCGGACCCGACTGGCAGGCGCGGGCGGCGCGCGAGCGGCTCGGCGTCGAGCCGGTCATCCTCGAGTGCGGGCACTCCCCGGCCCTGGCCTGTCCCGACGATCTGGCCGACGCGCTCGAGCGACTCGCGCATCGCTAGGCGGGTACCGGCGCCTGGCTCCCGTTCGCCGCCCGGTTGCGACTCGGCAGCAGGCGCCGGAAGCGGTCGGGGCGCATCAGCTCGAGATCGACCGACGGCGGCAGGCCCTGCACGATCTCGCGGACCAGCTGCGCCGTGATCGGCGCCAGCGTCGTCCCGCCCACACCGTGCCCGGTGGCGACGAGCAGGTTCTCCAGCTCCTCCACCCGGCCGATCATCGGCAGGCCGTCGGGGGGACAGGGCCGCAGGCCGCGCCAGACGTTGCGGACCGCGGCGCCGCGGATCGCCGGGAAGTGATGGTCGCCCGCGCGCCTGATCGCGCCGACCCGCACCGGGTCGACCCGCGTGTCCATGCCGTCGAGCTCGAGCGTCCCCGACAGTCGCAGCCTGCCCTCCAGGGGGGTCGCGACGACCTTGGACTCCATCATGTAGACGGGGAGCCGCGGCGTTCCCGACTGCGACTCGACCTCCAGGTGATAGCCCTTCGCCCCCTCGATCGGCAGGTAGAGCCCGATGTCCCGCGCCAGCGGTGGGCTCCAGACGCCCGCGGCGAGCACCACCTGGTCGACCGCGATGCGGCCCGCGGTCGTCTCCAGGGCGACGATCCGGCCGCCGGCCTTCGCCGGGGCGAGCACCTCGACTCCGCAACGGAACCGCACGCCCAGTTCGGTGGCGGCGGCGGCGAGGCCGCGGGCGAAGAGCAGCGGGTCGCAGTACGCCTCGTCGGGATAGAAGGCGCCGCCGAGGAGGTCGGGGGAGAGGGCCGGCTCGGCCTCCAGCAGCTCCTCACGACTCAACAGCTCACCGGTGAGGCCGCGGGCATGTCGGGCCGCGATCTCCGACCGCCCGGCCTCGATGCCGGCCTCGGTTTCGTAGGCGTCGAGCAGCCCGCGGCGCACGAGGCTTTCGTTCAGGCCCGCGTCGGCAAGCTCGGCGTGCAGTTCGACGCCCAGTTGGGTCAGCTGGACGAGCAGGGCGCCGGCCCGGTCGGCGCGGCCCGGGGTGGACGCCGCGGTGAAGCGGGCCAGCCACGGCAGCAGATGCGTGCGCGGCCGCAGCTTGAACGGGCTGTCGGGACGCCACATCCAACGCAGCCCCTGCATCAGGGCGGTGGGGGAGGCGATCGGGAACGCGTGGGTGGAGCTGACCATCCCCGCGTTGCCCGAGGAGCACTCGGTCGCCAGCTCGCTCTCGCGCTCGAGCACGGTCACGGCCGCACCGGCCCGGGCGAGCTCGTAGGCCACGGCGATCCCGACCACGCCGCCGCCGATCACCACTACGTCGCGCATCACGCCCGACTGCCCTGCAGCGTGCGAGCTGTCCATCTTGCTCCTCGTCTCGGGGGCCGCCCGACCGGCGGCCGATTGCCTGGCGGCGGACGTTAGGCCTCCGGGAACGCGACGGCACCGGTGATCCCACCGGGATGAGTCGGCGACGGCCGGCGGGCCGGCTCGCGGGCCCTTGGAGGTTGGTTCCGCGGGGAGGTCCGGGGGGCGGAAGGGACGAGCAAGGGACGACGGCCCTCTCGTGGCGGCCCGGGCAGGCTGTGGCCGCCACGAGAG
>ERZ778021.1454-NODE-1454-length-27888-cov-6.078504_pt1 | contig 27888 bp, 28 predicted proteins | sample MGYA00375751_ERZ778021 | MGnify/ENA primary metagenome ERZ778021 (study PRJEB29350, sample SAMN05389814) | bioreactor metagenome | isolation source: Thiocyanate stock bioreactor | place: South Africa: University of Cape Town | collected 2013-08-29 ... | reverse complement strand
CCTGTTCATCTTCTTGGTCGGCTTCGTGTCCTCGGTGCTGAGCCCGTCGATCCAGACGCGGCTCATGGACGTCGCCGGCGACAACCAGTCGATCGCCGCGGCGCTGAACCACTCCGCGCTGAACATCGGCAACGCCACCGGGGCGTTTCTCGGCGGCGTCGTGATCGCGGCCGGCTTCGGCTTCGTCGCACCGGTCTGGGTGGGAGCGCTGCTCGCGGCATCCGGCCTCGTGCTCGCCCTCGTGAGCTTCGGGATCGAGGCGCGCTCCGCACGAACCGCCGCCGCGGTGGCCTGACGCCGGGATCAGGCCTGCAGCAACCGCCGCAGGTGCGCTCCGACGGCGGTCGTCTCGATGAGGAAGCCGTCGTGACCGAAGTCGCTCGACAGCACGATGGCGCCGTCGTCGATCGTCGAGCGGATGCCGCGCGCGATGCGGTGCTGTCCATCGATCGGGAACAGGCGGTCGCTATCGGTGCCGAGCACGAGCGTCGTCGCGGTGACACGCGCGAGGGCATCCTCGACCCCGCCACGGTCGCGTCCCACGTCGTGGGAGTTCATGGCCTCGACCAGCGTGATGTAGGTGTTCGCGTCGAAGCGGCGCGTGAACTTGTTGCCGTGGAAGTCGAGATAGCTTTCCACGGCGAAGCGGCCCCCGTGACCGAGCGGGCTCTTTCCCGACTGCCACGATCGCTGGAAGCGCTGGTTGAGTTCGGTGGGGCTCCGGTAGTTCAGCAGGGCCATGCGGCGGGCGAGCGCGAGGCCGCGGTGCGGTCCCTCGCCGTCGGGAGCGTCGTAGTACTCACCGTCGGCGAAGCGCGGATCGATCTGGATGGCTTCCAGCTGCACGCCGTTGAGCGCGATCTGGTCGGCCGTCGTCGTCGGCGGAGAGGAGAGTACGGCGAGCCGCGCGACGCGCTCGGGCTGGCCCACACCCCACTCGAGCGCGTGCATGCCGCCCATCGAGCCGCCGACGACCGCGGCCCACACATCGATGCCGAGCGCATCCGCAAGGCGCACCTGGGCGGCGACCTGGTCGCGGACGGTCAGGTACGGAAAGCGTCCCGCCCATTCGTACCCGTCGGGGGCGATCGATGACGGCCCCGTCGAGCCCTGGCATCCACCGAGCATGTTCGGGGCGACGACGAACCAGCGGTCGGTGTCGATGGGGGCGCCCGGGCCCACGATGTCGTCCCACCAGCCCGCGGTGGGATGACCGGGTCCCGCGGCGCCGCGCACGTGACTGTCGCCGGTGAGGGCATGCAGCACGAGCACCGCGTTGTCACGGGCGGGCGACAGCTCGCCCCAGGTCTCGTAGGCCAGGCGGATGCCGGGAAGCTCCCGACCGCCCTCGGTCGTGAAGGCGCCGAACGCGGCGAAGCGGCGGTCGCCGGCGGGATCGCCGTCGCGCCAGGCGCCCGTCGCCGGGGGGCGGCCGCGCAGCAGGCGCGCGTCGGCCTCCGTGATCGGTGCACTCGGCACCGTGTCTTCGGAGGTCTGCCAGTCCATGACGTCCATTCTCCCGGGTCTCGGATATCGCAAACGGACTGTTACGACCACCACCTCCGCAGAAACGCACGAACTCCGCAGCGGGAAGCGTTTCCGGCTGCGGAGTTCGCGGCATCCTGCGGAGTTCGTGCACCCGTCGGGGACGGGTATGCTGCTCCGCGGCGGGGCAGGGCTCAGGCGCGGGCAGCCTCGGAGACCTTGCGCGCGGCGGCGAGGGCCTGCTCGAGGTCGGCCTTGAGATCCTCGACGTTCTCCAGACCCACCGACAGGCGGACCAGGCCCGGGGTCACACCGGCCGTGAGCTGCTGCTCCGGCGTCAGCTGCGAGTGCGTCGTGGATGCCGGGTGGATGACGAGCGAGCGGACATCGCCGATGTTGGCGAGGTGGCTGAAGAGCTCGAGCGCGTTCACGAACTCGCGACCGGCCTGGACGCCGCCCTTGAGCTCGAACGACAGCACCGCGCCCACGCCCTTCGGGGCGTAGCGGTTCGCGGCCGCGTACCAGGGCGAGGTCGGCAGGCCGGAGTAGTTGACCGAGGCGATGTCGTCGTGGTTCTCCAGCCACTCGGCGATCTCCTGCGCGTTCTGCACGTGACGCTCGATGCGCAGCGACAGGGTCTCGATGCCCTGGATGAGCAGCCAGGCGCTCTGCGGCGAGATGGCGGCGCCGAGGTCGCGCAGCAGCTGCACGCGTGCCTTGATGACGTACGCCAGGCCGTCGCCGACAGCCTGCGTGTAGACCGCGCCGTGGTAGGAGGGGTCGGGGGTGGTCAGGCCCGGGAAGCGGTCGGCGTGCTCGGACCACGGGAACGTGCCGCCGTCGACGATGGCGCCGCCGATGACGGTGCCGTGGCCGCCGAGGAACTTGGTGGCCGAGTGCACGACGATGTCGGCGCCGTGCTCGAACGGGCGGATGAGGTAGGGCGTTGCGATCGTGTTGTCGACGATGAGCGGCACACCGGCCTCGTGGGCGACGTCGGCGACGGTGCGGATGTCGAGCACGTTGATCTGTGGGTTGCCGATCGTCTCGGCGAAGAACAGCTTCGTGTTGGGGCGGACCGCGCGGCGCCATTCCTCCGGGTCGTCCTGGTTCTCGACGAACGTGACCTCGATGCCGAGCTTGCCCAGCGTGTACTTGAAGAGATTGTAGGTGCCGCCGTAGATCGAGCTCGACGACACGAAGTGGTCACCGGCCTCCGCGATGTTGAGGATCGCGAATGTCTCCGCTGCCTGGCCCGACGCGACGAGGAGGGCGCCGGTGCCCCCCTCGAGGGCCGCGATGCGCTGTTCGACGACGTCCTGCGTGGGGTTCTGGATGCGGGTGTAGATGTTGCCGAACTCCGCCAGAGCGAACAGGTTCGCGGCGTGGTCGGCGTTGTCGAACACGTAGGAGGTGGTCTGGTAGATCGGCGTGGCTCGCGCCTTGGTCACGGGGTCGGGCTGCGCGCCCGCGTGGATCTGCGTGGTCTCGAAGCGCCAGTTCTCGGATGCGGACATGTCGGGCTCCATCGGGTGAATCGGAAGTGGTGGGGAGCCGGGGTCGGATGCCGCGGCCATCACTGACAGTAGAGTTCGCGCCCGTTGTCAACAACGGTCGGGAAATGTGACGTAATGAACGCACTCGCCTCGGCATCCGATGCCGTGACGTAGCGTGGGGGCATGACTTCGCCGCAGGAGAGTTCTCAGGACCACCGTCGTCGCGCCGTGGTGACGGGAGCGAGCTCCGGCATCGGTGCGGCGACCGTCCGCGCCCTGCGGGCGTCGGGCTGGGACGTGGTGGGTGTGGCTCGCCGCGCGGAGCGGCTGGTCGCGCTGGATCGCGAAACCGGGTCGGCATCGTTCGCCGCCGACCTGTCGAACGAGGCCGACGTGGCGGCGCTGGCCGAGCACCTGGCACGCACCGGGGCGGTGCACGCCCTCGTGCACGTCGCCGGCGGCGCGCGGGGCACCGACCGGGTCGAAGACGGCGACCCGGCGGACTGGCGCTGGATGTTCGAGGCGAACGTGCTCTCGGCGCAGCTGATCACGGCGGCCCTGCTGCCGTTGCTGCGGGCAGGGATCGACGACGGCGGTCACGCCGACACGCTGTATGTCACCTCGACCGCGGCGCAGACGGCGTATCCCGGAGGAGCCGGTTACAACGCGGCGAAGGCGGGCGAGGCGATGCTCGTGCACGCCCTGCGTCTGGAGCTGAACGGGGAGCCGATCCGCGTGACCGAGGTCGCGCCGGGCATGGTCTACACCGAGGAGTTCACCCTCAACCGACTGGGCGGCGACCGCGCCACGGCCGAGAAGGTCTACGAGGGCGTCGAGCACCCGCTCACCGCGGACGATGTCGCGGATGTCATCGTGTACGCCCTTCAAGCTCCCGGCCACGTCAACCTGGACCTCGTGACGATGCGCCCGGTCGCCCAGTCCGCGCAGCACCTGCTCGCGCGCGGTCGCCTCCGCCCGCGCGCCTGACCCCGCGGAAGAGGCCCGCGGCGTCAGGATGCGGGGGCGTCGGCGAACGCGACCTTCGGAACGAACACGAGCAGCAGGGCGGCGAGGAATCCGCCGCCGGCGCAGATGGCCCACACCGTCAGGCAGCCACCGAGGGAAGCCGCGGTCTGGCTGGCCACGGCGCCGGCGCCGGCCGCGAGCACCACGCCGAACACGGCTGAGGAGAACGACCCGCCGATCGTCTTGGTCGTGTTGGTCAGTGCCGTCGCGATGCCGGTCTGCCCGCGCGGGGCGGCGGCGGCCGCGGCGGCGGGAAGCGCACCGACCAGCGCGCCGCAGCCGAGCCCGGCGATCGAGAGGTTGAGCAGCACCTGCCACAGCTCCACGTGGAACGGCAGGAAGAGCAGATAGCCGATACCCACGAGCAGGGATGCCGCGATCAGTACGACCCGTGGGCTCGCCCGCCGCGAGGTCACGGCGAACAGCACGGCGCCCACGATGAGTGAAACGAGGTAGACCCCGATGATGTTCGAGCGCTCCGTGGCATCCAACCCGAGCCCGTAGCCGAGGGAGGGATCGGTGCCGGCGTACGTCGACAACGGTCCCTGCGCGCCGAGCAGGCTGATCCCGGTGAGGAAGGCCGTCGCCTGCACCGGCCACATCTCGGGTCGGCGCAGCACCCGGATGTCCACCGCCGGGTCGTCCTGGCGCAGTTCGAAGCGCACGAACCACACGAACACCGCGACCCCGGCCAGCAGCAGGGCAATGACCCAGATCCAGGCGGCGGCGCCGAGCGCCAGCTCACCGATCATCCGCATCCAGGCCAGACCGCCCGTCACGAGCAGCAGTGCCCACGCGAGGAGCACGAAACCCCTCGTGTCGAGGCGTCGTCCACCCTCCGGGGCGGATTCGGGAACACCGATCCAGATGACGAGTGCGACGAGCGTCACGGCGATCGCCGGTACGATGAGCGTCGCGGTGAGGTTCTGGCCGCTTGCGGCGAAGATCCGTCCGGCGGCGAGAGCGCCGACGATCGCGCCGACCTCCAGCCCGACGACCAGCAGACCCGCCGCGCGGCGGGTCGTCGACACTCCGCGCTGCTGCACCCGGCCGCGCTCGAAGATGAGGGCGATCTCCAACGGCAGCCAGACGACGTAGAAGCCCTGCAACGCCCAGGCGATCAGAAAGCTCCAGAACGAGGTCGCGAACGCCAGCCACCACGTCGCCCCGGCCGTGAGGACCGCGGCGATGAGCAGGATGCGCTTGTGGCCGTACATGTCGCCGAGTTTCGCGAGCACCGGGACGACGAGCGCCGACAGCAGCAGCTGCGCCGCCTCGAACCAGTTGACATCCGAGTCGTGGATGCCGAGGGAGACGACGATGTCGCTGAACAGCGGCACGTAGTACCCCTGCAGGATGCCGCTGACGATCTCGACCAGGATGAACCATCCGATGAGGCCGGCGGTGATGCCGAGGCCCCGGGGAAGGCGGGCCGAGCGGGTGCGGGGGCTCTTCGCCGTCGAGGAGCCTGCGGAGGAGGAGGTCACGGCGTTCACTCTAGCCACGCGTGTGTGTCGCGCACCGCAGCGGCGCCTAGGCTGAATGCCGTGACGAGCGAGCGCGAAGTACTGACATGGGACGGTTTCGGCGAGGCGACCCGGGCGCTGTCCCGATCGATCGTGGCGGACGGGTTCGTTCCCGACGTCGTGGTGGCGATCGCCCGCGGGGGTCTGCTGCCCGCCGGCGCGATCGCCTACGGTCTGGGCGTCAAGAGCTGCGGTGCCCTGAACGTGGAGTTCTACACCGGCATCGGCACCGTGCTGGAGGCTCCGGCGCTCCTGCCCCCCGACCTCGACCTCGGCTACCTTCCCGGCAAGCGCGTCCTGCTCGTCGACGACGTCGCCGACAGCGGTCGCACACTCGCCCTCGCGGTGAAGATGCTGCGCGACGCCGATGCCGACGTGCGATCAGTGTGCATCTACACGAAGCCCGGCAGTGTCGCCCAGCCCGACTTCTCCTGGCGCGAGACCGACCGTTGGATCGATTTCCCCTGGTCGGCCGCCGGTTCTGTGATCGAGGAGGATGCGGGCGCGGAGGCGAGCGCTTGATGGCGATGGCCCTCGATGAGCTGGCCGATGCCGGACTCATCGACGCGGATTGGGCGCACGCGCTCGCTCCGGTGGCGCCCGACATCGCGGCGCTCGGCGAACGACTGCGCGCCGAGACCGCGGCAGGGCGGCCGTATCTCCCCGCGGGCGACAAGGTGCTCCGCGCCTTCGCGAGACCGCTCGCGGACGTCAAGGTCCTCATCGTCGGGCAGGACCCCTACCCGACCCCGGGCCACCCGATCGGGCTCTCGTTCGCCGTGGACGCGCACGTGAGGCCCCTGCCGCGAAGCCTCGCCAACATCTACCAGGAGCTGGAAACCGACCTCGGCATCGCACGGGCACCGCACGGCGACCTCTCCGCATGGAGCGATCAGGGCGTCATGCTGCTCAACCGCGTGCTGACAGTGGCCCCCGGAGCTCCCGCATCGCATCGCGGGTGGGGATGGGAGAAGGTCACCGAACACGCCATCCGCACCCTCGTCGCCCGCGACCGACCGCTCGTCGCGGTGCTCTGGGGGCGGGATACCGCGAACCTGCGGCCCCTTCTCGCGGGGACCCCGACCGTGGAGTCCGCCCACCCTTCGCCGCTGTCGGCCAGTCGGGGCTTCTTCGGCTCGCGTCCCTTCTCGCGTGTCAATGAGCTGCTCGTCCAGCAGGGTGCGACGCCGGTCGACTGGCGTTTAGGCTGAGCCACATGCTGGAGGAGGAGTACGACAAGAGTCGGCGGCGGCTGCCCGTGCACCTGCGCCGCAGCGAGCAGGAGCGCCCCTTCTCCTACGAGATCCGGCCCGTGCGGGACGGCGATATTCCGGACATCCGCGAGATCTACAACTACTACGTCACCAACTCGGTGGTGACCTTCGACGAGAAGAAGTGGTCGCTCGCCCAGTGGCGCGAGAAGCTCGAGCATCTCTCCAAGCTCGGCATGCCGTTCCTCGTGGCGCAGTCGCCCAGCGGGCAGATCCTCGGCTATGCACTCGTGCAGCCGATGTCGGCGAAGTCGGCGTACCGCTACAGCGTGGAGAACTCGATCTACCTCGGCCAGGCGGCGACGGGAAAGGGCCTCGGCCGCGCGCTCCTGGAGGCGCTGATCGCAGCCAGCGAAGCGGCCGGCATCCATCAGATGGTCGCGGTGATCAGCGACAAGGGGGCCGAGTCCTCCATCGCCCTGCACGAGAAGCTCGGCTTCGTCGAGGTCGGACGCATGGGACGCGTCGGCTTCAAGTTCGGCCGCTGGCTCGGCACGATCTACCTGCAGAAGCAGCTGTCGCCGGTGAAGAAAAAGCGCTCGCTGTTCTCGCGCTCGGAGCGCTCAGAGGGGTGAGGGCGCGGCGTCGCGGACCGCGTCGATCAAGATGCGCCAGGCGCCCTCGGCGTCCGCCTCGCTGACGATCGCACGGTGGGAACGACCGTCGACGTGAGCTTCGATGGTCCAGGTGAATCGGTCGGCGCCCGGCGCGGTGGGGGCAGCGGCCGAGCCCGGGAGAGGCTCGCCCCTGTCCTCGGCATCCCAGGGGCAACGTTCCACGAGCTGCTTCCAGCGCGCACTCTCGTGGGGAGGTGCCGAGAGGTGCCAGCGGCGCGTGAATCCCGCGACGCCGCCGGAGCGGACCATGCTCACGGTCAGGGCGTGCGCATCGGCGTCATTCGCGGTCTCCGGCAGATCGCGCGGATCGGGATGGTTCGTCACGGGCGGTCACACCGACGGCGTTCCACGCGGTGCGGACGGCGTCGGCTTCCTCCGATCTCTCACCGTACTCCCGCTGCGCGACCGCCGTGGTCGCCGCCGCGAACGCCGAGAAATCCGCCGTCGGCGGCACGGCGCCCTGCGTCACGGTGAGGTACCAGATGCGGCCCGCTCGTTCCCACGCGTGACCGCCGAGCGCGGTGGCGACGAGGTGGAAAGCCTTGTTCGGGATGCCGGAGTTGATGTGCACGCCGCCGTTGTCCTCGCTCGTGCGGACGTAGTCGCGCATGTGGGCGGGCTGAGGGTCTTTGCCGAGAACGTCGTCGTGGTAGGCCGTTCCGGGTGCCTTCATCGAGCGCAGCGCCACGCCCTGAACGGCGTCGGTGAAGATGCCGGCCCCGATCAGCCACGACGCCTCCGCGGCGCTCTCGCCGGCGCGATGCTGCTCTGTCAGCGCGCCGAAGACGTCGGCTACGGACTCGTTGAGCGCTCCCGACTGTCCCTGGTACTCGAGACCGCCGCCGTGTTCGATCACGCCGTGGCCGAGCTCGTGCCCGATGACGCTGATCGAAGAGGTGAAGCCCCGGAACACCTCGCCGTCGCCGTCGCCGAAGACCATCCGCTCGCCGTTCCAGAACGCGTTGTCATAGCGGTCGCCGTAGTGCACGCTCGCCGCGAGGGTTCCGCCGGCGCCGTCGATCGAGCGGCGTGCGAACGCGTCCCAGAACAGCTCGAAGCTCGCGCCCAGCCCCTCGAAGGCCTCGTTCACGGCGACGTCGGCGACGGCCGGGTCGTCTTCGCCGCGCACGCGCATGCCGGGAAGCGTTTCGCGGTGCTGCGCGTCGGAGATGACGCGGTCGGGCGCCGGCTCTCCCTGCAAGATGAGGGCGTCGCCGTCGGCCGACAGATCGAGCCGTGCCCGACCACGCGCGGGCGCCGGGTGGGAGGGCCGTGCGATCGCCAGGGTCGCGCGGGCGGCCTCTGCCGCGTTCGCGAGGTGCGGGGCGTCGGTGGCGGCCAGGCGAGACAGCAGGTACGGCGGAACGATGGCGAACATGGCGTCACCCTACGCCCGGCATCCGACGTGCGCGCCTGTCCGATGCCCTCGCCCGCGCAGCGATCAGTCCCGCGGTGGGTCGATCACCGGGATGGAGGCGAGCAGCCGACGCGTGTAGGCGACCTGCGGCGCGAGCAGGACCTTCTCCGTCGGGCCCTCCTCGACGATGCGGCCGTCCTTCATGACGATCACCTCGTCGCAGAGGTTCTGCACGACGCCGATGTCGTGCGACACCATCACGAGGGTGAGCTGTTCGCGCTGGCGCAGCTCGCGCAGCAGTTCCAGGATCTGCGCGCGTACGGTGACATCGAGCGCCGAGAGCGGCTCGTCGCCGACGAGGATGCGCGGGCGGTGCACGATCGCGCGCGCCAGGGCGATGCGCTGGCGCTGCCCGCCCGAGAACTCGTGCGGGTAGCGGTCGGCCATCGCCGCCTCGAGGCCGACCGCCTTGAGCACCTCGCGCACGCGCGCACGACGATCGCCCGGGATCTCCAGCGCCCAGAGCGGCTCGCCGATGATCCTTCCGACGCTCATCCGGGGATCCAGCGACGCGTACGGATCCTGGAACACGATGCCGGTCTCGCGTCGCAGCCAGTGCAGCGAGCGCGCAGAGGCCCTCGCATCCACCGTGCGTCCGGCCACCGTCACCGTGCCGGTCGTGGGCGCGTCCAGCCCCAGCAGCACACGCACGAGCGTGGACTTGCCCGAGCCCGACTCGCCGATGATGCCGACGGCGGAGCCCTCGAAGACGTCGATGTCGGCGTCCTCGAGCGCCGTGGTCCATCGTGTCCGCTCGAACAGTCCGGTTCCGCGTTGGCGGAAGCGACGGCTGACGGCCCGCGCGCTCAGCAGGGCGTCCGCACTCATGCCGCACCCCCCGGTCGCCACAGCGTCGCGGTGGCGTCGCGCAGCAGGCCTTGCGTCACCGGGGATGCCGGTGCCGTGAGCAGTCGTGAGAGCGGCCCGTGCTCGACCACGCGCCCGTCTTCGAGCACGACGGCGTGCGTGGCGATCTGGGAGAGCACCGCCAGGTCGTGCGTGATGAACACCAGCGACATGCCGTCCCTCGCGACGAGGCCGGCGAGCAGCTCGAGCACCTCCGCCTGGATCGTGACGTCGAGCGCCGTGGTCGGCTCGTCCGCGATCAGCAGGCGAGGACGGCAGGCGAGGGCCATGGCGATGGCCACCCTCTGGCGCTGACCGCCGGAGAGCTGGTGCGGGTAGCGACGGACGATCTGGGCGGGGTCGGGAAGCCGAACCCGCTCGGCCTCTGCGATGGCGCGGGCCGCGGCATCCCTGCGCCCGAGGCCCTCGTGGATGCGCACGGACTCGGCGATCTGGCGGCCGACGGTGCGGATCGGATTGAGGGCGGTGCGCGGCTCCTGGAAGACGATGCCGATCTCATCGCCGCGCAGTCGGGCGAGCTCGCGGTCCGGCAGACCGATCAGCTCGCGCTCGTTCCATCGGATGCTGCCCGTGGCCGTGGCGGCGTCCGGCAGCAGGCCGAGGATCGCGAGGGCGGTGAGGGACTTGCCCGACCCCGACTCTCCGATCAGGCCCACGCGCGCGCCGTCGGGGACGTCGAAGGAGATGTCGTCCACGACGCGGCGACCGTCGATCTCGATCGACAGATTGCGCACCACCAGGCTCACGAGATCACCGCCGTCGTGTGGGTCTGCGCCGCCGTGCGCCGACGCGTGAGGGTGGGGTCGGTCGCCTCGCGCAGTGCGTCCCCGAGGAGGTTGAGCCCCAGCACCGTGATCGTGATCGCCAGTCCCGGCCAGACGACGCTCAACGGGTGCACCGAGATGTACTGCTGCAGGTCTTTCAGCAGCAGCCCCCAGCTGGGTTCGGTGAGGGGGGCGCCGAACCCGAGGTAGCTGAGCCCGGCTTCGGCGAGGACGGCGACGGCCATGCCCCACGACAGCTGCACGATCAAGACCGGGGCGATGTTGGGCAACAGGTGCCGGTACAGGTTCTGGAAGGGAGTGAGACCGGCGGCTCGACCGGCGAGAACGAAGTCGCTGTGCAGCACGCGGCGGAGTTCCGGGCGCGTGACGCGCGCGATGTTGACGCCGAAGCCGATGCCGACCGAGACGATCACCACCCACAGCGAGCCACCCCACACGGACGAGATCATCATGGCGATCAGAAGAACGGGGAACGCGATGAGGATGTCGACGAGCACGGCGACGCTCTCGCGCAGCCACCGCGCGGTGAGTGCGCCGAGGGCGGCGAGGGCGACACCGATCACCGTCGCCACGAGACCGGCGCCGAGCGCCACCCAGACCGTCGTGCGAGCGCCGGCCATCAGCAGGCTCAGGATGTCGCGGCCCGCGCCGTCCGTGCCGAGCAGATGCGGCCACCCCGGCAGAGCCCACCGGCCGTCGACGTCGACCGCCTGCGGATCGAACGGCAACCAGAACCGTGCGACGAGTGCGACGACGCCGATCGTCAGCACGACGAGGAGACCGAAGCGTCCCGTCGACAGCGCCCACAGTCGACGCAGCCAGGCGAACCTGCTCATTCCGCCTCCCGCTGCCGAGGGTCGATCAGCCGGTGGACGAGGTCGACGGCGAAGCCGACGACGAGCACGAACCCGGTGAGCGCGAGCAGTTCGCCCTGAACCTTGAGCAGGTCACGCTTGCCGACGTCCTCCACGAGCATGCGTCCGATGCCGGGCAGGCTGAACAGCTGCTCGATGACGACGGCGCCGACGATGATGCCGGCCACCTGCAGCCCCAGAACCGTGATGATCGACAGACCCACCGTGGGCAGTCCGTGCCGGATGAGGGCCTGCGTGCGGGTGAGGCCCTTCGCCGCCGCGGTGCGGACGAAGTCCTCTCCCGTCGCCTGGAGGGTCGCCGAACGGACGAACCGCATGAGCATCGCGCCCTCGACGACGCCGATCGTGATCGCCGGCAGCAGCAGAGCACGGATCGCGGATGCCGGGTCGCTCCACCCCGCGCGGGGAAAGCCCTGGGCGGGCAGCCACCCGAGCCAGACAGCGAACACGAGCACCAGCATCATGCCAGCCCACACCACCGGGACGGCGGCCACGGCCTGGGCGCCGACGGAGAGGGCGGTGCCGTCGGGACGGCCGCGGCGAACGGCGGAGAGCACTCCGAACGGCAGTGCGATCAGCAGGGCGACGGTCATCGCCATCAGTCCGAGCGGAATCGTCACCTGCGCCTTCTCGGCGAGCTGCCCCGCCACGGGGGCGCCCGTCAGCAGCGACTGGCCGAGATCTCCGCGGAAGACACCGCCGATCCACGACAGGTACTGCACCGCAAGGGGCTCTCCGAGCCCGAGGCGCTCACGGATCGCGGCGACCTGCGCCGGGCCCGCATCGATCCCGGCGATGAGCTGAGCGACGTCGCCGGGAAGGACCCGGAGCGTCAGGAAGATCAGCGCACTGGCGACGAACAGGCCGAGCAGCAGCAGGGCCAGTCGCGTCAGCGCGTAACGGATCACCCCTTGCTCTTGGCCAGCTCGGCGAGGTTGATGCGCTCGTTGACGTTGACGGAAGGGAAGCCGCTCACGTTCGTGCCCACCGCGACGATGGACGCACCGTTGTACAGCCAGTCGGCGGCCTGATCGTCCGCGACGATCTTCGCGGCCTGCTTCAGCAGGTCGGCGGAGGTCTGCTCGTCGGTCGCGCTGAGTGACTGCTGGTAGAGCTTCTGCACCTCCGGGTTGTTGTAGGTGAAGTAGTAGTTGGGGTTCGCCCAGTTCTCGAAGTCACGGGCCTCGGTGTGCAGCACGAAACTGAGGTCGTAGTTCTTGTTGATGTAGACGTCGTTGAGCCACGTCGGGAACTCGACGGCCTTCACCTTCAGGGTGATGCCCACGTCGTTGAGGTTCGACACGAGGATCTGAGACACGGTCGTGCCGTAGAACGACGGGATCGTGAGCGTCAGCGTGAGGTCCGACACCCCGGCGTCGGCCAGGAGCTTCTTCGCGGCCGCCGGGTCGAACGGGGCGGTGGACGACAGATCCGCGTAGCCGGGGTCGAGCTCGGGAATCGGACCGTACAGCGTCTGGCCGGCCCCGAGAGCCTTGACGATCGCGTTGTGGTCGATGGCCTGACGGATCGCCTGGCGCACCCGCTTGTCGGACAGGGGCGCCTTCGTCGAGTTCATCGCGAGCGTGCCCTTGTCGGTGGACTTGCCGAGCACGAGTGTGAAGTCACCGTTCGCCTCGATCTGGTCCTTGAGGTTGGCGTCGAAGCCCGTGACCACGTCGAGCTCGTGTGCGAGGGCACCGTTGAGGGCAGCCTGGTTGTCGGGGATGTAGCTGAACACCACCTCCTTGACCTTGGCCTTGTCGCCCCAGAAGGCGTCGTTGCGGTCGAAGGTGATCGAGTCGCCCTGCTTCCAGCTGGTCAGCTTGTACGGCCCGGTGCCGTTCGCCTTCGTCTTGCGATCGGTGGTGTCGTCCTTCTTGAGGACGAGACCTGCCCGGCCGGTGAGGTTCCACAGCAGGCTGGAGTCGGGCTGGCTCAGCGTGAGCACGACGTCCTTGCCGTTCGCGACGATGCTCTGTACGCGTGCGAGGCGGTCGGAGTCGCTGTACGACGCGGTGGACTTGACCTGTTCCAGCGACCAGACGACGTCATCGACGGTGAGCGGGGAGCCATCGTGGAAGGTGACGCCGTCGCGGAGCGTGAACGTGTAGGTGAGGCCGTCGGACGAGATCTTGTAGTCGCTGGCCAGCTCCGGCTCGATCTTCTGATCGGGCGTGCGCGAGACGAGGCCCTGGTAGATGTTGTCGATCAGGATCTGGTCCAGGGCGGCGCCGGCGGTCTCACGGATGTCGAGGTTGCTCGGCTCGGAGACGAGGCGCACGGTCACGACGGCGTCGGGGTCGGGCGTGACCGCGGTGGGGGAGGCGTCGGGTGCGGATCCGCCGGAGCAGGCGCTCAGCAGCAGGGCCCCGGCGGCGAGAAGCGCGGCGGCGACGGTGGTGCGGCGAAGCATGTGAGAGGTGTCCTTTCGGCAGCGCGGGCGTGCGCGTGTGCTGTGCGCAGCGGCCCGCGGACTCGGGTGCGCGTTACAGCCTAGGCTTTGCGGCGGTCGGTGCGGTCATCGGTCTTCGCTGGGGTGACACCGAGCGTCATGCGACCGGTCGACTCAGCCGCGCGCGACCTGTGCGATGAGGCGGGCCAGTTCCACCGGCTGCTCCTCCTGCACGTTGTGGCCCGAGTCGACCTCGACGACGGATGCCGTCGGGAGGCGGTGCTGGAAGTCGTCGGCATCCGCGGGCGTCACGAACCCGCGACATCCGCGCACGAGCGTGATCGGAGCGGCAGCGGCGGCGAGGTCGTCCCACCCCGCGGCGGTCAGCGCGCCGCGGATCGCGTGACGTTGCGCCTCTGCGCTCGCCGCGGCATCCGCGTCACCGGCCAGCGCGTTCGCGAGGTGCGCGAAATGGTGCTTCCATTCGACGCGGCCGTCCGCGCGCACGCGCGAGTTGAGGGTGACACCGCGCGTCGCAGCCCCACGGGATCCGCCGAGGCCGAACGAGAGCGCCCGTTCGACGAGCTCGTCGCGGCTGGCCCAGTCGGTGGGGCCGGCGAAGAAAGCGGCGATCTGTGCGGCATCGCCGTCCGGGTCGATGCCGGGGGTGATGTCGACGACGATCAGCTCGCGCACCAGCTCCGGGTGCGCAGCGGCAAGCGCGGCTGCTGTCAGGCCCCCGAGCGATTGGCCGACGAGCACCTGCGGCGTGGCCGCGGTCCACGCGGCGACAGCGGGCGCGATGTCGGCCGCGAGGACGCCTCCGGTGTACGCGGCATCCGCCCGCCATGACGAGTCGCCGTGACCCGGCAGGTCGACGGCGAGGGCGGGGATGCCGAGGGCGAGCACCGTCGTGTCCCACGTGTGCGCGTTGAGGCCGGCGCCGTGCAGGAGCGTCACCTGCGGGGGAGTGAAGGCGGCCGTGACGGGATCCCCGTACTGCAGCGCGCTGACGACACGACCGTCGTCGAGGCGGTGGGTGAGGCGGCGGACGGGCGGCACGGCATCGATGCCGAGCTCGGCGGACTGATCGGCCAGGAAGGAGAACTCATCCATTCGGACATTGTGCCGCGATCCGCGCTCGCAGCGGTCGTCGTCTACCCGTCCTAGGCTGATCGCATGAGCACCGAGCGTCGCGTCCACCTGTCCCGGTCGGCCCGTCCCGCGTATGACGCCCTCGAGGCGTTCTCCCAGACGGTCGGCACGATCGCCGCCGAGGCGGGCATCGATGCGCGGTTGCGTGAGCTTGTGCTCATCCACGCCTCGCAGCTCAACGGCTGCGCGTACTGCGTGCGCGTGCACGTCGACCGCGCGGTCGCGGCGGGTCTCGGCATCGATGAGATCGCCCAGCTCGCCGCCTGGCGGGACTCGGGCGTGTTCTCGGCCCGCGAGCGCGCGGCTCTCGAACTGGCGGAGTGCTACGTCTTCATCCACGAGGAGGGTGTGCCCGACGAGGTCTACGACCGCGTCGGCGGCATCCTCTCGGAGCAGGAGTACGTCGCGATCAGCTGGCTGCTCGTGTCGATCAACGCCTTCAACCGCATCACGATCGCCGGAAAGTACCCGGTCCCGCCGCGCGGGGGCCAGACGGGCGCGGGAGACGATCCGGCATGAGCATCGTCTCCGGCGCCCTGAACTTCCGCGACGTCGGCGGGCTCCCGGCGGGCGGTGGCGTCACGCGTGCGGGTGTGCTGTTCCGTTCCGGCAATCTCGCCGGGCTGGACGAGGCCGGCCGCGAAGATCTCGTCGGTCTCGGAATCCGTCGCGTCGTCGACCTCCGCGCCGACGACGAAGTGGCCGTCGAGCCCAGCCGCGTCGCCGGCCTCGATCTCGAGACGATCCGGATCCCGCTCTTCCTCGGTTCGGTCGCCTCCTTCTTCGTCGAGGACCGCTCGCTCGCCGACGTCTACCGCGGCCTCGTCGACGAGTCGGCCGATCGGATGGTCGAGGTCGTCCGCGCCGTCCTCGAGGGCGCACCGGCGCTCGTGCACTGCACCGTCGGGAAGGACCGCACGGGCGTCGCCGTCGCGCTGCTGTTGGACGCCGTCGGCGTCGAGCATGACGCGATCGTGGCCGATTACGCGCGTACGGAACAGCTGCTCCCGGCGCGGCGCAATGCTCGCGTGCTCGCCTATCTGCGCAGCGTGCACCCCGACGCTCGCCATCTCGAAGACCTCGCGACACGCTCGCCGGCACCCGTCATGCAGGCGCTATTGGAGGATGTGCGCGAGCGCTTCGGGTCGGCGGCGGGCTACCTCGTCGCGCACGGCCTCCGCCGCGACGAGGTGGACGCGCTCGCGACGATCCTCATCGAACGCTGAGGTAAGGCTCGCCTTAATGGGCGTATGATCGAAGGATGACCTCCTCCGCGCTGCGTGCTGTGCACGACGAGTCCGCCTGCAAGGCGTCTCGTCACGCGCGGGTGCAGCAGCTCATCACGGCGGACGAGCATGCGCTGGCCGAGCTGGAGGCGCTCATCGCGACGCTGCCGATCTGCTCGACCGGTCGTGTCTTTATCGAGGTTCCCGACGCCTCGTGGATCACGCCGATCGCGGTTCCGGCGCGGATGGTCGTCACCTGGCTCGACCGCTCACGTCGCAGCGGCCAGCCCGGAACCGGCCGCTCCTGTGCTCCCGGCCAGGCCGTCAGCCGGGCCGTGACGGCGTGGGCCGATGAGATGCTCTGCGCAGACGGCGATGAGTCGACGTGCCAGGACGGCACCCGTATCCACCTTCTCGGCGGATTCCTCGGCACCGCCGACATCTTCGACCACCTCACCGAGCGCCTCGGAATCTCGCCTGCGGCGGTGCACACACCGGCGCGTTTCGGGCTGGTCAGCTCTCGCTGACCGTGCCTGCCCACGCTCCGCGCGCCACATAGTTGCCCTCTTCGAGGCCGGCGAGGATCTCGAACCGGTTCGTCAGCGGGTCGCGTCCCGCCAGGGCGTACAGCAGCGGCATGAGAAAGCCGTAGCGGCGCCATTGGCGCGCGTGCACGGCTTCGTGACGCAGCACGTCATCGCTGATGCGCGGTGAGTCGGTCAAGAAGCACCCGCCGACGCAGACCCCGCCGCGGCCGAACGTCCACGACGGCATGCCGGTGAACACCCAGAGGCCTCCGCGCCGATCGATGCGACCCGTCGACCACAGCGAGCCCCAGATCCAGCCCACGGCGGTTCCCCACCAGAAGCCGACGAGGCTGAGGGGGGAGTCGAGCAGGATGCCGGGAATCAGCGTATCGAGGCGGCGTCCGCGCGCCACGGCGCGGGCCGCCCGTTCCTGCCAGCCCGGCGGGGGCGACGCGATCACGCGAGCGCCCCGACGACCCGCAGGATCGTGCCGAGGTCGTCGACGGCCGCGGCCGGAGACGCCGGAGCGAATCCGGCGATCGACGCACCCACCAGGGGGAGGGTGCGTCGCGCGGCGGCGATCGCCGCGGTCAGCTCCCGCAGCGTCAGGCCGAACGGCGTCGGCCGGGTCACACCGGTGAGCTCGGCCGGGTCGAGCACGTCGAGGTCGACGTGGATGTAGACGGCCTCCGCTCCCGTGGCTGCCACGGCGGCGGCGATCGCCGCGCCGTCGCCGATCGCGTCGGCCGCGACGCTGCGGATATCGCTCTCGGCGAGGTGCACGGCCTCGCCCGGGTCGAGATCGCGGGCGCCCACCAGCACGAGACGATCGGCCGTCACGGCGCCGCTTCCGGGCACCGGTCCGCTCTCGTGCACGGCGCGCAGGGCCATGCCGCCGAACGCGCCCGACGGCGAGGTCGCGGCCGTGTTGAGGTCGCCGTGCGCGTCGAACCAGACCACCGCGAGCTCCGGGTGTCGGGCGGCATAATGGGCGATCGCGGGGACGGCGACGCCGCAGTCGCCGCCGACGATGAGTGCCGCCTCGTCGCTGACCGCGAGTTCCGCGGTGAGGGCGTCGGCGACGCGATGCAGCGCGCTGAAACGCCGGATGCCGGTCTCCAGCGCTTCACCGGCTTCTGCCGGCACGTCCACGCGCGCGGTCGCCGCGCGAGGCAGGTCGCCCGCGATCGCCTCGGCGCCGTCCACGAGCAACATCGCGCGCGCGGCGGGGGAGCCCTGCCACTGCGGAACCACCACGAAGCGGGTCATCTTCCCTTCCTTCCCTGCGCGCCCCGCGACGTCCGCGTCCCGGCATCCGCCGTGCGGCGAACCCCGGGACGCGGACCGTCATCCTGCCTACTTCTCCAGCGCCGCCGCGCCGGTGCCGCCGCTCTTCAGAGCAGCCAGGCGCGCCTCGACCTCGGTGAGCTCACCCACGTCCTCGAGCTCGTTGAACTGCGCGTCCAGGGTGGATGCCGCCAGCTCCGCCTTGCCGGCGGCGAGCGCCTCCTGGCGACGCACCTTGTCTTCGAAGCGGCCGAGCTCGCTCGTGGGGTCGAGCACGTCGATCGACTTGACCGCGTCGTGCACCTTGTTCTGCGCTTCTGCGGTCTTGGCGCGGGCGAGCAGCTCGCTGCGCTTGGCCTTCAGCTGCTCCAGCTTCTGCTTCATGCCGTTGAGGCCGTCCTTGAGCTTGGCGACGACCTCCGTCTGAGAGCTGATCGTCGGCTCGACGGCCTTGGCTTCGTTCTCCTCGCTGATCTGGCGCTGCAGCGCGATCTTGGCGAGGTTGTCGAACTTGTCGGCATCCGCGGTGCTGCCGCTCGCACGCAGCTCGTCGGCCTTGCGACTGGCGGCGAGAGCCTTGTTGCCCCATTCGGCGGCGGCGCGCACGTCTTCTTCATGGTCGCGCTCGAGCAGGCGCAGGTTGCCGATGGTCTCGGCGATCGCGGACTCGGCGTCGGCGATGGAGTTGGTGTAATCGCGCACCAGCTGATCGAGCATCTTCTGCGGGTCTTCGGCGGCGTCGAGCATGGCGTTGACGTTCGCCTTCACGAGCGTCGAGATGCGACCGAAGATGGACTGCTTTGCCATCGTTTTTCCTTTCCTAACGGGAGACTTCCCAGGGTGCGAGGGGATCGTGCGGTCGAAGTCGGCGAGCGGATGCCGGGCTCAGAAGCGACCTCCGCCGCGGCGCGCGCGGCTGCCGGCGCCGCCGAACCCGCCGGGGGAGATGCTGCCGCCCCCGCCCAGGCCGCCGAAGCCGCCGCCGGAGCGCGAGCGGCTGCCGCCGCCACCGTTGAGCAGGGAGTTGAGGACGATGCCACCGAGGATGGCGCCCATCATGTCGCCGCCCGAACCCGTGCGCTGCGATCCGCCGGAGCCGCCGAACATACCGCTCTGGAAGACGCCGACATCGTTCTGCGCCGCCTGCATCGCCTGCGTCGCCAGCTCGTGCGCGCGCTGTGCGGCGGCAAGAGCCTGTGCGGGATCGTTCTGCTGCAGCTGGCGGGCCTGCACGAGTGACGCGCCCGCCTCGGCGAGACGGGTACGTGCCTCGGCGCCGACCGCGCCTCGGCGTGAAGAGATGAAGTCCTCTGCCGCGGAGATCTCGCCCTGCGCCTGTGCGAGGAGACCGCCCAGCTGCGCGGACGCGCGCGCGGCGCGCTCCTGCTCGTCGCGGATGCCGGCCAGAACCGCGTCGATCTGTGCGTTGGCGCGGTCCAGGCCCTCGCGGGCGAAGAGGGGACGCTTGCCGGGCCCGGTGACCAGCGGCCGCGCCGCCTCGACCTGCGCGCGCGTGGCCGCGATCACGGGGGCCAGACGCCCGTCCGGATCGGGCAGGGCCGTTGCCGCGGCGAGGTCGGTCTCCAGGTCGGCGATGAGGGCCGCGGCATCCGTCTCCGCCTGGGCGAGGTCGGCGCTCATGCGCGCGACGGCGTTGTGCAGCATCTCGGCCTGGGCCACGGCGTCCTCCGCGGCGCGGATGCTGACCGCCGCGGCGGACGTGTTGCCGGCGGCGATCTGCGCGGCGGCGGTGTCCAGCAGCGTGTCGGCGAACGCGAGGCGCTGCGATGCCTGCTCGGGGTTGTCGGCGATCGCGGTCAGGGCCAGCGGGTCGTACGCGCTCGTCAGGCCGGTGAGCGTCGCGACGGCGGCGTCGTGCGCGCCGGCCACGCTCTCCTTCTTCTCGCGGAGGCGCGCGAGCGCGTCGGGGGCGTTCTGCTCGAGCTTTCGCAGGTCGTCGAATGCCGCGGCCTTCTCGTCGAGGTGCGCGTCGGCGGCCTCGCACAGCTCGATGATGCGCATGTTCCAGGCGCGCGTGTCGTCGTCGCTGTCGGGGCTCTCGTCGTCGAGCTTCTGCCTGAGGGCGAACGCCTCATCGAGCTGAGCCTTCGCGCTGGCCAGCGCCGACTCGAACTCGCGGGCGGCCTCGTCGCCGAACTGCGCACGGGCGAACCCGAGCTCCTGCTCGCTCGTTTTGACCGCGTCGTCCGTCTGAACCAGAGCCGAGGACGCGCGGCGCGTGAGATCCTCGATGCTCACGGGCGCGGGCGGTGTTTCCGTGCCGGGCCCCGCGGGCGATCGACGCCTGCGCGAGCGCATCACGATCCAGATGATGAGCCCGGCCAGGGCGATCACCACGATGACGAGCAGGATCGGCGTGATGATGCCGGCGGCGTCGACCCCGGCGCCGCCGGTTCCTCCCGCGATGGCGTCGGCCAGGCCGTCGGCAGCGGAGGTGGCGGCGCCGACCCAGTTGCCGGCCGACAGCGCCGGCTGCACCCGTTCGCGTTCGATCGTGGTGAGCTCATCGCCGGTCACGGGGCCGGCCGAGGAGCCCGACAGATAGTACTGACGGCCGTCCGTCGAGATCGCCAAGAGGTACTGGTGCGGGCCCAGACCGTTGTTCTGCGCCGTCTGGTTCGCCCAGTCCTCGGGCGTCGACGGATCGGTGAACTGGGGGACGTACGCGACCCAGAGATCGACGCCCGACTTTACGGTGAGGGCGCGCAAGCGCGTATCGACCTCGGAGATCTGCGCACCGGTCAGCACGCCGGACTGATCCACGACGCGCGACGAGCTGAGAGCCACGGGGCCCGTGGCGATCGCCGCGGTTGCGGCGCCCAGGACGATCGCCGCTGCCGCCGTCAGCGCCAACCACAAACGCCCACGCATGCGTGTTCCTCCCCTGTGCGAGGTGCGGGAACCTCGCTCCTCACGCCGATCCTATGTCGCGAACGGCATGACCCGATAGGCGAGCTGCGGGCATGCCGTGGGTCTTGCCCTCCCCGGCCTGTCCCCGCGCCCGCGGCGGCGGGGGCGGGTATGGTGTCGCGTTCGGAGGAACCATGGACAACGACGGATTCGGCCCCGATCGCTATGGCGCAGACGTTCTGGCCGCGGGATGGCGCGACGCGGGGCGCCGCGCGGTGCCCCGCGTGGCAGCCGCGCCGGACCTCGTCGTGGAGATCGCCGGCGACGGCTTCTGCGGCGCCGTCACCGGCATCCAGTCGGGTCATGTCGAGCTGGAGGACCGCCGCGGTCGCCGTCGACTGTTCCCCCTCGGCGGCGGCTTCCTGATCGACGGGCAGGCGGTCGTCCTGGAGGCGCCGAAGGCCGCGGCATCCGGACCCCGCCGCACCGCTTCCGGCTCGTTCGCCGCCGACACGACTCGCGCCCGCGTGGCCCGCGCCTCGCGGATCCTCGTCGAAGGCCGCCACGACGCCGAGCTCGTCGAGAAGGTGTGGGGCGACGATCTTCGCGTCGAGGGCGTCGTCGTCGAGTACCTGCAGGGCGTCGACCTGCTCGAAGAGGTGCTGCGCGAGGAGCCGCCCGGACCGGGACGACGCTACGGAGTGCTCGTCGATCACCTCGTGCCCGGGTCGAAAGAGTCGCGCATCGCCGACGCCGTCGCCCGGGGGCCGCACGGCCCTCACGTGCGGATCGTCGGCCACCCCCACATCGATGTGTGGCAGTGCGTGACCCCGCGTGCGCTCGGCATCGCGGCGTGGCCGGACGTGCCCCGCGGCATCGAGTGGAAGGTGGGCGTGAGCCGGGCTCTCGGGTGGCCCGCCCGCGACCAGGCCGACATCGCCCGCACGTGGCAGCGCATCCTCGCAGCCGTGCACAGCTACCGCGACCTCGATCCGGCGCTGCTGGGACGCGTCGAAGAGCTCATCGACTTCGTCACCGCCTGAACCCGTCGTCACCTCTATAACCGGAGTGCTCGCCGGTACCCTGGTCGGATGCCGCACGAGACAGATGCTCCCCGTTTCCGCGACAAGCCCGTCTCGTTCGTGCGCCGCAGCGGCCGGATGAGCGACGCGCAGGAGCGCGCCTGGGCGGAGCTGGCCTCGCGGTACGTCATCGACGTGCAGCGCGATGCCGCGGCGACCAGCGTGCTTCCGGGGACCTCGATCGTGCCCGCCGAGGTGTTCGGCCGCGCCGCGCCCCTGACCGTGGAGGTCGGATCGGGCCAGGGTCATGCGATCGTCAGCGCTGCGGCCGCCGCGCCCGACCGCGACTTTCTCGCGGTAGAGGTGTTCCGCGCGGGGCTCGCGCGCACCATGCTCGATGCCGACCGCGCCGGCATCCGCAACCTCCGTCTCGTCGAGGCGAACGCCCCCGAGGTCCTCGAGCACCTGCTGCCGGAGGCCAGCGTGGACGAGTTGTGGATCTTCTTCCCCGACCCCTGGCACAAGGCCAAGCACAACAAGCGTCGACTGATCGCGCCGCCGTTTCCGCCGCTGGCGGCACGGGCGCTGCGCGACGGCGGACGCCTGCGGCTCGCGACCGACTGGGAGGACTACGCGCGGCAGATGCGTGAGGTCCTGGCCGATGCCGAGGAGTTCGTCCCGGCGTTCGACGGTGAATGGGCCGAGCGGTTCGACGGGCGCGTGATGACGGCGTTCGAGCGCAAGGGCATCGCGAAGGGTCGCGAGATCCGCGACCTCGTCTACCGCCGCCTGCCGCGCGCGACGTCCGACGCGTGAACGCGCCGTCGACCGTGACAGAGGGCGCCGGCGCACGGCGGCTCGGGATGGGCGTCATTCCCGCCGGGGCGGTGTGCCTGGCCGCCCCGGCGTTCTTCGTCTTGCGCCAGCCGCTACTCGGCATCGCCCTTCTGGTCGTCGGGGTCGCGGGCGCGATCGCCCTCGAGCGGGGCCGGGTCGCGGCATCCACGCCGTCGCTCGCGCGGGATCTGTCGCTCATCGCGATGGGGATGCTGGTGGTGAGCTCGATCTCGCTGGAGGCGAAGCTCGACACCGTCTCGATGCTGCGATTCACTCTGGCCCTGGGCGGCGCGGTCGCGTTGCCGTACGCCGTGTCGCGATGGGTCTACTGCGATCGCGCGATCCGCTTCCCCTGGCGCGGCGGTGGACAGCCCCGACCTCATCGCCCGGCTCTTCGTCGGCGTCGGCGCCGTGGGCATCTGGGACGAGCTCTTCTTCATCTGCACGGTGTTCGCACTGCTGCGTCGCCATCTCCCGGATGCCGCGGCCAATCTGCTGCAGGCGGTCGTGTTCGTCTCCTTCCTCTGGGAGCTCGGCTACCGCGCCTGGGGGCCGGTGCTCACCATCCCGTTCGCTCTCCTGCAAGCGGTCATCTTCCTCAAGACCCGTTCGCTGGGCTACGTCGTGACGGTGCATCTGCTCTTCGACGCCGTCGTCTTCGCGGTCCTCGTGCACGCACACAATCCGGGGCTGTGGGACGCGGTCTTCCTCGTCGCGCCCGGCTCGTGATCAGGAAGAACCGCTAGTCTGCACGAAGACCCCGACAGGGTCTCCGGACGAGGGATCCCAGTACCCGGTGAGCGACAAGACTGGCCGGAAGGTCACGTCATGTCCTGGGTCATCCTCATCGTCTCCGGCGTTCTCGAAGCGGTCTGGGCGACCGCGCTCGGCACGTCCGAAGGTTTCAGCCGACGTCGGTATCGGGGCCTCGCTCACCGTCGCCTACGCCATGATCACCGGCGACGAGCAGTTCTCGCTCGTGCGGCTGCTGCTCATCCTCGGCCTCGTCGGGTGCGTCGTCGGACTCACGCTCGTCGGTCACGACTGAGCGCGCCGCGGCATCCGTCGACGCTCAGCGCTCGCCGCGCAGCAACTCCAGCCCCGCGCTCGCGAACTGCCGCGTCGTCGCGGAGGGCAGGAACGCGCGCGCGAGTCCCGCCCCGATCCGCGGCAGGTCGGCCTCGTCGCGGAACAGCAGCGACATGGTCTCGTAGCGCGGGTGGAACTTCTGCTTGAAGCGGTGCAGCGACTGGAACCCGTACACCGACTCGAGCGCGTCGGACAGGCGCGTGCTCAGCGCCGCGAGCCCCTGGGCCTCGGGCGGGTACTCGTGGGTGAGCGGCGCGCCGGACAGCGACATGAACTCGGCACCCTCGTCGCGGAAGGCGACGGCCGAGCTGCCGATGAGGTACTCCATCACCGGCCCGAACCCGTGCTCGCGGCGGCGCATCAGGTCAAGCGTCCAGCCGCGCACGACGCCTTCGCCGTACACCGGCATCCACGACAGGAAGCCGTGCACATCGCCGCGCGCGTCGAGGGCGAGCGCGATGCGCACCTCGGGATCGTCCGCTTCGGCGAGCGTTCCCAACGTGAAGCGCATCTCGGGCAGCTGCTTCTCGCCGACCCACTGGTTCGAGATCGCCTGCAGCTGCGTGCGCACGCCCCACGACTCGTCGCGCAGGTGCGTCAAGCGGAAGGCCATCTCCTCGCGGCTGGCCCGGTTGAGGGTGGTGCGCACCGAGTTCCACCGCTTGCCGGTGTAGGCCAGACCCGGCAGGTCGACGATCGTGTCGTCCGCGACGACGAGCGCGCGCCACGAGTCCGGCACGGCCGCCTGCGTGGCGGCTCCCGCGCTGAAGAAGCACGGGATGAGGGCCGCCTCCTCGGATGCCGCGATGAACTCGGCCACAGAGGCGGCCCGTCCCTCTTCGGGCCCGAGCGGGTCGGCGAGGGCGATCGCCGCCCCGGCGCGGATCTGATACGCGACGACGCCGGTGCTCGTGCGCAGGTAGCTGTTGCCCTCCCACGTCGTCATCCACGACAGCGTGCCGCCGCCGTGCGTGCGGATGAGGTCGGCGACCTCGGCGGTGCTCGGCTGCGCGCCTGGCGCCCCGAGCGCGCTGCGTCGGGCGCCGGAGAACGCGGCGCGCACCACGATCAGATAGACGAGCAGCACGAGCGCGATCAGGCCGCTGCCGATCTCGATCGCCGTCTCGCCGTCGACGGGGACGCCGAGGTCGAGCCGCACGTCCGTGACGATGACCGCGAGCAGCGCCGCGGCCAGGATGTTCAGCGCCAGCAGCACGAGAGCGCAGATCCACGCCCAGCGCCGCGCGCGCCGGAGGCCCTGTGCGATCACGAGCACCACGACGACGTCGATGGCCGTCGTCGTCCAGTCGCTGGAGAGCGGGTCGGTGGTCCCGAACGGGCCGTCGGTAGGGATGAGCGTCAGGATCACTTCGATGCCGACGAAGGCGAGCATGCCGATGAAGGCGATCAGGCGCTGCTCGCGGATGGTGGCGCGACGCGGTCGCAGGGTCCGATCGAACGCGAGCACGACGAGCACGGCGATGAGGTGGGAGAGGTCCGCCACGGTTCCCAGCACGAGGACGCCGACGATGACGACCGCGATGAGCACGAGCCATGCCCGCAGCCGCCACGACGAGGCGAGCAGACCGATCACGGCGGCGATGCATGCGAAGGTGCCGCCGCTGGCACCGACATCGAGCGTGGTGGCGGTGTCTTGCACCCACTCCCAGCCGGAGAAGACGCTGAGCGCGGCCAACAGCAGCGATGTCGCCAGGACGGCGACGATCTGGCCGACCCAGAAGTACGCGAGGGCCACCCGGGTGCCGCGGGCGTACTCGAGCACACCCATCCCGATGAATCCGATCAGGGTCGGCAGGAACAGCCAGGGCTCAGCGACGAAGAACGTGCCGGTGATCGGCGTCCACCATCGACCGGCTTCGAGCGCGGGCAGACCGTACGCCCACGTGTCCATGCCTGCGCTTTCGTCGAAGGGCGACCACAGGCCCTGCGAAAGGAGGCCGACGATGAACACGGCGGCCACGGTGAGCAGCGTGGCCGGCAGATGGCGCACGAGACGCACGAGAGCGTGGGCCCGCGTCGTCGCGAGCTGATCTGCGCCTGCGGGGGAGGCGGCAGGCGCTGTCTCCGTCATGCCTTCACCGTACCGGCAGCGACGGTCACCGCGTCGTCTCCGGGCGGTCGCCGAACGCTCAGAAGCGAGCCAGCAGAGCGGGACCGAAGACGAGGAGGGCTGCGGCGGGAACGACGAGCAGGCCGATGGCGATGACGCCGATCGCCACCATGCTTCCGAGCACCGAGAGGATGGCGGCGCGGAGGGAGGACGAGGAACGGGTGAGGCTCGAGGTGGTCATGTCTCGACGCTCTGAACCGCAGGGCGGGCTCCACATCGTGCCGCGGGTGCATCGGCATCCCCCGGGAGGATAATCCTCCCAGGCCTCTCACACCGGGGCGATAGGTTGCCTCTGACACGATCTGTCGGTGTCTCGAACGTCTCGTCCCGTCTCACGCCGCGTGCAGATCCGGCGCCGCCGGGTGACCGTGGGAGTTCTCGCCGTGTTCGTCGCAGCCGTCATCGCGGTGGTGGCCGTCGTGGCCTCCGACCTCAACGGCATCCACCGCTCCGACATCGCGATGCCGTCGGCCAGCCCCGGGGTCGCGCAGAACACGGGTGAGGTCAACATCCTGGTGATGGGACTGGACAGTCGCGTCGATCAGGACGGCAAGCCCTTCCCGCAGGAGATCTACGACGCGATCCACGCGGAGGATGAGAGCGTCGGCGGCTACAACACGAACGTGCTGATGTTCATCCACATCCCGGCCAACGGCGGCAAGGCGGTCGGCATTTCGATCCCGAGGGATGACTACGTCGACTACGCGAACGCACCCGACGGGGTCACGAAGGGCAAGATCAAGGAGGACTACGGCCGCACGTTCCAGGCGACGTACGACGAGCTGACCGGCAACGGTACCGACGAAGCGACGGCGTATCAGCGGGCCCGCGACGCGGCGCGGCAGGCACAGATCCAAACCGTCTCGTCGTTTCTCGGCGGGGTGCGCATCGACCACTTCGTGGAAGTGACGATGGCCGCGTTCTATCGCGTCGCGCAGGCGGTGCAGCCGATCACGGTGTGCCTCAACCAGGCGACGGCCGACACGTTCTCGGGTGCGAACTTCGCCGCGGGGATGCAGCAGATCGATGCCGCGCAGGCGATGGCGTTCGTGCGGCAGCGTCGCGACACGCAGTACGAGAACGTCGATCTCACCGACCTCGACCGCACGCGCCGGCAGCAGGCGTTCATGATCTCGCTCGCGGTCAAGCTCAAGAGTGCGCAGACGTTCACGGACTTCGGGGCGATGCGCTCGCTCATCGACACGGCGAAGCAGTACGTCGCGATCGATCAGGGCTTCGACCTGCTGAGCCTCGCGAGCACCGCGCAGCGCCTCGCCGGCGGTGACATCACCTTCCAGACGCTGCCGGTCGAGCGGTTCGGCACGATCGACGGCGAGAGCGTCAACATCGTCGACCAGGACAAGATCGCGGGCATCGTGCGCGACCTGCTCAACCCGCCGTCGCCGACCGCCGCGCCGACCGACGCCGCGAGCGACGCGCCGAGCTCTCCCTCCGACGGGGGAGACGGATCGTCGCCGTCACCGTCGGGTTCGCCGACCCCGCAGAGCTACACGAACTCGCAGCAGCCGATGGTCTCGGGTGCGGTGCCCTGCGTCAACTGACCCTCGACGGGTCCCTGGCTGCGCGCCCTGTCGATGGCGTCGGGTGTCGCGTACCCGTGGGGGCCGCCGAGTAGCTCACGTCGGCGATGGTGGCGCACAGTGTGAGCGCGTGTGCCGTTGCCTCGTGAAGACGACGATGATGCGCGTGCGCGCGGTCACCATGGGCGAGATCGTACGACAGCCGACCTCGGATACGTGGAGTGCCCCCGACAGGAATCGAACCTGCGACCTTTGGTACCGGAAACCAACGCTCTATCCCCTGAGCTACGGAGGCGTACCGATCGAGAGTATCACCGACGACGGCTCCGCCACGCCGCCGGTGGCCCGGATCTGCGGCGATCGACGGTCGGCGGGGGTGCGTTGCGGCATCTGTGATGTCTCAGGACATGGGTGACAGTTCTGTATCAGGACATCGGTGACAGTT
>ERZ778021.1448-NODE-1448-length-28038-cov-6.476789_pt1 | contig 28038 bp, 26 predicted proteins | sample MGYA00375751_ERZ778021 | MGnify/ENA primary metagenome ERZ778021 (study PRJEB29350, sample SAMN05389814) | bioreactor metagenome | isolation source: Thiocyanate stock bioreactor | place: South Africa: University of Cape Town | collected 2013-08-29 ... | reverse complement strand
AGATCACCCCCGGCAACTTCATCTTCCGCACCCGCGAGTTCGAGCAGATGGAGATCGAGTACTTCACACCGCCCGCCGAGGCGCAGGAGTGGTTCGAGCACTGGGTGGAGGCGTGCTGGAACTGGTTCGTCGACCTGGGCGTCGACCCGGCGAACATGAAGCGGTTCGACGTTCCCGAGGAGGACCGCGCGCACTACTCCGCCGGGACGATCGACGTCGAGTACCGCTTCGGCTTCCCGGGCAAGGAGTGGGGCGAGCTCATGGGCGTCGCCAACCGCACCGACTACGACCTGAAGAGCCACTCCGACGCATCGGGCCAGTCGCTCACCTTCTTCGACCAGGCCTCGGGTGAGAAGTACACGCCCTTCGTCATCGAGCCGTCCTTCGGCCTCACCCGCGCCATGATGGCCTTCCTCGTCGACGCATACCGCGAGGAGGAGGTGTCCAACGCCAAGGGCGGCACCGACACCCGTACGGTGCTGGCGCTGGACCCGCGCCTGGCGCCCGTCAAGGTGGCCGTGCTGCCACTGTCGCGCAACGAGCGCCTGTCGCCGCTGGCACGCGAGGTCGCCGACGATCTTCGGGCTCAGGGGTGGAACGTCGACTTCGACGACGCCGGCGCCATCGGCCGTCGCTACCGCCGTCAGGACGAGATCGGCACCCCGTTCTGCGTCACCGTCGACTTCGATTCGCTCGATGACCGCGCCGTGACCGTGCGCGACCGCGACACGATGGCGCAGGAGCGCATCGCGCTCGACGCGCTCGTGGGCTACCTCGGCTCGCGCCTGCGGGGCGCCTGAGCCTCGGCATCCCCCGATCCGCGCCGCCCCGCCCCGCGCCGCCCCGCCCCGCGTCTCGGGTCCGCGAGACACCGTCCACGCACCGAGACACGCGTTGTGCACCGGTGTTTCGGTGCGCCGCGCGTGTCTCGCGGCCAGGGGCACGCGGCGGAGCGCGAGAGAACGGCTACCGTGGAGGCATGGCATCCGGCGCACCCGAGTCCACCCTCAGTATCCGCGACCTCGACACGCTCGACGAGATTTTCGCCGCCCATCGGGTGATCGTGGAGATCTGGGGCGGACGCGACCCCATGCCCGCGCCGCTCATGCGCGCGCTGCAGTACTCGGGCAACTACGTGGTCGGCCTGTACGACGGTGAGCGCATCGTCGGCGCCTCCGTCGCGTTCTTCTCCCCGCCGGAGCAGCACGCCATGCACTCCCACGTCACGGGCGTACTGCCGGAGTACCAGCGTCGCGGGTTCGGACGCCTGCTCAAGCAGCAGCAGCGCCAGTGGGCGATCGCCCGCGACATCGGCACGGTCACCTGGACCTTCGACCCGCTTGTGCGCCGCAACGCCCACTTCAACGCCAAGACGATCGGCGTACGTTTCGTGGAGTACCTCGTCGACCAGTACGGCTCGGCCTACGACGGCGCCGAGCTCGACCAGAACGGCCAGGGTGTCGACAGCGACCGCCTCCTGGTCGCGTGGGCGCTCGCGTCGGCTCCGGTGCGTGAGCCGGATGCCGCGGACGTCGTCGCGACCGTCCAGATCCCCGAGGACATCGAGTCTCTGCGTCGCACCGATGCGGCCGAGGCCGCGGCGTGGCGTCTGCGCGTGCGCGAGGAGATGCTGTCGCACTACGGTCGCGGCCTCGTCATCGGTGGTTTCGACGACGAGCGCGGCTACCTGTTCGTGCAGGGCTGAGTCCGCGGGCTCGCGGCGTTTCGACGCGCTGCGCTCGCTCAACGACCGGGGGTGCCGTCGCGTTTCGACTCGCCGCGCTCGCTCGACGACCGGGGCGTGCGCAACTTCCGGTCGGTGAGCGACGAGCGCAGCGAGGAGTCGAAACGCGCCTCTCCGGCCGTCAGCCCTTCGCCGCGGCCTTCGCCGCCTTCTTGAACTCGCGCACCTTGGCCAGCGACTCGGGGGAGACGATGTCGGCCACCGAGCGGTAGGAGCCGTCTTCGCCGTAGGCGCCCGCGGCCTCGCGCCAGCCGGCGCCGGTGAAGCCGTACTGCTTGCCGAGCAGGGCGAGGAAGATCTTGGCCTTCTGCTCGCCGAAGCCGGGGAGGGCTTTCAACCGCTTCAACACGGTCGGCCCGTCGGGGTCGCCTTCGGTCCACAGCGCCGCGGCATCCCCGCCCCAGTCCTGCTCGAGCGCCCGGCAGAGCGCCTGCACGCGACCCGCCATCGACCCGGGGTAGCGGTGCACGGCCGGCGACTGCTGGAACGCGGCGACCAAGGCGTCGGGGTCGTAGCCGGCGATGGTCGCGGCATCCATGGCGCCGATGCGCTCCTGGATCTTCAACGGACCGCTGAACGCGGTCTCCATGGCTACCTGCTGGTCGAGGAGCATGCCGATCAGCAGCGCCAGCGGGTTCTCGGTGAGCAGGGTGTCGGCGGCGGGGTCGTCGGTGATGTGCAGGCTCATCCCTCGAGTGTGTCACCCGCAGACCCGCCGTGACAGCACGGTGACAGCCCCGTCGCCCGCGTGACAGGGACGCGACAGCGCGCCCGGCGCACAGTGGATGCCATGACCACTTCCACCTCACCATCCACCCTCGCGGTGCGCGCGGAGAGCCTCGTGAAGGTCTTCGGCGACAACCGTGCTGTCGACGGCGTCGACCTGGCCGTCGACGCCGGCACGGTCTACGGCGTGCTCGGTCCGAACGGGGCCGGCAAGACCACCACCATCAACATGCTCGCGACGCTGATGCGTCCCGACGCCGGCCGCGCCGAGATCTTCGGCCACGACGTCTCGCGGGAGCCGAACGTCGTCCGTCAGCTGATCGGCGTCACCGGGCAGTTCGCGTCGGTCGATGAGACGCTGTCGGCGACGGAGAACCTGATGATCTTCGGTCGGCTCCTGGGCCTGACGTGCAACGAGGCGAAGCGCAAGGCCGGGGACCTCCTCGAGCGCTTCTCCTTGACGGATGCCGCGCGGCGGCCCCTGAAGAAGTTCTCGGGCGGCATGCGGCGTCGACTGGATCTCGCCGCATCGCTTCTGGCCCAGCCTCCGCTCATCTTCCTCGACGAACCCACCACGGGTCTCGACCCGCGCACGCGCGGGCAGATGTGGGACACGATCCGCGAGCTCGTCGCGACCGGCTCCACCGTGCTGCTCACGACGCAGTACCTCGATGAGGCGGATCAGCTCGCCGACCGCATCGCCGTCATCGATCACGGCCGCGTGGTCGCCGAGGGCACGGCCGACGACCTCAAGGCCTCGGTGGGCACGTCGTCGCTGATCCTGCGGATGTCCGATCCCGCCGACGTGGATGACGCCCTGCGCGCGATCGCGCAGGTGCTGGGGGTGCGCGGCACCCTCTCGCCCGAGGCGGCGCGCATCACCGCGCCGATGTCCGACCCCGACCGTGTCACCGATCTGCTGATCACCCTGCGCGAGGCCGGCATCCACCTCACCGAGATGAGCGTGCAGAAGCCGACGCTCGATGAGGTGTTCCTGACCATCACCGGCCGACCGGCGGATGCCGCGGCCACCGACTCCGCGTCTGCCGACGCCGCCTCAGAGGAGGTCCGCGCATGAGCGCCATCGCCCCGACCCGCATCGATCTGACGCCCATCACCCCGGCATCCGAGCGCCGGCTCTCCAACCGCACGAGCCTGCGCCAGACCGTCGAGAACACGCTGACGATGGCGTATCGCGGGCTGGTGAAGATCCGTCGCACGCCCGAGCAGCTCGTCGACGTGACGGTGCAGCCGATCATCTTCACGCTGATGTTCGCGTACATCTTCGGCGGCGCGATCGCCGGAAACGTCGAGAGCTACCTTCCGGCGTTGATTCCGGGCATCCTCGTGCAGACCGTCATCACGACCTCGGTCGTGACCGGCACGCAGTTGCGCGAAGACATGGACAAGGGTGTGTTCGACCGCTTCCGGTCGCTGCCGATCGCACGCATCGCTCCGCTGTCGGGCGCGCTGCTGGCCGACACCCTGCGTTATGCGATCGCGACCTCCATCACGTTCGTCGTCGGCTTCCTCATGGGCTACCACCCGGCCGGCGGCTTCGGCGCGGTCCTCGCGGCCGGACTGCTCGTCATCGCCTGCTCGTGGGCCATCAGCTGGATCTTCGCGTTCTTCGGCGTCATCGCTCGCACGGCATCCAGCGTCCAGGGCATCTCGATGCTCATCCTGTTCCCGCTCACGTTCCTGTCGAACGCGTACGTGCCGATCGACTCGCTGCCCGCACCGCTCGCCTGGTTCGCGAGTGTGAACCCGATCTCTCACCTCGTGACCGCGGTGCGCGATCTCGCGAACGCGGGGGTCATCGCAGGGGACTTCTGGGCCTCGCTCTTGGGCGCCGCCGTCATCGTCCTCGTCTTCGCGCCGCTCACGGTGCGGGCGTACATGCGGAAGGCCTAGCGCCCGTCCAGACGATCGACCAGTGCGGTGAGCTCCGCCGGATCGGATGCCGCGGCATCCCGTCCGGCGGCGCTCACCGCATCGCGCACGGGAAGGGCGATCGGGTCGCTGAGGTCGGCGCGCCCCCGCAGCCGGTCGGCCTCGGCGAGTGCCGCCGCCGCATCGCTCAGGCGATCCGCGGCCAGGAACCAGCGGGCGAAAGCGACCGCGACGTCCGACATGATCGGTTGATCGCCCGTGCGGACGGCGACCGGCGCGGCCCGTCGCAGGGCGTCCGCGGCCCCCGCCGCGTCTCCGGTGAGCAGCAGCGCGAGCGCGCGCTTGCTCTCCTGCCACGCGGCGACCTGTGCGGGAAAGCCCGCCAGTGCCTGCTGCTGTTCGAGGCTGCCGGCACGCTCCAGCTCGCGCAGGGCGGCGGCGCCGTCGCCGCGCACCAGCTCGAGCGCGGCTGCCGTCGCGGCGGCCTGGGCGACGGCTCGTTCGGAGCCGTCGGCCCGCGCGCGGGCGAGCATCTGGTCGACGCGCTGCCGGGCCTCGCTCTCGCGACCGAGACGGAGCAGGATCGACACGGAGAGCGCCTGCTGCTGCAGCAGATCGCTGACCGACGTCAGACCTTCGAGCGCCTGCGTCGACTCGTCCGCGATGCGCAGCGACTCCTCCAGGCGCCCCTGCAGCATGAGCCACTCCGATCGCATCTGGCTGGCCAGAGCCGTGCCCCACGCATCGCCGAGGTGCCGGAAGGCATCCAGCGCGCGGCCGCTGGCGTCGCCGAGCCCCTCGATGTCACCGTTGTTCTGCGCGGTGGCCGCGTTCATGACCGCAGCGAACGCCCGGCTCCAGGCGGGGCCGTCCGTCAGATCGCTCTCATCCAGCCGCAGGTACGTCGACCACGGTTCGTCTCCGCGCCGATCCTGGCGGGCGCGCAGTGCCCCGCGCAGGACGACGGGGAGGACGGCCGCGAGCTCCGAGTCGTACCTCTGCGCGGCCGCGGCGATGCGCGCCACGCTCTGCGTGGACAGGTGCGTGGTCGTCGGATCGAGCATCGTGCGCATCAGCATCGCCATGGCCGCCACCACGACATCCGCCTCGCTGGCGAGGGCGTCGGCGGGGGTCGCGGTCGCGTTCAGAACGGACGTCAGCAGATCGAACCGCTCGCGCAACTGCCAGATCCACAGCTGCGCCCGCGCCAGACGCACCTCGAGTTCGCCGTGACCGACGGAGAAGCGGGTCGCGGCAGCGAGGTTCTCCTCGTTGGCGTCGAACCAGGCGATGGCCGGCCGGGCGGCCGGGGTCCGCAGCGCCCGGTCCTGCGCGAGTGCGAGCTGCGCCATCACGGCGGCCTGGCGTCCGCGAGCGTCCTCCAGCCTGCCCGATCGGTGGAGCGCGTCCAGTCCGTACTCGCGCACGGTCTCCAGCAGGCGGTAGCGGCCGCGGGAGCGCTGCACGAGTGAACGCTCGACGAGGTCGTCGATCGCCGTCTCGGGAAGCCCGAACGCCGCCGTGACCTCGGCCAGGTCCGCGGAGGAGATGCCGTCGGGGAAGACGGCCAACGCGAGCAGCGCGTCCCGCTGCGCGTCGTCGAGCAGGCTCCAGCTCCAGTCGATGACAGCCCGCAGTGTCTGGTGCCGCGGCTCCGCCGTGCGCGGTCCTCGGTCCAGAAGCGCGAATCGATCCGCGAGGCCGTCCTCGATCTCGGCGATCGACAGCACCCGTGCCTTCGCCCCGGCGAGCTCGAGTGCCAGCGGCAGACCGTCCAGGCGCCGTGCGATGCGGGCGACGGCCTCCGTCTCGCCGGCGTCCGGCGCGTGCCCGCGGGCGGCGCGGATGCGCGCGGCCAGCAAGGCCACGGCATCGCCCTCCGGCAGCGATCCCACCGTGACGAACGCCTCGCCAGGAACGCCCAGCGGTTCGCGGCTCGTGGCCAGCAGTCGCAGCGCCGGTGCCACCCGCAAAGCATCGGTCGCCACCTGGGCGGCGTCGCTCACGACGTGCTCGGCGTTGTCGAGCACGAGCAGCAGGGGCCGGCCGGCGAGGGCGGCGAGGGCACGCTCGCGGGAGCCCTGGGCCTGCCCGACAGTGCTCTCGGACAGGCGGACGCCACGACCGAGAGCGGTGGCGACGGCATCCCAGACGCCCCCCGCGTCGGCCGGTGCCAGCTCGACGAACACCGCGGGCGCGTGACGGCGGGCGAGCTCCAGTGCGAGAGTTGTCTTTCCCGCACCGCCGGGACCGATCAGGGTGAGCAGCCGCTCATCGGTCAGCTGAGCCTCGGCGAGGGCGATCTCGTCGGCGCGCCCGATCAGAGGCGTCAACGCTGCCGGAATGCGTGTGTCGTCGACAGCCCCCACCGTAGGCGCGCCGTGCGGACCCGCGATCCGCTGCGCGTGCGCGCGGTCTTCGAGCAGATCGCGCCGCGCCCAGTCGAAGTCGTCCGGCACCCAGGGGTCCGCCGTCCAGAGATCGAGCGCGTTGCGCGCCAGCGCCGCGGCTCGTTCGGGGTCGTCCTCACGGCGGGCCGCCGCCACGAGGTCCTGGAAGCGGGTCAGGTCGATCTCTTCCCGGCCGAGCGTCAGACGGTAGCCGCCGGACACCGCCTCGATCGTCGCCGAGCCGAGGGCGCGGCGCAGACGCGAGACGAGGGACTGCACCGCGGCGCGCGGATCGTCGGGTGCATCGACCGGCCAGAGGTCGTCCGCCAGTGCTCGCACGGACACCGCGGCGCCCGCATCGACCGCGAGACGGAACAGCAGGCTCTCCTGCCCGCGACCGCGCGCCGGAAGAGGCCCGGCATCCCACGCCGGTCCGCCGAAGTAGGTGAGCCGCACGGCTCCACTCTAGGTGCGAGGCGCCACCTCCCTTCCGGCCCTCTCCACGACGCGGTGAAAGGATGGGGGCGTGTCCGACAAGCCTGCAGCCGACCTCGCCGACCGTGCCCGCACCACCCGGGTCGTGGTGATCGGTGGGGGGATCGCAGGTCTGGTCGCCGCGTGGGAGTGCGCTCGCATCGGCATGCCCGTCACGCTCATCGAACAGCAGCCCCGGCTCGGCGGCCGGATCGAGACGGACGAGCTGGACGGCATCACCGTCGATCTGGCCCCCGAAGCGTTCTCGCTCTCGGCGCCCGCGCTCGCCGGCCTCCTCGACGAGCTGGGACTGCGCGCCGAGGTGGAGCCGGCGCGCGAGGGCTCGGTCGCCGTGGCGCTCGCCACCCCCGGTGGCCCACGCGTGGTCACGCTGCCACCGAATCGGGCCGGCATCCCGGCCAACGTGTGGGCCGAACCGGTGCGCGCCCTCGTGGGCGGTCGGGGGGTGTGGCGGGCCTACCTCGATCGGTTGCGGCCTCCGTTGACCATCGGTCGTGAGCGCAGCCTGGGTGCGCTCGTGCGCTCACGCATGGGCGCGCGCCTGCGTGATCGCCTCGTCGCCCCCCTCACTCTCGGCACCTGGGGTGTCGATCCCGACCAGATCGATGTGGACCTCGCCGTTCCCGGCCTCAGCGCCGCGCTGACCCGCGCGGGCTCGCTCGCCGGCGCGGTCGGCCAACTGCTGCCCGACGACGCCGCGACGAGAGGTCCGCGCCGGGCGCGGTTGCGAGGCGGGCTGACACAGCTGGTCACGGCGCTCACCGAGCGACTGCTGCTGCTCGACGCCGACCTGCGGGTGAACCACCGCGCACGGGGCCTGACGCGAACGCCGGACGGCTGGCTGGTCCATCTCGACCCCGCGGACCCGCGGGACGAGGCCGAGCTTTCCTCCGCGCAAGAGTCCGCGGAGCCGCTGCCCGCGGATATCGTCGTGCTGGCCGCCGGGGCGGCGACCTCCGCCGCTCTCCTGCGTGGGCACGGCATCGTCCTCGAGGCTGCGCCCCTGCCCGTGCGCGACGTCGTGACCCTCGTGATGGATGCCGGGACCGCCGCCTCCGACGGTCCCGCGACGATCTATCCCGTGCCGGGAGCGATGGCGGCGGCATCCGTCATCGACGTCGGCTCCGCGTGGGCGGGTGTGCGTGCCCACGCCGGGCCCGGTCGGCGGGTGCTTCGGCTGACCTTCGATGCGGCACCGGCGGACGATGCCACCGACCTCATCGCACGCGCCGCCGCCGACGCTGCGCAGTTGTGGCCCGGAATCGGAGGCGTTCGCGCGGCTGCGCAACGGCGTGCGACGCTCGCACCGCCGGCATCCGTCCTCGGTCACGACCAGCGCACCGCCGCGACCCGTGCGGCGATCGGTCGTCGGCACGGTCTCATCGCGGTCGGCGAGGACCTCGCCGGCGGGGGCGTATCCGCCATCGTCGCCGACACCCTTGCCGAGGTGGAACGCGTCCGCCACGACGCGCTGTGGACGCGCTCCTAGCACACGCCTCCCGTCAGGGCCAGCCCCGGGACCGGAGGATGCCGGAATCGGAATATTGCGACTACTCTGGAGTCACGAAGCACTCCCAGCACGGACGTGAGGAGACGCCATGAAGGGCAAGATCGGAATCGTCGTGGGACTCGCCGCGGGCTACGTGCTCGGGTCGCGCGCCGGCCGCGAGCGCTACGAGCAGATCAAGGCGGGGTACCTCAAGATCTGGAACACCGCCCCGGTGCAGAAGCAGGTCGCCGCCGTCAAGGACCTCGGCAAGAGCGCCGCCCTCGCCCTGCCGAGCGCCCTGTGGGACGGAGCGGTCAAGGTCACCCGTGCGGCGAGCCGCAACGGCACGCCGGGGCAGAAGCTCGACTCCGCGATCCGCGCGGGCCGGGCCTCGGCCGACGAGGTCACCCGCGGAGCGGAGAAGACGGCCGCAGAAGTGAAGAAGGCCGCCGACAAGGCCGTCGCGGACGCGAAGGCCGCGGCCAAGAAGGCAGCGGACGACTGACATGGCGACGCCTCGGGGATTCCGCGACCGCGCCGATGACAGCCTGCTGACTCTCGTCGGCGAGGTGCCGGAGCTCGTCCGCAACCTGGTGGTCGCCGAGATCGACTCGGCCAAGACGTGGGCCAAGAAGGCGGGCAAGGATGCCGGCATGGGCGGTGTCTGGTTCATCGTCGCTCTGTTCTTCCTCTTCTGGTCGCTGCCGGCGCTGGCCGCTTTCGCCATCATCGGCCTGTCGTCGTGGATGCCGGCCTGGCTTGCCAGCCTCATCGTCGTCGTCATCGCGCTCGTCGGAGCCGCCGTGTTCGCGTGGCTGGGGCTCCTGCGTTTCAAGCATCTGAGTCGTTCGACCAACCCCGTCGACGCCGTGAAGGTCGACGCGCGCATCGTGAAGGACGTGGCCGATGAGTTCTGACCAGCTGATTCCGCGCACCGCCGTCGCCCTCGGCATCACCGATCCGGTGGAGAGCGCGCGTGCGGAGCTGAAGGCCGCTCTGGCGGCGATCGAGGTCAAGGCGAACGTGCCCAAGCGGGTCGCGCAGGCCACCCATCGCGGGGTCGCCGACGCGCGTCGCTTCGCGCGGCGCAATCCCACGCAGGCCTCGCTCGCCGTGCTCGGTGCGGCTGCCGTCGTGGGACTGACCGTCTGGGGAATCGTCCGCGCCTACACGCGCTGAGTACCCGTGGGGCGCGCCCGCGCGCGTTCTGACCCGCGCCGCGGGCGCTGTCAACCCCGTGTTCGAGCTATGCGTCGCCCGGGGTATGCTCGTGTCTCAGGCAGCGGCAATGGTGCGCAAGCTGCCGGCAACGACGACCCGAGCCGCGCAGCCATCGCGTTCTTGCGTGCACGAGCGCCGTTGCCGGATGCGCGAAACCGTGCGTCCCGACTGAGCATCACGAAAGTCGAGCATGATTCCTGATCCGCACGCCGCCAAGCCCCTCAAGGGGTGGCGTGTGCTCGTTCCGCGCGGGGGGCCCTGGGGCGACTCCGTGGCGGCGACGCTGCGGGCGCAGGGTGCTGTGCCGGTCATCGCTCCCCTCATCAACTTCGCGCCCTCGACCGATCAGGCAACGCTCGAGCAGGCGCTCGCCGATCTCGCCGCCGGGGCTTTCGACTGGGTGACCCTCACCAGCGCCACCACGGTCGACGTCCTCTACGCCTACCGCGCCGTCATCCCCGCCTCCACTCGCGTCGCCGCGGTGGGCGAGACGACGGCCGCGGCGCTCGCCGCGGTCGGCTATCGCGTCGACCTCGTCCCCGACGAGGACAACTCGGCGGCCGGGATGGCCTCGCAGCTGATCGAGCTCGAGCCCGCGCCGCGGCGCATCCTGACGCTGCGCAGCGAGATCGCCAAGCCGGTGCTCACGCGCCGCCTCACCGAGGCGGGGCACGGCGTGCGCAGCGTCGTCGCCTACCGCACGGTGGGTGTGCCGGTCACCGAGCGGATCGCCCACGACGTCGCGAGTGGCCGTATCAACGCGATCCTCGTCACCAGCGGCTCGGTCGCCGAACAGGTACGGCTGCAGTTCCCGGAGATCCCCGACGCCACCGTGATCGCCGCCATCGGACCGCGCACCGCGAAGGACGCCCGCAAGGTGGGTCTCGGCGTGAGCGCGGTGGCGCGGGAGCAGACCGTCGAGGGGCTCATCACCGCGGTGTCGAACTTCCCCCTGCCGCACGCCAAGGACGAGTTCCACCTCTGACGCGCGGTCCGCGCACGGACCTCAGCCGAGGATCTGCGCGAGGAAGCGCGCCTGCTCCTCCCATTGGAAGGCCTGACCGCCTTCGTGCTCGTTGAAGTCGTAGACGCGGATCTGCTTGTCGCCGCGGTCGACGTGGTTGTAGGCGGCGAAGACGGTCGAGGGTGGGCACACCGGGTCGAGCAGGCCGACGGAGAACAGCGCGGGCGCACCCAGGCGGCGAGCGAAGTTGACGCCGTCGAAATAGGAGAGCGTGTCGAGCACCCGCTGCGTGGCGCCCCGGTGCACCGACAGGTAGCGCACCACCTCGTGGTACGGCTCGCGGTCGGTCATCCCGATCGCGCGCTCGAAATGGCAGAGGAACGGCACGTCGGGCATGACCGCGACGAGGCCCTCGCTCAGCGCGGCCGCGGCCAGCGTGATGCCGCCGCCCTGGCTGCCACCGGTGACGGCGATGCGCGCCGCATCCACCCGGGGAAGGGTGCGGGCGGCGTCGATGAGGCGCACCGCGTCGGTGAACACGCGGCGGTAGTAGTAGTCCTCGGGCGATTCGATGCCGCGGGTCATGTAACCGTTGGTCGAGGGTCCCGTGCCGTGCGGATCCGGTGTCGCGCCCGGAGCGCCCCAGGTGGATCCCTGTCCACGCGTGTCCATGAACAGATGCGCGTAGCCGGCCGAGGCCCAGCCGAGCCGCTCGGTCGCAAGCCCGCGACCTCCGCCGTACCCGTTGAACTCGATGACCGTCGGCAGTGCCGCGGCGTCGTCGGAGCGTCGGGGCGTGTGCAGCCATGCCTTCACGGGTTCGCCGGCGAACCCCGGGAACGTCACGTCGAACACGTCGATGGTGCTCAGCACGGTCTCCACCGGCTCGACGATGATCTCGCCGCCGACGGCGCGCGACTGCGCGATCGTCCGCGCCCAGAACTCGTCGAAGTCGGCCGGCTCGCGCACCGCGGGACGGAACGCTTCGAGGGCGGGGAGATCGAGATCGAATCGAGGCATCGGGGATTCCGTGTCGGGTGACGCCGGCGCATCGTCGCCGACGCTCCACGATATCGCCCGCGCCGAGACCGGATCGTTGCGGGGCTGTGAGCATCCGCACATGGTCGCGCTGGCAGACTGAAGTCATGGTGACCCTGCTGCTCGATTCGACGCAGCTCGAGGTCGTGCTGTCGGGCGTCGAACGCGCCCTGTCGCGGCGATCGGAGAGCGTGCGCGTCGACAGGTCTCACATCCTCCGGGTGCAGCTGACCGACGACGCCTGGACCTGGCTGCGCGGAGTGCCCAGCCCCGGCACGCAGGTGCGCGGCACCGTCGCGATGGGAACCTGGCGCTCCGCGAGCGGCAACGACTTCGTGCTGGTGCGCCGACGTCGCCCGGCGGTGGTCGTCGATCTGTCCGAGGATGCCGAGTTCGAACGCCTCGTGCTGACGACTCGTCACGGCGTCGCCCTCGTCCAGGCATTGCGTCTGGACGGCGACGACGCGTCGGACGTCGTCGAACTCGCCGACTCCTGACGGCGGGTCAGGCGACGTCGCGCCGCCAGCTCGTCAGATAGCCGAGGCCGACGGACACCACGGCATAGCCGAGCAGGACCATGCCTCCGCCCCACCACGCGAGAGGGACAGCCCCGCCGGCGCCCATCGTCGCGTAGATGCTGGAGCCGACCAGGGCGTCCGAGGCCGCACCCGGCAGGTAGGCGGTCACCCCCGACACGCCGTCGACCAGCGTCGCCACGGTGCGCGCGATGGGCTCGACGAACTGCGTGAACGCCAGCACGCCGACGACGGCGGCGACCTGATTGCGCACCAGCGTGCCCACGCCGACGCCGATCAGCGTCCACAGAACGAAACTCGCCACGATGCGCCCGATCATCGCCCAGGTGTCGGTCTCGCCCAGCCGTGTGTCGACGCCGAACGCGGCGAGCGCCGCCGCTCCGATCCCGACCGCCGCGACGAGCGCGACGGCGGCGTACAGCACGCCCATGACGACTGCGGCGGCCAGCTTGCCGACGAGGGCGATCCCGCGTCGCGGCGTGGCCAGGAACGTCGGCGTCAGCGTCTTGTGCCGGAACTCATTCGTCACGAGCAGCGTGCCGATGAGCAGGGGGAAGACGTAGCCGACCGAGGTGGCGAGGCTGTAGATGAGCGGAGGAAGGCTCGTCGGCGACACCCGGGCACCGCTCGTCGTGCCGCCGGGCAGCGTGCCGCTCGCGACCGCGCCGAACACGGCGGACAGGCCGCCGGCGGTCACGCCGACATAGGCGAGCAGCACGACGGCGAGAACCCACCACATCGCCGTGGTGAACTGCTTCGTGAGCTCCGACCGGGACGCGTTGACGAGACTCATCGCGGGTCTCCTTCCTCGGCGGCGACCGTGTCGCTGGGGTCGTCCTCGACCGCGTGGATGTACTCGGCGTCCTCGACGCCCGGCTCTGCGTCCTCCGGTGCGGCCGCGGCCGGAACGGCAGCGGCCGTGAGCGGCGGCGTGAGCGGGTCCGGAGCCGATGCCGCCGGAGCCGCCGGCGTCGGCGCCTGCACCCGCGTGCCGTTCACCAATTCGAGGAACACCTCCTCCAGCACCGGGCCGCGCCGCTGCAGGTGCGACAGGGCGACTCCGGCCGCCGCAGCGATGGCACCGAGATGGGCCGGCTCGGCGCCGCGCACGGAGAAGCCCGAGCGCAGGGGCGTGTACGCGATGCCCGCGGCATCCAGAGCATTCGCCAGCGCCGTGCGGTCGGGGGCATCGATGACCGTCGCCACGTCGTCCGCGCCGACCAGGTCGCCGATATCGCCCTCGAACACGAGCCGGCCGCGGGAGATGACCAGCAGCGCCGACACCGTCTGCTGCACCTCGGCGAGCATGTGCGAGGACACCAGCACCGTTCGTCCCTCGCCGGCCAGCTGGCCGAGGAAGCCGCGCAGCCACTTGATCCCCTCGGGGTCCAGACCGTTCGCGGGCTCGTCGAGCACCAGCACGCCGGGGTCTCCGAGCAGCGTGTAGGCCAGGCTGAGGCGCTGTCGCATGCCGAGCGAGAAACCGCCCACCTTGCGACCGGCGGCGTCGGCGAGCCCCACGAGGCCCAGGACCTCGTCCACTCGTCCGCGCGGGAGCCCGGCGGCCTGCACGGCGACGGTGAGGTGGCCGGCGGCGGTGCGCCCGGGATGGAAGCTGGAGGCCTCGAGCGCGGCGCCCACCGTCTGCAGGGGGTGCGGCAGCTCCGAGTACCGCCGGCCGCCGATGGTGGCGCTGCCCGAGGTGGCGCGCACGAGCGCGAGCAGGATGCGCAACGACGTGGTCTTGCCCGCGCCGTTGGGGCCGAGGAAGCCGGTGACCCGTCCGGGCTCGACGCGGGCGGTGAAGTCGTCGACGGCGCGGACCGCACCGAATGTCTTCGTGACCCCACGGAACTCGAGGAGGTGTCCTTCGGGCATCGTCATCCTCTCGTCATCGCCGACCATCGTCGGCCGTTGCCTCCATCCTGCCCGATCGGCCCGCGCCGGCCGGGTGCCCGCGCGGGAGGCGCCGAGACCGACGGCGCGGGTAACGTTGCGAGCGTGAGCGATGCCGCCGAACCCACCGTGCTGGTCCGCACCGTCCGGGGAGTGGGTCACCTGACCCTCAACCGTCCGCGGGCCATCAACGCACTCGACCTGGGCATGATCGAGATCATCTCCGATGCCCTGGATCGCTGGGAGCACGACGCCGACATCGAGGTGGTGCTCCTCGACGGAGCGGGCGAGCGCGGCCTGTGCGCCGGGGGAGACGTGCGGGGCCTTCGCGAGTGGATCCTCGCGGGACGCGTCGAGGAGACGGCGCACTTCTTCCGCGCCGAGTACGCCCTGAATCTGCGTATCGCCACGTATCCGAAGCCGGTCGTCGTCGTCGCCGACGGCGTGACGATGGGTGGTGGCATCGGACTGGCAGGCCATGCGGCGGTCCGCGTCGTCACCGAGCGCTCGCGGCTGGCCATGCCCGAGACGCGCATCGGCTTCACCCCGGACGTCGGCGGCTCGTGGCTGCTGGCGCACGCGCCAGGGCGGCTCGGCGAGTATCTCGCGCTCACCGGTGAGTCGATGGATGCCGCGGACGCCCTCGCCGCCGGCTTCGCCGATGCGCTGGTGCCGAGCGAGCGGATCGGAGACCTCCGCGCCGCGCTCGCCGATCGTGCCGATCCGGCGACCCCGGCCGAGATCGTGCTGCTGTTCGACGAGACGCCGGGGCCGTCGCGGCTCGTCGCGGCCCGTTCGTGGATCGACGATGCCTTCGCCGCCGACACCGTCGCCGAGATCATCGCGCGGCTGCGTGCGCGGCCCGAGGCGGATGCCGCGGCCACCGCCGAGACGCTCGCGGCGCTCGCGCCCACCGCGTTGACCGTCACGCTGGCCGCCGTCCGTGCCGCCCGGCGGTTGCCGGATCTTCGAGCCGCGCTCGCGCAGGAGTACGGCCTCGTACTGTGGTTCGCCCAGACGCAGCCCGATCTGCCCGAGGGCATCCGGGCGCAGCTGGTCGACAAGGACCGCGACCCGCACTGGCATCCGGCCGCGCTCGCCGACCTCGAGGACGGGCTGGCCGAGCGGGCGCTGGCGTTCGAGCCGCCATTGGCGCTGTGGGCGCCGCGATGACGCGCACGCGCGCGCACCGCAGGTGGTCGATCGGCGTCGCGATCGACCAGTTCTTCTTCGTCTTCGCGGGGCTGGCGGCCATCTGGCTCGCCTATCTGGGGTTCACCGAGAGCTTGACGGTCGGGTGGTGGGGCATCCTCGGCTTCCTGCTGTTCTGGCTGCTGCTGGCCTACCTCGTGCTGCCCCGACTGCACCGGATCCTGACGACGATCTACGTGCCCGACTACTTCATCGGTCGCGCCCGTACGAGCGACGGGCTTCTCGGCGACCCTGTGAACCTCGCCTTCCTGGGAGACGGCGAGCAGATCGAGCGGGTGATGCGGGCCTCGGGGTGGACCAAGGCCGATCCCGTCACCTTCGCGTCGTCCTGGCGCATCGTCACCTCGACCCTGCGTCGCCGCAGCTACCACGAAGCCCCGGTGAGCCCCCTGTTCCTCTTCGGTCGTCAGCAGGACTTCGCCTATCAGCAAGAGGTCGACGGCAACCCGGCGCAGCGCCACCACGTGCGCTTCTGGAAATGTCCGGACGGGTGGCTGCTGCCGGGGGGCCGCCGCGTCGACTGGCTGGCGGCGGGCACGTTCGACACCTCGGTCGGGCTGTCGCTGTTCACCCTGCAGGTCACCCACCGCATCGACGCCGACACCGACGTCGAGCCCGATCACATCGTCGCCACTCTCCGAACCGGCGAGCCGGCCGTGCGGGTGGACGTGATCGCGGACTTCTCCACGGGCTACCACGCCCGCAACGGCGGCGGGGACAGCATCCGCACCGATGGCGACCTGCCCGTGGTCGACGTGCGCGCCGTGCGCATCTCCGCGGAGGCCGTCGCATGAGCGGGCAGCGGCACGTGCGGCCCGAGCGGCGGCCGTCCTACGAGCCGGTGACCCGGCTGCTGCAGCCGATCGCCCATGACCCGAAGATGCCGCGGCCGTCGACGACGGTGACCGGTGCCGCGCTGGTGCTGCTGAGCGCGCTCGTCGGGATCGCCTCGATGGTCGAGCTCGCGGTGAACTGGACGGGGTACGCGAACCAGATCGTCCTCGATCTCGACGGCGGCGATGTCACCCCTGATCTGGCCGACGCCTCTCTCGCGGTCCTGCTCGTCGTGCTCGGTGCGGCCGTGGTGATCCAGCTCGTGTGCGTGATCCTGCTGTTCTTCGGCAGCAACCTCGCACGCGTCGCGGTGATGAGCGTCGCCACCCTGTCCATCGCCAGCGCCTTCGCGAGTTGGTGGGCGCGCGATCAGGAGATCACGCTGTTCACGACCCTGCCCGCCCTGGCACTCGACATCCTCGTGCTGCTCGCCCTGTCCAGTCGCAGCGCCGCGGCGTACGCCCGTCGCACCGAGAAGCGCTGAGAGGTCCCGTGTTCGACAGTCCCCTATCCGCGTCCGCCTACGAGGTGCTCGGGGTCGCCGCGGATGCCGCCGACGACGAGCTCCGCAAGGCGTATCGCCTGCGGCTGCGTCAGACCCACCCCGACACCGGCGGCGATGCCGCGCTCTTCGTCCACGTGCAGCGCGCGTGGGAGCTCGTCGGCACGCCGGATGCCCGGAGCGCCTACGATCGCGGTCACGGTTTCGGCGCCTCGGCGCCGGCATACGGTCCGGACGGCGCCGACGGTGACGGCAGCGGCGCCGGCACGAGCTGGCGTCCGCCGTCGCGACCGGCCGACACGCGCCCGCGGGCGCGTTCGTTCGGTCAGCCCGGGGGCTGGCGCCGCGAGCGCTACCTCGATCTCATCCGCGAGTGGGCGGGGCGCGGCACCGAGCTGCCCGACCCCTACGACCCGGCGCTGGTGCGCGCGGCCCCGCGCGAGCTGAAGCGGATGCTCGCGGATGCCCTCGCCGAAGAGGCCAGCGCGCGTGTCATCGGCGACCTGGGAATGGGGTACACGGTGTGGCACGACGTCGCCGTCGACCCGCGTGATCCGTCGCTGAAGGTCGATCACATCGTGCTGGGACCCAGCGGCCTCTACGCTCTGCTCAGCGAGGATCTCGGTGGTCCGGTGCGGCTGCGCCGCGGTGAGCTGATCGGTGACGGTGTCGAGGGTTCTCCGATCGCCGACCTGGTCGCGGGGGCGCGCGTGCTGGCGCGCGCAGCGCGCGTCCGTTTCAGCGGCGCGATCGTGGTGCTGCCCGACGACGACGTCGTCAGCGCGATCGAGGAGATCGGCAAGGTGCGCTCGCTGCCGGTCGCGGTCGTCGCCCGTTCGGCGTTGGCGACAGTGCTCCGGCGGGGCCTGACCGGGGCCCGCGACATCGGCGGCAACGAGCTGTTCGATGTGCGCACACGCCTGCAGCAGACCGTGCGCTTCGTGTGATCCGCTGAGCGGCGCGCGGGCGCCGTCTAGGGTGAGGACATGGACCCCGCCGGCTGGACCTTCGTGATCCTCGGGCTCGCCGTCGTCGCCTTCGTCAGCGGACGGGTGCCGCTGGCCCTCGTCTCGGTCGGGGTCGCCCTCGCGCTCTGGGCGACCGGCGTGCTCACGCTGGGCGAGGCCTTCGCCGGATTCGGCGATCCGACGGTGCTGTTCATCGCCTCCCTGTTCGTGGTCAGTGAGGCGCTGGATGCCACCGGCGTCACGGCATGGCTGGGCCACCAGGTCGTCACCCGCGCGGGCACGGGCAGAGCGCGCCTCACCGTGATCATCGGTCTGCTGGCCGCCGTGCTCACGGCCTTCATCTCGATCAACGGCGCGGTGGCCGCGCTGCTGCCGGTCGTCGTCGTGGTGGCGGTCCGCGCCGGCATCCTCCCCTCGAAGCTCCTCCTCCCGCTCGCCTTCGCCGCGAGCGCCGGGTCGCTGCTGACCCTCACCGGGACCCCGGTCAACATCGTCGTCAGCGAGGCTGCGGTCGCCGCCGGAGGCCGGGAGTTCGGCTTCTTCGAGTTCGCTCTCGCCGGCATCCCCCTCGTGCTGCTGACCGTCGCGATCGTCGCGCTCGGCGGCGGACGCCTGCTCCCGGCCCGCACCGCGGAGCGGCTGGCCGACCTCGCCCCCGATCCGCGAGAGCACGCGCAGACTCTCCGCGACAGCTACGACGTCGACCTCGACACCGCGCGCCTGTTCAGCGTGCGGGAGGGTGTCGCCGAGGTGCTCGTCGCGCCGCGCTCGCGGCTCATCGGCCGCACCGTGTCGGTGGGAATGACGACACGCGACGAGAACCTGGTGATCCTGGCGGTGCGCCGCGGAGACGACGACGGACCGAACGCGTCGCGGGGGACCGGCGTCGCCGGCGCTCTCGTGCTGCAGGCGGGCGACGCGGTGCTCGTCCAGGGACCGTGGGCGGCACTGACGCGCTACGCGCAGTCGCCGGACGTCATCGCGGTCACGCCGCCGCAGACGCTGCAGCGCGCGGTGCCCTGGGGGCGCGGGGCCAAGCGCGCGATCGGCATCCTCGCGGTCATGGTCGTGCTCCTGGCGACCGGTCTGGTCCCGGCCCCGGTGGCGGGACTGCTGGCCGCCGGCGCTCTCGTGCTCACCGGTGTGCTGACCGTCCCGCAGACCTATCGGTCCATCTCGTGGACGACGGTCATCCTCATCGCCGGCATGATCCCCCTGTCCTCCGCCTTCGTGTCCACGGGCGCCGCCGACGTCGTCGCCGCCGCCGTGCTGCGCGTCATCGGTTCCGGCTCACCGCAGGTGGCGCTGCTCGTGCTGTGCCTGCTGACCATGGTGCTCGGACAGTTCATCTCGAACGTCGCCACGGTCCTGGTGGTGATCCCGATCGCCGTCGCGATCTCGCAGACGCTCGGCGTCAGCGTGCAGCCGTTCATGATGGCGCTGACGGTCGCCGGTGCGGCGGCCTTCCTCACCCCCGTCGCGACGCCCGTCAATCTCATGGTGATGCAGCCCGGCGGCTATCGGTTCGGCGACTACGGCAAGCTGGGGCTGCCCCTGATGGTCGTGTATCTCGCCGTCGCCGTGCTCTACGTCCCGCTGATCTGGCCGTTCTGAGGGGCTCAGCCGGCGAGACCCCACAGCTGCAGGGGATGGGTGAGCCGCCACCACGCGTCGGGGTCGGGGATGTTCGCGGTCAGATGGACGCCCACGGTGACCGCATCCAGAGGTCCGCGCACGAGGACCTGGCCGACGGGGGCGTTCGCCGTTCGGGCGCTCCCGAGGTCGAGGGTGGTCGTCGCCGTCGCGGCGGCACCGTTCCAGAGGATCACGGCCGCGTCGGCATCCGTCACGATGTTCGCCGTCGCGCCCCATGCCGTGCTGACGACGCCGGCGAGGGTGCCGGCCGGCATGGTCTTGGGCGTCGAGACCTCCGCCGCGACCTCCGTCAGCAGGCGCGCCGTCTCCTGGTCCCGCGCCTCGCCGGTGGGCTGACCGAGCGCCGTGGCGTAGACCCGCACCGTCGTGGTGCCGACCGTGATGTCCTTCGCGGCGAGGAGGTTGTAGGAGTCGGCGAGACTGCCCGTCTTGAGCCCGACCACGCCGGGGTCGCTGAGCAGGTCGTTCGTGTTGGCGACCTCGCCCGCCCCGGGCAGCTCGACGCTGCGAGTGCGTGCGATCTCGGCCACCACGGGGTTGGCGAGGGCGAGCTGCGCCAGCGCCACCAGAGCGGCCGGCTCGGCGGTGTTGGCGGGGTCGATTCCCGTCGGCTCCGACAGCGTGATGGCCCCGAGGCCGTGCCGGTCCAGCCATGCTCGCGCGGCCTGGGCGAAGACCTCGTCGGTCGGCCAGAGGGTGCTGGCCAGTCGATTCGTGTAGTTGCCCGCCGACCCCATCAGAATGCCCTGCAGCATCTGGTACTCGGTGAGCGTGCCTCCGACGGGGACATCCAGCGCCGACTCGTCGTCCGCCAGATAGTCCCAGTACGTCTGGCGGTCGCGCGAGGTGAAGGTGAACTCCGGCCCGGGCTGTCCGACGCTCAGCGGCATCTCGTCGAGGATCATCAGGACGGTGACGACCTTGGAGATGCTCGCCATCGAGACGGGTGCGCTCGAGGATGCCGCGACGGCCTCGAATCCCGCGACGCCGACGGCGCCGGCGCCCGCGGACGGCCACGCCACGGCCGACACGGTCGCCACCGGTCCGTCGGGCGTGATCTCCCGCACGGTCGGCGCCACGGCCCAGAGCGGCCAGAGCAGCGTCGCGGCCGCGTAGGCGCCGCAGACGCCGATGGCGGTGAGCAACGGCACGACGACGCCGGCGCGCAGCGGGGAGCGTCGCGGGCGTCGAGCAAGCAGGTCGGGAGCCGCACCGCCCGCGATCGGCGTATCGACCGCGTCGGTGACGGTCTCGTCGTCGACCCAGGCGAGCGCGCGGCGGCCCGCGCGATTGCGGACGACGATGGTCTCGGTCGGGGCGGTGCTCTCCCGCAGCGCGCGGCGCGACGGCGGGGGCGCGTCGTCCGAGGTCACCCGCTCAACGTACCCGTTCGCCGCTATACTCGAGCGCACAACCACGGGAGTCCGGTGAGCCGGGCTGAGAGGAAGCGAACCACGCTTCGACCGTCGAACCTGATCCGGATCATGCCGGCGCAGGGAGGAGAGAATATGCACGCGTCTGCGTCCCCGTCCACCGTCACCTCGTCGGATGCCGCGGCATCCCGTTCCGCCGTCGGCGTCGGCCGTCTGCGCTGGAGAGTCGTCGACATCGTCGTCGCCAGTGTCATCGGCGTCGCGTCGGGCCTGATCTTCCTGCTCTGGAACGTCGGCTACCTCGGCCCGAAGAGCCTGCTGGAACCCCTGCTGCCCGGCATGCAGGGCCTGCTGGACGGCCCGTGGCTGTTCGCCGGCGTGCTGGGTGCTCTCCTCATCCGCAAGCCGGGAGCGGCGATCTACACCGAGACGCTCGCGGCCGTCGTCTCGGCCCTCGTCGGCAACCAGTGGGGCGGCTTCCTGACCCTCGAGGCGGGACTCGTTCAGGGTCTCGGAGCCGAGCTCGTCTTCCTGTTGTTCTTCTACCGGGCGTGGAAGCTCCCCGTCGCCATCCTCGCCGGCGCCGGGGCTGCCCTTGCGGGGGGCATCAACAATCTGATCCTCTGGTACGCCGGGGCCGACGCCGCGTTCACGGTGATCTACCTGATCTGCACCACCATCTCGGGCGCCGTCATCGCCGGTGCCCTCTCGTGGGTGCTCGCGCGCGGTCTCGCCGCGACCGGTGCGCTGGATCGCTTCGCCGCGGGGCGCGAACGCCGCGACCTCGTCTGAGCGTGGCCGTCGACCTCGGCGGGCCGGTCGCGCCGGTCACGGTCAGCGCCCAGGGATGGGGCTGGCGGCACGCGTCACGCCGGGCCTGGGCGGTGCGCGACGTGTCGTTTCGCATCGAACCCGGCGAACGCGTGCTGCTGCTCGGTGCTTCCGGCGCGGGCAAGTCGACCCTGCTGCAGGGGCTTGCGGGCGTGCTCGGCGGCGACGAGGAGGGCGAGTCGGCGGGAGCACTGCTGATCGACGGCGTCCCGGCCGCGCAGAACCGCGGCCGGGCGGGCCTCGTGCTGCAGGATCCCGACGCGCAGGTGATCCTCGCGCGAGTGGGTGACGACGTCGCGTTCGGCTGCGAGAACCTCGGTGTGCCGCGTGAGGAGATCTGGCCGCGCGTGCACGCGGCACTGGATGCCGTGCGGCTCGACGTCGAGATCGACCGGCCGACGCAGGCGCTGTCGGGCGGGCAGAAGCAGCGGCTCGCGCTCGCCGGCGCGCTGGCCATGCGGCCGGGCCTGCTCCTGCTGGACGAGCCGACCGCCAATCTCGACCCGGCCGGTGTCGCCGACGTCCGCGACGCTGTGGGGCGCGTTCTCGACGGCACCGGGGCGACGCTCGTGGTCGTGGAGCATCGGGTCGACGTGTGGCTCCCGCTCGTGGACCGGGTGATCGTGCTCGGGGCGGACGGGCTCCTCGCCGACGGTCCGCCGCAGGATGTGCTCGGCGCGCGGGCGGCCGAGCTCGCCGACGCGGGTGTCTGGGTTCCCGGCATCCCGGCGGCGGTGCCGCCTCCGCCCGCCGCAGCCGCGGGCGACGACCTGCTGCGCGCGGGGGGCCTGGCCGTCGCGCGCGTGCGCGGCGTGCCGGTCGCCACGGGCATCGATCTCGAGGTCCGCGCCGGGGAGGCGCTCGCCATCACGGGGCCCAACGGGGCCGGCAAGTCGACTCTCGGCCTCACTCTCGCGGGACTGCTGCGGCCGGCATCCGGCGACCTGTCGGCCTCGGCGACGCTCGCCGCCGGCGCCGCGCCGACACCGATCGCGTGGCGCTCACGTGAGCTTCTCACCCGTATCGGCACCGTCTTCCAGGACCCGGAGCATCAGCTGCTCGCCCGGTCGGTACGCGGCGAGCTCGAGGTCGGGCCGCGCGCGCTCGGAATGGACGAGGTCGCGTCTGCCGCCCGCGTGGACGAGCTGCTGGAGCGGCTGCGGCTGACCGCGCTGGCCGCCGCCAACCCGTACACGCTCTCGGGAGGGGAGAAGCGCCGGCTCACCGTCGCCGCCGTCCTCGCCACCGCCCCCCGCGTCCTGGTGCTGGACGAGCCGACCTTCGGTCAGGACGCGCGCACGTGGGCGGAGCTGGTCGCGCTGCTGGCCCGCCTGCGCGACGAGGGGTCGGCCATCGTGGCGATCACCCATGACGAGGCCGTCGTCGATGCGCTCCACGCCCGGCGTTTCGCGCTGACTGCGGATGCCGCGGCATGAGCATGCTCGCCGCCGACACCCGCACCCGGCCCGGCGTCATCGCGCGGGTCAATCCCGTCGCCAAACTCGCCGCCAGCGCGGTGATCGCCCTGCCGCTGATCGTGACGCTGGATTGGGTGTCGGCCGCGGTCGCGCTGGCGCTGGAGAGCGTCCTGTTCGTGTTCGCGGGGCTGCGGTGGCGCGAGTTCCGGATGCGGACCTGGCCCGTGTGGGTGGCGGCGCCGCTGACGGCGCTGACGATCGCGCTCTACGGCGCGGCGTCCGGGCAGGTCTACGTCGAATGGTTCGTCCTGCGCATCAGCGAGGGGTCGCTCGCGCTGGCGGTCGCGACCTTCTTCCGCGTGCTGGCCGTGGCCCTGCCCTCGGTCGTGCTGTTCGTCACCGTCGATCCCACTGATCTCGCCGACGGCCTGGCCCAGGTGTGGCGCCTGCCCGCACGGTTCGTGCTCGGCGCGCTGGCGGGCCTGCGCATGGTCGGACTGTTCCTCGAGGACTGGAGGGCTCTGGAACTCGCCCGCCGGGCACGCGGCATCGCCGATCAGGGGCGTGTTCGCCGCTTCGCCGGCATGGCCTTCGCGCTGCTCGTGCTCTCCATCCGCCGCGGTTCCAAGCTCGCCACCGCGATGGAGGCGCGCGGCTTTGGCGCTCCCGGCCGCCGCACGTGGGCTCGCGCCTCCCGCTTCGGCAGGCGCGAGTGGATGCTCGTGGCGGTGGGCGTCGCGATCTCCGCCGTCTCGGTGTCGGCCGCGGTTGCGGCGGGCACGTGGAACTTCATCCTCGGGCCGCGCTGAGCGGCAGCTCCACGATGCGGCGGGCGAGAGCCTCCTCGACGACCAGCTCGGTGATGAGCCCGGCCGCCAGCGCGCCGCGCAGCGCGTCGATCTTCGACAGGCTCGACACCGCACACAGGCGACGGGGGATGCGGCGGATGACGTCGAACGACGGACCGCTCGAGCGATCGTTGAGCTCGATGCCGCTGGTCGAGCCATCCAGCCGGTAGAACACCGTGGCGCAGTCGCCGACGACGCCGTCGCGCAGCAGCACCCGCAGATCCTCGCCGGTCAGGTAGCCGCCGGCATAGACGTGCGAGGGAACGTCCGCCTGGGGCGAGCCGAGCCCGAACACGAACACCTGCACGCGCGCCTGCGCGTCCACCACGCGGCGGATGGAGCGCTCTCGCCACAGCAGCTGCTTCGTATGCGGGTCGTCGAACAAGGCGGGCACGGGAAACTGCTGGACGTCCGTGCCGAACGCCTGGCCGAAGCGCTCCAGAATGGCACCCGAGTAGCTGATGCCGGAGGTCGACTCGTTCGCGGCGCCGTTCATCTGCACGATCTGCGATTCGTGCAACCGTTTGGTGGGCAGGTGGCGGGCGATCGCCGACACCGTCGCGCCCCAGGCGATGCCGATGCTCGCCTGCGGGTCGAGCGTGGTCGACAGGACGTGCGCCGCGGTGCGCGCGGTGCGCTCCAGACGCTCGGCGTCGGTCGAGCGCGGCGGCGTGCTGACGACATGCACGGAGATGCCGTAGCGCTCGGACAGCCGCCGGGCGACGACGCTCGTGGCCTCCTGCGGCGAATGGACCGTGATCTCCACCAGGCCGATCTCACGGGCGTGCGCGATCAGGCGCGAGACCGACGATCGCGACAGCTTCATCTCGGCGGCGATCTGCTCCATCGTCTGGTCCTGCACGTAGTACAGCTGTGCGGCGTGCAGCGCGTCCCGGGCTCGCGCCTCGGCGTCGGTTTCGATGCTCACGGGTCCTCCTGATCATGCACATTCGTGCAGAGTGCGGGCTACGATGCACGTATGTTCAGATCGTTTGCGCGTTCGTTCACCGACGTTTCAGTGTAGATCCGTTCCACCGTGAAAAACGCGCGGCGAGACACTGCGAAGCCGCGGAAGGAAGTGCGATGACCGAGTCGAAGGCGACGATCCGTCCGAACATCCAGGCCCTGAAGGACCGTCCCCATGCGGATGTCCTGATCATCGGGGGTGGGATCAACGGGATCGCGACGTTCCGCGACCTCGCCCTGCAAGGCGTCGACGTCGCTCTCGTCGAACGCGATGACTATGTCAGCGGCGCCTCCTCGGCATCCAGCCACATGATCCACGGCGGTGTGCGCTACTTGGAGAACGGCGAGTTCCGCCTCGTGAAGGAATCGGTGACCGAGCGCAACCGACTCGTGCGCAACGCGCCCCACTTCGTGCGCCCGCTGCCCACGACGATTCCGATCCACCGCACCATCTCCGGCATCCTCACCGCCCCCTTCCGCCTGCTCGTCACGCACGGTCGCGGCAAGCCGAGCGAGCGCGGTGCGCTGCTGATCAAGCTCGGCCTCGTGATGTACGACACCTTCTCGCGCGACGGGGGTGCCGTGCCGCGCCACCGCTTCCACGGCCGCCGGCGCTCGCGCGAGCTGTTCCCCGACCTCGACGACCGGTTCCGCTACACCGCGACCTACTACGACGCCTCGATGCACGACCCCGAGCGGCTCGCGCTCGACGTGCTGCGCGACGGCGCCCGGGAAGAGTCCGCGCGCGCCGCGAACTACGCGCCCGTCGTCGCCGCCGACGGCACGGCGGTCATCATCCGCGACGCCGTCACCGGCGAGGAGTTCCCCTTCACTGCCGACGTCGTCGTCAACACGAGTGGGCCGTGGACCGACATCACCAATGGCGCTCTGGGTGCCCCCACCCGCTTCATGGGGGGGACGAAGGGCTCGCACATCGTGCTGGAGAACCCGGAGCTGCTGGAGGCGACCCGCGGCAACGAGATCTTCTTCGAGGCGGCCGACGGCCGGATCGTGCTGATCTACCCGCTGAAGGGCCGCGTGATGGTCGGCACGACCGACATCGACGCCGACCCCTCGACTCCGACCGTCTGCACCGACGACGAGATCTCGTACTTCTTCGATCTCATCGCCCAGGTCTTCCCGCACATCGCGGTGGACCGCTCGCAGATCGTCTACACGTTCTCGGGTATCCGTCCGCTGCCGCGTCACGACGACGTCGCGCCCGGCTTCGTGTCGCGCGACTACCGCATCGAGAAGGCGCGGCTGGGCGGGGCCGCCGGCGTTCCGGTGATGAGCCTGGTCGGGGGGAAGTGGACGACTTTCCGCGCCCTCGCCGAGCACCTGTCCACCGAGGTGCTCGCCGCTCTCGGACGCCCGCGTCGGATCTCGACGCTCGACCTCGCGATCGGCGGCGGCGCCGGATACCCGCGCACCGACGCCGACCGGTCCCGCTGGCTCGAAGCTCACCGCGGAGCCCACAGTGCCGCCTTCGCCGATCGCATGCTGGAGCGCTACGGCACCTACGCCACCGAGATGCTCGCAACGCTGCCGGTCAACCAGCGTCCGCTCGAGCACGCCCCGGGCTACTCGGCGGAGGAGATCGCCTTCCTGGCCGAGCGCGAGGAGGTGGTCACGCTCATCGATCTGCTCCTGCGCCGCACGCACATCGCCTTCGTCGGTGGTGTCACCGCCGAGACCCTCGCCGAGGTCGCCGAGGCGGCGGCCCCGGTTCTCGGATGGGATGCCGATACCACTCGTGCCCAGATCGACGACGCGGCCCGCGTGCTCCAGGAGCGGCACCGCATCGACGTCGAGACCTCCCACCTTGCGCCCTTGAGCGCATGAGAGGCAGGAGGAGCCGCTTCTAGAATCCGGCGCGGCCTGACGCCGGCATCCCCTTCAGGTCATTCTTCCCGCCCGGCGGCGTCGCCGGGGGAACCTCTGCAGAAAGGTCAATGCTGACATGCAAGACATCAATCTCGGGCTCTACTTCGTGTCAGAGCTCGTCGGGACGGCGATGCTGCTCCTGCTCGGCGGTGGCGTCGTCGCCAACGTCATTCTCGCCAAGTCGAAGGGCTTCGGCGGCGGCACGCTGATGATCAACTGGGGTTGGGGTCTGGCGGTGTTCGCGGGGGTGCTGGTCTCGTCGTACTCCGGTGCGCAGCTGAACCCCGCGGTGTCGATCGCGCTGCTGATCGCCGGGAAGATCGGCGTCGCACAGTTCTTCGTGGCCATCGCCGCGCAGCTGGTCGGTGCGTTCATCGGTGCCGTGCTCTGCTGGCTCGCCTACAAGCAGCACTTCGACGAAGAGCCGGACGCGGCCACCAAGCTGGGCGTCTTCTCCACCGGTCCCGCCATCCGCTCCTACGGCTGGAACCTGGTCACCGAGGTCATCGGCACCTTCGTGCTCGTGTTCGTCATCTTCGCGTTCGCCGACTACGGTGACGTCCAGATCGGCACGCCGGGCGCCCTCGGCCCGCTCACCGCCGTCCCCGTCGCCCTCCTCGTGGTCGGCATCGGCGCCTCGCTCGGTGGCCCGACCGGCTACGCCATCAACCCCGCCCGTGACCTCGGCCCCCGCATCGCGCACGCGATCCTGCCGATCAAGGGCAAGGGTTCCAGCGACTGGTCGTACGCGTGGGTCCCCGTCGTCGGCCCGCTGCTCGGTGGCACGATCGCCGCGCTCGCCGCTCCGGCGCTGCTGCACCTCGCGCACATCTGATCCGTTCCCGATCCTCAACACAGACACCTAGACAAGGACGTCCACTCATGAGTGACTACATCATCGCCCTCGACCAGGGCACCACCTCCAGCCGCGCGATCGTCTTCGACAAGAAGGGCTCGATCATCTCCGTCGGCCAGAAGGAGCACGAGCAGATCATGCCGCGCGCCGGATGGGTCGAGCACGACCCGATCGAGATCCGCGACAACATGCGCGAGGTCATCGGCGTCGCGCTCGGTCGCGCCAACCTCACGCGGCACGACATCGCCGCGATCGGCATCACGAACCAGCGTGAGACGGCCGTCGTGTGGGACAA
>ERZ778021.1446-NODE-1446-length-28049-cov-4.391548_pt1 | contig 28049 bp, 27 predicted proteins | sample MGYA00375751_ERZ778021 | MGnify/ENA primary metagenome ERZ778021 (study PRJEB29350, sample SAMN05389814) | bioreactor metagenome | isolation source: Thiocyanate stock bioreactor | place: South Africa: University of Cape Town | collected 2013-08-29 ... | reverse complement strand
CCGCCGGAAAGCTGCAGCGTCGCGGACTGGAACCAGGTGTTGCGGCCCCGGTTCATGAAGCGCGCGATCACCGAACTCAGCGACGAACACACGACGCCGGCGAGCACCAGCCCGTTGCCGACCCAGTCCGCGCCGCCGGCGGCCGCGCGGTCCGACAGCATCAGCGCCAGCCCGCCGAGCCCGATCAGGCCGCCGGTCGGAAAGGTCCAGTGCAACGGCTCGCCGAGGATCAGCCGGGCGAGGAAGGGGCCGAGCAGCGGCAGGAAGCCCCAGATGAGGGCGATGCTGATGCCGTCGGTGCGCGCCGCCCCCGCGATGCCGAGGCCGAACACCAGCCCCGGCGCCATCATCCCCCACGCCACGTTGAGCCCGGTATGGAGGCGAAGCGGCGGAAGCCGGCCGCGCATGAAGAGCACCGCCCACATCAGCACGGCGGCGAAGCCGACCTGGATCAGCATCAGCGAGCCGGCATTGGTTTGCGGCGCCAGCACCTTCTGGACGATGAGGCCCGCCTGCCAGACGACGACCGACAGCAGCGACGCCGTCAGCCCCGGCCCATCGACACCTTCGCGATGCATTGGTTGAACCCCGGCCTGCGTCCGTTCAGCGAGGCAGCTCGACCGGCGCGCCCGTCCGGTACGCCTCGTCCGCCGCGAGGCAGATCTCGACCGCCAGCCGCGCCTCGCGCGGCGAAAAGATCGAGCGGCCCTCCCGGAAGCCGGCGAGCGCGAGGCGCAGATTCTCCTCGAGCTCGAACACCTCGCCCGAGCGCGGGATGTCGATCGGCTCCGGCTCGCGGTCGCCGCGCTGGACCTTCAGCGCGAATTCGGGATGCGGCGTGCGGTCCATCGCGCCCGTCCACCAGGTCCGCACCGCGCCCGTCTCCCCGGAGACCTCCAGCAGCGTGTGATGCTCGAAGCCGGAGAGGCACTGGCTGAGCACGGCCGCCGACCCGTCGGCCCATTCAAGCGTCGCGGCGAAGTTGCGGATCAGCCCGTCCGTCCCGCCATTGCCGACCGTGCGCACGCGCGCCGGCCTGCCGTTCTCGGCCGCGTACCACATGACGAGATCGAAGAAATGGACCAGTTCCTCCAGCACCCAGGAGCCGACCTTCTGCGGGTCGTAGCGCCAGCCGCCCGAGCCCTGCCGGAACTTGTGCCGGAACAGCGACAGGTGCTGGTAGCGCACCGGCCCGATGTCGCCCGCGGCGACGATGTCGCGCACCGCCTTCCACTGGTGCGATACGCGCAGCTCGTGGTTCACCGCCACCAGCCCGCCCGTCCGGTCGGCGGCCGCGATCACCTCGTCGCATTGGCGCAGCGACAGGCCGGCAGGCTTTTCCAGAAACACGTTGGCGCCGGCGTCGAGCGCGAGGCAGGCGAAGCGGCTGTGCGCATGGTTCGGCACGGTGACGCTCACTACGTCGTAGCCGCCGGCCGCCAGCATCGCTTCATAGTCGTCGAAGCGCGGGACGTCGGGCAGGTGCTCCGCGGCGGCCTTGGCCGAGCTCTCGCCGTGGCAGTAGACGGCGACGACCTCGGCGCCGTCGATCGCCCCGAGCGCGCGGGCATGCATCTGGCCCCAGGCCCCGAACCCGGCGAGCGCGATGCGGGAGACGCTGTCTGTCACGGTCGAACCTCTCGAAGCGGGCAGGGAAACGGGGACGCGGCGCGGCGGGCGGTCATGCCACGCGCCCGCGCGCGTCGATCGTCAGCCAGCCCGCATCCTTTCCGTCGCGCGTCAGCGCGATGCGGTCGAACAGGTTGCTGACGGGGCAGACATGGTTCGGCAGGATGCGGACGACCTCGCCCAGCGCCGGCGGCTTCGCGCATTGCGAGACGTCGACGAAGCCGTGCTCCTCGGCGAGCTGGTAGATGCTGGCGCCGGGATAGTCGGCCAGCAGGCCGTAGCCCGTCAGCCCGCCGAGATCGCTGGTCAGGGTCTTGGAGCCGGCGTCGACGATGACGCGGCCTGGGCTCGCGGCGCTGACCACCGTCGCATGGACGAACAGCGCGCAGTCCTCCGGCCCGGCGGCGCCCGCGGCCATCATCTGCCGGTCGTTGTAGATCGAGGTGCCCGAGCGGTACTGCGTCTCGCCGGCCTCGCCGACGCGCCGCACGTTGGGCGTGCCGCCGGACGAGACGGTCGTGAGCGCGAGGCCGTGCGCCGCGCAACCCTGCCGCACCGCCTCGACGAAGGCCCGCGTGGCGCTCACATCGCCGTTGGGCGGGTAGATCAGCAGGCCGGCGAAGGCGAGGCCCGGCAGCGAGGCGATGTGGCGCGCCAGCGCGACCGCGGTCTCCACGTCGGGAACGCCGCAGCGGTGGCGGCCCGTGTCGCACTCGACGAGGACGGAGAGCGACGCGGCGGCGGACCGCATCGCGCGCGAGAGGCCGTCGGCGACGAGCCGGCCGTCGCAGGAGACGGTGAGCCGCACGCGCCGCGCCAGCGCCGAAAGGCGCGCGAGCTTCGCCTCGCCGATGATATTGTAGCTGATCAGGATGTCGGCGAGGCCGGCATCGGCCATGATCTCGGCCTCGCCGAGCTTCTGGCAGGTGATGCCGGCAGCGCCCGCATCGACCTGCAGGCGGGCCATCGCCACCGATTTGTGCGTCTTGATGTGCGGCCAGTTCGCGACGCCTGCCTTGTCGCAGGCATCCTGCAATTTGCGGACGTTGCGCTCCGCCACCGACAGCTCGACGACGGGCATCGGCGTTTCGACCGCGAGTCCCCTGCTTTTCCATTCCGGCCATTCGGCGACCTGGGTCATGTGCGTTGCCCTGTCTGCCGGTAGTAGGCGGATTCCCACGGACGGGGATCCGGCGCGACCGGGACGCCGGCCCGGACGAGCCCGCGCGGCCGCAGCAGGTAGGCCCCTTCGCGCCTGACGCCGGCGACGTCGACGAAGGGGAAGTTCGCCTCGACCTTGTCGATCAGGCTGATGTCGGCCACCGCCCCCGGCGCGAGATGCCCGAGGTCGGAGCGGCCCATGGCGCGGGCGGGCGCATCGGTCACCATCGCCACCGCATCCACGAGCGCGACGCCGCAGGTCATCATCTTGCTCATCGTGTGGAGGAGGTCGAAGGCCGGGCCGTCGACGCTCATCATGTGCACGTCGCTGGAGATGATGTCCGGCGCGAAACCGTCGGCGAGAGCGGCCTCGGCGCTGGCGAAGCCGAAGGCGCCCATGCCGTGGCCGATGTCGAACAGGATGCCGCGTTCGCGGGCCTTCGCGACCGCCGGCAGCAGCGCGCCATGCCCGTCGACCGGCGCGTTCGGCGCGGGGCGGAAGCAATGGGTGAGCACGTCGCCCGGCCGCAGACGCTCCAGGATCTCCTCGTAGGACGGCGGCGGCCGGCCGATATGGGTCATCAGCGGCAGGCCGAGGCGGCCGGCGGCGGGGAGCGCCCGCTCCAGCGCCAGCAGCCCGATCTCCCCCGAGGTGCCGCCGCCCAGCCGCACCTTCACGCCGACGACGATGTCGCGGTTCTCCTCCGCGACAGCGACGCACCTGTCCACCGACAGCAGGCCGTCGACGCTCGCCTCGCCGAACATGAGGTCGCGGTCGAAGGCGAAGATGCCCGGATAGGAGATGTTGATATAGGCCAGCGCGCGGCACTGGGACCTGTCGGCGACGAAGGACCGGAAGCCGGCGAAATTGCCGGCGCCGGCGCTGCCGGCGTCGACCATGGTGGTGACGGCCGAACGCCGCGCGATCGGGTCCGGCTCGACGCCATAGCTCGTCGCGGCATGGTAGATGTGGGTGTGCAGGTCGATCATGCCCGGCGTCACGATCGTGCCGGACACGTCCTGCACGACCACGGCATCGGTCGGGTCGAGCGCCTCCGCCACGGCCGCGACGAGGCCGTCCCTGATCGCAACGTCGCGCCGGCCGTCGACGCGATTGCGCGGATCGACGACCCGGCCGCCCTTGAGCAGCAGGTCGTATGGCTGCGTCGCCCCGGTTTCCCGGTGGGCTATCGTCCCCATGTCAACCGCCTTTCCCATGATCGACCGGGCCCCTCATGCCGCGCGTTCCTCGAAGCGCCAGCGGATCGCATGGCGCGACGTTTCGCCCGGCGCGAGGAGGCGCATCGACGGCTTCTCCGCGAGCTCGCCCTCGAAACCCTGCGGGTCGCCATGGCCGGTCCAGCATTCCACGCACAGGAAGGACGCCGGCGGGCGGCTCCACAGCGCCACATGCGGAAAATTGTCCATCTCGACGGCGATGGCCTCGCCCGAGGGCGAGACGAAGCGGAGGCTGCGGCTGTTCGCGTTCAGGAAGCACAGCGCCTCCCGCGCCAGGAGCTCGTGCGACAGCGGCAGGCGGCGGCCGTCGAAGGCGATCGGGCGCCGGCCGTCCGTGAACAGGCCGTTGCCGTCGATGACGGGCACCGACGTCGCCTCCTCCCGCTCGAACAGGATCGCATACCCCTCCGGCCCCGCCCCCGCGAAGGACCAGAGGAAGCCGGGGTGAAGCCCGATGGCGAAGGGCATCGCCGTGTCGTCGGCACTGGCCACCTCGAAGCCGATCGAGACCCCGCGCGGGGCGAGCCGGTAGGAGACATCGAGCTGGAAGGCGAACGGGTAGTGGCTCCGCGTCGACGGGCCGTCGCGCAGGGTGAAGGTGACGCCCGTGCCGTCTTGCGCATCTGCTGAGAAGGTCTCGCCCGAGGCGAAGCCGTGCACGCCGATCGGATAGGTCCGGTCGCCGACGCGGATCTGGCCGTTCCGCGCCCATCCCACGATCGGGAACAGGACCGGGCTGCTGCGCGCCCAAGCGTCGCCGCCGGGCCACAGCAGCTCGCGCCCCGCGACCTGCCAGGACACCGGCTCCGCGCCGCGTGCTCGCACGCGCAGCGTCGCGTCCCCCGCGGACAGGGCGATCGCATCGCTCAAGGCGCGACCCTGACGATCATCTCGATCTCGACGGTCATGTTGCCCGGCAGGCCGCCCATGCCGACCGCCGAGCGGGCATGCCTGCCCTTCTCGCCGAACACGTCGATCATCAGCCGCGAGCAGCCGTCGATCACCTTCGGATGGTCGCCGAAGCCTGGCGCCCCGTTGACCATTCCGAGCACCTTGACGACCCGCTCGACCCGGTCGAGCGACCCGATCTCGCGCCGGAGCGCGGCGAGCAGGTTGAGCCCGGCGATGCGGGCGTCCTCGATCGCCTCCTCCAGGCTGACGTCGGCACCGACCTTGCCCGACCGGCGCGTGCCGTCGGCGCGGCGCGGGCCCTTGCCCGACAGGTAGACCAGGTCTCCGTCGCGCAGGGCATCCTCGTAGAGGCCCTGGGCCGGAGCCGGATCCGGCAGGGTCAGGTTCAGCTCTCGAAGTCTCTGCTCGGCGGATATGGCATTCGTGGACGGCATGCGATCGACACCCGGCATTGGCCAGCGAACCGCGCTGGCGACGAAGGGATAAGCTACTATGCGACCGGCGTATAGGACCGGATTTTCTCATTCGACCGATCGATCATGACGTGGCCCCGCGCCTCGTCACGCCGCGATCGTGAAGCGGTAGGACGTCTCCTGCAGATAGCGTTCGCCGGGCCGCAGCACCGGGCTCGGGAAGCCCGGATGGTTGATCGCGTCCGGCCATGTCTGCGGCTCGAGGCACAGGCCCGCGCGGCGGCCGTAGCGCCGCCCCTCCAGCCCCGCGATCGCCACGTCGAGCTTGGACCCGTCATAGAACTGGAGCCCCGGCTCGGTCGTCGCCAGCGTCATGGCGACGCCCGACACGGGGCTGCGCAGATGCGCGACCTCGCGGATCGGCACCCGCGTGATCCACAGGCAATAATTGTGATCGAACGGCCGGACGTCCCTGCCTCTTCCCCGGTCGACGGCGCGGCGCTCCCTGAAGTCGAACTCCGTGCCGGCGACCGACCGGACCTCGCCGGTGGGCATGCCGTCCCCGTCCGTCGGCAGGTAGGCGGCCGCGTCGATGCTCAGCTCGTGCCCGCCGATCGTCTCGCCGCCGTCGAGGTTGAAGTAGCCGTGCGGCGCGAGGTTGACGGGCGTCGGCCGGTCCGCCTCGGCCTCGATGCGCAGATGCAGCGTGCCAGCGCCCGTCATGCTGTAGGTGGCCGCGAAGCGGCAGGCGCCGGGATAGCCCATCCAGCCGTCCGGCTCGGAAAGCGTCATCGTCACGCTGTCGGCCGTGTGGTCCTCGATCTGCCAGGTACGCTTGCTGACGCCGAGCGTGCCCCCGTGGAGATGGTGCGCGCGGGCATTGCGGTCGAGCTGGTGGGCGCTGCCGTCGAGCAGGAAGCGGCCGTCGCGGATACGGTTGGCGCAGCGGCCGACGATGGCGCCGAAATTGCGCGAATGGATGGGATAGGGCTCGAACCGGTCGAAGCCGAGCACGAGCGGATGCGGGTGGCCGTCCAGCCGCAGGTCGCGCAGGCACGCGCCCCAATTCATGATCCACGCGGTCAGTCCGCCGCCGCTTATGCGGACCTGCTCGACCGCGCCGCCGTCCGGCGCCGTTCCGAAAGCCTCCCTCTCCAAGCCTCCCCCTCCCCGAAGCACCGCGATCGCCCGCGATTCCATCGCCTCCGACCCAGTCTGGCCTGTCCGCTCCAACATCTAGCGCCCGGTCGCGAAACGCGTCGCCGGCAGGCCCTCCATGCCGAGATCGAGCGCGAGCAGCGCTCCGGCGAGCGGCTCGGCCGCCTTCTCGTCGGGCGTCAGCCCGTCGCTGATCGAGGTGACGAAGATCGTCTTCAGGTCGGAGCCGCCGAACGCGATCTTCGACGGACGGCTGACCGGCAGCTCGACGCTGAGGTCGAGCTTTCCTTCCGGCGTGAAACGCAGCAGCCTCGACCCGCGCACGGCCGCGACCCAGTAGCAGCCGGCGGCATCGACAGTCGCCCCGTCCGGGCGGCCTTCGGGCAGGACCGCAAAGGTTTCCCTGCCCTGCGGCCGTCCCGTCTCGACGTCGTAGCGCGCCCGCCAGACCTGGTGCGGCGTGACGGGCGTATCCGCCCAATGGACCGTCAGCCCGTCGGGGCTGAAGGCGATACCGTTGGGGATGGTGAGGCCGCTTGCGATCCTGTCCGCGGCGCCGTCGCCGCCCACGACGAAGAGGCTGCCGACCGGCGACAGCCCGGTCTGCGGCAGCGGCATGGTGCCCACCCACAGCCTGCCCTGGCGGTCGCAGCACGTGTCGTTGGTGCGGTTGCCGGAGGGTGCGGACTCGAGCCGCGCGAAGATGCTTTTGTCCCCGCTCGCCGGATCGAACTTCAGGATCGTGTCGTGCTGGCCGACGAGCCAGCTGCCGTCGTCGGCCGGCTGCACGAAGCCCGCCATCTCCGGAAAGTCCCAACTCTCGGTCGTTCCGCTTTCCGGCCGCGTGCGCAGCACCTTGCGGTCGGGGATGTCGACCCACAGCAGCGCGCCCTCGTCCCAGATCGCGCTTTCGCCGACCTGCGCCGTGAAGGAGCCGACCCGCTCGACCTTCGGCGACAGCACGCGCATCTCAGCCCCGCAGCGTCTTGAGCTCGGCGCGGGCGTTGGACATCATCAGCCCGAGATCCGATCCCGACGCCACCCAGGAAAAGCCGTAGCCGAGATAGTCGCGCGCCTGCGCGGCGCCGCCCGCCAGGATGCCGCAGGGCATGCCGATTTTCGTACAGCGGGCCGCCGCGTCGGCAAGCACCTTCTGGACCTCGGGATGGCCGGTCCGGCCGATGAAGCCCATGTCGGCGGAGAGGTCGCCGGGGCCGACGAAGATGCAGTCGACGCCCGGCACGGCCGCGATCGCCTCGAGGTCGGCCACCGCCTTGCGCGTCTCGAGCTGGAGGATGACGCAAATCTCGCGCGCGGCGCCGGCCGCGTAGTCGGCGACGCCGCCATAGCGCGTCGCGCGGCTCATGCCGGCATAGCCGCGCACGCCGTCCGGCGGATAGCGCGTCGCGGCGACCGCCCTGCGCGCCTCCTCGATGTTCTGGACGTAGGGAAACATCAGCGTCTGGGCGCCGAAGTCGAGGACCTGCTTGACGGTGACCGCGTCGTTCCACTGCAGCCGCACGACCGCGCTCGCCGGCGAGCCGGCGACGGCCTGCAGCAGGCCGAGCATGCGCGGCGCGTCGTTGGGCGCGTGCTCCATGTCGAGCACGACGAAATCGTAGCCCGCGAAGCCGAGCGCCTCGGCCGCGACGGCGCTTCCGCTCATCGCCCAAACGCCGATCATCGGCGGCGTGCGCTTCAGATTTTTCTTGAATGCATTGAAAGGCACGTCCACTTTTTCTTCTCCGCTGCCCCGGCGCGTGGTCACTTCTGGCGGGCGTCTGGAATCTTCTAGCGCCGTCCAAACCACATTGCCAGGGTTTATATCTTATGTCTTATATAAGAAAATGGCCAACGAGGCATGGATGCCTCCGGTCCGATGACGATCCGAAAGGGAGGTTTTCAATGTTTCGATTCGACAAGCGCAGGCTGCGGTTCGCCGCGGCCATTTCCGCGGCGACGCTGGCCGTCGGCATGGTCGGCACGGCCGACGCGCAGGACAAGGTGACGATCACCTTCGCCAACTGGGCTTCCGCCGAAGGCACGACGCGGTCCAGCATCGAGAAGGTGATCGCCAACTTCGAGGCGGCCAACCCCGGCATCGACGTCGTCAGCGAGTCGATCTCCTTCTCCGAGATCGCGCGCCAGCTCGTGCTGCGGGCCCGCTCCGGCAACCCGCCGGACGTGGCGCAGCTCGCCGGCAACGACACGGTGCTGGTCGGCTCGACCGGCTCGCTGGAGCCGCTCGACGGCTATATCAGCAAGGAGCTGGCGGCGAACCTCAAGCCCGGCGCCGACGCCGGCCTGCGCAACAAGGACGGCGCTCTGTTCGCCTTCCCGTGGAACCAGTCGCCGGCCGGCTTCTGGTACAACAAGGACATCATGCAGAAGGCGGGCCTCGACCCGAACAAGCCGCCGCGCACCATCGAGGAGCTGAACGCGGCGCTCGCCGCCGTCAAGTCGAGCCAGCCGGGCATCATCCCGCTCGGCATGGACACGACCAACCGTGCCTTCGCGCTGAGCTCCAACTGGCCTTGGATGCAGGCCTTCGGCGCCCTCCCCGTCGGCGAAGGCGCGACCGGCGCCGAATCGGCCGAGATGAAGGCCTACCTGACCTGGATGCGCGCGAGCGCGCAGGCCGGCTACATCGATCCGGGCCGCAAGATCGGCGAGTTCCGGCCGCTGGCCGCGCAGGGCAACGTCGCCTTCCACTGGGACCAGGTGCTGCTCAAGGGCGTCATGCAGGGCGCCAACGGCATGTCCAACGACGACTTCTACAAGACGTGGGGCGTGACGACGCTGCCGACCGCCGGCGGCAAGGCGACGACCTTCGAGGGCGGCCACCAGCTCGTCATGTTCGCCAACAGCAAGCACAAGGAAGCGGCCTGGAAGTTCATCGAGTATCTGGCGACCTCGCCCGACGCGATCGCCAACTACACGACCAGCGTCAATTCCTCGCTGCCGTCGATCAAGACCACCGGCAACGCCGAGCTGGACGCCTCGCTCGATACGCCGGTGTTCAAGGCCTTCTCGGAGGAGATCATCCCGACGCTGGCGCCGCAGCCCTACGGCCCCGAGTTCGCCGCCGCCGCGACCGCGATCATGGCCGGCGTGCAGGAGGCCGTCACCGGCTCGCAGCCGATCGACGCCATCGCCGCCTCGATCCAGCAGCAACCGCCGCAACGCAAGCCCGCGCCCGGCCCCGTGCCGGGCGCGAGCCCTGGCTCGACTGGATGGTGCTGCCGACGCTGGTCGTCATGGCCGTCGTGGTCGGCTATCCGATCGTCTACACGATCCTGCTGTCCGTCGAGGACTACAACCTGCTGGACTTCAGTCCGGCGAACTTCATCGGCGCCGACAACTACACCAAGCTGTTTTCCGACCCGATCTTCTGGCAGTCGCTCCGCAACACCGCGGTCTACACCTTCGGCAGCGTCGGCATCTCCGCGCTCCTCGGCCTCGCGCTCGCGCTGCTGATGGAGAATCTGGGCGGCGCGCGCTTCCGCGCGATCCGCGCCCTGCTGCTGACGCCCTGGGCCGTGCCCTTCGTCGTGGTGGCGTTCCTGTTCCGCTACATGTACCTGCAGAACGGCGGCGTCATCAACGCGCTGCTGCTGTCGAGCGGGCTGGCGAGCGCGCCGGTCCCGTGGCTCAATTCCGCCTCGCTGGCGCTGCCCGCCGTCATGGTGGCCAACATCTGGGCGATGGCGCCGTTCTTCTTCCTGCTGCTCAGCGCCGCGCTGTCGGCGATCCCCAACGAGGTGATCGAGTCCGCACGCGTCGACCGCGCCGGCACCTGGGGCATGATCTGGCACATCAAGCTGCCCTTCCTGCGCAACCCGCTGCTGATCAGCAGCCTGCTGATGGTCATCTCCAACTTCAACGACTTCGCCAAGATCTGGGCGATGACGCAGGGCGGCCCCGGATATTCGACCAGCACGCTCGTGGTCTCCGTCTACCGCCTCGCCTTCGAGAACTTCGAGTTCGGCTACGCCTCGGCGATCGGCGTGATCTGGCTGATGATGCTGATGGTGTTCGCATGGTTCTACATGCGCGCGCTGCGGATGGAGAGACGATGAGTTCGCCCGTCCAACCCCCGAGCGCCCGGCGTTTCTCGCCGGGCCGCATCGCGCAATGGGTCGCGATCGGCTTCGCCCTGTTCTGGAGCCTGGCGCCGATCTACTGGATGCTGTCGACCTCGTTCAAGACCGAGCTCGAGGCGACCCGGCTGGTCCCGACCCTGTGGCCCGAGGCGCCGACGGTGGCGAACTATGTCGGCCTCGCCGGCACCTCGCTGCCCTTCGTCGCCTTCTTCGTCAACACGGTGGTGAGCTGCCTCGTCACCGCTGTCGTGTGCGTGGTCATCGCCACTCCGGCGGCCTATGCGCTGTCGCGGGCGCGCTTCCGGCTGGCAGGCACGGTCGGATATTCCATCCTCGCCTTCCGCATGCTGCCGATGGTGGTGGTGCTGGCGCCGCTCTATCTGCTGCTGCTCAACGCGCGGCTGCTCGACAGCGGCACCGGCCTCGTCGTCGGCTTCACCACCTTCGGCCTGCCCTTCGCGGTCTGGATGATGAAGAGCTTCGTCGACGCCGTGCCGATCGAGATCGAGGAGGCGGCGCGGGTGGACGGCTATCCGCGCTGTCAGATCCTGCTCAAGGTCGTCGTGCCGCTGATCCTGCCGGGCATCCTGACCACCGCCACCTTCGTGTTCATGGAGGCGTGGAACAACCTGATCTATCCGCTGACCTTCATCACCACGATGGACAAGCAGACGCTGCCGGCCGCCCTCGTGCTGACCTTCACCGGCCAGTTCAAGACGGACTGGGGCGGCATGATGGCCGCGGCCACCATCACCACCTTGCCGCTGATGATCGCCTTCTTCGCGGTGCAGCGCTCGATGGTGCGCGGTCTGACCTCGGGAGCGGTCGCCGGTGCCTGAGACCAGCCCGACCTTGCAGGCCGCCGGACGTTTCGGCGGCCGCATGGCGCTCGTCACCGGCGCGGCCGGCGGCATCGGCTTCGCCATCGCGCGGCGGCTGGCAGCGGAAGGCGCCGGCGTCCTGATGACGGACGTCGACGGCGCCCGGCTGGAGGCCGCGGCAGCGGCGCTGCGGCAGGCCGGCGCGACCGTCGCGACCGCAGTCGCCGACCTCGCCGCCAAGGCCGGGCGCGAAAAGCTCGTGCCGGCCGCGCTCGACCGCTGGGGCCGGCTCGACATCCTCGTCAACAACGCCGCCTTCCAGGGCGAGCGGCGGCCCTTCGCCGAGGTGCCCGACGAGGAGATCGAGAAGATCTTCGCCGTCAACGTGACGGCGGCCGCCTCGCTCGGCCGGGCGGCGACCGTCCCGATGAGGAAGCAGGGCGGCGGCGCCATCGTCAATGTCGGCTCGATCCAGGCGAACCTGCCGGTGCCGAGCTACGCCGCCTATGTGGCGAGCAAGGGCGCGATTGCCGCGCTGACGCGCGCGCTCGCCGTCGAACTGGCGCCCGCCGGCATCCGCGTCAACAGCGTGCTGCCGGGCGTCATCGCCACCGACAATTTCACCCGCGAGCTGGACGAGAGCGGCACGGACAGGCGCGACGGGCCGCTCACGGCCGCGCTGCTCGGCCGCCAGGGCGAAGCCACGGAAGTGGCCGCGGCCGTGGCCTTCCTCGTCTCCGACGAAGCCTCCTTCATAACCGGCGCTGCGCTCCCCGTCGACGGCGGCCGCAGCATCAGCCGCAAGGCCGACCCCTTCCAGTTGTCCTTCGGCGACAGGACCGAACCGGGAAATACCGAATGACCAAGATCGTGCTGCGCAACGTCGAGAAACACTATGGCCCCGTCCAGGTGCTCCACGACTGCAACCTGGAGATCAGGGACGGCGAGTTCATCGTGCTCGTCGGCCCGTCCGGCTCCGGCAAGACGACGCTGCTGCGCATCATAGCGGGGCTGGAGCACATCACCGCCGGCGACCTCTATTTCGACGAGACCCGCGTCAACGACGTCGACGTCGGCGACCGCGACATCGCCATGGTGTTCCAGAACTACGGCCTCTACCCGCACATGAGCGTCTACGACAACATGGCCTTCGGCCTGAAGCGGCGGAAGATGGCGAAGGACGAGATCGACCGGCGCGTGCGCAAGGCGGCCGAGATGCTCAACATCGCGCCCTATCTGCAGCGCCGCCCGCGTCAGCTCTCGGGCGGGCAGCGGCAGCGCGTCGCGCTCGGCCGCGCGATCGTGCGCGACCCCAAGGTCTTCCTACTCGACGAGCCGCTGTCCAACCTCGACGCGCATCTGCGCGTGCAGATGCGCACCGAGATCCTCAAGGTTCACCGCGCCGTCACGGCGACCGCCGTCTACGTCACCCACGACCAGGTCGAGGCCCTGACCATGGGCGACCGCATCGTCGTCATGGCCGACGGCCGCATCCACCAGGTCGGCACGCCGGACGAGCTCTACGACCTGCCCGACAACAGGTTCGTCGCCTCCTTCATCGGCACGCCGGCGATGGGCTTCTTCGATTGCCCGGTCGCGCAGGCCGGCGGCAGGGCCGAGGCGAAGCCGGCTGCCGGCCGCATCCGCCTGACCGGGGCGCAGGGCAGCCTGCTCGCCCGCAACGGCAGGGACAAGGTCACGATCGGCATCCGGCCGGAGCGGCTGTCGCTGGCGCAGCGCGACGACGCGTCGGCGGACGTGCTGCTCGAAGGGACCGTCGACGCGGTCGAGATGCTGGGCGCGGAGCAGTATGTGCATTTCGTCGTCGAAGGCGGCGAGCTGACTGCGCGCGTGCCGCGCGAGCAGCAGGTCAGGGCCGGGCAGAAGGTGGCCTTCCGCGCCGAGGCAAAGCACCTCTACCTCTTCGACGCCGGGACCGGCGCGACGCTGCGCTGACGGCCCCGGCAGCAGAACTGGAGTATCCCCATGGCCCGCATCGCCGGCATCGACACGTTCCGCGTTCCGCCGCGGTGGATCTTCGTCCGGGTGACGACCGACGACGGGCTGGTCGGCTGGGGCGAATCGATCATCCCCAAGCGCGCCCGCGCCGTGGTCGCGGCGGTGGAGGACATCGCGCAGCGCCTGCGCCGCGGCTCCTTCTTCCGGCACGGGCCGATCCTGGCGACGGCGCTCGCCGGCATCGAGCAGGCGCTGTGGGACATCAAGGGCCAGCGCGCCGGCCTGCCGGTGCACGAGTTCCTCGGCGGCGCGGTGCGCAACCACGTCCGCGCCTATGCGTGGATCGGCGGCGACAGCCCGGACGACGTGGTCGACCACGCCCGCAAGCGGCTGGAGGAAGGCTTCACCGCGGTGAAGATGAACGCCACGCCGGCCATCGGCCCGCTCGGCGAGCGCGACACGATCGACGCGGCGGCCGCCCGCATGGGCGCGCTGCGCGACGCGTTCGGCAACCGGCTCGACATCGCGCTCGACCTGCACGGGCGCGTCCCCCGCGCCGCGCTGAAGCCGCTGCTGGCGGAGCTGGAGCAGTTCCACCCGATGTGGGTCGAGGAGGCGACGACGCCGGAGAACGAGGAGACACTCAAGGTGCTCGCCCGCGCCGCCCGCTCGATCCCCGTCGCCACCGGCGAGCGGCTGAACTCGCGCTGGGAGTTCAAGCGCGTGCTCGACACCGGCGCGATCGACATCGTCCAGCCCGACGTGTCGATCACCGGCCTGTTCGAGCTGGAGAAGATCGCCCGCATGGCCGAGGTCTACGACGTGGCGGTCGCGCCGCACTGCCCCAACGGGCCGATCTCGCTGGCGGCATCGCTGCAGGTGGCTTTCTGCTGCCCCAACGTCGCGATCCAGGAGCAGAGCCTCGGGCTGCACTACCATGCCGGCTTCGCCGGCCTGCCCAAGGCCGACCTGCTCGACTATCTGAAGGACCCCAAGCCGCTGACGACGGTGGACGGCGTGTTCCCGATGAACGGCGCGCCGGGCCTCGGCATCGCGCTCGACACCGACGCGATCGCCGCAAAGCAGCAGGACTGGCGGCTGCCGGATGCGGACTGGACGCATCCCGACGGCACCTATGCGGAATGGTGACGGGCTGTCGCTTCCTCGAAAGCCGGTTCCCTAGCCGGCGAACATCGGCTCCGGCAGGCCTTTGACGCCGAGGTCGTGGATCGCGAAAATCGCGCCCGCCTGCCGGATGGCGGCGCGCTCGGCGTCCGGCACCATCGAGGCGGCGCTGGTAACGTAGAGCACGTCGAGGCCGTCGCCGCCGAAGCTGCACATGGTCGGATGCTTCACCGGCATGTCGATCAAGCGGTCGAAGCGGCCTTTCGGGTCGACGCGGGCGACCTTGCCGCCATGCACCAGCGCGCACCAGTAGAAACCTTCGGCATCGACGGTCGCGCCGTCGCAGCGCCCCTCTATGTCGCGCGTGCTGAAGAACACGCGGCGGTTCGAGATCGCGCCGTCGTCTATGTCGAAGTCGTAGGCGAAGACGGTCTCGGCGCGGCTGTCGGCGAAATACAGGGTGCGGTCGTCGGGCGACCAGGCGAGCCCGTTGGGGACGATGAAGCCTTCGTCCATCCTGTGCGTCGTGAGATCCGGATCGAGCCGGTAGAGCGCGCCGCTCGGATGGGTCAGGGTGGCGTCGCGCGAGCCGCACCAGAACCGCCCGCGCCGGTCGCATTTGCCGTCGTTGAGGATGTTGTCCGGCTTCTCCGGCTCCGGGTCGACCAGCGTCGTCACCCGCCCGTCGGCAAGGTCGACCGCGGCGAAGCCTGTGCGCAGAGAGGCGATCAGCCCGCCGCGCGCGCGGATCGCGAACGAGCCGACGATCTCGGGCATCCGCCACGTGGCGCGCGCGCCGTCGCTCGCGCGCCAGCGGTGGATCGCCGGCTCCAGCGCGTCGACGAAATAGAGCGCCCGCTCGGCCCCGTGCCAGCACGGCCCCTCCCCCAGCAGGAATGGCCCCGGCAGCGCGACCTCGATGCGCGGCTTCACCATGGAAGCGGCTGGTCGGAATAGGTCTGGAAGATGCCGGTGTGGTGGCGGCCGGCGCGGTGGATCACGCCGCGCATGCCCGAGACGCTCTCCGCGACGGGCACGCGCCCGCCCGGCTCGGTGGCAGCCCAGCCGGGATGCAGCGCGATCACGCTGATCTGGCGCGGCGCGAGATCGACCGCCAGCCCCTTCACCATCATGTTCAACCCCGCCTTGCTCGACCGGTAGGCATAGGAGCCGCCGGAATTGTTGAGGGCGATCGAGCCCATGCGGCTCGACACGAAGGCCATGATCTTCAACTCGCCCGCCGCGATGTTGTCGACCAGCGTCTCGGCGAGCTTCATCGGCCCGATCAGGTTGGTTTCGAGGATGCGCCGCCAGTTGTCGTAGTCGGTCTGGCCGAAGGGAGGGTGCGGCCGGCCGATGCCGGCATTGCTGACGAGGATGTCGACCGGCGCACCGGCGAGATGGCGGCCGAGCGCGGCGATGTCGCCATGGTCGGTCATATCGAGCTTCATGACCTCGACATTGCCCTTGATGGCCCGCGTGTCGTGCGCGGTGTCGGGGTTCAGGCAGGTCGCAAGCACGCGGTGGCCTTCGGCAGCGTATTGCCGGGCGAATTCGACGCCCAATCCCGTGTCGCAGCCGGTGATGACGATTGTCGGCATGGAATCCGTCCTCAGTTGGAAAGTTTGAGCGCAGTCTGCGCGCCGCCGGCAGCCGAGCTGTCGAGGCAGGCCATGACGAAGGCGAGGCCGGCCACACCCGCGTCGATCGAGGGCGTGAGCCGGGCAAGCTCGGTCGAGGGGCCGAGGCCGCGCCGGGCGAGGATCATGTCTGCGAAGCCCGCATAGAGGTTGGCGACCGCCTCGGTCAGCCCCTCGGGATGGCCCTGGCGCTGGAGCCGCGTCGCGTCCTTCGACGCCTGCGACAGGTTCGCCTGGCCCGCGCCCACGGTCGTGACGTCGCCGTCGAGATTGGCCTGGCGCAGACGGGCGTGGTCGCGGTGCTCCCAGGCGAGGTGCCCGGTCTCGCCGAACACGCGGATCGACAGCTCGTTCGACGTGCCGGCCGCGGCGTTGCAGACGTCGAGCCGGCCGCGCGCGCCGCCTTCGAGGCGGAAGCGGATCTGCGCGATGTCGTGCACCTTGCGGCCGGGAAGCAGCGCGCCGACCTCGGCCGAGACGCTCTCGAACGGCAGGCCGGTAACGAAGGAGACGAGGTGGTGGCCGTGCGTGCCGATGTCGCCGAGCACCAGCGACGGGCCGCTGATCTCGGGGTTGAGCCGCCACCGCGCGGCCCCTTCCGGCGTCGCCTCCACGAGGGTCGCGTTGCCCCCGGCGAAATACTCGACGGTGACCAGCCGCACCGCGCCGATGGCGCCGGAAAGGATGCGGGCGCGCATCTCGCGCAGCATCGGATAGCCGCTATAGGTGTGGGTGACGGCGACTGCGAGCCCCGACTGCCGCACAAGCTCGCGCAGCTCCTGCGCCTCGGCGAGGTCGTTGCACAGCGGCTTCTCGATCATGATGTCGAGGCCGGCGGCGAGCGCGGCGCGCATGTAGCGCGCATGGCTGTCGTTGGGCGTGATGACGGCGATCGCCTCGATGCCGTCCTCGCGCTTCGCCTCGCCGGCGATCATCTCCTCGACCGAGCCGTAGCAGCGCGCCGCGTCGAGGCCGATCGCCTGTCCCTCGACGCGCGATCGCTGCGGCCGCGACGACAGCACGCCGGCAGCGAGGCGGAAGCGGCCGTCCATCTCGGCCGCCATGCGGTGCACCGGGCCGATCATCGAGGGCGGCGCGCCGCCGACGATGCCGAGGCGCAGCGGCCGGCCGAGGGCGGCGAGAACGGGGTTGGGCATTCTCTATCCTTTCAATCCGAGCATGCGCTCGAGCATCGTGGTCTTGGGGGCGGTCCGCATGCCCGCGTCGAAGGGGCGGTCGCCGACGCGGATGATGTGGTCCGCAATGAAGCGCGCGCCTTCCGCCGCGCCGTCCAGCGCGTTCTTCAGGCAGCATTCCCATTCGAGCGTCGCCCAGCCGTCATAGCCATAGCGGGTCAGGCGGGAAAACACGCCGCGAAAATCGATATCGCCATCGCCCGGGCTGCGGAAACGGCCGGGCCGGTCGAGCCAGTCGCCATAGCCGCCGTAGACGCCGCGCTCGGCGCTCGGCACGAATTCCGCATCCTTCACGTGGAAGGCGGCGATGCGCGCGTGCCAGCGGTCGATGAAGCCGAGATAGTCCATGTGCTGCAGCCGCAGATGGCTCGGGTCGTAGAGCAGCTTCGCGCGCGGATGGTCGCCGACGGCGGCGAGGAAGCGCGCGAAGGTCGCGCCGTCGTGCACGTCCTGTCCCGGATGCGGCTCGAAGCAGAGATCGACGCCGGCCGCGTCCGCCGCGTCGAGCAGGGGCAGCCACCGGCGCGCCAGCGTCTCGAAGGCGAGCGCGACGAGGCCGGCGGGCGGCGGCGGATAGGGATAGGCATAGGGCCAGGCGAGGCCGCCGGAAAAAGTCGCGACCTTGTTGGCGCCAAGCCTTGCCGCGAGCGCGATGGCCCGGCGCAGATCGGTTTCCGCGCGTGCCTGCCGCGCGGCCGGGTCGCCCCTCACGGCGGCGGGCGCGAGCACGTCCACCGCGTCGTCATAGGCGGGGTGGACCGCCAGCAACTGCCCCACCCGGTGCGCGGCGACCTCGCTGGCGACGAGGCCCGCAGCGTCCAGCGTCGCCGCGATTTTCCCGACATAGGCGTCGTCGTCGAGCCGCTCGGCGTCGACGACGCGCGGATCGTGGATCGGCAGTTGCAGGGCCTTGAAGCCGAGCCCGGCGGCGAAACCGGCGATGGCGGGGAGCGTGTCGAACAGCGGCGGCGGCCCGATGAACTGGGCGATGAACAGCGCCGGACCCTGGATCGTCTTCGGTGTGGGCATGCTACCGCGCGGCCAGCTTCGCCGCTTCCGCCTTGGAATAGCTGCGCCCGGCTGTGCTGCGCATGAGCCCGACCGTCTGCCGCTGCGCCCGCTGCAGCCGCACCGGCGGCAGGCCGGCAAGCACAAGCGCGAGGTCGTCGAGCACGCGCTCGCCGATGTCGTGGAAGGCCGCGGGGATGCCGCCCGCCCGGTGAGGCGAGAGCAGCACGGCGGAACTCCGCACCGGGTCGTCGGCGGGGATCGGCTCCTGCGGGAACACATCCGTTGCGATACGAAGCCGTCCGGCCTCGGCGACGAGCGCGGGAAAGTCGACGATCGCCGCGCGGCTCGCCAGCACGAGAATGGCGCCGTCGCGCATGCGCCGCAGCGCGGCCGCGCCGATGAAGCCGGGATTGTCCTTGGTCACCCCGGCGAGCAGGAACACGACGTCGCTGCGTGCGAGGACGTCGTCCAACCCGACCGCCTCGCAGCCCTCCTCCGCGATCGTCGCGGCCGGCAGCCAGGGATCGTGCACCAGCAGCCTCGGGCGAAAACCTTCGAGCAGGCGGCGCAGCGCGCGGCCGAGCTGGCCGAAGCCGACGAGGCCGATCGTCGCCCGCGACAGCAGCACCGACTCGGCGCAGCCGGCGCGGCCGTAGCGCTCGGTCCCCTCCCGCACGGCCCGATCAGAGGCTGTGATGCCGCGGGCAAGGTCGAGCGCGAGGCCGAGCGCCATCTCCGCGACCGGCACGGCGAACACCGGCGCGACCGACAGCACCTCGATGCCCCGCGCGAAGCAGGCCTCCGCGTCGACGTTGGGCAAAAAGTTGCCCTCGACGTTGATGACGGCCCTGAGCAGCGGCGCGCGGGCTATGCGCTCCGCCGGCAGGTCGGTCTGGCCGAGGATCGCCGAGACGCGCGGCAGCGCCGCCTCCACGATGTCGTCCGGCACGCGGCCGGCGGCATCCGCCGTCACCACTTCGGCCATCGCGTGGAGGCGCGCAAGCTGGTCGGGATTGAAGATCATCGCGGTGTGGCGCGGATGCGGGTCGAGCAGCACCACGGGACGGTCGTTCGTCATCGTCGCCCTCCGCTCAGGCGCCCGGGAGCACGAGCGGCTCTTTCAGCGTCACGTTCTGGCTGCGGAAATAGAGGCGGATCGGCACGCGCGGCGAGGCGCCGAGGCCGGGCTTCTGCGCCGTGACCTGGACGTTGTGGGAAGGATTGCCGGTGATGGTGAAGACGCCGTCCGGCCCGCTGGTGACGTGCTTGTTCTCGTTGAAGGTGGTGAAGTTGAAGATCCACAGCGACACGTCGGCATCGGCGACCGGATTGCCCTGCGCGTCGACGACGCGGCCGACGATCAGCCCGTCATTGTTCATCGAGGCGTAGAGGTCCCAGCCGAGCGCGATGACGAGCAGGATCACCGGCGTCAGCACGAAGCGGTTAAGCAGCCAGACCTTCCAGCGCGGGCGTTCGAAATCGTCCTCGTCAGCCATGGTTCAGCCCTTGGTCGCGCCGGAGGTGAGCCCCTGGATGAATTCCTTCTGCGCCAGCAGGAACAGCAGGATGCCGGGCGCCAGAACCATGATGCAGAAGGCGTAGAGCGCGCCCGTCGTGTCCTCCTGATAGGACAGGAAGCGCGACAGGCCGAGCGGCAGCGTCTGCATCTCCGGCGAGCGGGTCATGATCAGCGGCCACAGGAAGTTGTTCCACGACCAGATGAAGGACAGGATCACGTTGGTCGCCATCGCCGATTTCGCCAGCGGCATCATGATCGTCCAGATGATGCGCCATTCCGACAGCCCGTCCACCTTGGCCGCGTCGATCAGCGAGGCGGGGATGGCGTCGAAGCTCGCCTTGAAGACGAAGATGCAGATGATCGTCGAGAACTGCGGCAGGGCCAGCCCGAGATAGGAATCGAGCAGCCCCAGCTTGGCGGTGATCAGGTAGGCGGGGATGATCGTCGCCTGGAACGGCACCATCATGCAGGACAGGAACAGCATGAGGATGAAGGTCTTGCCGCGGAAGCCGCGCGTCAGCGCGTAGCCCGCCATCGCGTTGAGCACGATGTTCGCCGCGATCGTCAGCACCGTGACGATGACCGAGTTCAGGAAGTAGCGGGCGAACGGGATCGCGTACCAGACGTCGACGTAATAGAACAGGTTCGGGTTGCGCGGGATGATGCTGGGCGGATAGTTGAAGATGTTCTCGCCCGAGATCGACGTCTTGAACACCCAGTAGAACGGCACCAGCATGACGAAGCTGGTGAGGATCAGCGCGAGGTGGATCGGCCAGCGGGGATATCGGCGCATCAGTCTCGCTCCACCGCGCCGGCATTGCCGCCGGAAAGCCGGTTCGCAGCCCATGCGATGACGAGCAGCAGCACGAAGAACACCACGGTCACGGCGCCGGCGTAATCGAACCGCGTCTGCACGAAGCCGAGCTTGTAGATGTAGGTGACGAGGATCTCGGTGGCGCGGCCCGGCCCGCCGCCGGTCATCACGTAGACCAGGTCGAAGCTCGTCACCGAGTTCAGCATGCCGATGACGAAGCACAGGAAGATCGAGGGCCGCAGCAGCGGCAGCGTGATGCGCAGGAAGCGCCTGAACGCGTTCGCCCCGTCGATCTCCGCCGCCTCGTAGAGGTTGCCGGGGATGTTCTGCAGGCCGGTCAGCAGGATGATCATGTAGAAGCCGAGCATCTGCCAGATGTTGGCGGCGATCACCGACGGCAGCGCCCAGGTGAAGGAGTTCAGGAACGGGATCGGCGCGTCGACGAGATGGAGGGAGCGCGCCACGTAATTGAACAGGCCGACGCGCTCGTCGAACATCCAGCGCCAGATGATCGCCACCGCGACCGTCATCAGCGGGTAGGAGAGGAAGATCAGCGTGCGGTAGATGTTGCGCCCGCGTATGTCGGTGTCGACCAGCAGGGCCAGACCGAGCGCGATGGCGATGCCGACGGGGGCCGAGGCGACGACGTAGAGCGTGTTCCACAGCGCCTGCCAGAACACGTCGTCGTCCAGCATCTCCTCGTAGTTCTCGAGCCCGATGAAGATCGCCGGCTTGAGCGGCGACCACGCCTCGAACGACAGCACGACGTTCCAGACGAGCGGCAGGATGCGGTAGAGCAGGAAGATCAGCAGCGACGGCGCCAGGAAGCACCAGATCAGCACCGCCTGCCGCGTGCTCTTGCGGGCGACGAACGGAGCCCGGCGATCCGGCTCGACCTCGGAGGCAAGTGATACCATCGGCTATACCATGAGCTGTCGCCTCGAACGGCGACGGCAGGCGGCAGGGACGGTCCGCCCCTCGCGCACGCGGCGGAGGGGCGGAATGGGAGGCTCAGGACGACGGCCCGGCCGTCACGAGCGGCGCATCACGCGGGCTACGGCCTTTTCCGCATCGGCGAGCGCGGTCTTGGCGTCCTTGCGGCCGAGCACGCCGTTCTGGAACTCGGCCCAGAACGCGTCCTTGACCTGCGCGTCGTTCGGCAGAGGCCAGTTGCCGCACATCTTGTCGGTGTGCTCGAGCTGCGTCTGCAGCACGGTGTAGGCCAGCGGGTCGTCGGTCTTGACCTTCTCGAGGCCGGCCTTGTCGGCCGCCAAGTTGCCGGTCAGGATGCGCCGGCGCAGCGCGAACTCCGTCGCCCACTTGTTGCCCGTCATGTGCTTGACGAGCGACCACGCGAGATCCGGGTCCTTCGAGGTCTTGGAGATGGCGAAGCCGTGATTGGTCGGCGTCGACCAGTCGCCCGGGTTCTGCACCGCGCCGAGCGTGTCGCCGTTGACCCACGGACCCTGCCCCTTGACGAAGAAATAGGCGGCCGAATGGGCCTGCAGCATGCCGACATTGCCCGAGGCGAAGGCGCCGTTCGGCTCGACCCAGCGGCCCGTCCAGGCGATCTTGTTGATGCCGCCCGCCGCGGTCTCCTCGGCGAGCCGCTCCAGCACCGCCACGGCTTCCGGCGTGTTGAACGCCGGCGTCTTCATGTCGTCTTCCAGCAGCTTGACGCCGTTCATCTGCATCAGCGGCCAGTAGAGCCAGTCGAAGTTCAGCGTCAGGAAGCCCGTCTTCTCGCCCTTCGCCATCGCCCGCGAAGCCTTCATCAGCTCGTCGAACGAGGTGGGCGGGGCCGAGATGCCGGCCTCCTTGAACATGGTCTTGTTGTAGAAGAGGAGGGTCTTGGCGATGTAGAAGGGGACGACGTAGTTCTTCTTGTCGTACACGAAGCTCCCCAGGTAATCCTGGTTGTAGAGCTTGGCGACGTCCGGCTCCTTCTCCATGTAGGGCGTCAGGTCGAGCAGCGCGCCGTTGGCGGCCCACTCCACCCAGATCATGCCCTGCAGGTCGATGATGTCGGGCGCGGTGCCGGCGACGAGCTGCGTCTGGTAGAACGCCGGGAGCTCCGGACCCTTCTTGTCGAGCCACTCGATCTCGACGCCCGGGTTCTGCGCCTGGAAGTCCGCGAACTCCTCTTTGAACAAAGCCTCCTGGTCCGCGATGTTCCAGGTCAGGATGCTGAGCTTCTTGTTCGACTGCGCCCGCAGATAAGCGGGCATCGCCAGCACTCCGGCGGCGGCAAGACCACCCTTAATGACAGTCCTACGGTCCATTCTGTCCTCCCTCAAGACGGCGTTCCCGGCTCCTCGTCGGGTTCCAGCACGGAATGATAGCGATAATGTTTTTGCGGTCAAGCAAACTCGCAGAAAAGATAGCCTCCGAAATTATCCAATGAAATCTGCATAATAGAGGCGAAGGGCCGCGTTGACAGCAATTTGAAAGCGGTATCATATTGGCGCGCATTCTTGCCACGACGACCGCCAGGGGGAGCGCCCGTGCCAACTCGCCGCCCAGAGGATCTGCGCAGTGCCCGCTGGTATACGGCGGACAGCATGCGCGCCTTTGCCCATCGGCAGCGGATGCAGCAGATGGGGCTGCGGCGCGAGGAGTTCATGGGTCGCCCGGTGATCGCGATCCTCAACACCTGGAGCGACCTGTCGCCCTGCCACGCGCATCTGCGCGAGCGGGCCGACGCGGTGAAGCGCGGCGTGCTGCGCGCCGGCGGCTTTCCGGTCGAGCTGCCGGCGCTGTCGCTCGGCGAGGTCATGGTCAAGCCGACCACCATGCTCTACCGCAACCTCCTGGCCATGGAGGCCGAGGAGCTGCTGCGGCAGCATCCGATCGACGGCGCGGTCCTGATCGGGGGCTGCGACAAGACCGGCCCCGGCCTGATCATGGGCGCCGTCAGCATGGACCTGCCGGTGATCTTCTGCCCGGCCGGGCCGATGCTGAACGGGCGCTGGCGCGGCACCAAGGTGGGCGCCGGCACCCACACCCGCAAATACTGGGACGAATACCGCGCCGGCCACATCGGCGAGCGCGACATGGTCGAGATCGAGGGCGTGTCGACGCGCTCGCCCGGCACCTGCAACACGATGGGCACCGCCTCCACCATGACGTCGATCATCGACGCGCTGGGGCTGACGCTGCCCGGCGCCTCCAGCATCCCGGCCATGGACGCCGCGCATCCGCGCATGGCATCGGCCTGCGGCGAGCGCATCGTCGACATGGTCTGGGAGGACCTGAAGCCGTCGCGCATCCTGTCGCAAGGATCGCTGCGCAACGCGCTGCACGTCGACGTCGCCCTCGGCGGCTCGACCAACGCGGCCGTGCACCTCGTCGCCATGGCCCGCCGCGCCGGGCTCGCCATCGATCTCGACGACCTCGACGCGGCGGCGCGGCGCACCCCGGTGCTGGCCAACATCTTCCCGGCCGGCGACGCGCTGATGGAGGATTTCTACTTCGCCGGCGGCGTGCTCGGCCTGATGACCCGGCTGACCGACCGGCTCGACCTCGACGCGCTGAACGTCACCGGCGGCACGCTGCGGGACGCGCTCGCCCGCGCCCGCGTCGACGACGACGACGTGATCCGCCCGCTCGACAGGCCGGTCACGACCGCGCCGGCGATTGCCGTGCTGACCGGCAACCTCGCGCCGGACGGCGCCGTCATCAAGCCGTCGGCGGCGAGCCCCGCGCTGCTCACCCACCGCGGCCGCGCCATCGTGTTCGACGGCCATGCCGACTTCAACAAGCGCCTCGACGACCCGTCGCTCGACATCGACGAGACCTGCGTGCTGGTGCTGCGCGGCGCCGGGCCGGTCGGCGCGCCGGGCATGCCGGAATGGGGCGCGCTGGCGCTGCCGAAGGCGCTGATCAGGAAGGGCGTGCGCGACATGGTGCGCATCTCCGACGCGCGCATGAGCGGCACGCACTACGGCACCTGCGTGCTGCACGTCGCGCCCGAATCGCATGTCGGCGGCCCCCTCGCATTGCTGCGGACCGGCGACGAGATCGTGCTCGACGTCCCCAACCGGCGGCTGGACATGCTGGTGCCGGACGAGGAGATCGCGCGCCGCAGGGCCGCCTGGACCCCGCCGCCGTCGAATTACGCACGCGGCTATACCGCGCTCTTCCAGCGGCATGTTACGCAGGCGGACAAGGGGTGCGACTTCGACTTCCTGGAGGCAGGCGCCCCGACACCGGAGCCCGACATATATTGAGAAAATCCCCACCCGGCCGAGCCACCCGCCAGAACGACCAGGATGCCGCGCCAGGCACGCGCGAGCGCATGGGCGCGACGCGGCCGCGCATGGTGGACGTGGCGCGCGTGGCCGGCGTCTCGACGGCGACCGTGTCGCGCGCCCTGCGCGAGCCGGAGGCTGTGTCGCCGCGCATGCGCGAGCGGATCGACGCGGCCGTCGAGCGCCTGTCCTACCGCCGCAACCTGATGGCGGGCGGGCTCGCCAGCGCCCGCAGCATGACGATCGGCGTCGTCATCCCCTCGATGATCAACGCCTTCTTCTCGAACACGCTCGAGGGGATGGAGTCGGGGCTGGCCGGCAGCAGCCGCTATGGGCTGGAGACGGAGGAGCAGCTCGTCGCCTCGCTGCTGGCCTGGTCTCCCGCCGCGATCGTGGTGACCGGCTGCCGCCACAGCCGCGGCACGATGCGCATGCTGCTGGACGCCAACATCCCCGTCATCGAGATGTGGGAGCTGTCCGACCGGCCGATCGACACCGTCGTGGGCTTCTCCCAGCGCACGGCCGGCGCCGCGGCCGCCCGCCACCTCATAGAGCGCGGCGCGACCCGCCTCGGCTTCATCGGGGCGATGCTCTCCAGCGACTACCGCGCCGGCGACCGCCGCGCCGGCTTCATGGCGGCCGCGGCCGAGTGCGGCTTCGCGCCGCCGGCCGAGGTGAGCGTGCCGGAGCAGGCGACGGCGGTGGGCGGCGCCAAGGCGCTGTCGCAGCTCATGGACGCCCACCCGGACGTCGACGCGGTGCTGTGCTCCAACGACGTGATGGCGCTCGGCGCCATCTTCGAGGCACACCGGCACGGCTGGCAGGGGCCGCAGCGGCTGAAGCTGTGCGGCTGCGGCGACATCGACTTCGCCGCCGCCACCGAGCCGGCGCTGACGACGATCCGCCCGCCCCGGCGCGCCATCGGCGTCAAGATCGCCGAGGTCCTGCTCCAGCGCTTCGCCGGCGTGGAGGCCACCGAGACCGTGTTCGATCTCGGCTTCGAGCTCGTCGTGCGGGGCAGCACGTGAACCAGGAAAGGCATCGCAGGAAGACATCATGAGCACCGACATCCACTCCGTCCGCCCCAACGCGTTCCGCACGGCGCTCGCGGCCGGACGTCCCCTCATCGGCATCTGGTCGATGATGAACTCGGTCGACGGCAGCGAGGCGCTCGGCTGGTCGGGCTACGACTGGCTGCTCGTCGACGGCGAGCATGCGCCGGTCTCCCTGCACGACGCGATGGCGCATTGCCGCGCGCTGGCCGCGACCCCGACCATTCCCATCGTGCGGCTGCTGTGGAACGACCCGCTGCTGCTCAAGGCGCATCTCGACGCCGGCGTCTGCACGATCATGCTGCCCTATGTGCAGAGCGCCGCCGAGGCCCGCAGCGCCGTCGAGATGATGCGCTATCCGCCGGCCGGACGCCGCGGCGTGGCGGCGATGCACCGGGCGAGCCGCTACACGCGTCTGAAGGATTACGCCACGCGCGCGCCGGAATCGCTGTTCCTCATCGTCCAGATCGAGACGACGGAAGCCCTCGCGCATTGCGAGGAGATCGCCGCCGTCGACGGCGTCGACGCCGTCTTCTTCGGCCCCGGCGACCTCGCCGCCAGCATGGGGCTGACCGGCCAGGCCGCGCATCCCGACGTCACCGCCGCGATCGAGGACGGGCTGCGGCGCTGCCGGCCGTCCGGCAAGGCGGTCGGCGTGCTGGCGCCCAATGACGAGATCTCGGAGCGGCACATCCGCTCCGGCTTCGACTTCGTGTCGGTCGCCAACGATTTCGCCATGCTGGTGCGGACCGCCGACGCCGCGGCGTCCCGCTTCCGCAGCATCGCCGACGCATCATCCGGGAACAGGGCCTGAACCATGGCAACGGTCGAATTCCGCAAGCTCGTCAAGCGTTACGGCACGCTCGAGGTCGTCCACGCGATCGACCTCCAGATCGCCGACGGCGAGTTCCTCGTCCTCGTCGGCCCGTCCGGCTGCGGCAAGTCGACCTCGCTGCGCATGCTGGCGGGGCTGGAGGACATCAGCGCCGGCGAGATCCTGATCAACGGCCGCGTCGTCAACGAGGTCGAGCCGCGCGACCGCGACATCGCCATGGTGTTCCAGGACTACGCGCTCTACCCGCACATGAACGTCTACGAGAACATGATGTTCTCGCTGCGCTACCGCAACGTGCCCCGGCAGGAGATCGACAGGCGCGTGCGCGAGGCGGCCGCCGTGCTGGGGCTCGACCCCTATCTCAAGCGGCGGCCCAGGCAGCTCTCCGGCGGCCAGCGCCAGCGCGTCGCCATGGGTCGCGCCATCGTGCGCGACCCGCAGGTCTTCCTGTTCGACGAGCCGCTCAGCAATCTCGACGCCAAGCTGCGCGGCTCGATGCGCATCGAGATGAAGAAGCTGCACCAGCGCCTCGGCGTCACCACCGTCTACGTCACCCACGATCAGGTCGAGGCGATGACGCTCGCCGACCGCGTCGTCGTCATGAATGGCGGCCATATCGAGCAGATCGGCACGCCCGACGAGGTCTATCACGCGCCGGCGAGCCTGTTCGTCGCCGGCTTCATCGGCGCCCCGACCATGAACCTGATCCCCGTGCAGCGCGAGGGCGCGCGCGGCCTGCGGCTCGGCTCCTCGTCGGACGTGGTGCAGGTCCCCGCCGGCCGGCTGCCGGAGGCCGGCGACCTCGTCTTCGGCCTGCGTCCCGAGGACGTCGAGGTCGCGCTGACCGACAAGGCCCCGGCCGGCCATGTCGACGTGCCGGCGCTGGTCGAGGTGGTCGAGCCGCTCGGGGCCGACACGCTGGTCTTCACCACCGTCGCCGGCCACCCGGTGGCCGCCCGCGTGCGGCCGGACGTGCGCCCCGCCCCCGGCTCGGCGCTGAAGCTGCGCTTCAATCTCGGCCGCATGCACCTGTTCGACACCGCCAGCGGGCGCTCCGTCAGCGCGCCCGCCGCCCACGCCTGACGATCCTGTCGGCGCCTGCCTGGAAAACGGGCCACCGGCCCGGACGCGCCGCGCTGCTCAAATGAGAGAACATGCCATGCTCCAGAAGACGAATCCGTTTTTGCGAGAGGGGAATCTGATTGGTGGGGA
>ERZ778021.1440-NODE-1440-length-28131-cov-9.116078_pt1 | contig 28131 bp, 25 predicted proteins | sample MGYA00375751_ERZ778021 | MGnify/ENA primary metagenome ERZ778021 (study PRJEB29350, sample SAMN05389814) | bioreactor metagenome | isolation source: Thiocyanate stock bioreactor | place: South Africa: University of Cape Town | collected 2013-08-29 ... | reverse complement strand
AATAGTCAATAGTCAATAGTCAATAGTCAATAGTCAATAGTCAATAGTCAATAGTTTGGAGTCATTAGACAATAGACCATAGACCATAGACCATAGACTATGTTGGCACATTATCAATTATCAATTATCAATTATCAATTAATATACGTATGAAGAAAATTAATTTAGTTATCATCGCTATTCTGACAAGTTTAGCAGTGAATGCACAGTACAGTTTGCCGAAGTTGAACTATGGTTATGCTGATTTAGAGCCGTATATCGATAGTACGACCATGTATATCCATTACAATAACCATCATGCTGCATACATCAAAAATCTAAACGCTGCATTAAGTAAATATCCTGAATTATTTAAAAAGAATATAGTTGAGATATTTCAAAATTTTGAAGAATTACCTTCTGATATTCAGACTGCTGTAAGAAATAATGGTGGGGGATATTATAATCATATGCTTTTTTGGGAATTTTTGACTCCACCTTCAAAGAGTAAGATGACTGCTGATGTAGAGAAAGCTTTGAAAGCTAATTTCGGTTCTGTCGAAAAATTCAAAGAATCCTTTGAAGCTGCGGCAGCGAGCAGATTTGGTTCAGGCTGGGCATGGCTGATTAAAGAACCGAACGGACAGCTAAAAATTGTCTCAACAGCCAATCAGGATAATCCTTTAATGTCATTTTCTGATAACAAAGGAAAAATCATTTTAGCTTTAGATGTGTGGGAGCATGCTTATTATCTGAAATATCAATCAAAACGCCTTGATTACACAAAAGCATTTTGGAATGTAGTTAACTGGGAAAAAGTAGGGGAGTTGTTGAAATAGGTTAGGTTGTATCATTCGATAAATATATCCTTGCTTATTTTGAAGAGGACTAAATTACAATATTTTAAATATTTATATTGCGTATATAATTAAAAAGAGCTATCTTGCACACCGTTTTATTATATTAAAAAATCATTCAAAATTTTAAAGTATGGCAATAGTAAAAGTTTGGGTAGAAGAGGATTGTACTTCATGCGGCGTGTGTGAAAGTATTTGCCCTGAAGTGTTTGAAATCGTTGATATATGTATTGCAAAAGAAGGTGTACCTTACGCCGATTATGATGCAGAAATCAGAGAGTCAGCAGATAACTGCCCTGTAGAAGTAATTAAGTTTGAAGAAGCATAAGAATTATTAGTAAAAAAGTATAGTACTTTTTATTAAATTTTTATGGAAGGATAACAGATGTTGAGTTTGTTGTCCTTTTTTTATTTATAAATTTTTTCCTCACTGAACTAATTTAATTCAATAATTATAAAGGAGCAAGAAGAACAGTTTTTTAGATGATATAGGTAAAAATATTAATTAATGTTTTAGTACATTTGCAACTTAAATAAATAAGACTATGATAAGAAACAGAAAAATAGAGGTTGAAGGAAAGGAAATTACTATTATTTTTAATAAAGAACAAGAGTATATATCGCTAACTGATATGTTGAGAGCTAAAGATGGTGATTTCTTTATCTCCGATTGGTTACGAAATCGTAACACAGTTGAATACCTTGGTATTTGGGAATCGGTTTACAATCCAAATTTTAATTATGGCGAATTCGCCATAATTAAAAGTCAGGCAGGTTTAAATAGTTACAAACTAAGCGTTAAAGAATGGGTCGAGAAAACCAATGCAATAGGATTAAAAGCTACAGCAGGACGTTATGGAGGAACTTATGCACACCCTGACATTGCGTTTGAATTTGGAATGTGGATTAGTCCTCAATTCAAGATTTATCTTGTAAAAGAGTTCCAGCGTTTAAAAAGTGAAGAAAACGAACGCCTAAAATTAGAATGGAACTTGCAGCGGACGCTCGCCAAAGTAAACTATCAAATCCATACTGATGCTATTAAAGAAAACCTGATACCAAAAGCAATCACGAAACAACAAGCAAGTTTTGTTTATGCTAACGAAGCTGATTTGCTTAATGTTGCCCTATTTGGAATAACTGCAAAAGAATGGCGGGATAATAATCCGGATAATAGTGGAAATATAAGAGATTATGCTACATTGGAGCAACTTGTGGTATTGAGTAATATGGAGAGTATAAATGCATTGCTTATTCGGCAAGGACTATCGCAAGCCGAAAGACTTATTCAGCTCAATAAAGTTGCTATTTCACAAATAAAATCACTATTGGAAAACAACACAATAAAAAAGCTGAAACTGTCGGCAAACGACCGCTAAATAATGATAAATTGTATTAGCTAAGACTTCATCTGACAGTCGGGCATTTTTTTAATGATTCAACATTGGGTTTTTTAAGTCATACATGCCAGGAATAGTCAAAGGGTAAGAGGGGATTTTTACGTCCCCTCGACCATTCCAGTCAGTCAGGCTATTACTTGCAGGTTGCTCCCCAGCAGAGCCTGTTTCCACTTCACCCGACGGTTGCAAAGATACAAAATTTTCATTCAGAGTATCTAACAACTTTTCTTTTGCAAGATGCACGGATTCTCTCCATGTTTGCATAGGTGTTTTACCAAAACAGTATCTACCGGAATGAGGGCGCTCATTATTGTAATACTGCAGCCATATATCCACATCCGTTTGAAGTTCTTCAACGGATTTGTAAATCTTCTTACGAAACGCAGTAGCATAGAACTCTTCCTGCATGGTTCTGTGGAAGCGTTCACAAATGCCGTTTGTTTGAGGACTTTTAGCTTTTGTTTTGGTGTGGTCAATATCCTCAATGGCCAGATAAAGTTGATATTCATGGTGCTCTCTTGCGCCACAGTATTCAGTTCCTCTGTCTGTAAGTATTCTCATAAGAGGAATACCATACTGGTCATACATGGGGATTACCCTGTCATTAAGCATATCTGCAGCCACCAATGCCACTTTGCGATCGTAGAGCTGCTTAACGGTAGCCACCTTAGCATAGGTGTCGATAAAAGTCTGCTGATAAATACGACCAACACCTTTGATATTACCCACATAGTACGTATCCTGAGCACCGAGATAACCTGGATGATAGGTTTCAATTTCTCCTTTGGATACTTTTTCTTCCTTAGCCTTCTCTAAGGCCACCACCTGTGCTTCGGTGAGCACCAAACCTTCCTGTGCTGCTTTGGCTTCAAGTGCTTTCAGTCGCTTCTTAAAGGTTTCCAGATCATTGCGAAGCCATACACAACGAACTCCTGCCGGTGATATAAATATGCCTTCTTTTTTCAACTCGTTCGATACCCGAACCTGACCAAAGGCCGGATTCTCTGTGGCAAACGAAACAACTCTTTGCTCTATTTGAAGTTCTATGCGATTCTTTACTATCGGTTTGCGACGGCTGATTTCCTGCAAACCTAACTCGCCGCCTGTTTCAAATAAATCTTTGTAACGGTAAAATGTGTCGCGACTGTAACCTAAATACTTACATGCTCTTGATACATTTCCTAATTCTTCTGCTAAATTTAGCAGACCTAATTTGTTTTTGATTAACTTTGTCTCTGTATTCATTTCTGACAGTTTTTAAGGGTGAAACTTATTTTGTTTGTGATATTACAAATTTAAGTATTTTGCCCTTAACTGTCAGATTAAATCGAAACTAATTCAGATAAATATAGCTATTGCGTTTTAGTTAATAAGTGATCATCTATAACAAGGTTGGATACATAAATGATAAATTTTTTTCCTAACTGAACTAAATTATTACAAAGAATGTTGTAAGTTTGTGTAGAATACGTATTTAATATTTTAAGACAATTATGCGAAGGTTATTATTATTTTCTTTTATGATGATTTGTTGCTTTTCATTAATTAAAGCTCAACAAAATCCATGGATATTACCTCCAGCTGATGGTACATTTGGTGAATTTACTGAATGGCAGAAAATTTCTGTTGCCTTTACTGATGGACGATCTTCTTCCTATGAATATAGAATTGCTTTGATGAAATACAAAAGTAATTCATGTAATTACGAATTGCAAATAAAAAATACATCATCTAAAAGAACAAAATTCAGAGTAAAAACCAGATATTTTGATAGAATTGAAGATGATAGTTATGGAGAAAAACAAGATATAAGAATTAAACCTGATGCTACTGCTACCTTTCATATGATTGCTAATGGATGTAGACCTGAAAAAAACGAAAAAGACATAGATGATTTTCATCTATGCCTTTCTTGTGGTATACGATACGAAATTATTATTGTTCTTTGATTAGTATAATCTTATAACAACTTTCAGTATCAGTTTTCTATATAAATATATATTTCAAAATAAACAATACTGCCAAAATATACATTCCTATACTTAGTTTCTTAAACTTTCCTGATAATATATTAATTATCACATAACTGAGTACTCCCAGCGTGATTCCTTCCGCAATACTATATGCCAATGGCATAGCAATTATACATATAAAAGCCGGAATTGTTTCTGATAAATCACTGAAATCTAATTCTTTTATCGGGCTAAGCATATATAAACCCACTAAAATTAATGCTGGTGCTGTTGCTGCTCCGGGAATTGCTAAAAATATCGGTGAGAAGAATAATGCTACTGCAAAACATATTGCTGTAATCATTGCTGTCATACCGGTTCTTCCTCCTTCTGATACTCCTGCTGCACTTTCAACATATGTTGTAACCGTACTCGTTCCTAAAATTGCACCTGCTGTCGTACCAATCGCATCAGCCATAAATGCTTTACTGATATTGGGAACTTTTCCGTCTTTATCAAGCATGTTTGCTTTTGTAGATACACCAACTAAAGTGCCTAAAGTGTCAAAAATATCGACAAACAGGAATGTAAATACTACAATGAGCATGTCGAATGAAAAGATATGTGCAAATTCAAATTTAAAGAAAGTCGGTTCTATCGATGGTGGTATACTTGCAAATCCTTTAAGCTGAGTCAGGCCTAATGGTATCCCTATTAATGCTGTGAGTATTATTCCTATCAATAAATCGCCTTTTACTTTTTTTACAACTAATACTGATGTGATTATCAAACCGATAACACCTAATAATGCTGTGCCGGTGGTTATATTACCTAAACTTACCAATGTTGCTTCGTGTCTTACGATTATCCCTGCATTTTGCAATCCGATAAAGGCGATGAATAAACCTATCCCCGCACTGATAGCGGTTCTTACTGATTTTGGTATCGAGTTGGCAATAGCTTCACGAACATTGAAAGCAGTAAGAATAATGAATATAATTCCTTCAATCAACACCGCCGTTAAAGCAAACTGCCAAGTGTGACCCATACCCAAAACAACGGAGAACGCAAAAAATGCATTTAATCCCATTCCCGGAGCTAATGCAAATGGTAGCTTTGCCCAAAATGCCATTACTAAAGTTGCAATTATTGCTGAAATTGCTGTTGTGGTAAATAAAGCGTTGGCATCCATCCCTGTTGATGATAATATACTCGGATTTACAGCAAGTATATATGCCATTGTAAGAAATGTGGTGATACCTGCTATAACTTCTGTACGGACAGTGGTACCATTCTTTTTTAATTGGAAGATTTTTTCAAACATATGTTTTTACTTTACAAAATTATTACTGAGTTTGCAAAAATTATTTAACAATGATTATATTTCAAATAAGGTTATAAATTATATTTCACTGCTAAAGTAGGGCATACATTAAATCCCTTTACTCCTCCAAAATTATAACCGAACTCTATTTCGCTTCCCGCTGATATTTTATCTGTTATATTATACCAGATTTGTGGTTCAGATAAGAAAATAAATTCTGTTCCCAAGAAGGTTTTCTCTCTCCAGAAATCTGCAAAACCTGTAAATGATACCTTTCTGTTTAACATATGAAGATACCATACTGCCGTCAATTGAAAATTATTAGGTTCAGCATTTTTTTGTATATATTTATACATTGCCGACAATGAAATACCTTTAGTAAAATCTTTACTGTTTAAACTGTAAGTTCCACCAATTAGATACGCATTGTTTATATTGAAACCAGTAAAGCTTTGTGAATGTAATCCGCCATTATACTCAATATGAGCCGAAAATGGTGCATCCCAAAATTTTAATTCACGGGCAATTTCCATATAGGCTTCAATTGGACCGTTTGCACTATAATTGAAGTCAATAAAATAGAATAAACTGCCGTTTGCATCCGGCTTAAAACGCTCAATAGTGCTGGTAAGATAATTTCTATTTGCACCGAAATCATAATGTAATTGTATGTTTGTTTGTGAAAACATACTTAAACTGATAAAGAGAAGAACTACAACTGTTAATTGTTTCATACGACTTAAATTTATAAATTTACTAATGTGTGAATATAATTGAAAACGGCTACAAATATACTATGATTTTTTATTTCTCCATGGCTTTTCTGTTATTGAACTTTTTTTAACTCCATCACTTTTTCTGCCTGAAGAGGAATTTGACTTTCTATCTCTGTCATATTTTTTATAATCATCATTGTAGTTCGACCTTCTACCCGAACTGCTGCGTGAGGAATTATCTCTGCTTCTTCGTCCATAATCTGAATGACTTCTGTTGTTTTCTGCATAATTTCTACTTTCACGAGCAATGCCTAATTCAATGTCTTTCTGTTTGGCAAATGCGTTAATAATTTTATCTACTTGATCGTGGAAAATATCAAAAAATGTGTACTTATTTGTTACTTCAATATCACCTACACTTATGGTTTTATCTCCCACAACTTCATTGATAATTCCTAATAATCTGGGAGGATTTATACCGTCTCTGCTTCCTACATTGACTTTCAAGCGCATTTTTTCACCACGTCTGCCTTTGCCTCTTTCTCTGTCACCTCTATCACCACCTCTATCTCTATCACCTCTATCATTCCTTTCGTCTGATTGTCCGTATCTGTCGTTTCTATCTCTTCTTTCACGAGGTTCTTGATAGTTTAAATCTTCTGAATCTTTGTAATAGTTTAAAAAACGATTAAACTCAAGCGATACAAATCTTTTCAACAATTCACTTTTATCAAGATACTCCAATTGTTTCATTATCTGCGCCATGTATGGTTCAATTTGTTCTTCATTGACTTCTACATGTTGCATTTTATCTATCATATGGAAAAGTTGTTTTTTGCAGACTTCCAAACCATTAGGTATCATTTCTTGCTCAAACTTTTTCTTAACCATTCTTTCAATATCCCTTATTTTATTTCTTTCTCTTGAATGGATAATAGATACTGAAACGCCTTTTTTGTTTGCTCTACCTGTACGTCCGCTTCTATGTGTGTATATCTCAACATCTTCGGGAAGATTATAATTGATTACATGCGTTAAGTCGCTTACATCCAAACCTCTTGCTGCTACATCAGTGGCAACAAGCAATTGAATATTACGGATGCGAAATTTTTGCATCACTGTGTCTCGCTGTGCTTGCGACAAATCACCGTGCAGTGCATCTGCATTATATCCGTCCTTCATCAAACGCTCGGCTACATCTTTTGTCTCCTGACGAGTTCTGCAAAAGACTATACCGTATATATCAGGATTTAAATCTACTATTCGTTTTAAAACTAAATAACGGTGCTTTGCCTGTGCAACATAATAAATATGTGAAACGTTTTCAGAACCGGAATTTTTGCTTCCTATTGTTATTTCCTCGAAATCTTTCATATAGCTTTTTGCTATCTGAGCAATCTCATTAGGCATAGTTGCCGAAAATAATGTAGTTCGACGGGTTGCAGGTGTTTCTTTTAAGATTGTCTCTATATCTTCTTTGAAACCCATATTAAGCATTTCATCAGCCTCATCTAATACTAAGTAGTTGATATTGTTCAATTTGATTTTTCCTCTGTCAATCAAATCTATCAATCTGCCTGGTGTGGCAACAATTATTTGTGGTGTCTGATCTAATTGTGATAGTTGTTTGCGGATGTCTTCGCCTCCATAAACAGGAACAACTCTGGTATGAAGATATTTAGAGTAGTTTTTTAAATCATTCGAGATTTGTATACATAATTCTCGTGTTGGAGCCAATACTAATGCTTGTACTTGTTTAAGTTTAGCATCTATCATATTAAGAATAGGTAAGCCAAATGCGGCTGTTTTACCTGTTCCTGTTTGTGCAAGCGCCACCAAGTCATTGTTTTGTTCAAGCATAAAAGGTATTACTTTTTCTTGCACAGGCATAGGGAACTCGTATCCAAGTTCGCCAATTGCTGAAAGAATTTCTTCTCTCAGATTCAGTTCGTTAAATGTCATAAAGTTGTTTTAGTACACGTTTTGAGCAGTCATCCGGCGTTTATTTCATTCGTTTTGAAACGTGTACCCTCTGATAAGCAATCTGCAAACTATTATGCAGTAAATAATCGGATTTTCACCCACAACGCGCGGTTTGTTATTTTTTTATTTGCGGGTGCAAAAGTAGTGATAATTACTATAATATGCAATAATTTATGATTCTATTTTCAATTCCATTATATCTGTTGTGTTTTCTGTAACCTTAAATCTATCGTCAATTCTATAACCTACTACCCAAACTATCTTATTTTCAGATAAAACAACGAGTGTACTTTCTTTGTTAAATCTATTGATTTTCAGGTCTATAAGAAAATCACTTATTTTTTTCTTTCCTTTCATTCCCAAAGGATAAAAGTAATCGGCAGCCTCCCATCTACGAATTGTAAGTGGGTAATTTATTTTTTTAGCATCAAGATGTATGATGTTATTATCCCTTGATAAAACAAATGAGCTGTCTTTTTTGAAAAATTCACTTTTAAGTTTTATGTTATTAAATTCTAAGTCGGAATTGTTTGATATTGCTTTGACAATAAGATTTTCCCGGTCTTTGAGTAGAGTATGTGTTTTTGATGAAAATATCTTGCCTGATTCGGAATTAAGACTGTCTGTAATTTGTCTGATATGAGTTGAATTAAAATCATAATCTTTTAAAATCTCATATAATACAGTATTGATTTCCTGTTCTTCTAAAAGATGTTTAATGCTGATTATTAATGTGTCTTGCTGATATGTACAGACTTTATCTTGTATCCTTCTTATTTCGTTGTTAAAAATATTATATGCACCTTTTAAGTTCTGTATTGTTTGCGAACAAGTGTTTTTAAAAGAAGGATTAATTTCTTCAAGGGCAGGAATAATAATATGTCTGAATTTATTTCTGATTATATCAATTGAATTATTCGTAGAATCTTCGACAAACTGCAAATTATTTTCTTCTATATATTGTTTTATATCTGCACGTGAAGTATTTAGCAGAGGTCTTACAATATTACCATTTCTTACAGGTATACCGGTCATACCTTTTATGCCTGTACCTCTTGTGAAATTGAGTAAAACAGTCTCGAAATTATCATCAAGATGATGACCGGTTGCTATTGCTTGTGCATCAAACTCAGTACGTAACTTTTCAAACCAATCGTAACGCAAATCGCGAGCAGCCATTTCAATTGAGATATTATTTGCCTCAGCATACTCAATAGTTTGAAAGTCAATGGTTAATAGCTTAATTTGCTTATGCTCTGCAAGATTGCGAACGAACAGCTCATCTCTATTGGACTCATCACTTCTCAAATGAAAATTACAATGTGCCGCTATACAATTATATCCCAAATTTTTCAAAATATCAAGTAATACAACCGAGTCTGAGCCACCGCTAAGTCCGACAATAACAGGCTTATCGTTAAGCTCCAAAAGCTTATTGCTTTCTATAAATTCTTGTATCTTATGTAACATTACCATCTTTTTGAGTGTTAGTTTAAGACTATTTCACTATAACCTGATGTCAAATATTCCTGAATATCATCATGTGTTGCCCATATTATTATTGGCTTGTAACTCTCAGTCCACTGTAAAATCATCTCCATAATTTTTGTCCTTAAAGTTAACTCCATACCTGTCAAAGGCTCGTCTAACAGCAAAATATCACAATTAATCATTAGTGCGACAGCTAATGCAACTCTTTGGGCTTCACCACCACTTAATTCTTCAGGATATTTGTACCTGTGTTCAGTCAGCTCCAACATATTTAATAGCAACTCAATCTTATCATAATCATTTTGATAGATAGTAGGAAATGATGATAATGAAAAAGCAAGATTTTGTTCAATATTTAACCAAGGTATCAGTCTTTTATCCTGAAATAAATATGACACCACAGGATGAGAGATATTGCAATTTATACTTCCGTTATCTTCTTTTATAAGACCTGCTATAAAGTTCATAATAGTTGATTTTCCTGATCCTGAATAACCTTTTAATAAGTTTATCTTGTGGTTAGATAATGTTTTTGAAAAATCTTTTATGATGGTTTTATTGTTTAGCCGTATATCTAAATCTGAAATATCTAAGAGTTTAAAATCTGTATTTACACTTGATATTTCTGTATGTAACTTCTTTATTTTTATGCTCCTAGGTTTATCGCTAATCTTTGATATTTGTTTTAAAATAAAATCGAAAAGAAAACTAACCGCAACAGCTACTACAGTCCATGCCAATAATTCTTTTACATCTATAATTGCCTGAGCCTTTTTCATGTTTGTACCTATTCCCCTAAAAGGGGCTGCCAACACTTCTCCAATAATCACTGCTCTCCATCCAAAACCCATTGCAGTAGCGATTCCCGCAAAAATTAACTGTCTTGCAGATGGGAAATAAATTAACCTGAAACGCTGAAAGTTGCTTTTTCTTAATACTTTAGCCTTTTCAACAAGCTTTATATCAGTATGTTCCAAACCGCTCAATATGTTTTGATACAAAATTGAGAACATGGTAATAAACGCAATGAAAACAGGTAGATTTGGTGGAGCAATAATCAATAGAGCTATCAGCACAAGAGATATTACAGGTATTGAGCGCATTATCACATTTATCGGTTGGAAAAATAATTTGAAAAATGAATTGTGCAGTGCTATGGCAGCTAATATTGAAGTTGTTACTATTGCTATTGCAAATCCTATCAATCCACGAACAATAGTAATTCCAAGTGCAGTATAGAAATCGGCACTTAACAGCATGTGGAACAACTTTTCCAATAGTGCTGTTACTGAAGGAAAAGCAGCCTCATTATCAACATAATAAGCCAATGCTTGCCACAAGATTAACACAGTGATAATACCATATATACCCGGATGTGGCTTAAGTTTCATTTTATTTGTTTTTATTTTCTTCTGTGTAAAGTAATAATCGTAACTTCCGGACGAGCAGCTCCCAATCGCATAGGAACTCCAATAAATCCTAATCCTTTATTGATATATAAATACTGATTATTTTCATTGTATAATCCATCCCATTCATTGTAAATTAATGAAGAAGGAGAGCGTAATTTACCATACATTTTAAAAGCCATTTGTGCCGCATGAGTATGCCCTGAAAGAGTTAGAAATATCTTTTCCTTACCTAAAACCTCAGCCCTCCAGTGAGATGGGTCGTGCGATAAAAGAATTTTCAGTATGGTTGTGTCTGCTTTTTCTAATGCTTTTGTAAGATTTCCATACTGTGGAAATGGCGGTTTTCCCCAATTTTCAACTCCAATTAATTCGATTATACTGCTATCTCTTTTCAATTGAACCATTTCGTTTTTTAATAATTCAAAGCCAAAATCTTTGATATGTTGTTCGATTGCAGTCAAATTTGCTGATTTTTCTTCATTACTTTTCCATTGTGAATAGTCGCCATAATCATGATTGCCTAAAATGGCATACTTGCCGTCTTTTGCTTTTAGTTGATGAAAATATTCGTCCCAACCCAACATTTCTTCTTGAAAGTTATTTACAATATCGCCGGTAAACACAAGAATATCAGCTTCTTGTCGGTTGACTTGATATATTACAGGCTTAAAATAAGATCTATTATTACCCCAGCTACCAAGATGTATGTCTGAAATCTGTACAATCTTATAATCTTCAAAAGATTCAGGAAGATTTTCAATATTTAGTGCAACCGACTTAACTTCAACACTTTTGAGATTTATAAAAGCTCCATGTAAAAATAATACAACTAAGAACATACAAGTGATAATACCTGCATATCTTATTAAATATATCTTCTCTTTTAGAAATAAATTGACCAAATAATTTATGAAGTGGAAAATTATATAGACTAACTTAGGGATGTAAATAATCAAAAACACAAAACTGCACCACATGAAAAACTGAAATGTTGATGCGTTATATTCTTGTGTATTAGCAAATTTCATCACAACAAACAATATCAAAAAGAATAATGTCGGAATGAAATTCAGAATCTTAAAATAGAGCTTTACCTTATGTTTTTTCAGCTTTAAATAGAAAAACAAATCAGGTAATAATATGATAAATGTAAATAAAATAAAGGCTGCTGTGTAAAATCGCATATTGATAATTAGTTTATTAAATCACAAAGATAGTTTATTAGATTTTAAATTGTCAAAACATTTCTTTATTATGCACATTTTTTATACTTTTGTGTCGCAAAATATTTAAAAACAGTTACTATAAAAGCTAATATTTAATGGCACAAACACTCTTTATTGTAATTATTGCGATATTAATTGTCGAATTTGGCATCGAAAGATGTTTGGCACTGCTGAATATTAAAAGCTCACGTAAGTCTATTCCCGCTATTCTTTCAGGTATTTATGATGAAGAGAAATATGCTAAACAACAGGATTATTTTCGTACCAATACTAAATTTGGAAATCTTACAAGTGCATTTAGCTTTGTATTAGTTCTTTGTATGTACTTGTTTGGTGGATTTGGTTGGTTAGACAAGCTTGTACAAATTTATATTTCAAATGAGATAGCGCAATCTCTTGTATTTTTCGGTATACTCTTTTTAATCAATGATATAATCAGTATTCCATTTGACTGGTATCATACTTTTGTAATTGAAGAAAGATTTGAATTTAATAAAATAACTCCTAAACTGTTTGTTACAGACAGACTAAAATCCATAGCTTTAAGTATTATTCTGGGAGGTTCTATATTATTTTTAATCATTTGGATTTATTCTCTTACGCCTCAGTATTTTTGGTTGCTCGCCTTTGGTGTTGTTACATTAATCAGTCTGATAATGGGTATGTTCTACTCTGAGTTGATAGTGCCTTTATTTAACAAACAAACTCCATTACCTGAAGGTGAACTGCGGACTGCTATTGAAAATTTTGTATCAAAAGTTGATTTTAAACTTAAAAATATTTATGTAATCGATGGATCAAAACGCTCGACTAAAGCAAATGCATATTTTACAGGACTTGGTCCGAAAAAGCGTATAGTTTTGTTTGATACTTTAATGGAGCAAATGAATAATGACGAAATAGTGGCTGTGTTAGCTCATGAGATTGGTCACTATAAAAATAAACATGTACTAAAGAATTATCTTTTTTCACTTCCTTTTAGCTTATTGCTTTTTTATTTATTAGGATGGATGTTAAGTAGCGATGTTCTTGCTCAGGCTCTTGGTGGCGATAAGGCTGTGTTTCACCTTAATGCTATTGCTTTCTTTACTTTGTATGCTCCTGTTTCAATGTTATTAGATTTATCAGGTAATGTTTTGTCGCGAAAATATGAGTATCAGGCAGATAATTTTGCAAAATCACATGGTTGTGGTAATGAATTGGTTTCAGCCCTTAAAAAGCTTTCGGCAAAATCATTAAGTAATCTGACTCCACATCCGCTCTATGTTTTCTTTAATTATTCTCATCCTACATTATATCAACGAATAAATAAAATTTTATCATAATGAGATTAGGAATTATTGGCGCAATGCCTGAGGAATTAGATTTAATCATTGCTGCTGTTGAAAATAAGGAAATAGTTGAACGTGGTAGTAGAATTTATTATATAGGTTCATTATTCGGACAAGAGGTGGTTGTGGTGTTTTCTCGCTGGGGCAAGGTTGCATCGGCTACAACTGTAACCAACTTGATACTTGAGTTTAAGGTCGACAGAATTGTTTTCACCGGTGTTGCAGGCGGTATAGCTCCTGAAGTCAATGTAGGCGATATAGTTATTGCTCAACGTTTATTTCAGCACGACATGGATGCTCGTCCGCTTATGAGACGTTTTGAAATACCTCTCACCGGTAAAACATCTTATGAAATAAATAGCGAAGATCAGAAAATGATGGTAGAAGCTGTACATCTGTTTCTTAAAAAAGATAAGATATTCAGAAAGACTTTAGCCGATCAGAATATTGTAAACCCAAAATTGATTGTGGGTGATATAGCAAGTGGCGATTTATTTATTTCTTCGAAAGATATGAAAGATGCACTTTTACGTAATCTACCGTCTGTGGTATGTGCCGAAATGGAAGGTGCGGCTGTTGCTCAGGTTTGCGATGATTATGGTGTTCCGCTGACTGTTGTGCGTGTGATTTCTGATGTTGCTGAAAATAATGGTTCTCTGTCTTTTGTTGGTTTTATCAATCAACATGCCGGTCAGTATTCTCTCGCTATCTTAAAAGAATATATTCAGTTATTACGTTCTGAATTTGATATTTAACGAATTAAATTTATTAACAAACAATTAATCATTATAATTTTTTAATCAAATAGTTTTTTAAATCATGGAAAATAACATTATTTATTTCGTGCTTTTTGCCTCCATTGTGGCTCTGGGCTTCGCATTCTATTTTTTCAAGCAGATGATGAAAGAAAGTGAAGGAACTGATACAATGAAAAAAATTGCTTTACACGTAAGAAAAGGTGCAATGGCTTATTTAAGACAACAATACAAGGTGGTAATCATCGTGTTTATTGTGCTGGCAGTCATTTTTGGCGTGATGGCTTATTTTAATTTACAAAACAGCTGGGTGCCTTTTGCGTTCTTAACAGGTGGTTTCTTCTCCGGACTTGCAGGTTTCTTCGGAATGAAAACTGCTACTTATGCTTCGGCTCGTACTGCCAACGCTGCAAAAAATTCATTAAACAGTGGTCTGAAAGTAGCTTTCCGTTCCGGTGCTGTTATGGGTTTGACAGTAGTAGGACTTGCTTTGCTCGATATCTCTGTTTGGTATCTTATTTTAGATAAATTTGCTGATGTAGGCGATCATAATAAATTGATTTATATCACTACTACTATGCTTACTTTTGGTATGGGTGCTTCTACTCAGGCACTTTTTGCTCGTGTGGGTGGTGGTATTTATACTAAAGCTGCTGATGTTGGTGCCGACTTAGTTGGTAAAGTTGAAGCCGGTATTCCTGAAGATGATCCGCGTAATCCTGCTACTATTGCTGATAATGTGGGTGATAACGTAGGTGATGTTGCAGGTATGGGTGCCGACCTTTACGAATCTTATGCAGGTTCTATTTTAGCAACTGCTGCATTGGGTGCTTCTGCTTTTGCATTTAATCAAACTATGCAGTTGAAAGCTGTGCTTGCTCCTATGAGTATTGCTGCTGTAGGTGTAATTCTTTCAATAATAGGAATATTCTTGGTGAAAACTAAAGAAGGTGCAAAAATGAAACAACTGCTTTCTGCTCTTGGTCGCGGTGTGAATATAAGCTCTTTGCTGATTGCAATTTTCACTTTCGTAATTTTATATGCTTTGCAGATTGAAAACTGGGTAGGTATTTCATTCTCGGTAATAGTCGGACTTGTTGCCGGTATTATAATCGGACAGTCGACTGAATATTATACCTCACATGGATATAAACCAACTCAAAAAGTTGCTGAAAGTGCTAAAACGGGACCTGCAACAGTTATTATTTCAGGCCTTGGATTAGGTATGATTTCTACTGCTATCCCTGTTATTACCATAAGTATAGCTATTATTTTAGCTTATCTTTCAGCAATCCAGTTTGATACAGCTAACTTCCTGTCAAGTGGTAATTTGAGTATAGGACTATACGGTATTGGTGTCGCTGCTGTCGGTATGCTTTCAACTCTTGGAATTACTTTGGCGACTGATGCTTATGGTCCGATTGCTGATAATGCCGGTGGAAATGCCGAAATGAGTGGCTTGGATCCGGAAGTGCGTAAACGTACAGATGCTTTGGATGCTCTTGGGAATACTACTGCTGCAACAGGTAAAGGTTTTGCTATCGGTTCGGCTGCACTTACTGCACTTGCATTATTAGCATCTTATGTAGAAGAAATTAAAATTGCTTTGGTGCGTGTTGGAGATACTGTGTTAGAAATGGCAAATGGTGATATGATTCAAACTGCCGAAGCCACTTTTGCCGACTTTATGAATTATTATAATGTCACTTTGATGAATCCGCTTGTGTTGGTAGGTGTATTCGTGGGAGCTATGATGGCTTTCTTGTTCTGCGGTCTGACTATGAATGCAGTAGGACGTGCAGCTCAAAGTATGGTGGAAGAAGTTCGTCGCCAATTCCGTGAAATTAAAGGTATTATGGAAGGTAAGGCTGAACCGGATTATGCGCGTTGTGTTGAGATTTCAACAAAAGGTGCTCAACGTGAAATGATGCTTCCTTCTCTGCTTGCAATTATTGTCCCTGTGGCAATGGGTGTGATTTTCGGTGTTGCAGGTGTGCTTGGGTTGTTAATCGGCGGACTTGGTGCAGGTTTCGTATTGGCAGTGTTTATGGCAAATTCAGGAGGTGCATGGGATAATGCAAAGAAATATATCGAAGAAGGCAACTTTGGTGGTAAAGGTTCTGATAATCATAAAGCTACAGTTGTTGGTGATACAGTAGGTGATCCGTTTAAAGATACATCAGGTCCATCTTTAAATATCCTTATTAAGCTTATGAGCATGGTGTCAATTGTAATGGCAGGTTTGACAGTAGCTTGGAGCTTGTTTTAAAAGAAATGTGCTAATATGCTAATGTGCTAATATGCCAATATGCTAATCCCGATAAATCGGGACAAGTTATGCTAATGTGAGAATGTGCTAATGTGGCAATGTATTGGTCTGTTGTCATAGTGGTTTCATATAAATAGTTATAGGCTGTAAGATTTGAAGATAATATTTTCATCTCTTGCAGCCTTTTTTGTGCGATTGAAGTGTTAATTAAATCTTACTTTTATTGTCAATAATGATTATGGATATGAAGTAAGAGTGTCAGTTTGAACAATTAACACACATAATTGTTTAATCTTTATTAAAATTATGATTACAACACTAATATCATCTAAAAAAAGTGATAAGTTATAAAATGAGCATTAAATGATTTAAGTAATTATTTCACTTATGCGAATAAGAATCAGATTATTATATTAATATAAACCACTGATGTTCCGAGCGTTGATTTATATATTAGCATAACTTGTCCCGATTTATCGGGATTAGCACATTTACATAACTTGTCCCGATTATCGGGATTAGCACATTATTTACATATGAAAGCAAAACAAACAATTATTACAATCTGCCTATTGCTGTTTGGAGTGATAGTATTACAAGCACAGGAGTTAACGAGGTTTTATAGAGGTGACAAGTACGGCTATAAGAACGCTGCGGGAAAAGTCGTTATTAAGCCACAATATACACGTGCATGGCAGTTCTCAGGAAACTTTGCGACAGTGGAACACAAAAAAAGTGGAAAGAAGATTATCATAGATAAAACCGGTAAAGAAGTGTTGTCCTACACAGATGTTGATATGATACTATATCAAAATGCGACTATAGCAATAGTAAAACTTTATAAAGATGCTAAATTCTACGTGATAAGTCTTGTAGATTCAAATAAAACTATTGGAGAATATGAAAATATTGATAATTGGTCTAGCTATCGTGACATAAGATTTAATAAAGGATGGACAAAGGTAATGCGAGATAAAGATTATGCACTTATGGATACTCTTGGACATATAACCAAATGGTATAACAAGATAGAATCTTTTAATCAGTATAATATTGCCTATGTAGAGTTATATGATAAATATGGAGCTGTAAACACACGTGGCGAAGAAATAATACCAACGATAAGCGAAAGACCTTTAGAATTTAAAAAAGGAATCACAATAGTGGTATCAAATCATAAACATGCCCTTGTAGATACTCTGGGCAACATAAGAACTCGTTGGTATGATTGGATAGATTTACTTGATGATGGTAGTGCTGATGTAGCATTAGATGAGAAATGGGGAGTCTTAGATACTAATTTAGTAGAGGTAGTACCACCGTTGCTGGAAGGGGAATTTTCTGGCTTAGGAGTTCGTATGGCACTTTTGGGTAGGAGCTATATAGACATAACCGGTAAAACCACATTTGATTTACCTCCGCAATATGAAAAAGGAAGCAATTTTTATCCAAATGGAGTAGCAATAGTGCTGCAAAACGGAAAAATGGGGTTGATAGACACAATTGGTCAAGAGATTTTGGCACCTAAATATGACATAATATATGCATTTCAGGAGGAGTTGGCTGTAATGCAACTCAATAATAAAAAAGGAATTATAGACATGGCAGGTAAAGAGATCGTAGAACCTAATTACGATGAGCTAGCAATACAAAGAGACGGGATACTGGTGAAACAAGATGGAAAGGTAGGACTTATAGATAAGACAGGCAAAGAGATCGTAGCACCTAAATACGATGAGGTAGCAATACAAAGAGACGGGATACTGGTAAAACAAGATGGAAAGGTAGGGCTTATAGATATGACAGGCAAAGAGATCGTAGCACCTAAATATGATGGAATAACAATAGAAAAAGACAAAATACTGGTAAAGCAAAATGGTAAAATAGGACTTATAGACAAGACGGGCAAAGAGATCGTAGCGCCTAAATACGATGGGGTAGAAGGAGAATTCTACGGTGGAGCAATGCGTGTTACACTTAATAACCGGACTGGCTTTGTTGATAAAACAGGTAGAGAAATCATACCACCTCGGTATGAGGCAGCTAATCGTTTTGATAATGGTAAAGCCAGTGTATCACTCAACGGCAGAACGTTTTGCATAGATTTGAACGGTAAGGAAGTAGATTGTCCAAGGATATATACCGGTCCTCGTACAAAAATTAATTATCAATCTGTTGAGTATTTTAATGCATCATCGCGTGGTAGCAAAGCCGGTACGTATAACTTACAGAAAGGAGTGAAGATGAAATTTGAATTTACAACTTCTTCCATTAGTGAATACATTGAGGGAGATATAAGGGCTTGGTCGTTAATTGAAAGTAGACAAATAATCCATTCTGCTTACACCACCCGGCAGGGAGCACAAGGTGTTATGTTCGTTACGTCCGACAACTATTATTACTTTCTGTACACCGGTGCAGATGAGGGTAGATACTTACACGTTACGAATGCAAATGGAGGTACTTATGCTTACGGTAATGTGTATGATAATGATGATGATTAAGATAATTAATCTATAAAAAATAAAAACAGCATAATTATAAATTTGGTAAGTATGAAAACGAACAATTAAATCATGTGATTGTTTAATCTTTATTAAAATTCTAATTATTATGCTAATATTGAAAAATTACATTATGAAGAATAGGTTGAAAAAGTTATTGATAGTAGCACTTTTAATAGTTGCTTCGATTCCTTGTATTCATGTTAATGCACAACCAAAGATATATGTGTCTGATTATATGGTTAGTTGGTCATATCAAAATATATACTTTAAGGATATGAATACCATTTTATTACGATACGATGAAAGTATTCGCGTTTTTAATATAGATAAGCGGAAGTCGGTAGATGTTTATAGTATTGATAAGGAGTTATTTAGAGAACACTTGTATATTGATGATTCAGTGTTATTTACGAAAACGGCTTTATATCACCACAATTATTTTAAAGACTTTAAGAAAATTGCAGACATCAATGTATCTTTTAAGAATGAGGGAAAAACATTAAAGGGATATAATGTAAATTTCCTCAATACAACATTTGATCAGGCTGCTAAGAAACTTATAATTGGAGATGTAATGTTAAAAAAGGTATTTCTTATAGATGCTAAAACCGGAGAAATGGAAACTTACGATGTTCCGGTAGTTAAGAACGGTACTTTTATGCCTTTAAGTGCAAATTATGTGGAACTATGGTTTCCTGCGAAAAAGAAGGGTGACAAGACTTCTTCTTTTATGTATAATTTTAAAACACAGCAGACTATTTATCAATCAGGCTATAACAGTACACCTCTAATGTTTGCAAGAAACTGTTTTCCCATATCCGATTCCATATTTTTAAATCGTTCCGAAAAATTTACTTATTTTACTAAAGATGAATCATTTGGACCTCGTCATTTTGTGAGCCCCGGATTAGTTGATGGATGTTGGAAGAAAAAAATTGATTATGCAAACAATTATCTGATAGTATATGGAGGTAAAGGTTTTACAATAATTGATTTAAAGGATTATAAAATAAAAGCTGCCGTTGAAGGTAAGAAATCTTATAGTTTAGTCTATCCACCAGCATTTAAAGATGATCTACTTTATTATCATCGTAATACTTTTGATGATATAACAATATCTCCTGATGGTAGATATATGGCTGTATTGGGTGGGAAAATTTTAGCCCTTTATGAATTTGATACATTTCTGCGAATCATGGAGTTTGGAGAATGGGATACAATTAGTTACTTAAAATATGATTAAAAAGCTATGAAGATGTATAGATTTTTTTTACTTTTTTTAAGTTTGACTACCAGCTTTGTGTATGCTGATAGCAAAACAAAAAGTTATGATTTTCCTTCAATAGGAATGAAGTTAGGTTTTTATGCTGATGCTAAACCTGCTGAGTTTGCAAAGGGATGGCAGTATACTTATCAACTTAAATCTCAAGGGGATCTGCAATTAAATTCTACGTTGACTATTGATACCACAGCGCAGGGTCTTAATATAGTTAATTTAAGAAAAGGAATTATACGAGACTTTAAGAAGAATCACGAACGATATGAGGTTAATATAACTAACATGATTGGTGAAGGTGAAAGTTTTGTACAACTTACCGGATTTTCTCGTGAGCGACCTGACTTATTTACTTCTCATATAATTTACATGGGGAAGCAAGCTACAATTGAAATAAATCAGGTTATGACGGCTAATGAAGCTAAGAAACAAGATTATGATGATGTGGAATATATGTTTAAACCTTATAATTACACCTATTCTTTCCCTGAGCAGCATATTGAATTGATTTTGAGAGGTCGCTTGCATGCAAAAGTCTCATCTGAAGATAAGGCAGCCATAGAAATCAGTGATTGTAACAGCATATATCGAGATATTAAAGCCTTGGTAAAGATTATTCCTTTCGAAGAGTTAGATAACTTGCGAAGAAATGATAAATTGATGCTGAAAGGATATAAGGCTGATAATCCATCAATTGATGTAAATCCATTAGACTATGAATTCTTTAAACATAAGTTTATGATGGAGGATACTTATGATGAAAATTCATCGGCTTATTTCTTTACTCTAAAACCGGATTCAGAAAAGCTCGGAGAAGTAGATGTGTCGTATTTTTCCTTGATTAAAAAGCCATACATTATTCTTTGCAGAATACACAAACCTTATGTAACAGGGATAAAATTCGCTACTAAAAAAGAACAAGATCTGAATTCAGACTTTGAAGTGGGAGTAATTAAAAGTTTAATGAAGAACCTTACTATTCTGGAGTAATAATATTAGAGCAAATCTAACCTATGCATTAAATTCAATCTAACCTCTAAGTTTTTCTCAAAAATTTAGATTCCTCAAATGTCATTTCTACACTATTTTTAAGATTACCCTGAAATTTGTAATCGTAATGTAATATGTTTGAAATAAGCATGCAACATATCATTTGTTATTTTGCATTGAATTTTTAAATATTACTTTATGAAAACAATAATTATTTTACTATGTTGTGTTACTTCAGTAACAGAGATTTTTTCGCAACATCAAGACTTTAAAATTTCCGGTTATCTTCAAGCTCAGTATCAATATGGAGAAAAAGATGCTTCTCTGAAAGTCGGTGGAGGTAATTCGGACAAGAATCACGACTTCAATCGCATTGGAGTAAGGCGTGGTAGATTAAAATTCGAATACGAGAAAAAAATTGCTTCGGGAGTTTTCCAAATTGATTTAACTGAAAAAGGAGTTGGTCTGAAAGATGCATATCTTTTGGTTAAAATGCCTGCACTTGGAAAAAGCTCCATCAAAACAGGTGTCTTTAATCGTCCTTTCGGATTCGAGATCTCTCATTCTTCGTCCAGAAGATTATCTCCTGAAAGATCAACTGTAGTTACAACATTATTTCCCGAAGAACGTGATTTAGGTGCAATGCTAACACTTCAGGCAGATCAAAGTCCATGGAGTATGTTTAAACTTGAGCTTGCAGCAATTGCCGGCAACGGTATTAAAATGGATATCGATAATCGAAAAGATTACATCGGACATTTATCATTGAATAAAAAGTTGACAGATAAGTCTGTACTGAATGCCGGAATCTCATATTATAATGGTGGCGTATATCAAGGAACATCAAATGTTTACAAGTACGGTATACTCAATAATTACTCAGGAAATATTGGCAAATTTGCTAAAAGAGAGTATTATGGTGTAGATGCACAATTTAAAATCTCAACTGTTTTAGGAGCTACTTATATATATAGTGAATATATTCTTGGTACACAGACAGGAGATAAAAATTCATCTAAAAGTCCTAATTATTCTGCATTACCAACTAACGATACTTATATTAGAAATTTCAGAGGTGGGTATATTACTGTTGAACAAGATTTAGGATTATTACCATTGTCGGTTGTTGCCAAGTATGATTTTTATGATCCTAATAATAAGATTTATAAAGATGAAGTTGGATTAGACGGATCTGCAAAAGGAGACATCGCATACCAAACTTTTGGTTGTGGACTGAATTGGAAAATTAATGAAAATATGAATGCTACGGCTTATTATGAGTGGATTACCAATGAAAGATCTACTAATTTAACAGCTTACAATCAAGACATTGATGATAATGTTTTTACATTACGATTACAATATAAGTTCTAAAAACTTAACCAAATTGTAATATAATTTCAAAGGAAATGTAACAAGATAACAATTATTTTGCATAACAATTTAAATAATAAAAAATGAAACGATTTATTTTATTCTCTTTAGCCATATGTGGCATTTTGTTCTCGGTGAATTCCCAGAAAATAAAAGGTTCTGAAACAGTACTTCCTATATCGGAAAAAACAGCTCAGATTTTCATGAATCATAAAAAATCAGCAACAATTACTGTTACAGGCGGCGGAAGCGGTGTGGGTATTTCTGCTCTATTGGAAGGTACTACTGATATTGCACAAGCTTCAAGAAAAATTAAATTTTCAGAAAGGCAAAAGCTCCAGAATACAGGACAGAATGTGGAAGAAGTTATAATAGCGTATGATGCATTAGCCATTATTGTGAATCCCGGTAATAATGTAAACAAATTAACCAGAGAGCAATTGGAAGGAATATTTACAGGCAAAATAAAAAATTGGAATGAGTTAGGTGGTGCTAATATAAAAATTATACCTTATTCTCGCGAAACATCATCAGGAACTTATGAATTTTTCAGAGAGTATGTGCTTGAAAATAAAAACTTTATGTCCGGTATTATGAGTATGCCTGCAAATGGCTCAATAATTCAATCTGTTAGTCAAACTAAAGGTGCAATTGCTTATGTCGGATTGGCATATCTTAATAAATCGGTTAAGCCTATCGCTGTTTCGTTTGATAATGGCAAGTCATACTCAAAACCAACAGTTGAAAATGCTAAAAACAAATCATATCCGGTAGTGCGACCATTATATTTCTATTATAATACAGCGTCAGAGGCTATTGTGAAACCATATATAGATTTTGTGCTATCACCTGACGGACAAAAGATTATCGAAGAAGTGGGATATGTTACAGTTAAATGATTTTTGAATTATTTCCGTTTATAATTATAATATGACTAATATCAAGGTGTTCAGAAATATAATTGATAAGATAATAGAGAAATTATTTACAATTAGTGGTGCTGTTACAAGTATCACTATTTTGCTTATCACCTTATTTTTATTTAAAGAAGGAATAGGGTTGTTCCATACTCCTGAAGTTGAGCGTGGTTATAAAGTATTTGTAAATTCACAAAATGGGGTAGAAGAGCTTTCTTCTTTAAAGTTGAAGGAGATTTTCGACTCTGAAATTACAAATTGGAGAGATGTTGGTGGAAAGGATTTAGATATTAAGATTTTTAGGATTGATGATGTGTTTAGATTGTATTCTGAAAGTGAATTTGGTGAAAACTACGAACTGCTTCCTCAAAAACTTAACGAAATAATTAGTAAAGAAGATGGCATTATTGCTTTTTTACCTATTCAATATGCTCCTGAAAGTCCTGATGTTAAGGAATTGCTATCTAAAAATATCAATGCAAAAGATTATTTCTTTGGTAAAGAATGGATTCCAACTGCAACTCCTGCACCATTATTCGGTGTACTACCTTTAGTATTAGGTACCTTGTTAGTTAGTATTATGGCACTAGTAATGGCAGTACCCTTAGGTTTGGGCGTTGCTATATACTTATCGGAATTAGCAGGAGAAAATCAGAGAAAATTGATGAAACCCATAATTGAACTGCTTGCAGGTATCCCTTCTGTAGTATACGGCTTTTTCGGATTAGTAGTAATTGTACCTTTTGTGCAGAAAACATTGCAGATTCCTGTTGGAGAAACGGCATTTACCGGCAGTGTTGTTTTGGCTATTATGTCACTGCCAACCATAATATCAGTTGCAGAAGATGCTATGAGGAATACTCCGAGATCTATGCGAGAAGCAAGTTTAGCTTTAGGTGCAACAAAATGGCAAACAGTTTATAAGGTTATTATTCCTTATGCAAAATCAGGAATTTCTGCTGCTGTGGTTTTAGGTATTGGAAGAGCTATCGGAGAAACAATGGCAGTGATGATGGTTACGGGCAACGCAGCTGTAATACCTGTTTCTATCTTCGAATCGGTACGAACTATTCCTGCTACAATCGCAGCCGAATTAGGTGAAGCGCCTACAGGAGATGCTCACTATCAGGCTTTATTCCTACTTGGATGTATATTGTTTGTTTTTACAATGATAATATCCATTTCTGCCGAATTTATTTCAAAAAAGCAATATAATAAAGCGAGTTAATTATGAGTAAAAAGGTAAATCAGATAATTGCTTTTACAATCTTCAGGATATTCGGACTTTTGGTTGTAGCAATCTTATTTGGAATCTTAGGTTTCATTGTTTTTAATGGTATCAAGGTTGTCAATTGGGAGTTTCTAACCACCTTTCCTAAAGATGGTATGACATCCGGAGGTATTTTTCCTGCAATAGTCGGTACATTTTACTTAATCATTGGTAGTCTTATTTTTGCATTTCCACTGGGTGTAATGTCGGCAATTTATACTAATGAATATGCAGGAAATAGTTGGATTGTAAAGTTTATTAGAATTATGACCAATAATCTTGCAAGTATTCCTTCAATTGTTTTCGGGCTTTTCGGAATGTCGTTATTTGTGAATAAACTGAATTTTGGTGATTCTATTTTAGCAGGTTCGTTAACATTAGGCTTGCTAACTTTACCGTTGATTATTCGTACTACAGAGGAAGCATTGAAAGCTGTTCCCGATGGTTACAGAACAGGTAGTTATGCTCTAGGAGCAACTAAATTGCAGACGATTAAAAGAGTTGTTTTACCAACTGCATTTCCTAATATTATTACCGGTTTAATTTTATCTGTCGGGAGAGTATCCGGTGAAACAGCTCCGATTTTATTTACTGCAGCAGCATATTTTCTTCCTAAATTGCCTTCTGGGATATTTGATCAAGTAATGGCTTTACCATATCATCTTTATGTGTTGGCAACCAATGGAACTGATTTGGAAGCTTCTCGTCCGATGGCATATGGAACGGCATTAGTGCTGATTGTTATAGTGTTAATAGTGAATTTACTCGCTTCGTTTTTGAGAGGGAAGTTAGAGAAAAATAAAAAAAATACATAAAATCTAAATAAAGTAGTAATGATAGAAACTAAAAATATTGATTTTTATTACGGCAATTTTCAAGCTCTTAAAAACATTAATATGAAAATTGGAGCTAATACCGTAACTGCATTTATTGGTCCTTCTGGTTGCGGAAAGTCAACATTCCTGCGATTGTTTAATAGGATGAATGATCTAATTGATGACACCAGAATGGAGGGGCAGTGTATTGTAGATGGCAAAGATATTTATAACAAATCGATAAATATCGATGAACTTAGAAAGAAGGTGGGAATGGTATTCCAAAAACCTAATCCCTTTCCTAAATCAATATTTGAGAATGTAGCTTATGGCTTGAAAGTAAATAATATGGGCGATAGACGTTTCATTGCTCAGCGAGTGGAAGAGTCTCTTAAATCGGCTGTACTTTGGGACGAGGTGAAAGATAAACTTAATAAGTCAGCTTTGGAACTGTCGGGCGGGCAGCAACAAAGACTATGTATTGCTCGTGCTTTAGCAGTTGCTCCTTCAATTATCCTGATGGACGAACCTGCATCTGCTTTAGACCCTATATCAACTTCTAAAATAGAAGAACTGATTCATCAGCTGAAACAACAATATACAATTGTGATAGTAACTCACAATATGCAACAGGCAGCACGTGTTAGCGATACTACAGGATTCTTTATGCTTGGTGAATTAATTGAATATAACAATACAAAGAAGATATTTCTGAATCCTGATAATGAGGCTACACAGAATTATATTACAGGAAGGTTCGGTTGATTAAATAATAAATTAAAATATCAGATAGAAATGAAACATAATGAACAAGAGATTAAAGTCCTGAAAGATGAGATTAATCAGATGTGGAGGTTGGTTATTTCACAACTTGAGAAATCAAGACAGGCTCTGCTGAATAACAATGTAGAATTGGCATTTGAGATTGTTAGTATGGAGAAACGTGTCAATGCGTTTGAACTGAAGATAGAAAGTAATTGTGAAAACTATATTGCATTGTATAGTCCGGTTGCCATAGATCTCAGATTGGTATTGTCAATTATGAAGATAAGCATCACATTAGAACGTATAGGAGATTTTGCAGATGGAATTGCTCGGCATGTCATCGAAAGAGATTGCAGTAATGTTGATAAAAAACTTGTTGAAGAATTAGAAATTGAAAAAATGTTTGATATACTTATCAATATGATTACAGATAGTTTTGTGGCTTTGAATTCGGAAAATACCAAGACATCGGGTAGAATATTGGCGAAAGATGAGGAAGTTAATACAATTTATCACAAGTCATTCCAAAGGTTAGATGAATATCTGCAAAAGAACCCCCAAGAGATTTTATGTGGATTAAAACTTATGCTGTTAATAAGGAAGATGGAACGAATAGGAGATCATTGTAGCAATATAGTTGAAGAAATTGTTTTTTATATCGAAGCAAAAGTTTTGAAACACAAAGGTAAAATGGAACAAATCGAATAATGATATTAATTAAAATAAATATCTTTGCAAAAATAAAATAGCTAATGAGTCAGTATAAAATTTTATTAGTTGATGACGACAGAAATATCTCTGAAATCTTAGAGTTTAATCTTAAAAGTGAAGGCTTTGATGTCGAGACTGTATACTCTGCCGAAGATGCCCTAAAGAAACCCATTGCTGAAGAGTTTAATTTGATATTATTAGATATAATGATGGGTGGAATGTCGGGCTTTAAAATGGCAGAAATACTTCGTAAAGAGAATGTTAAAGTTCCAATAATATTTCTTACTGCAAAAGATACTGAGAATGACATGTTAACCGGATTTTCAGTTGGCGGCGATGATTATATTGCAAAGCCATTTTCAGTTAAAGAGGTGATAGCAAGAGTTAAAGCAGTATTAAAACGCACAAACAAACAGTCGGATAATAATGATGATAGTAATATTATAACGATAGGAAAACTAAGCATTAATGTTAACTTGAAAGAAGTATCTATTGATGGCCAGGAAGTTACTCTGACTAAAAAGGAGTTTGAATTATTACTTATGCTGGCACTCAAACCCGAAAATATCTTCTCAAGAGAACAAATTATTAATATAGTTTGGAAAGAAACACCTTATATAACAGAACGTACTGTAGATGTACACATTACACGATTGAGGAAAAAATTAGGCGATTATGGTGGAGCTATTACCAATCGCTCCGGCTATGGATACAGATTTAATGCAGATGTATTAGGTGATTAGTGATTGGTGATTGGTGATTGGTGATTAGTGATTGGTGATTGGTGATTGGTGATTGGTGATTAGTGATT
>ERZ778021.1438-NODE-1438-length-28167-cov-5.745660_pt1 | contig 28167 bp, 24 predicted proteins | sample MGYA00375751_ERZ778021 | MGnify/ENA primary metagenome ERZ778021 (study PRJEB29350, sample SAMN05389814) | bioreactor metagenome | isolation source: Thiocyanate stock bioreactor | place: South Africa: University of Cape Town | collected 2013-08-29 ... | reverse complement strand
GTGGCGGTCGCCAACCATTACGTCCGCCTGTTCGACGTGCTCGACAGGGAGTCCGCCACGCCGGTGGTCGTCGATACCGGCCTCCGCAACGTCTCGATCGAGAAATCCAACGTCCTGCTGATCGGCCCGTCGGGCTCGGGGAAGACCCACCTGGCCCGAGCCCTGGCCGAGTGCGTGGGCGTACCTTTCGCCCTCGCCGACGCCACCACGCTGACCGAGGCGGGGTACGTCGGCGAAGACGTGGAGACGATCCTCCACAAGCTCCTCGTCGCCGCCGGAGGGGATGTCGCCGAAGCCCAGAGGGGGATCGTCTACCTCGACGAGATCGACAAGCTCGGCGGCGGCCGGGTCCACGGGGCGAAAGATCTGCGGCAGGGCGTCCAGCACGCCTTGCTCAAGATGTTCGAGGGCACGGTCTGCAACGTTCCTCCGAGCGGCGGCTACAAGGTCGTCGGAGAAACATCCGTCCCCTTCGACACCAGCCAGGTGCTCTTCATCTGCGGCGGAGCCTTCGTCGGCCTGGACGAGGTCGTCGCCCGACGGCTCGGGCTGAGAGCGTTCGGATTCGATCAGGCGGGCTCGACATTCGACGACGAGGCGGAGAATCCCCTCCGCCACGTCCTGCCCGAGGATGTCGAGGATTTAGGCCTGATCCCCGAGTTGATCGGGCGGCTGTCCGTGATCGCCACGCTCGACGCCCTGAGCGTGGACGATCTGGTGCGGATTCTCCGGCAGCCGAGGGATTCGCTGATCGATCAGTACCGAAAGCTCCTCATGTACCGCCATGCCCGCCTGGACTTCACGCCAGGGGCGATCCGAGCGATCGCCGGGCTGGCTCACGATCATGGGACGGGGGCGCGTGGGCTGCGGGCCATCGTCGAGCGGGTGCTGGAGCCGGTCCTCTTCGATCCGGAGCCCTGGCTGGACTACCGGGTCACCGAGGAATCGGTGCGAGGCGGCGAGGTCGAGGAGATGCGCCTGTTCGACGACGCCGCCCCATTGCGGCGTCCTCTGGCCAGGCGTTCGAGAGGATGACCTTTTGGAGGGACTATGCTGGCGGACCGAGGCGGGGGGTGTGGTTGATGGCCAAGCCTGGTTCGTCCAGACGGGGGGTGTCGAGAAGATCGATCGGAGCGACAAGCGGGGATTGAATCGGCTTGTCAGCCGAATACCGAGGGCTCGAGATGGTCTACATCAAACCGCTGCTCGCCGACTTCGCTTGCGACGCCCCCCAGCCCTGACCCCGGGCGGTCGACCCTCCGCTTCATCGAGAAGCTGGAACCGCCCACACACGCCGGGGCTCACATGGTTGTCATCGTCGAGATGACCACCTTGAAGTCCGGCTGTTAGAGGATCGATGGGCCGACCTTCAAGTCTGGAACCCCACCTTGGCCTATCTCCATTCGGCGGCGTATTCCGGGACTCGGTTTTTCGGCGGAATTCTTCACGTACATGTGAATCGACGGCAGGTCGACAGAAGCACAAAATGCAACAGGGTCGGATTGATCCACTGGGCCGGGGGTGGGGCCGAGATCGCAGCGATCTGCCCGGAATTCTTGGGATTTCCATTTTGCGGCCAGCCTTCGTTTGATTCAGGGTTTGGATCCTCGTCCCCTGCGACCGGACCGCGGGTGTCGAGGGGGCCGCCGAGTCGTCCCGGCGGCCCGGTCCTCGCCGCCTCGTCAGCAGCCGAGGATCATCAGGAACAGGAACAGTAGGAGGAGCAACAGGGCCGAAATCCGATCGTCCATCGCTATCCGCTCTCGTGCCGTCAATCCCATGGTCGGTCCTCGATCGAGTAGAAGATGGTCAGGGGCGTCAGTAATCCTCGGGCAAGAGCAGGCAGGTGGAGGCCCGCCACCCGTTGTCGCCTGCGGCCTCGGTGATGATCCAGATCCGCTCGCCTCGGAGCGTCCGGTAGGCGGAGAGGAGCCGGGAGCCGTCGATCAGGGCCTCGTCGTTGAGGAGTCGGTCTTCGTCGCAGAGATCGCCGCCCCAGTAGCCCTCCAGGTGGGCGGCGAGGAAGATCTCTGGGCTCTGGCCGCTGGCCCGGATCGCCTCCAGGGCTCCGGGCGTGGCGACGATCCTGCCGGGGTGGAATTTGGCCGCCTTGGTCGCGTCGTACGTCATCTCTGGTCTCCTATCGTTGATGGATATCTCGGATGGTTCGTCTAGAGGTGTCATCCTGCGCCGGTCGCTCGTCGCCGTCGGGCGTGATGATCCAGCAGCGGCTTACCGCTCGCCCTAGGCGGTGCAGCACCAGATCTGCTCGCCCGACTTGAAGTGCTCGACCCAGAGGCCCACGGAGGGGGCGGGGCCTCCACAGCCGTCGAAGATGCGCGAGGCGATTCATAAGTCGTTCGAACGATGTGCGAGGCTGTTGCCTGCTCAGCGGTCTGGCCCGGCAAGTCGGCGGTTCGGTCACGCCATCCCCCCTGTGTCAATTCGAGCCCGCGATTAGGCGGAGAGCACAGCCTCGAGCTCCACTGCCGGTTCGAGCTGCGGCGATCGGCCGAAGGCGAGAAGGAGACGCCGAGCTCGAGGGCCAGGTAGCATGCCCTGATTTGCGCTACGAGCTCGCCCATGATGTAGGTGTTGGCCGTATCCTTGCAGGACTGCTCCAGGCGGGATGGATGCTCCGACCAGTGGACGAGCTCGTGGAAGAGGGTCTCGTAGTATTCGTCCAGTCCCACGAAACACGACCTGGGCGGCATTCGGATGTAGTCGCCAGAGGGCGAATACAATGGGAACCTCCGATGCGGATGTCGGCCCCGGTGGCGGGGATCGCCGCCTCGGCGGGCTCGTAGTCGACGGCCAGTCCGGCGACGTCGCCGCACTCTGACCCAGCCCTGAGGCGGTCGAGCCCCCGCGCTGGCCGCGAGCCGGCGGATTCATGGACGGAGGATTTGGGCCGCTGGGCGGGGGGGGCCGCGTTCGACGCGAGGATGCCTTCGTTTCGTAGTTCGCGGTCGGACTCGGCCGACCTGTCGGATCGCCGGATCACTCATCCCCGGCCAAATTCGCGGCTGGCAGGAGGCTGGAAGCGGGCGAGACGCCGACCGATGCGATCGGGCAGGTGCGTCATTCCCGCGGTTCGTCGAGTTGATCAACCAGAAAGGGCATCAGGGGGGCTGCTGGACCGCCTCAGATACCTCCGTCATGCGGACGTGGTGGGCCAGTAGTCGACGGCTCCGAAGGGTGTCGGCCCCGTTCGTGGCGAAGTCCCGCCACTCGTGGTAGGCGAACTTATCCGGGGGGCGGCGGAATCGCTGGTCGTACCAGATGAGCGCATCGGCGGTCGCCGCCTGGGCGATGACCGCCGATTCGACCACGAAGAAGGCGATCCCGATAGTCCGGCGTATGGAGGTCATCTACAGACCTCGGTGCCTAAGCAAGCGGAGCGGGATGTTCTGCGGTTTCTTGGTCCATCCAATTCGGCTCGCCTGAGGTGCCCGGCTCGCATTCAAGACTTATGGAGCGCCTCGAAAGTGTAGATGATATCGGACCATTTACTTATGGCATGTCGACTGTCTGGAGGCTGATCCGGTAGGGGGTGAAGGCGGATCACGACCCAGAAGGGGGGGCGACGCCGCCATGCAACACCTGATCACCGACGAAATCTGGGCCATTCTCGGCCCGATGGTCGAGGGATGCCGCTCGAAGCGGGGCCTGGAGCCGGAGATGACCGATCCTAATGTTCTTCTAAGACAACCCTACTGGGGCCAGACCGGCGTCCCCTGGCGCGACATTCCGGCAGAGTTCGGGGCCTGGAACGTCGTCTACAATCGACACTGGCGCTGGATCCATTCGGGGCGGCTGAAGAAGCTGTTCGACCCGATATCCGAGCGTGACGAGTGTGAGGACACCCGTTGGCTGATGATCGACTCGACCGGCGTCCGGGCCCAACAGCACCCCGCCGGGCGTGGCGCGAAAAGGGGGTGGCGCGGCGCAGGCCGTCCGCCGATCGCGGGGCGGGTTCACGACGAAGTTGATCGCCGTCGCCTGCGATGAGGACGGCGTCGTCGCGCTCGACGTGGCCGAGAGCCAGCGGAACGACTCGCCGCTGGCGGAAGCCATTCGGATCGAGGCTCGCGATGTGGTAGGCGTCGTCGTCGAGGCGCTCGGCGACAAGCAGTTCGACTTCGATACGGTTCTCGACGTCGTTCTGGACGACCTCGATGCCCTGCCGGTCATCCCGATCCGGACCAACCACAGGGGCACCTGGCCCTGGGACGACGTAATGCGAGTAATTGACAAGCGACGGAACCGCGTTGAGCGGGCGTTCGTCGAGGCGAGGCAATTCCGCCGCTTCGTCACGAGATATGAAAATATCGAGGACGTCTACCCCGGCTTCGCCTCCTCGTTTTCGGACTCATCCACGTCCGAATACTCGCTCAAGTTGTCAACACGTTAACGAGAGGTGCGAGGAGGAGGCGAGGTCGCCGCGGCTGACAAGAGGGGTGAGTGGGATTCGGACGGGCCCAGCGGGCCGCTGGCTCCACCGACTCCGGCGGTTGCCAGCGGGCGGGCGTCGTCAGTGCGCCCCATCGAACGCGACTGCGTCGACCGATTTCAGGTTTCCGACCATCGTCGCGCCGCCCACGGCGATGAACGACGTGTGGCCGACGTTCAAGAGGCGGTGGTGGATGCGAGGCTTGGCGAGCTTCCCGACCGCATCCCACCCGTCCTTGGACTTGTTGATCCGGTAGACCTTCCCGTCCATGCCGCTGAGATAGAGGGCCTTCTCGGTGCCGCAGGCGGCCAGGCCGTTCCCGTTCATCGGCATGCCCGGGATCTCCGGGCCCTTCGACCAGTTTCCCGACTCGACGTCGAAAACGTCCACGTCCTGCGAGATCCCGCCTCTCGAGGTCAGGCCGCCGGTGACGTAGATCTTCCCGTCGTATGCCGTCGCGGACATCGCGCGACGCTCGAAAGGGGGCTTCGCGATAGGCTCCCACCCGCCTTTATCGGCGGAAAGGTCGAAGACGAGGGCTTCCGTCTGCCACCGCGCGTCCTTCATCGCTCCCTGCAGGTTCCAGCCGCCGAAGACGTAGATCTTGTCGCCGACGATCGCGGCGCCGTGCGAGGATCGGCCCTCGGGCAGGGGAGCCAGGTCGGTCCACGTCTTCGTCCCCGGGTCGAAGCGGGCGAAGTCGGCGGACGAGTAGAGGTCGTCCTTCGCGCCCGGCTCGTTCTTCGCGCCCATGCCGCCGATGCGGTACAGCTTCCCGCCGTGGGCGACGAGCACCAGGCCCTGGAGGCCGGGGCCGCCGGGGAGATCCTCCCACTCCCCACCAGCCTTCAGGTCGACCCGCTGGAAGCGTGCGGAGGTCTGCTTGTTGGAGTAGGAGTGCGTCTTCCCCGTATGACCGCCGTATACGTAAAGCCAACCTCCGTCGACGGCCGCCCCTAAGCTGGCGACGCCATCGGCCATGGGCGCGATTTCGGGCATGGCCTTCGCCTCATCGTCATGGGCTTTCGTTGCGAGCAAGACGCCGAAAAAGAGGGCGACCGTCGTCGCGCACCGGAACGCGTTCAGCACGTGCATTGTGTGTCTCTCGGATTGGAGGGGGAACTCCGGCGACGCAATCTGGTGGACGGTAACACCGTCCCGCCGCCGATCCCTGGACCATACCGGAGGCACCCGACGCCAACGTGACGGACGGATTACGATTCCGTCATCTCGGCGGCCTGCCCGACGCCGACCGGAGTCGCGCGAGGGAAGGTCAAACGGACCCGCGTGCCGGACCCTTCCTTGCTCTCCACCGCGACCGTCCCGTCGTGCAGGTCGACGACGCTCTTGACGATGGCGAGGCCCAGCCCGACGCCGCCGCTCGTCGGGGTCCGGGACGGGTCGGCCCGGAAGAACCGCGTAAAGAGGTGCGGCAGGTGCTCGGCCGAGATACCGCAGCCGTCGTCCGACACCTCGACGTGGACGCAGTCGTCGGCCGCCATGGCGTGCAGCGACACCGTGCCCCCGCCGGGGGTGTGGGCGATGGCGTTGGTGATGAGATTCCCGACCGCCTGTTGGAAAAGCGGGCGGTTCAGCTCGGCCTCGATCCCTTCGTCCGCCTCGAGGACCACCGTGAGGCCGGCCTCGTGGAGATGACACTCGAAGAAGTCGCGGATGGCCTCCAGCTCGCAGCGGAGGTCGCACTTATGCCGCGCGATCTGGGTCCCTGGATCCTCGGCCCGGGCGAGGAAGAGCAGGCTGTCCACGAGGCGGGCCAGGCGGTGGCATTCCTCCAAGCCGGACCCGATCGCGTCCTCATACTCCTCGGGCGGGCGCCGCCTCTCGAGCGCGACTTCGAGCACGCCGCGGAGGTTGTTGACCGGCGTCCGGAGCTCGTGGGCGATGTCCGCGGAGAATCGCGAGAGCTGGTCGAACGACCGTTGCAGCCGTGCGAGCATCTCGTTGAAGGAGCCGGTGAGGTCCCGGAATTCGGCGGGCAAGGTGGCGGACTCGATCCGCCGGTCGAGGTTGCTCGCCCGTACGAGGCTCGCCGCCCTCGTGACGTCGTGTATCGGCCGGATGCCGCGCCGGGCGACGTAGTAACCGGTCGCGACGCATAGGATGAACGCTCCGCCCAGGATGAATCGGGCGTTTCTTCGATAATGCTCCAGGAGGCGTTTCTCCTGGCCCCGGTCGAGCGCGACCTGGATGCGCCAGATCCCGTGATGGCCGGACGGGAGCCCGGCGACGTCGGACATCATCCGGAAGGGGCGACCCGGCGTGATCTCGGCGTCGACCCCTGCCGACGGGCCGTCGCCGCCCGGCGGGAAGCGGCCCGGGGGGATCGCCTCGCCCATGCCGGACGACTCGGCGACGACGCGACGGCGAGAGTCCAGGACGCGGACGTAGAGCTGCGGCGTCCGATCGCCGCGGTTCGACTCGCCGACCATGCGGACCATCGACGGGACGTCCATCGCGTGCCGCTCGATCATCGCCCGGACGAGCGTCGCCCGGTCGGCGAGCATCCTGTCGTCGCTCATGTCCATGTTCCGGACGATCGACCAGTGGAGGAGGGCGGTGGTCAGGAGGACGACGAGGAACGCCGAGGCGGCGTAGTAGGCCGTGAGCACGGCGGCGAGCGGCCACGGCCGCGCCGCCCGCCGGTCAGCTTCGGTCTTCAAGCACGTAGCCCCTTCCGCGGACGGTGTGGATGAGCTTGGCCGGGAACGGGTCGTCCACCTTGGCCCTGAGGCGGCGGACGTGAACGTCCACGACGTTGGTGTCGCTCTCGAAGTTCACGTCCCAGACCTGCTCCGCGATGATCGTCCGGGAGAGCACCTCGCCGCGGCGTCGGGCGAGGAGGCCGAGCAGCGAGGACTCCTTGGGCGTGAGGTCGAGCCGCCGGCCGGCCCGCTGCACCCGCTGCCTGGGCAGGTCGATCTCCAGGTCGGCGACGCGGACGAGGTCGGGATGCCTCCCCGGCCCGCGTCGGAGGATGGAACGCATCCGCGCGAGGAGTTCGGAGAACGCGAACGGCTTGACCAGGTAATCGTCGGCTCCGAGCTCGAGACCCTTCACCCGATCCTCGACCGAGTCCCTCGCGGTGAGGAGGATGACCGGGGTCTCCCGCCCTTGCTCCCGAATCGCGGACAGGACGTCCCATCCGTTGCGTCCCGGGAGCATGACGTCGAGGATGACCAGGTCGAACTCGAGCGTCGTCGCCAGGTGGAGGCCGTCGTCGCCGCGCCTCGCCCTCTCGGCGACGAAGCCGTGTTCGCCCAGCCCCTTGGCCAGGTACGACGACGTCTTCGGCTCGTCTTCGATGATCAGCACGTGCATAGCTCGCTCCACGGCCCTGCGAAACGTCCCGCTTGCTCGAGTCGACTTATCCGCCAAGGTACCAGAACTCCGGCCGGCTCGGCCTCCCGACGCGGATCCAGCGCCATTCGATCATACGTTGCAGGTTCGCCCCGTCTCCCGCGACGCCCATCGGATCGGACTTCGACAGGAGCGAGACGAGCGGGCCAACCCGATCCAAGGTCCTCCGGCCTTCTCGACTTGATTTGCATAGAACTTCAATGCATAGTGACTCTATGAAACTCACCAAAGACCTGGTGGCGGCCTCGGCCGTCCCCATGATCCTGTCCATCCTGGAGGGCGGCGAGAGCTACGGCTACGCCATCATCCAGCGGGTCAAGGAACTCTCGGGGGGCGAGATCGAGTGGACCGACGGGATGCTCTACCCCGTGCTCCACCGTCTCGAACAGCAGGGCTGCATCCGTTCCTCCTGGGGCGTCTCGGAGACGGGGAGGAAGCGGAAATACTACGTCCTGGAGAAGCCGGGGCGGGCGGTCTTGAAGGACCAGAAGGAGCAATGGCTCCTCGTGCAGGCGACCCTCACCCGCCTTTGGGGGGCGCAACATGCTTGATCTCGAAGGGCGGATCGCCGAGTGGAGATACACGATGGCCACGCAGCTCCTCGGACGCCGTGAAGTCCTGGACGAACTGGAGGACCACCTCCGCGACGAAGTCGACGCGCTCACCCGGGCGGGACATCCGCCCGACGAGGCCGCGCGGGCGGCGATGGACCGCCTGGGGGCCCCGTCGGACCTCGGGGCGGAATTCGCCAAGGTCCCCCCGACCTCGGCCCCCTGGCTCCCGGTCCGGCTCGCCTGGGTCGGTGGGGCCTTGCTCGCCGCCTCGATGGTCTTGCCGCTCTGGCCGAAGCTCGCGGCCGGCGGGCTCGCCTCGCTCTTGGCGACGCACATGGGCCTGGTGATGCTCGGCTACGTCTCGACCCTCCTCGTCGGCTTCCTCGCGGCGAGCTACCTCGTCGCGCGGCTCTTCGCCGGCCTCGCCGACGGCCAGGTCCGGACGCTCCAGAGGGCGGGGCTTTCGCTCTCGGCGCTCGCGGTCGCCCTCACGGGCGTCGGCGTCGCGTTCGGGTTCATCTTCTGCCCGCACGAGAAGACCGGGTGGGCCTTCGGCTACGACACCCGCGAGGTCGGCGGCCTGGTCGTCCTCGTCTGGAACCTCGTCATGCTCGCTGGGTGCTGGGCCGGGCGACGCTCGGAGAGTCCCGCGGCCATGATGATGCTCGGGCTCGTCGGCAGCATGGCCGTGGTCCTGGGATGGCTCGGGGCGACCGCGGTCGAACACCGGCTGCACGGGGCTCCCGCCGATTTCGCGACGGTGGCGGCCGTGGTCTCGGCCCAGCTCGCCGTCGCATGCCTGGCCTTCGCCCCCGCCGGCTGCCTGCGTCGGGCCGGCGCGTAACGATGACCTCGTTGCGACCCGCCGTCCGCACCGCCCTGGTCCTGGCGTGCGCGGCGGCGGCGGCCCAGGGACTGACCGCGCAGACGCTCATCGCCTACGACCTACGCTGCCGCGAACTCCGCGACACGGCCGTCCGGCACAAGGTTAGGGTCTTCACCATGGGGGACCTGGACACCGCCATGAAGCGTTGCCGGATGGCCTACCACGTCTTCATGATGGAGAAGTACGAGCGGGCCTCGGTCTGGCCGTGGCTTCCTGTATCGCCCGATCCCCCCGAGCCCGAAGATTAAAGGTTGCTCTCCGGTCGGAAAGGCCGTCGCCCCTTGAGAATTTCCACGACGGTCCGAGCGGACGTCGTGGCGAACTCCGCCGGGGTCGACGGCCGCAATCATCCCTACCAGCGCCCCCCCTTCCTGAGCGTCTTCGGCGTTTCGTATTCCGGCGGGAGCTTGCGCTTCGCCAGGTTGTCCAGATCCTCGGCCGTCGGCGTCTGGCCGTCGCGGAGGGCGTACGCCTCTTCCTCGGCCGACTCCCAATCGCCGGCCTTCGCCTTCGTAAGGATGCTTCGGAAGGCCTCGTACTCCTCGGGCGAGAGCCCCCCCTCCGAACGTCGCCGTTCGATCAACGTCGCGTTCGACTCCAGGCCGGCGGCGTCTCGCGAGGAGACGGCGGTGGCCAGCGAGACGATCAGGGCCCGGTAAGGGCCGGAGACCTGCGTACTCCCCCCGCAGCCGGACGGCAGCAACATGGTCGCAACGGCCGCAGCGAATGCGACGGCCGCGCGAGCCCCGAGTCGGGTTTCGCTCATGGATTCGTTCCCTCGCGAGAGGCCCCGGATCAGAACTCGTCCCCGCCGACGACTTCCCCGCCCGAGCAGGTGTGCAGGGCGGGCCAGACGCGCTGATTGACGGTCGACTTGGCGAAGCGGACGCTGCCGTCGCCCATAAGGACGTTGCAGCCGCCCGAGTGCTCGGCGAACATCTGGCAGAGCTTCGTGTAACGGGAATTCGGCGGGAGGACGATGGGCGGGTTCTCCCAGGGGTTCGGGCCGCTGTGCACCAGGATCTGCGTCGCCGCGACGTCGCAGGTCGAGGTGGCGAACCGAGGCGTCGGGCAGATGATGGAACCGGGGACGGCCCCGACCCAGGTCTTATCGCTGAGGATCGGGCTGTGCTCGCCCAGGAAGACCGTATTCGAGAGGCCGTCGGCGATCGACGCGACCCTCGTCCGGGAGTTGCGGTAGATCGGGCCGTCCGAGAGCGAGGTCCAGTCGTCCTCGGCGTAGGCCCAGGCCTCCTGCCGGCCCGCGTTGGCCACGTAGTGGGAGCGGCTCAGGGTCGTCATGTAAGTGCCGGCCTCGTCCTTCAGGTCGTAGGTCCGGGTGGCGTCGCTCGCCGAAGGGCAGAGGAACGTGCCGATGCTCGCCCTCGCCCCCGTGGAGTTGGACGGGGACCAGCAGGGGAGGTTGAAGTTGAGCGCGGAGTGGAGCGGGCCCTGCTCCATGTTCGGCAGCACCAGGGCCCCCCACGCCCAGCCCGGGCCCGTGTCGCGGGTCGACGCGTCGGGCGGCCCCATCAGGGGGTTTCCGCCGGGGAGGGTCAGGTAGCCGGGCGCGAACTGGCCCTGGGCGTCGTGGTAGTTGTGCAGGGCCAGGCCGAGCTGCTTGAGGTTGTTGACGCATTGGACTCGCCGGGCCGCCTCCCGCGCCGCCTGCACGGCGGGCAGGAGCAGACTGATCAGGACGGCGATGATGGCGATGACGACCAGCAGCTCGATCAGCGTGAATCCGCGAGCCCGGCCGCTGCCGGGGCGGAGTTGTCGAATGCGCATGGAAATGCTCCCGTCGGTCGTCGCCGCCGGGCCGTAGGAGGCCTGTCGAGCGGCGACGATCCTCGCCTGAAAATCTCTGTGTGTGACGATGAGGACCCGTCGGCGTGCGCCGAGGAGGGCGTCCGCCGCTTATCCACGAAGGATGGCGGAGGGCCTCAAGCGTGCGGGGGGCCCCGGCAGGACAGGCGGAGGGGGGGAGCGGTGTGGGGATCGATCCAGCTGGAGTACGCCACGGCGCCGACCACCGTGGGCGCGTGGACCAACTCCGCCGGGCAGGGACTGAGGCAGGATTGCGCCCTGAAATGGCAGGTGGGGCATCCGCCGGAATCGTGCGAGTGCGTCTCGACGCCCACGACGCTCGGCGAGGCGTCATGATGGCCGTGTCGGTGGGTGGGCTCGGCCGATCGAGGCCGATGCGAGTGGGGGGCTCCGCCGCCGTGATGATGCGCGCATAGGCTGAGGACCAGGGCCGAGAGATAGGCCAGGGTCCAGCCGATGCGGCTTATGCGGCGGTTCGAGACCAAGTCGGCGGACTCCCGTACGTCGGGGAGGAGGGCGGTCTGCGGGCTTGCGATGAGACGAGGACGGCATTCTCGGCGAACGCGACGTCGGTCGTCAATCGTTCCTTGCAGAAAGTGCAAGACCGCGAGGTGACGGGTATCGCGAAGCCGGTGCGTATTCCACGCTGCTGCGTCGATCGGACGTCGTGGCGAGTTCCGGGCTTACTGGCATCGATTTTCACAGTCCGCCCGCGGGCCGACCTTGACGGAGGACCGACGCGGTCGGAATATTTAAAATCTGAGGCATCAGCGGGGAAGAGGATCGTCGGACCGATCATGTTGCGACTCCGCGCGGGCAAACTCCTGAGGACCTTCGTGGCGACGTTCGCCCTGCTGGCGAACTTCGGCCCCCAGGACGTTTACGCGCACGCCCACCCGATGGGGGACGGCGGTCGCCATGAGACCCATCACGACCATGCCGGCTCCCATACCGATGGGCATTCGCATCAAAGCTCGCACGACGCCCGCCCGGGGCTGACGGACGCCTTGGCGCACGCGCACGGTTGGTGGTTCGGCCTCGAGACGACCTCACGTCTCGGCGACCAAGGGTCGGGCCAGAGTGGCGGCCGGGTCGAAGCAGCCCCCGCCTCGAAGGCCGCCGGGGCGACGCTGTCCGTCGGCCTCGAACTCCGCACAACCTCGGTCGTCGCATACGCTCCCATCGCATTCACCCTCGGGTGGGGGGGGCCTTCACCCTCGCGCCGTCGAGGCCGTCCGAGGTTCGGGGGATCTCCCCCCCTGTGCGACGCTGCTCGCCACGCGCGTTCGGGCGTCCTGCTGACATAACGGCCGCTTCGCGCGCCGCACATCCCTCCGTTCGGCCGTCCCCACCCGCCTCGCACGAGGCCTGCGCCGGTCCGGTTGAGCGGCTCTGCGCCCGAAGAACCGATCAGTTTCCCGTTCGACGGAGATTGTCATGGCTCGTTCCGTGTCCACGACCCTCTGCGCTTGCGCCCTCGGCGCATCCCTCCTCCCGGCAGGTTGCGGCGTCCAACCCCCGCCGCCGGCCGCGCCGGCCCTTCCCTCGAAAGCCGAGGAGAAGGCCCCCGCTCCCTCGGTTTCGGCCCCGGCCGCGGCCGCCGATCCGGACGACGTGCCCATCACCTTGGCCGACGTGAAGCGTCCGGCGGACCTCGCCGAGGCCGTCGTCCGGGTCAAGACGTACCACGACGCGATCGCGGCCGGCACGCCCACGAAGGCCCACCGCCCGCTCGACGAGCTGAACGTCGTGCTGAAATGGCTGCCGGGAATCGCCATGGAGGGGGGCGTCTCGGACGTCCGCCTCGCCGAGGTGGAAGGGGGAGCGAATCGGCTCAAGGGGTTGTTCGACAAGATGCACGGCGAAATCGACGCCACGAAGACGCCCGACTATGCAGCGGTTTCGAAGGACGTCGACGTTTCGGTGGCCCAGCTCGAGGGTGCGGCCTCCAAGTGAGAAGACTAGGCTTTCCAACTTGGTCGGCGTCCGGTCGCCCTCGCGTCCGGCCTATCGGCCCCCACCTCGTCGCGTCCGCGGCGGGGCGGGCGGCCGGGCGGCTGCTGATCGCGCTGCTCGTCCTCCGCCTCGTCAACGCGCCCCTGCCCACGGTCGACTTCCACGAGATCGTCCCTCGCGGCCGGGCGGGTTGCTCGTCCGCGCTCCAGCACCACCTGCTCCAGAGACACGCATCCGACGCGCCCTCGACGGCGAAGGTCGTCCACCTGCACTGGGGTTGGAGCCTCGACTCGGAACCCGACCGCGACGCCGGCGGCGTCGCGGTCCACGCCGACGTCCCTGGGCCGTACGACTCGGCCCGGGACTTCGAGGAGTCGTGGGTCTCGGCGGCCGCACCAGAGCCCGCCTCCCCGATCACGGTGACGAATCTCGATGCGTCGTCCGCGTTCGCCAAGGCGATCGTCCCGGCGGCCGCGGCTTGCGGGTCGCCGCCGGGGGGGGCCGGCGTCTCCTTCCCGCCTCGCATGCCGACTTCCCGCCTCCAGCGCTGGAACTGCTGAGGACCGCATCGGACGCGATGCGCCTCGCGCGAGCCGCTCCGCCTCTCTCGTGAAAGGCCCCTCCTCGCGACGTTCGCGAGGAGATCAAACGGCCCGGGCGGGATGCGGCCCATCAGGCGAGAACAGACCGACGCTCCAGCAGGAAAGGTGGGACTAATGCTCAATCAGATAATCGAGGTTTCGCTCCGCAACAGGTTCATGGTGGTTATGGGGACTTTGTTGGTGGCCGGCCTGGGCGTATATTCGGCCATGAATATGCCGGTGGACGCGATACCGGACCTGACGAACGTCCAGGTCCAGGTGCTCACCGAGGCCCCGGCGCTCAGCCCCGAGGAGGTCGAGAAGTACCTGACCTTCCCGGTCGAGGGGGCCATGAGCGGCCTGCCGGACGTCGAGGAGATCCGCTCGATCTCCAAGTTCGGCATCTCGGTCGTGACGATCGTCTTCCACGAGGGGACGGACCTGTACCGCGCCCGCCAGCTCGTCAGCGAGCGCCTGGCGCGGGCCGCGGCGACCATACCGCCCGGCTACGGGACGCCGAGCCTCGGGCCGATCACGACCGCGCTGGGCGAGATCTTCCAGTTCCAGGTCAGGGGCGAGGGTTACTCCCTGATGGAGCTGCGGACGATCCTCGACTGGACGATCGCCTACCAGCTCCGCGGGGTGCAGGGCGTCACCGAGATCAACCCGCACGGCGGCGAGCTGAAGACCTATCAGGTGCAGCTCGACCCCGACCGCCTGGCGAACTACAAGCTGTCCATGACCGAGGTGTTCGACGCCCTGCGCGAGAACAACGCCAACGTCGGGGGCGGCTACATTGAGAAGCTGGGCGAGGCGCGATACATCCGGGGCGAGAGCCAGACGTACTCGCCCGAGGACGTCGCGGCGATCGTCGTCGACGAGCGCGACGGGGTGCCGATACGGATCGCCGACCTGGGCGAGGTGCGGCCGGCGCCGATGATCCGGGCCGGATTGGCGACCCGAGACGGTAAGGGGGAGGTCGTCACCGGGCTGGTCATGATGCTGATAGGCCAGAACTCTCGGCGGGTCGTCGACGGCGTGAAGGCCGAGATCGAACGGCTGCAGGCCTCGCTCCCCAAAGGGGTGACGATCGAGCCCCTCTACGACCGCAGCCACCTGATCGACCAGACGCTCCACACCGTGGTCAAGAACCTGGTGGAGGGCGGCGTCCTGGTGATCGTCGTCCTGCTGGCCCTGCTCGGGAACCTCCGAGGCGGGCTCATCGTGGCCCTGGCCATCCCGCTCTCCATGCTGTTCGCGGCCAACGTCATGTACGCGACCGGCGTCACGGCCAGCCTGATGAGCCTGGGCGCCATCGACTTCGGCCTGGTGGTCGACTCGAGCGTCATCATGATCGAGAACTGCGTCCTGAGACTCTCGCACGACGGGGGCCGGAGGCCCAAGCTGGACGTCATCCGCGACGCCGCCGTGGAGGTCCGCAAGCCCACGATGTTCGGCGAGCTGATCATCGCCATCGTGTACCTCCCGATCCTGGCCCTCCAGGGGACCGAGGGGAAGATGTTCAAGCCGATGGCGCTGACCGTGATCTTCGCCCTCGCCGGGTCGATGGTCCTCTCGCTGACGCTCATGCCCGTCCTGGCCTCCCTAGGGCTGGGGTCGAAGGTCGAGGAGAAGGAGGTGTGGCTCCTCCGGGTCGCCAAGCGGATCTATCGCCCGGTCCTGGCCGCGGTCGTGGCGCGACCCCTGGTCGCGACGTCCCTGGCGATCGGGCTCGTCGCCGTCAGTGTGCCTTTCGCGGCCCGCCTCGGCGGCGAGTTCATGCCGCGGCTGAACGAGGGCGACCTGCTGATCGAGGCGATCCGCATCCCGTCCGCCGCCCTGAGCGGGGCCGTGGACATGGGGACGCAGATCGAGACGATCCTGAGGGAGTTCCCCGAGGTCCGGATGGTCTACTGCAAGACCGGGCGTCCCGAGATCGCGAGCGACGTCATGGGCGTCCACCAGACCGACGTATGGACCCTCCTCAAGCCGCAGGACGAGTGGCGGCCGGGCCTCGGCCGCGACGAGCTGATCCGCAAGATGGACGAGGCGCTTTCCGATCGCGTCCCAGGCGTGCAGTTCGGCTTCAGCCAGCCCATCGAGATGCGGGTCAACGAGCTGGTGGCCGGGGTCAAGAGCGACGTGGCCGTCCTCCTGTACGGCCCCGACCTTGAAGTCCTGCGCCGCAAGACGGGGGAGATCGAGCGGGTCCTCTCCGGCATCGACGGCGCGGCCGACGTGAAGACCCCCACTTCGGGCCGCCTGCCGTTCCTCCGGGTCGCCGTCCGGCGCGACCAGCTCGCCCGCTACGGGATCCGCGCCGGCGACGTGCTCGACGCCGTGGCGGCGCTGGGGGGGACGACCGTGGGCTACGCCTTCGAGGGCCAGATCCGCCACGCCATCCAGGTCCGGCTGCCCGAGTCCTGGCGGAATTCCGCAGATCGGATCAAGGAGATCCGGGTCGCCGATTCGACGGGGCGTCCGATCCCGATCAGCGAGCTGACCGACATCCGCTTCGAGGAGGGCCCGGACGTGATCGAGCGCGAGAACGTCCAGCGGCGAGCCGTCGTCGGGGCGAACGTCCGAGGCCGCGACATCGCCGGTTTCGTCGCCGAGGCGCAAGAGAAGGTCTCGAGTCGCGTGGAGCTGCCGCCGGGCTACCTGCTCCGCTGGGGCGGGCAGTTCGAGCACCTCGCAACCGCCACGCGACGGCTCATGATCGTCGTCCCGGTCGCGCTGCTGCTGATCTTCCTCCTCCTCTACAGCACCTTCGGCTCGATGCGGCTGGCGGCCCTCATTTTCCTGGCCGTGCCCATGGCCGCCACGGGCGGCGTCTTCGCCCTGGCCCTGCGGGGCCTGCCGTTCTCCGTCTCCGCGGGCGTCGGGTTCATCGCCCTGTTCGGCGTCGCCGTGCTGAACGGCCTGGTCTGGGTCAGCGCGGTCGAGCACCTGCGGGAGGCGGGCGTCGAGCCCCACGAGGCGGCGCGCGAGGCGGCCGAGGCCCGGCTTCGGCCGATCCTGATGACGGCCTTGGTGGCGGCGCTGGGGTTCATGCCCATGGCCACCTCGACGACCCCGGGCGCCGAGATCCAGCGGCCGCTGGCCACGGTCGTCATCGGCGGCCTGGTGACCTCGACGTTGCTGACGACCTTGGTCCTGCCGGCCATCTATCCATGGTTCGCGGGCGGCCGAGCGGATATCCGCCCCACGGTTCCCGATGGGGCGTTCGGCCGCCACTAGGGCCCGATGTCATCGCCCCCGGCACCGCAAGCATCGGCGACCGGGGGCTCCGGCATTCATGGCCGGGGATCAGAACGGGTGCTCGGGTCGGCGCCCGCGAGCCGGAACGAATCGTCCGCGTGGTACGGCGGGGCCTCGATCATCCCGAGCAGGTCGTCCTCGATGGTCCTGCAGATGTCTGCCAGGGGGAGGTGGTTCAGGTTGCGAGGGGAGAAGGGATTCTGAAGCTCGTCCCCGATCTTGTCCAGCGACAGGATCGGGTAGGCGATGAACATCGTAACGGCCGGGGTCAGCCAGACGAGTTTCATGACCAGCGCGAAGGGGATCGCGCCGAGGAACATGATGATGAAACGCCGCATCAGGATGGTGTAGCCCCGCGGGATGGGCGCCTTCAGGATGCGTTCGCAGCCGCCGAAATAGTCGGTGAGGGCCGTAAGGTCGCGGTCGGCCTCCAGGAAGGCGAAACGGTCCATGCCGTGATCGTCGCACGCGGCCCGGAACATGTCGGCGATGGCCTGCACCAGGGCGAGGGGCCGATTTCGGGCGGCGACGACGTCCCCTGCCGTCTCCGGCCCGAGCAACCTCTCGATATCCGCCGAGTCGCAATCGCCCTGCAGGTTGCGACGCACGGCGTGGGGGAGTGCCGCGGCGAGGCGGATGACGGAATTCCTCCACGCCTCGTCGCGAGGGCCGTACGCCGCCGCGACGATCGCCAGGTGTCGGCACCGATTGACGATGCCGCCCCAGAGCTTGCGGGCCTCCCACCATCGCTCGTAGCCCGCGTTCGTCCTGAGCACGAGGATCAGCCCGAGCGCGGCCCCGGTCACCTCGTAGGGGGCCACTTCGATCTCGAGTTCGGGGCTGTGTCCCGAGGCGATGTCGACGGCGACGACCAGGGCGGCGAACAGCCCGAAGACGAGGACGCTCCGGAACACGTGGGGCGTCGCCGAGCCGCTGATCGCCAGGGCGTCGCGCCAAAAATCGCCGGGCTTGCGGAACATATTCATGCCGACTCCTGGAAGTCCCCCTCCGACGGGCCGCATCGGCGGGGGATGATTATTGAGAAAATCAGGCGTACTCCGAATCTGGTGTCGGGCCGCTCAAGCCCCCGGCCCGACGGCCATGTCGGTATACTCCGACGGGTGCGGCAGGCCCCGCCCAGCCCCCGCCTCCAGGCGGCGGATGCGGCGGTTGAGGTCTTCGTTCGTCGCGCGCAGAGACGCGAGTTCGTCGAGGACGCGCCCGAGTTGCTCGAACGCGTCGTCGATCGTCCCGCCGTCGTCCTGCGCCTCGTCACCGTCGGCTCCTCGCTTCAGGATCCGACCTTCGTCACCGCCACAGTCGCTAGGTCGATTCATGGCTCGTTCTCCGTCAAATCGTCCCAAGTAATTGATCAACGCCCCGCCGGACGCAGCGGTGCCTCCGTGATGGCTGCTAGCTCGCCGGGCCGCGTCCCGTCTCGATCAGGTTGGGCGCGCGGCCACGCAACCGGGCTATGCCGGGCATGGTGGTGGAGATGCTCGGGGAGCCGGACTACGCGAAACCCGCGTCCAGCCCCTTGGTAACCGCCCTCAGCAGCGGAACTTCTGCAGGAGCGAGCAGGCTGTCGGGCCGTCGGGCCGCCCCACCGACCGTCGCGACGCCGTCGCCCGGGATGCCGAGGTGACGGGCCCGAATGCGGGCGGCGGGGCGACCCGTGACCAGGGAGAGGCGAGGTCGCCGGAATCGGGCGCGGTCGCGCGGGCCTCGTTCGTTCGGATCGCCCCGCCGCAGACGCCGTCGTCGCCCTCTTGCGGTAGATGAGGATGGGCGGGCTCGCTCGGCGTGGGCTTCGACGGACTGTGATGGTGCATGGCGTGGCCGACCTCGGTCGCCTGGCAGAGCGCCGGGCAGCCCGCCATGAGTCCGGTCAGGAGAATCGCGGTGAGTCTCGTCACGCCAATGAATCCAATGGGGACTTGTGTCGGCGGAGCTCCATGAGTGTGCAGGCAAGGCAAGCTGATCGCCCAAATCAAACATCATCGATGCGAACGCGGAGGAGCTTGACCGAGTTCAGGAACACGAGGACGTCCGGCCCCAAATGGAGGATGGCGGCCTGGATCGGGCCGATCCAACCCAGGAGCGCCGCGGTGATGCCGCAGACGTGGACGACGCCCACGCCCACGAACAGGTTCTCCTGGATCGTCCTGTAGGCTCGCCTCGCGATGGCGCGGGCGGCGACGATCTTCGCCAGGTCGTCGGTCATCAACGCGACGTCCGCCGCCTCGAGGGCCGCCTGCGTGCCGCCGCCCATGGCGATGCCGACTTCGGCGCGGGCCAGCGCGGGCGCGTCGTTGATGCCGTCGCCCACCATCGCCACGCGGTGCCCCTCTCCCCGGAGTTCCGCGATCGCCGTCACCTTGTCGTCGGGCATCAGGTCGGCGCGCACATCGTCCACGCCCAGCCCCGAGGCGATCGCCCTGGCTGTGGACGCGTTGTCGCCGGTCAGCATCACGATGCTCTTCACCCCCGTGGCTTTCAGCCGGGCCAGCGCCTCACGCGCGCCCGGGCGCAGGGTGTCGGCGATGAAGACCACGCCCGCCAATCGCCCGTCCACGGCCACATGGACCGGCGTCTCGCCGCCGGATTCCGCGGCGTCGGGGACGTCCACCCCGTTCTCCCGCAGCAACGCCGGGTTGCCGACCAGCACCGCCTTGCCGTCGACCGTGGCCTTCACTCCCCGCCCGCGTATCTGCTCGTAGGCGCTCGGCTCCGGCACGTCTGCGCCCTGGCGTGTCGCATAGCCTACGACGGCCTTCGCGAGGGGGTGGGCGGAGCGGCGGTCGGCCGAGGCGGCGAGCCGGAGCAGTTCGGGCCCGGGGACGGCATCGCCCCTGGCCTCCACGCGGACCACCTCGGGCTTGTTGGCGGTCAGCGTGCCGGTCTTGTCGAAGACCATGACGTCCACCTTGGCCAGCTGTTCCAGGTGGATGCCCCCCTTGATCAGGACGCCGCTCCTCGCGGCGCGGGCGATGGCGGCGATGATCACCAGCGGAGTGGCCAGCCCCAGCTCGGCGGGCGACGTGAAGATCATCAGGGTGACGATGGTGCGCACGTCGCGCGTGACGAGATAGACCGCGATCAAGAAGACGAAGACGACGGGGATCAGCCATGCCGCAACCTTGTCGGCGAGCTTCTGCACCGGCGCCTGCTCCGCTTCCGCATTCTCGACGAGGGCGATGATGCGGGCGAAGGTCGTGTCCCCGCCGATCTTCTCGGTGACGACGTCCAGCGCCCCCGACTCGACGACCGTGCCCGCGAACACGGGATCGCCCTCGAGCTTCTCCTTGGGCAAGCTCTCGCCGGTGATCGGTGCCTCGTTCACCGAAGCCGATCCGTTGCCGACCTTGCCGTCGACGGGGATCTTCTCCCCCGCGCGGGCCAGTACGACGTCGCCGGGCCGGAGCTCCCCGAGCGGCACGCTCCGCTCGCCTTCCGGGCCGCGGACGAGCGCGGACTGCGGCACCGAGCCGATCAGCGCCTTGATTGAGGCGCGGGCCCGGTCGGTGTTCAGCTCGGCGATGAACTCCGCGATGAGGATGATCACCATCAGCACGGCGCCGGCGACCGACTCGCCGTTGAACACCGCGACCAGCGTGGCCACGGTGACGAAGACCTCCGTGCCGATCTTGCGCTCGCGGACGAGGTCGAGCAGGCCGGTCTTGACGAGCGGGTACAACCCGAGCGCGACCGCCGCCCAGAGGACCTGCACCGGCACCAGTTGCCTCCAGTAGAGCAGCGCCACGAGGCCGGTCACCAGGATGCGCCCGACCTCGATCCACCGCTCCCGGGTCATGAGGGCGGACAATCCCGCGGGCGAGGTGCCGGATGGATCGTCCGTCCGCCTCGCTTCTCCCGTCGTACTAGCCATGATCGTATCCGTTCCTGGAAATGCCTTACCATCGTAAATGTCCTAAGAGGCTCTTTCAAAGTTGCCGAGGCGAGGCTGCTTGAAGCCGCCAACCACCAACTTTAAAAGGGCCTCTAAGGCTGCGGGCCCCTCGCTGGCCGGTCACGGCAGGATGCGAGCTCCGACCGCCGTGTTGAGCTTCAGCATGCTCCGCCGATGCCGGACGAGGGTGTCGCGGTATTGGCGGATGATCTCGTTCAGGTCGCGCTGGGCGTTGAGATAGTCGATCACGTCCACCTCGCCGATCTTGTACCGCCGCATCGCGTTGTCGCGGACCTGGGTGGCGTCGGGGATCAGGCTGCGCTCGATCCGCGCGAGGGACGCCCGGCTGACGGCGTAATCCCGCTCCGCCCGCTCGACTTCGGTGACGACCTGGCGCTCGACGGCGACCAGCTCGTTCTGGGACTGGGCGACGTTGATTTTGGCTCGCTGGATGTTGCCCTGATTGCGGTTGTAGAGAGGCAGCGGCACCGTGACGCCCAGGGCCCAGGAGTGTGCGCTCTTGGTGTCGAACGGCGCGTTGTTCTGGAAGGTGTACGGCTGGAACATAACGTAGACGTCCGAGTAGCGGTTCGCGTGGGCGAGCTTGACGTCCGCCTCGGACCGCGCGATGCCGAGCCGATAGGCGACGACGTCCGCCCGCTCGTTGAGCGCCAGGCCGACGAGATCCTGGACCGGCGACGGCGGCGGGGCCAGGTCGTGGAGCGTCCCGCGGAGCTCGATCGCCGTCGCCTCCGCCGGCGGGAGGTTGAGCAGTCCCGCGAGCGTCCGTTTGCTGTTGCCCAGCGCCTCCTCCGCCTCGGAGTGGATGATCTCGGCGGCCTCCCGCTGGATGCGGACCGGGTTCAGTTCGGTCGCGGTGATGGTTCCGGCCGCCCGCTGCCGTTCGGTGACCTCGGCGAGGCCCCGGAGCCCCTCGAGGCTCGCGGTCGCGAACCGGACCGTCTCCCGGGCGGCCAGCACGTCGACGTAGGCGGTGTACAGGTTGTCGATCTGGACGCGCACTGCATCCTGGTATTGGGCCTCGAGCACCTTTTTCGCCCGCCGGGCGACCTCGGTGCGGGCCCTTCGCTTGCGGGTGACGTCAAGGGGGTAGGTGATGTTGACGTCGTACTGGGTCGGGCCGCCGGCTCGCTCTTTCGAGAAGCTGCCGTAGGGGATGAGCTGGCTGTCGGCGTAGAGGATCGGGTTGGCGCGGAGGCTGGCCGTGAGGATGTCCGCGTCGGCTTGCGGGATCTCGAAGGACATGCTCCGCAGATTGAGGTTGGTGCGGACGAGCCGTTCGATCGCTACGTCGAGGGTCAGCCCGTCGGCCGCCCCCTCTTCATCCCGCGCCGGGAGGGCGAGCGGTCCATAAGTGGGTGCCTGGGCGGGATCCAGCTGCGCCGGCCGTGCGATCGCCGCCTCTTCGGGTCGCCGAGTCGGCTGCCCGCTCGGCGTCATGATGGACGGCGGCACGCGCGGGGTCGAGACGCCAGGCCGGCCGCCGAGGACGCCGTCGAATCCGCCCGGACTCGTCTGGAAGGGGCTCGCCCCTGCGCCCGGGGCCGGGCCCAGCCACGAGGACCCGCCTGGCAAAGGCTCCGGGAGGGCGTTCCCCGGCAACCCCGGCGTGCCCTGCGCCCAGGCCGATGGCGCGGCGAAGACGGCCGAGAGCACTACAAGCCAGAAGAACCACGCCAGCGTCCTTGCCGATTCCATGGGATGACCCTCCTTGGTCGAGATGAGAGATTGCGGGACCGATACGGATTCGAGGGCCGCCCCGTGCGGCTCCATTGGGGGACGGGCGTCCCCGGTTTTCCCTGACATCAGTGAGCCCCTCCCCCGGCGAGGGCCGGCTGCTCGCGCAGGGCGAGGAGGTCCTCGTCGGCGGCGAGCGGGGGAGCCGGACGACCGAATTTGAGGTAGAGCGCCGGCACGACGAGCATGTTGAGCGCCGTCGAGGTGAGCAGCCCGCAGAGGATGACCAGCGCCATCGGCGCCTGGATCTCGTTGCCAGGCTTGTCCCCACCGATCGCCAGAGGCACGAGCGCGAGCCCGGCCGTCAGGGCCGTCATGAGGATCGGGGCTAGGCGCTCCATCGCCCCGAGGTAGACCGCCTCTGCGAAGTTCGTCGCGCCCTCGGCCTGCTGGAGGTGCCGGATGTGCGAGACGAGCATGATCCCGTTGCGCGTCGCCAGCCCGAAGAGCGTGATGAAGCCGATGAGCGAGGCTACCGACAACACGCCCCCCGAAAGGTAGACGCCCACCACGCCGCCGATGAGCGCCAGGGGCAAGTTGACCATGATCAAGAGCGCATCCCGCGTCGATCCGAACGCCACGCTGAGCAGGACGCCGATGCCGACGATGACCGCGACGCTGAGAACGGTCAGGAGCCGCGTGGTCTCCTCGGCGCTCTCGAACTGGCCGCCATACTCGACGTAGTAGTCCCGGTACTGGTCGCGGCCGAGGGGCACCTTGTCCGCCACCTTGGCGCGGATCTCCTCGACGACTCCCTTGAGGTCGCGGCCGGAGACGTTGCACATCACGACGATCTTTCGCTGCACGCTCTCGCGGCTGATCTGGTTGGGCCCGGTGCTGACCTCGATCCGCGCGAGGGCCTTCAGGGGGAGCTTCGCCCCGCCCGGCGTATCGACCGGGAGGTTCGAGATGGCCTCGGCGTCGACGTTGCCGGGCTCGCCGACTCGGACCACCATGTCGAAGGCATAGCGGCCCTCAAGGACCTGCGACACCGTCTGCCCCCGGAACGCCGTGTCGACGGCGTCGGACACCTCCTTCACGCTGAGGCCGTGGCGGGCGATCGCGTCGCGGTCGAACCGGACCTTCATGACCGGGATGTCGACCTGCTGCTCGGTGGAGAGATCCACGACCCCCGGCACGCCTTGCATCTGCCGGCGGACGTCTTCGGCGAGCGTGCGGAGCTTGTACAGGTCGTCGCCGAAGATCTTCACCGCGACGTTCGCCCGGGTCCCGGAGAGCATGTGGTCGATCCGGTGCGAGATCGGTTGTCCGATGACGACGTTCATCCCCGGGATGAGCGAGAACTCGCCCCGCAACTCGTTCAGAAACTCGTCCTTACCCCGTCCGCGCGGCAGTTTGAAGGTGACGTCGAGCTCTGCCGCCTCGACTCCCTGGGCGTGCTCGCTGAGCTCGGCCCGGCCGGTCCGGCGGGCCACGCCGGTCACCTCCTCGTGGCCCAGGAGCACCCGCTCCACGGCCCGGCCCAGTTCGTCTGACTGCTGGAGCGACGTGCCGGGCAGCGTTACGGCGCTGAGCGTCAGGGCCCCCTCGTTAAACTCGGGCAGGAACGCCCGGCCCATGTAGGGGATGGCCGCGCCCGCGGCGATCAGCAGCACAAGCGACGGCAGGATGACGACCCACGGATGGCGCAGCGTCGGCCCGAGAACCACCGCGTAGATCCGCTTGAGTACGCGCACCACCCACGGCTCCCGGCCGGCGAGGATGCCCCGGCTCTTCGTCAGCAGCAGCGAGCAGAGCGCCGGGGTGAGCGTCAGGCTCACCACGAGCGAGGCGGTCAGGGAGACGACGTAGGCCAGCCCCAGCGGCATGAGCAGGCGGCCCTCGACGCCTCCCAAAAAGAAGATCGGCAGGAAGACGAGGAGGATGATGAGCGTCGCGAACACGACCGAGGAGCGCACCTCGACGCTCGCGTGGTAGATCACGGCGAGCGAGTTCTGCCGCCGCTCCTCGGGCAGTTGTGCGTTCTCTCGGAGCCGCCGGACGATGTTCTCGACGTCGATGATCGCGTCGTCGACGAGGTCGCCGATCGCGATCGCCATGCCGCCGAGCGTCATGGTGTTGATCGTGGACCCGAACGCCTTGAGCACCAGGACCGCCGTGACAAGCGACAGCGGGATGGCCAGGAGTGTGATGAGGCTGGCCCGGATGTTGGCCAGGAACAGCAGCACGATCACGACGACCAGGATACCGCCGTCCCGCAGCGCCTCCTCGACGTTATGTACCGACACCGAGATGAAGTCCGCCTGCCGAAAGATATGGCGGTCGACCTTCACCCCCTCGGGCAGCGAACGCTCGAGTTCGTCGAGCGTCCGGTCGAGGGTCTCCGTGAGGGTCAAGGTGTTGGCCCCGGGCTGCTTCTGGATGCCGAGGATCACCGCGGGCCGGGCCCGGCTCGACCCCTCGCCTCGCTTGATCGCCTCACCGATGCGGACGTCGCCGAGCTGGCCCACCCGCACGGGAACACCGTTGCGGACGTCCACCACCGTCCTTGCGATGTCCTCCGGGGTGCGTACGCGGCCGATCCCCTGGATGAGCTGCTCCTGCCCGCCCTTGACGAGGAACCCGGCCGAGACGTTCTGGTTCGTCTCGCGCAGCTTCGCGGCGACCTGGGCGACGTCGAGCCCGTAGGCGCGGAGCTTCTCCGGTGAGAGCACCACCTGGTACTGCTTCACCCCGCCGCCGATCGGCACGACCTGGGAGACGCCCGGCACCGAGAGGAGGCGCCTCCGCATGACCGTGTCGGCGATCGTCCGCAGCTCGATCCCGCTGTGTCGGTCCGAAGTCAGCGAGAGGAAGAGGATCTCGCCCATGATCGAGGAGATGGGCGCCAGGATGGGCTTCTCCACCTCGGGCGGCAGCGAGCCGCCGATCAGCGTCAGCTTTTCGGTGACGACCTGGCGGGCGTTGTAGATGTCGGTGCCCCATTCGAACTCGACCCAGACGACCGAGATGCCGACGGCCGTCGCCGACCGGACCCGACGGACGTTGGCGGCCCCATTGACGGCCGCCTCGATCGGGAAGGTGATGAGAGTCTCGACTTCCTCGGGGGCCATGCCGTAGGCCTCGGTGATCACGGTCACCGTGGGCGCGGTCAGGTCGGGGAAGACGTCGACGGGCATAGTCGCGGCGACGTAACCGCCCACCCCCATCAGGAGCAGGGCGGCGAAGATGACGAGCACGCGGTTCGTGAGCGAGCCGCGGATGACGGCGTTGAGCATCGCGTCGGCTCCTTTAGTGGGCGTGTCCGTGGGCGGGGATGACCGAGGAGACCGAGGAGAGCCGGATTGCGTAGCCGCCCTTGGTGACGACGCGTTCCCCTTCCTCGATCCCGCTTTTGACCTGCACGAAACCCGAATCCCGGAGTCCGAGCTCCAAGTCGCGCTTCTGGAAGGACTCGCCGTCGAGCTCGACGTAGGCGACCGGCCGGCCGTCCTCGTCGACCACGGCCGATTCGGGGATGGCCAGGGCGTCCTCGGCGCGGGCGGTCTCGATCCCGACGTCGACGAGCATCCCGACCTTGAGCAACCGGTCGGGGTTGCTGACCTCGTAGCGGACGGGGACCGTGCGGGTCGCCTCGTCCACCACCGAGCCTACATCGATCAGCGTGCCGCCTCCGTTCCCGAGGATCGTGAACCGCCGGCCGGGGTAGGCGGCGAGGGTGAAGTCCGCGGCCGGCGCCTTCGTGACGCTCTCCAGGTCGAACTCGGAGACCTGCGCCTCGATCCAGACCCGGTCGAGGTCGATGGTGCTGATCAGCTCGTTCTCGGTGTCCACGAACTCGCCCTCGGTCACCTTGGCGGCGACGACCGTGCCCGTGCGGGGGGCGCGGAGCGTCATCTGCATCGTGACCGGCTGCGTCTGGCCGCCCGGCCGCGAGGGCGGATTTCCCTCCGGCCCGCCGACCGCCAGCGATTGGAGGTCCTTACGGGCCTGCTCGTAGGGCTTCCGCAGTTGCTGCTTGCCCTCGTAGGTCGCCTCGGCGACTCGCAGCTCGTGCTCGGCCTCCTCATAGGCCTTGCGCGAGACGGCATCCCCGGCCCTCAGCGTCTTCAGCCGCTCGAAGACTAATCGCGCCTGATCAACTTCGAGCTGGGCGGACTTGATGTCCACCTCGACGCTGAGTTGCTTGACGAGCAGTTCCGTCTCCAGGGCCTGGATCTGCGCCCGGTTGGCGACAAGTTGGATGCCCGTGGGGCCGGCGAGCGGCGGCTCGATCACGCCGACGACGTCGCCGGCCTTGACAGACTCGCCGACGAGGGGGAATCGGTCGCCGGGCGGGGGTAGCAGTCGCCCCGCGATCGGTGGAGTGACCACCGCCATCGCCCCGGCCCGCGGCACGATCCCGCCCGGAACCTTGAGCCGAGCCACGAGGCGTCGCCTGGCGGCGGGATCGGTGACGAGACCGATCTTCCAGGCTTGCTCCTTGAGGAAGGCGATCTTCCCTTCCGGCTCCGCTTCGTCCTCGGCGTCCGCGGCATTCTTCGCAGCGGTGGCATCCGGATAAACCGTCACGCGGGTCAGTATTGTGTCCTTCGCCTGCTCGCTGTCGATGGTGAGGGCCATCTCGTTTTCGCCCGGCTCGGGGAAGGCCACGACGGGGCCATAGATGCCGGGCGACCTAGGGGCGTCCTGCTCGACCTTCGCCGTCTTGCCCGTGGGGCCGGTGGCGACGACGGTGAGCTTGCCGGCGCGGATGGGCATGCCGTCCGCGAGCACCGTCAGGTGGACATTGAACTTGGCCCCTTTCCCCTGCACGAGGTAGGGGTGCTCCTGGAAGAGGCCCACGATCTTCCCGGCGATCGTCTCGGAGACGGTCTTTTCCTCCTCCTCCTCGGCCGGGGCCTCGGCGAGCGGCCTGCTGAGGGCCTGAAGGCGGTCACAACCCGTCCCGGACGCCCATGCCAAGGCGATTGCGAATACCAAGCCCGTCGCTCCGGGAGAGCGAGGGGGAAAATGACTGGCGGAATTCATGCGCTGGCTCCACGTCCTTCGCGGACGGACGCTCCGGTGTGCAATCATTTCCCAGCCTCCGGCAGGGGAACGATGCAGCCGATCCGGGGCCGAAAGCCCGAAGGGCGATGATTCTCTGGATAGACGCGAGGATAGGGGGTAGACGTGCGGATGCGGCGAGGGTCCCCCGCAGAGGGACCCTATGCGCAAGGAGGGGGGGGGCGAGGCTCAGCAGCGCAGGTTCATCGAACGCAGGCAGGTCGCATCCAGTTGGCGCAAGCCGTCGGGGGTGGATGGGCCCGGGCGCAATGGCGATGGCGAGATAAAATGGACGTGCAGAGTCCAGCAGGCGGGGCCGGTGAGCGGAGAGCCCACCGCAGGGTCCAAGCGCGTGGCGGAATTGCCATGCACGAGGTAGGCGTCACAATTTAGGGTCGAGCTGATTTTCCCTTCCTGCTCAGATCCCTCAGGGGTCGCCAGGCTGAATGGCATACCCATCCAGGCGGTGTGCAGATGGAAGACAGACTCTTCCATCTGCGGGACATCGTCGTGATCCGCCTCGAAGCCCGGGACCGGATGGTCGTGGTCGAGAAAGCCGGCCGCGGCGTGGCTGTGGGGCGTGGAAGACGAAC
>ERZ778021.1434-NODE-1434-length-28198-cov-4.735245_pt1 | contig 28198 bp, 20 predicted proteins | sample MGYA00375751_ERZ778021 | MGnify/ENA primary metagenome ERZ778021 (study PRJEB29350, sample SAMN05389814) | bioreactor metagenome | isolation source: Thiocyanate stock bioreactor | place: South Africa: University of Cape Town | collected 2013-08-29 ... | reverse complement strand
TATCCCGCGGAATCTCCAAATCTATATTTTTTAAATTATTCTCTCTTGCGCCTTTGATGATAATTTTATCCACTGTAATACCCCTTGCAGAATGCAGAATGATTGTATCGCCCTGGAATGAATATGAATTATGAAAAAGAAACAAACAGCAACAACGAGGATGCAAATTACAAAACGTCTGATTCTGTATTACAAACCTCTCAGCTTTTTAATCCGGTCTCGCAGATAGGCGGCATGCTCGAATTCTAAGAGCTTGGAGGCGTTTTTCATTTCTTTGGTCAACTGTTCGATGAGCTGGTCTTTTTCCCGTTTGGTCATCTTTTTGCCGTCGGCATCCGGCTCCACCCGTTTGGAAATCTCGAGAATCTCCCTGACATCCTTGATGATGGTTTTGGGGACAATGCCGTTATCGGTGTTAAACTGCTGCTGAATACTCCGACGCCGCGTGGTTTCCCCGATGGCACGCTCCATGGAAGGAGTAACGCTGTCGGCGTACATAATCACCTGACCGCCTGCGTTTCTGGCGGCTCTGCCTATGGTCTGAATGAGGGAGGTTTCGGAACGCAAGAATCCTTCTTTGTCTGCATCCAGTATGGCAACCAACGATACCTCCGGCAAATCAAGACCTTCCCGAAGCAGGTTGATGCCGATTAAAACATCAAACTCACCCAGACGCAAATCCCGCAAAATCTCAATCCGTTCTATGGTGTCGACTTCATAATGCATGTAGCGCACCTTGATCCCCAGATTCTCAAAATACTCCGTCAGATCCTCCGCCATTTTTTTGGTTAATGTAGTAATCAACACACGCTCGTTCCTGCCAGCCCGTTCATTGATTTCGCCCACAAGATCTTCAATCTGACCGGCGGTGGGCTTCACAATGATTTCAGGGTCAAGCAACCCCGTCGGACGGATGACCTGCTCCACTATATTACCGCTGTTTTTCCGTTCAAAATCCGCGGGCGTCGCGCTGACATATACCGCTTGTCCGATTCTTTCATAAAACTCGTCAAAGTTCAAAGGGCGGTTGTCGTAAGCAGAGGGAAGGCGGAATCCGTATTCAATGAGGTTTGTTTTTCGGGATCGGTCACCGCCGTACATTCCCCTGACCTGGGGCAGGGTTACATGGGATTCGTCCACAATGAGCAAAAAATCCTTCGGGAAATAATCCAGTAAGGTAAAGGGTGCACTGCCCGGTTCTCTTCCGGAAATCACACGGCTGTAGTTTTCGATGCCCTGACAAAAGCCGATTTCCTCCAGCATTTCAAGGTCATATTCCGTCCGCTGCCTGATTCTCTGGGCTTCTATGAGCTGCCCGTTTTCGGTGAAGTATTTCACCCGCTCACGCATTTCTTCTTCAATGGCCTCCAGCGCAGCTTTCATCTTTTCCCGTGGCACGATGTAATGGCTGGCGGGATAAATGGCCACGTGCTCTAAGAAACTAATCAGCTCACCTGTTAAAACATTGATCTCGCTGATGCGTTCCACTTCATCGCCGAAAAATTCGACCCGTATGGCATTGTCGCCCGAATAGGCAGGAAAAATCTCCACCACATCACCCCGGACACGAAACTTATTGCGGATAAAGTTAATATCGTTCCGCTCATACTGCAGGTCCACCAGCTTGTGCAGCAGGTCGTCCCGTTTCTTCGTCATACCCGGACGAAGGGAGATGATCATGGTGCCGTAATCCTCCGGATCACCCAAGCCATAGATACAGGAAACTGAGGAAACGATGATAACATCCCGCCGCTCTGACAGTGCCGAGGTGGCGGAGTGGCGCAGCTTGTCGATCTCTTCGTTGATCTTGGAATCTTTTTCAATATAAGTATCCGAACCGACGATATAAGCTTCCGGCTGATAATAATCATAATAAGAAACAAAATATTCCACAGCGTTTTCGGGGAAAAATTCTTTGAACTCACTGCAAAGCTGGGCCGCCAGTGTTTTGTTGTGAGCCAAGACAAGGGTGGGACGATTGACATTGGCAATCACATTGGCCATCGTAAATGTTTTACCGGAGCCTGTGACGCCCAGCAGAGTTTGTTCCTTTATTCCCGTATTCAAGCCGTCGGTAAGCGATTGAATCGCTTCGGGCTGTCCGCCCGCCGGCTTGTATTGTGAATGTAATTTAAACGTATCCATGCTTCACCCGATCAATCAAAGAATAAATAGGCATATTCTGCCGAGTCTGCCAGGGAAACAAAATCATTGCCTCCCAGTATAATATGGTCCACCACCGCAACATGGATTGTTTTCAGTGCGTTGATGATCACTCTCGTGGTTTCAATATCCTGGCGGGACGGAAGTGCCACACCGCTGGGATGATTGTGGCAAAGAATCGTACAGGTTGCGTTACAGCGAACGGCAAACTCAATGACCTTCCGTACATTGATATCGGCGGCGGCCATGCTTCCGTGACCAATGATACACCAGTTGATCACCCTGCATTTGTTATCCATTAAAACAATGGATGGTGTTTCTTCCAATATCCCGATATATTTCCGTTGCAAATACTGTCCGCTCAGCTCAGTGGAGCCTAAAATTTCGCCGTCCGAATATTTGTCGCCGATATATGCCCTGCACATAATCGGAACCATTTTAATCAGCGTCGCCGCATTCGCACCAATTCCCTTGACTTTCAGCAAATCCTCATAGGAAGCATCAAACACACCCGAGATAGAACCAAATGCGTTGATCAAATCATGGGCGATTTCGTTGGTGTTTACTCTGGGCAGGGCATAAAACAACAACGATTCAATGATTTCATGGGGTGCAAGACCGTCCAGCGAGGAATTGATGATCCGTTCCCTCATTCTCATTCTGTGTCCGTCGTGCATCCTGAAAACCCCTTCCGCACTAGAATTTTTTTCTGCTGCCCGGTTTCACCAGTTCAAGCTTTCCTTCCTTGCAAATCGGGCAATTTTCTGCTTCGAAGGATTCAATTTTCATGGAAATTACCGATTTCAGCGGTGCGCCGAAATCAATGGCACCGCCGGTTCTGTCAACCACGACGCCGACGCCGGCAACCACGCCGCCCTGCTCTTTTACAATATCAATGACCTCTCTCACCGTGCCGCCGGTGGTCACAACATCCTCAACCACCAAAACCCGTTGACCGGGTTTGATCGCGAAGCCTCTTCTGAGGGTCATCTTTCCGTCTTCACGCTCGGTAAAAAAGTTTTCGCAGCCGATGGTGCGGCTGACCTCATACGCCATCTGTACCGCGCCGACGGCGGGTCCGATGACCAATTCAATGCCGTCGTTTTGAAACTGCTCTGCCAATGCGCTGCACAATTCTTCACTGTATTTTGCATTTCTAAACAGCTTGGCACACTGCATATATTTATCGGAATGACGGCCGGATGTTAACAAAAAATGACCTTCCTGCAGCACACCGGCTTCTTTCAATACCTCAATCACACGATTTTCCGTTATCATTTCATCTTCTCCTGTTTTATAGATTTTTCTCTCAGAACCATACCAAAATCAAGATAAATGTCGAGAAATTTTCCCGTTTCTCAGCTTGTCTTGTATTTCGATTATTATATCACAAATTAGTACTGTTGCATAGATACAAAAAGTGATATAATATTGTATCAACCACCTGTGATTTTGTATTTTTTGCGTAAACAACAATTGCTATTATTTTGATTAAGGATAAGGAAATGATGCTTTGAAAAGCTTTACCATCACCAAAAACGATGCCGGACAGCGCCTGGATAAATTCATCACAAAAGCCGTTCCCATGCTGCCAAAATCCTTGTTATACAAATATATTCGCCTGAAACGCATTAAGCTAAACGGAAAACGCAGCGAAATTTCAGCGGTACTGCAGGTCGGCGATGTACTGGACTGCTATGTCAACGATGAGTTTTTTGTCAAACCGGGACCCAAGCATTCCTTTTTGTCCGCTTCTACCCAACTCGACATTGTATACGAAGATGAAAACATTTTGCTTGCGGACAAAAAGCAGGGGCTTTTGTCCCACCCTGACAAGGACGAATATTCCGACACGCTCATCACCCGTATTCAGCGGTATTTATACGAAAAGGGAGAATGGAACCCCAACGGGGAAAATTCCTTTGCCCCAGCCCTTGCCAACCGCATTGACCGGAACACCGGTGGCATTGTCATTGCCGCCAAAAACGCAGAAGCCCTTCGGATTCTAAACGAAAAAATTAAAACAAGAGAGCTTGATAAATTCTATCTCTGCCTGGTTCATGGTACGCTCACCAAAAAAGAAGCCGTTCTCACCGGCTTCTTAGAAAAAAACGAGGATAAAAACAAGGTCTATATTTTCAATAAGCCGGGCATATCCACTAAGGAAATCCGCACAAAATACAAGGTTTTGAAAGAAAACGGACAATATTCTTTGCTTGAAATCGAATTATTGACCGGCCGCACCCACCAAATCCGGGCGCACCTTGCCTTCGTGGGCCATCCTTTGCTGGGCGACGGAAAATACGGCAAACTGAAAGCAGACAAGCAACGGGGCTTTTATCATCAGGCACTGTATTCCTACAAGCTGCGGTTTCAATTTGTCACCGATTCAGGCAGTCTTTCTTACTTAAACAATAAGGAATTCACTGTGAAAAATGTATGGTTCGAAAGTGAATTGTAAAAGGCGCAGGCCGCAAAGCTGATCACAAACCTCATCATTTTACTATCCATCCTAATCATATTGTATTTCTAATTTATTACAGATTACGGTATTTTAAATAAATTATATCAATTAGTAGTAGATATTTTTGTGCATTTTACATATTTGTAAATTTCTTATGAATATACTATTGACAAATGATCTTTTTTGACATATTATTGAAACATTGAGTGATTTATTTTTACATTAAGATTGTTTGTTCATAAATTGTTCACATATGATTTGAAACAAATCACACCAAATGAAAATACTACATTTTCATCCTACAATTCAGTATATCTTCAATCATCAATTTGACAAAGGACGAATAATATGACAAAAGAAATTGAGCTAAAAACAAAAACCTGTTGTTTTTACGGCGGTGAAATTTACAAGAGCAAAAAATCTGACGTTTCCTGTAAGTTGAAAAAGCAGATCGAAAAGCTAATCAACAGCGGAATTACTATTTTCAATGTTGGTGCTGACCGAAATTTTGATTTAATGGCAGCGGTACATATCATAAGGCTAAAAAATGTATACCCCTCCATTCGGCTGAACCTCATTGTTCCGTCACTGAGTAAAATGAATGAGAGCGAAAACGGATTTCTTCAAAACTTTATTTTCTTCAATGCCGATACCCTTTCCGTTGTATCCGGCATGTATGATGAAAATTGCAAACATGAAGCGGAAAAAAGGTTATCAAAAAACGCCGGTTACTGTGTTGTTTATTCCACTGCTGTGGACAGCATCAGGGAAAAAGGCATGACGATTATTGATATCAGTTAAATTTTTTAAGAGTAAATTTTTATTTACTCTTTTTTTATTTTATTAAACATTTTATGAACTTTTTTTGTCTTACTATTGTGATAATTATTCAACTGTGGTAAAATATAAAAAACAATATGTTTGTTTTATGAGGGGTATTAAATTGAATGTGTTATCAGTATTATTGATTGATGATAACAGAGAATGGCTTTTTGCGGTGAAAGAGAGATTTAAAACAGAGACCAAATTTCGCATTATTGGAGAAGCGTTTGACGGTGAACAGGCACTGCAATTAATTTCAGAGACAAAACCTGATATTTTAATTACCGATATCATCATGCCTGTGTATGACGGTGTGTATCTTCTGGGACAAATGAGAGAAAAAATACCGGATTATCATCCGATCATTATTGTATTTTCCGGTCTCAGCAGTGATTTAACTATCGAAATTGCTATGAAATTAAAGACGGATTACTATTTTCTGAAACCTGTCAATCTGGATTCCTTTATGATTGTGTTAAAACAGTTGATATCTGTAAAACATATAGGCAGTGAGAAACAGGAAAGTAACGGATTTTTGAACTATGACAAGATTGTGTCCGATTTATTGACCGAAATCGGAATACCCTTTCAGATGAAAGGAAACGAATATCTGAAAAGGGCAATTATCATGTGTCTCAAAGACAAAGAAAACCTGAACATGCTGACGAAAATTGTTTACGGAGAAATAGGCAAAAGCTTTGATACCGGCGCCTCAGCTGTGGAAAAGGGAATTCGTTATGCCATCAGCTCTGCTTTTAAAGCCAAAACCAAGCTGTTTAACAGCATTTTTCCCAGCATGCCGAAGCATCTGCCCAATGGGAAATTCATTGCCATCATCTGTGATTACATAATAAAGGATCATTGATCAAAAGACGAACCAAGGTTTGCTTCGAGCAGGCTTTTTGTGAAAAAACAGAGAATTAAGGTTTGATATACTCAAGCCTTAATTCTCTTGCTTTTTATTCATGATTTAGTCGGATTGGTCGAAAACTTCCGTATGATATTTATTTACATCGGACAGGCTGTATTGTAATATTAAAACAAATCCAACGGTCAGGATTTGTAAGCAATGGAAAGCACCACTGTATTTTACGGATTGTATTTCCGCCGCTTACCCGCACTTTCTTACCCCAGAAGATATTTTTCTCTTCCTTTCTTTAATAGGGCGGGGCTCTCCACCTCGCCCGACCTCTCTTTTGATGCAAGTGTAAACTTGCATTTTTTCTTTTTTATGAAGCCGCCTGTTTATAATTATACTTGACAAATAATATGGGTACTAGTATATTAAAAAAGTAAATCAATTTTACGCCATACCCTTACCATAAGTCTCTTACCGGCGGTCAGAGATCTTATTTTTTGATTTTCCCGCCGGAGAAACGGATTAAACTATGTGCAAAAAAATATGTTGTTTGCTTTTATCCTGTTTGTTTCTTTTTCTTGTTTCCTGCAGTGAACCGGAGAAGGATAATACACCCAACTTAACCTATCCCACCAATGCCAAATCGGATTTTGTGATAGTAGACGGCATGATAAAAAAATACAACAACAATACCGTTGCAAATCTTATCATCCCCGACACGGCAACAGCAATCGGGCCCAAAGTATTTACCGGTAATTCCGCTCTCCGAACAGTGACCATATCCGACACAGTAAAAACCATCGGTAAGGAAGCTTTTTTTATGTGTCCCAAGCTATATAAGGTGAAAATCGGAAAAAATGTAACTACCATTGAAGACAGAGCGTTTTATCACAATACCAGTTTGTTACTGCTGGAAATCGGAGATAATGTGACCTCAATCGGAAAAGACGCATTTACAGGCTGCACAAAACTAAAAGTTAAATGCAAGCCCGGCTCCTATGCCGCCGAATATTTCAAGGATAAAGCGACCATACTCTCCACCAATCCATCACAGGCCTCTTCCAAATCAACCATGAAAACAATCGTTGTTCCCAGAAAACAATAATCATATTCTATGAATAAACACCCTGTTTGCCAGAAACAAACAGGGTGTTTTGATTTGTCTAAACCGTTTGTTTGACGGAGGTAATACTGCACTTACATTTGTGACAGCCTGCAGATCCGACATGACAATATAAACTTCATCTATCGCATTCGTATCAATTAATGTGGTAGTCGGTGGCGTAACTCTACTATACAAATGATAGCTGCCGCCCTTTCTGACAGTATTATTTTGTAATATCATCGCAAAAATTGCACATAATACATACCAAAAGAAAGGTGGCCATCCCGATTATGACAGAACCTACGATATCCTATTGGCATCAGACCGAACAGCCCTTGACTTACCCCTCCCTGATCGAATCTATCACCACGGAAACCCTCATCATCGGCGGCGGCATCACCGGCGTTTCCGCCGCTTACTGCCTTGCCGAAAAGGGTGCGCAAGTAACCTTGATTGAAGCAGACAGTCTTTGCTCAGGTACAACGGGAAACACAACCGGAAAAACGACAATACAACATGGTCTTCTCTACCATTCTATTAAAAGCAAGCACGGCAAGGACTTCGCACGGCTCTATGCAAAGTCTCAGACGGACGCACTGTATTTTATCAAAGACACAGTGGAGAAGCTTTCAATTCCCTGTGGTTTTACCATGAACACTTCTTATGTTTATGCAAGAACAGAAAAAGAGTTTGAAGCAATGGAGACAGAACATGAGACTGTTTCAAGTTTGGGCATTGACGGACTGCTCATCCGGCACCCCGGATTCCCAAAAGATAACCGGGGTATGCTGGGCTTTCAAAACCAAGGTGTATTTCACCCGATCCGATATGTAAACGGGCTTGCCGTCGCTTCCGTTGCAAATGGTGCAAGCATCTACTGCGGCACAAAAGCGGTAAAGATCGAACATGATGGAGATAGCGTCACGGTGCTTTGCAATACAGGTGTGTCCGTCAAAGCCAAGCATCTTATCATTGCAACCGGCTATCCTGTGTATGACGGCATGAAATTTTTCTTCACGCGGCTCTATCCCAGACGGGATTACGGCATTGCCGTGATTCCGGAAAAAGAATGGCCGGAGGGTAGCTATGTTGCAGAAAGCGATCCTGTCCGCTCTGTGCGAACCCATATGGAAAACGGACAGCGTATTCTCATTGTCGTGGGCGAAACCCATGTGACAGGGCGGGGCGACGAGAATACGGAAGCTCATTTTGATGAACTCATCAAATTTGCCCGTGAGCTTGCAGGGGTGAAGCAGGTGATTGCCAAATGGTCAGCACAGGATTATATGACCCCTGATAAAATCCCCTATATCGGTCGAATATCCGATCAGTCCGATCTCTTTGTCGCGAGCGGTTTCAACAAATGGGGGATGACCGGCGGCACCCTGGCAGGCATGATGTTGTCCGACCTCATTGTGACCGGCAAAAACCCATATGAAGAACTGTATTCTCTCTCTCGCTCCGACATTCTTTCCTCCCCCGGCACGGTTCTTAAAGAAGTTGGCGGCTTTACCCTTGAGCTGATCAAATCCAAGCTTGAGAAAACCGACGGAATACGAAATCTGACAAAAGGGGAAGGAAAGGTGATTTTGTTCGGCGGTGACAAAGCCGGCATCTATCGGGATGAGAACGACAACATCACAGTACTTGACATTGCCTGCACCCATCTGTCTACAGAGCTGAATTTTAACCGTGCCGAACGGTCCTGGGACTGCCCCGCCCACGGCGGCAGATTTTCGGCAATGGACGGAACACGGCTGGAAGGACCGCCGAAGCAGCCTTTAAAAATCTATCTTCAGTGTAAATACAGCGACCTGTTTGAGTAAACAAAACCTCAGCCTTACGGCTGAGGTTTTGTTTACTCACGTTCCAGTGTAATCAGAAAGATATCGTTTTCAAACAGCTGCTCGGTACAGGAAAAAACTCCGTCCTTGACGGTAACCCGACCTTCATAAAAGGGTTTTCCGCTACATTTTTCTTTGATTTCCTCCACCTGTTTTCTCGACAGTGTCCCGTCATATTCATAATCCAGATGCAGTGTAAACCCATCGTTTTTGCGATATCCAACCCCGTGCTTTTTCAGGATATATTCCCCGTCCGGCAGATTCCCGACGGTCACACACACCTCTTCGGCAAACCGGGAAGGCAGATCGCGGCCGAAATATTCCTGGCTGGAAACCGTGAGATGGGGGCGGGTATGGTTCCAGAATAAAATCTGGACGCCGCTGTCATTTTTACAAGCATAGCAGCGCTTATCCTCGTTATGCAGCTTGTCTTCCCCCAGCGTGTGGAGAAACTGATAAGCAAAAAATGTGGGTTTTTTAATACCCTGAATATTCTGCAGACCGAACCCGCCGTGAAAGTGTCTTGGTCCCGGACCCGGTTCTTCAAAGATATCCGAAAACACCCAATAAGACATAGAATCCACAAAGCCTTCACAGTCCTTTAATTTAGAAAGCACAAAGGCCGCTTCATAATAAGAATCGTGAACATTGTCCCGGGGAGAATAGCTGGTGCTCCATTCTGTGAAATGAATCGGCAGATGGGGCATTTTCGACTTCTTTACGCAATCGTAAACGGTCTTTACATCATCGGTAACACTGTCCTCACGATCAATCAGGCGGGTCAGCCGCATTCCCGTTTCATCAAGAAATCCGCCCTCGCCATGATAATCCTCTGTGCCGTAGGTATGTGTCGTGATAAAATCCAGCGGAATGTTTCTTGCCTGACATTCTTCGATATATTCATCGATCCAGCCGATACCCGCTGTTGCCGGTCCCCCCACCTGAATGCGTTCGTCTACGGCTTTGATTGCCCTTGCGGTGTGCTCATATAACAGCATATAATCTGCAAAAGGTTGTTCTGATGCAAAGAAACCGTATAAATTCGGCTCATTCCAAACCTCCATGGGCCAGGTCAGCACCTCTTCTATCCCATAGCGGTGAATCAGATGCTTTACTAAGGCAGTGATCAGCCCATCCCATTTATCAAGGTATTTCGGCATGGTTACATTGCCGTTCCAGAAAAAAATAGTCTGAGCTCCGCTGGCCAGCTCCCGCGGCATAAAAGACAGTTCGATAAACGGCTTGATGCCGATGTCCTGCATATAGTCAAACAACAGGTCAATGTATTGAAAATTATAATGCGGATTGCCCTCCACATCTTCCTTATAAACTCCCATCTCATCGTGCAGCAGAGCATGAAAACGAAGATATCGAAACCCACACAGCTCCCTTGCTTGCTTCATCTGTCTTTGATTTTCTGCAATGAGGCTTTCATATGCTCTGCCCGAACCCACACAATAGTTACAATGTGTGGGTCTTTTTCCGTCGGTATTCAAAAAATCGACGCTTATCATTCTCACAATAATCACCACTTCTATTTAATAGGGTCATTTTATCACAATTGTATCAATTGTCAACAAAATTGTTGTTGTTTTCTATACAAAAGAATGTTAAAATTCATAATAGAAGCAAAATGGTCTCGTTATTCTCCCCTGCCATTATGAAAAATCAAATAAAGAGGGATTCAAATGATGAAAACCACCAGAAAATTTATCGCACTTTTTCTATGCGTCTCTTTGTCCTTCTGTATGGGTACCATACCCGCGCAGGCAGCGTCATCCATCGGCATTACCAGCAGTGAAATCCTTCGCATTTTCTCGGAAAATGGTCAAAAATACATAGACGGTATCGACCCCGGTTCCACGGTAAAATCCATTGGGGATCAACTGTCACCCTCCCTGCACATTGAATTTACCGACAAAAACGATAGAGTACTCACGTCGTCTGACCTTGTGGGAACAGGTACAAAAATTAAACTATACGATAACGATATAGCGATCGATGAGGCAACCACCATTGTCTACGGCGACACAAACGGCGACAGCGTCATTGATGCATTGGATCTATTGGACGTTAAAAAGCATCTGTTGAGAACCAAATACTTGGAAGGAGTTTATATTTCCGCCGGTTGTGTGAAGAAAGATATTGAAATTTCGGCACAGGATTTGCTGGCGTTAAAAAAACATTTGTTAAATATGAAGAAGATTTTACAACAAGCTATCCCTGTGGACCTTTCACAAAAAACCATTACCGCCGCAGGCTCACAAATCAAAATGCTGGGCAGAAGCGAACCTATAGGCAGCTCCATGATTTTTGACTGGAGCTATTCGGGTTTTGAGCTCAGCACTTATTGCGAGGGCGATGTGACTGCCAGCATCACTTCTGCCCAAAGCTGGTTTACTTACGGTTTTATACAGGTCGTGATAGACGGTGTGTATGACATAAACAACAAAATTAAAATCAGCGGTACCGCTTCCTACAGCCTGGCAAGCGGCTTATCCCGTGGCTATCACCATATCGAGGTACGAAAAATCAATGAAGCACAGTATTCCAAGGCAATGGTGAACAGCGTCACCCTGAACGGTATTCTGTTAACACCGCCCCCAAAAACCATAAAAATGGAATTCATCGGTGACTCCATCACCTGCGCAGAAGGTGCACTGGGCAACATCACCCAGGCAGATAGCCAAGATGCATACAGAGGCTATGCCGCCATCACCGCACGACACTTTAACGCCGACGCAAACTTCATCTGCGCCTCCAGCTGGGGATTGTATCGGGGCAGAATTGATCCGTCCGCCAATAGTGTGCTCCCCAAAATCTATGACAAAACCAGCAAGTTACGAAACTCCGACCTGTGGGACTTCAACAGCTATATTGCCGATGTTGTCGTCGTCAACCTGGGCACCAACGATTACTACGCAAGAAGCAGTAACCCCTTTACCGACGATGAATACAAGGCCGCACTCAAGAGCTTCAACGATACCATCCGCAGCAAATATCCCCGGGCAACCATCCTGTATGTATATGGCATGATGCTCAGTGGTATGGACAGCCTTACCATCGCCGCAGTCAATGACATCAAAGTCTATGACAGCAAGGTGGACTGTGTGAAGCTGCCCCAGAACAACAAGGGTTTGAACGGTCATCCCGATCTCAGCGGACACGCCGCAGCGGCCGAGGGGCTGATCGCAAAAATAAATGAGGTGCTTGCTGCCAACTGATCCAATGACAGAAAGCAAAAAATATCAATCATCAAAAAGGACTGACACGCAATATCATGTGCGTCAGTCCTTTTTCGTACCGCTATATCCAATCAGCCTGCACAGATTTGTGCCGCTACTTCTGCTGCACTTGCGGCGTCGTCAGTATAGAAATCCGCGCCGATGGATTTGCAGAAATTGTCCGTGACCGGGGCGCCGCCCACCATGATTTTCACCTTGTCCCGAATCCCCAGCTCAACCGCTCTTTCCACCACGGCTTTCATCTCTCCCATGGTGGTGGTCAGCAGTGCGGAGCAGGCAATGATCTGTGCCTCTTCCCGGATGGCAGTATCCACAAAATCAGCGGCACTGACATCAACACCCAGATCCACCACCTGCAGACCCTGTCCCTCCATCATCATTCTCACCAGGTTCTTGCCAATGTCATGCTGATCTCCCTTGACCGTTCCCAAAACGACCTTACCCACCGCCTTTACACCCTCCGACGCAAGCAGCGGCTTTAACAGCTCGGTTCCTGCATTCATGGCACGGGCGGCGATGAGAACCTCCGGAACATACACCTCATTGTTTTTGAACTTCACTCCGATGATATTCATGCCGTCAAGGAGACCTTGTTCCAAGATATCTTTTGCGGTGATCCCTTCGCTGATTGCTTGCTCCACCAAGGTGATAACAAGCTTTCTGTTACCTTTCTGTAACGCCTCTGAAATTTCGTTAAAAATCATAGTTTCTTTGCCTCCTTGATTATTTTGACCTTATGTGATGGATTCTTTTTCGACGGCACCCATCTGTGCCTCAAATAGCTACGGTTGTTAATTCCCAATCACCATGCAACCTCCGACAAAGCCCGCAGTCCGCTTAAAGCAGTCTCGAGAAAAGCTCAGCTTGCAGTGTATCGAGACAATCCGAAAATGTAATACCCATATTCTTTGAATGCTCTGTAAAACAGCGAATTTTTGCCTGTTCCAACCATAAGCCATTCGGTAAAAGGGTTCATCATCGAGATCAACCACCGACCGGCTCAATTACTCCACTGCGGAAAAAGCAGGAATCTCCCTGATGTATTTGACCATTCATCCCAGAAATCACAGTGCCGTCCGCCCCGCATGGCACTTCAGGACAACAACACAAGCAACCCGGTGATTCGCTCCTTGATGATTTCAACCCAAACTACCGCAGTTTGTTTATAAAATAATTATAGCATATCATACCACATTTCTATTCATATTACCACCAATCGTGCACTTTTTGTATCATTATTTTAACCCTATTTGTAAAATATCAACCAAAAGAAAACACGTCGCTGACGTGTTTTCTTTTGGTTGATATTTCGGACCGTTACTCTGCAGATGAATTGATTTGTCTGACGGGTCTTCCCTCGATATAGCCCCTGTAACCCATGGGAGCCAGCTGGAATCTGGGTGCGTCCCGGTCTTCCCAGCGGTATCCGTAAATCTCGGGCTTGTAGCGTTTCATGACTTCCCAAAGCTCACCAATGGCATTGCCGAATTCTTCATCGTCAAAAGGCTCGCCTTGGAACACCAGCATTTTGCATTCGGGCAGATCGATGATATCATACCCCTCCGGTACTTTTCCGCTATAATCAAAAGGAACCTCAACACCCTGGGCATATACCGATGTTCCCGGCGTGACCATGTTTGGCGGCAGCCACATGCCAATGGGCTCATACAGCGCTTCTTTCACGCTTTCCAGCATCCCCCAAACCTCACAACCCACCTCTTCGCAGTATGCAAAATATTCCTCGGCTTTGACCCCTCTTTTTAAAATCAGCTTTCTCTCTGGTCGTTCCACTACTTGCACAAAAACGGTGCTGTTCTTCTTTTCCGGCATGGTCTTCTCTCCTTTTCGAATTGTGAGGTAATAACCGCGGATGCTGTATGGGATAAACAGTTGAATCGGTTCGGGCTGTTTGCTGTACCGCTTGGGAGAAACCCCAAACTGCTTATAGAAGGCCCGGGTAAACCCTTCATGGGAATCAAACACAAAATCAAAGGCAACGTCAATGATTTTTGGTTTGTTGTCCCGAAGCAGCAAGGCCGCTTTGGTCAGCCGTAACGCCCGAATATATTCAAATGGCGTTTTTCCCATCAGTTCCTTGAACATCCGCATGGAATGCCACTGAGAGTATCCTGCCGCTCTTGCAAGACCGTTTTGGGTAATCGGCTCGCTGATATGGCTTTCAATGTAATCCTGCATCCGCTGTACCGCATCAATTGTTTCCCATCGCTCCATCGTCTCACCTCTTGTCATAAGTATACCTAATAACCATACCTATTTCTTGACTGTCCGTGCGAAACTAGGGTTTTTCTTCAAAGGCGGTAAAATAAAAGCCGCCATCCTTTTTGGTCAGTGTGACTTTGCGAACAGGAGATTTTGATTTAATTACAGCGGTTTCATAATTACTTCCCAAATTTGTTTTTCCGTCCATTTCGTAATATTCATCGGCTTGTATGAAAATTTTCACATTCATATATACTTTATTGTCATCTTCTGTACATTGAATCAATCCTGACGTATATCCGTCTTCTACCCCAAATGCGGAAAATTTATAAACTTGTTCTTTTGAATCATAAAGATAAGCTGAAACATTCTTATGAATTAGTTTCTTATTAATTCCGAACAACAATTTCGATTCTACATCAATATCTTCCTGTTTTATATAAAACTGGTATTCGTCTTGATTTTTATATTCATGGTAAGGCGCATGGTTTACAGCATTGATTAGTATGAATTCATTGTCCATTTCTTCTGGGTTTGTAAAATAATTCGGCATTGCCTCAAAGATAATGTCGTTTAAATATGCCAATGCATTGTCGGCTGTTTTTTTGTCGCTTACTTTTGTTGTTGCCATACGGGCTTCAACGTTGTTTTTTGATGAACTGCATCCACTAAAGTAAATGACACCAATGACCAGTACTCCTATCAAAACTTTTTTCACTGCTTTGCTCCCATCATTTTAATTTTAAATTATTCATATACAATATAACCCACATCCTTCTCTCTTGTCAATTTTTTGTTCTTTCGTTTTGACGTAAGCTCTTTATAATCCATCAAGCCTTCTCGCTTTCTATTTCATAAACCCTTGAAGTACCGCCAAACTCGCTTTCTTCCCGTCCATAATACTGCCATCCATGCTTTTCATAATACCCATTGTGATCGGTGCAGAGATACACCTTGTCAAACCCCAGTGTTCTTGCTTCTCTTCGTCCGTGTGCAAGCAGCAGGGAGCCCAGCGCTTTTCCCCGCTCACTTTCTTCTACATACAGTGCACAAAGCCAGGGCATTAAGTCTTTCCGTACCATAAAATCATTTTCAATCAGTCCAAAGCTGCCGATGATTCTGTCACCTTCCAGCATCAGATACCAACGTGGGAGCGAATTGTAGGTAGTAATGCTATCCGAAATGGACGTTTCATAAATTGCCCGGTCAATGCCCCATTTTGAAGAGAAATAGTCTACCGCACGGTCAAAGAATTCCGGATGTTCCCGTATGTTGATGATTTTGGGTGTATACAATCGATAATAATGAAAGTCCGTCATTTGTCCGTCGTAATTAATTCTTTTTTCACCGGTATATTGAAATCCCAGTTTTTCAATCACTCGTCTGGAAGCAAGGTTATCGTGCTTAACAATGGCAACCAAGCACTTGGCTGGTGTATGTGTGAATACATAATTAGTCAAGGCTTTGCCTGCCTCTGTCACATATCCTTTGTTTTGATCTGCATCCCTTATGAAAAACAAAATTTCAATTTCATTGTCAATTTCGTATTTGGGCGCAACACCTACCAAACCGATACACTTTTGATTGGATTTAAGTACAACTGCCAGAACCATATGAGGAACTGACCGATCAAATTTTTCGTTATTAATCCAATGAATCCATTGCAGTGCATCGTGAACTGTAGGCATTACCATGTCCGACATACAATGGGCCACTATCGGCTGCTGGCTGTTATAACTCGCTTCCGCGGCATCCTTTTCTTCGAATTGCCGCAGAATCAATCTTTCTGTTTGTATTACGATACGCATATAGTATCCTCATTTCTATAAAATAAAAAATCCTTCTCCAAAACCAACTAGCAGGTTTCGGGGAAAGGACTATAACAAAGCTTACCCGCAAGCGACATTCACTTGCAGTACACAAAATTCGATAGTCCAAATTCCAACAAAACCTAAGCCCAGTAATAAACTGAACCATACAATGTTTTAACTTTGAAATTGGATTATCGAATCATCGTGCCACCTATATTCATAAAGTTTATTTCGATCAGAAACCTTCGTCATTCGAGCGAATTCTGTTTTGAAACGGAAAACAGAAAAGGTTTGAACCAGCTTGGATTTGATGGCAGAAGCTTTCGTTCTTTGGGATGCTTCAGCCTTTGGTATTTGAGTTTAATTTATTATATAATAGCATAACAATGTGTCAAATACAAGTATTTTCTTGGATATATCATCCACCCATAACACAAGCTTCTCTATGTGTGCTTGACTGCATGAAAAAACCCGATAAGCATAGCTTATCGGGTTCTTAAAAATCAGTTCAAATTAGCTGTTAACGCCAGTAACAACGCCTGAACCAACGGTACGTCCGCCTTCACGAATAGCGAAACGTAAGCCTTCTTCGATAGCGATTGGAGTGATGAGCTCAACATCCATTTCTACGTTATCGCCAGGCATACACATTTCAATGCCTTCCGGTAAAGAAACAACGCCGGTAACGTCAGTCGTTCTGAAATAGAACTGAGGACGATAGTTGGCAAAGAACGGAGTGTGACGTCCGCCTTCTTCCTTGGACAGAACGTAAACGTTGCCATGGAATTTTGTGTGAGGCATGATGGAGCCGGGTTTGGAAAGAACCTGACCGCGTTCGATGTCTGTACGCTGTACACCACGGAGAAGAACACCAACGTTGTCTCCTGCTTCGGCGTAATCAAGAATCTTACGGAACATTTCGATACCTGTGCAGACAACCTTTCTGCGCTCGTCTTTCAGACCAACGATTTCGATTTCTTCACTGGTCTTTAATTGACCACGTTCCACTCTACCGGTAGCAACCGTACCACGACCTGTGATGGTGAAAACATCTTCAACAGGCATTAAGAACGGCTGATCAGCCTTACGCTCCGGTGTAGGAATGAAGCTGTCAACAGCATCCATCAAAGCAAGGATGGAAGCAAATTCAGGTGATGAAACATCGGCAGAACTGCTTTCAAGCGCTTTCAAAGCGGAACCCTGGATGATCGGTGTATCGTCGCCCGGGAATTCATAGTAAGAAAGAAGCTCACGGATTTCCATTTCTACCAGTTCAAGCAGTTCGGGATCGTCAACTTGGTCACATTTGTTCATGTAAACAACGATTGACGGCACGCCAACCTGACGGGCAAGAAGAATGTGCTCACGAGTCTGAGGCATCGGACCGTCAGAAGCGGAAACAACGAGAATTGCGCCGTCCATCTGAGCAGCACCGGTAATCATGTTTTTGATGTAGTCGGCGTGACCAGGGCAGTCAACGTGTGCATAGTGACGGTTGTCTGTCTGATACTCAACGTGAGCAGTATTGATTGTGATACCACGTGCTTTCTCTTCCGGAGCCTTATCGATTTGATCGTAAGCTGAGAAAGTTGCGCCGCCTTTCATTGCCAATACCTTTGTGATAGCTGCAGTTAAGGTTGTTTTACCGTGGTCAACGTGACCGATGGTACCTACGTTAATATGGGGCTTATTGCGTTCAAAATGTGCTTTAGCCATTAAAATATCCTCCTTTTATTTCTCCTGTAAAAGTTTATATAGATTTACAAATTGCAATTTACATTTTACCAACATCTCGCCAAAATTTCAAGTATTTTTTTCTAGTTTATATGGATAAACCAGCTAAAACTAGTCTTTTTTGGCTCTTGCGGTAATAATTTTTTCAGAAATTGATTTTGGAACCTCAGCATAGTTGGAGGGCTCCATTACATACTGACCGCGTCCCTGTGTTTTAGAGCGCATATCTGTTGCATAACCAAACATTTCCGAAAGGGGAACGCTTGCATTGATCTGCTTTGCTCCGCCGATATCGTCCATGCCGTGAATCATGCCGCGTCTTGAGTTCAAGTCGCCGATGATATCACCCATGTACTCCTCGGGAACGGTAACAACAACCTTCATGATCGGCTCAAGCAGAACCGGGTCCGCCTTGCGGCAGGCTTCTTTGAATGCCATGGAACCGGCAATCTTAAAGGCCATTTCCGATGAGTCGACTTCGTGGTAAGAACCATCAAACAAGGTTACCTTTACGTCTACCACATTGTAACCGGCCAAAACGCCTGCAGGTAAGGAAGACTGAATGCCGTTGTCAACCGCAGGGATATATTCCTTCGGAATAACACCGCCGACGATTTTGTTCACGAATTCATAACCCTTGCCCGGGTTGGGAGAAACAATGATTTTAACGTGACCGTATTGACCATGACCGCCGGACTGACGGGCATATTTGTGGTCACAGGTGCTTTCCTTACGAATGGTTTCCTTAAAGGATACCTGGGGTTTACCCACATTTGCTTCCACTTTGAATTCACGAAGCAGACGGTCAACAATGATTTCAAGGTGTAATTCACCCATACCGGCAATGATGGTCTGCCCTGTGTCCTCATCGGTGTAGCACTTGAAGGTCGGATCTTCTTCTGCAAGCTTTGCAAGGGCAAGACCCATTTTTTCCTGACCCGCTCTTGTCTTCGGTTCGATGGCAACGCGGATAACAGGATCCGGGAACTCCATGGATTCCAGAATAACAGGATTCTTTTCATCACAGAGAGTATCGCCCGTTGTTGTATTTTTTAAACCGACCGCAGCGGCAATGTCGCCTGCATAGCAGGTTTCAATGTCCTGTCTGTGGTTGGAGTGCATTTGCAGAATACGTCCCATACGCTCTCTGTTGCCCTTGGTCGCATTATAAACCGTCGAACCGGCGTTAACCGTTCCTGAATATACACGGAAGAAGCACAGCTTTCCAACAAACGGGTCCGTTGCAATTTTAAATGCCAGCGCAGAAAAAGGTGCTTCATCGGTGGACTCACGGATGATTTCCTCTTCTGTATCAACGTCAACACCCTTGATGGACTCGACGTCTGTAGGAGCAGGCATAAAGTCTATTACTGCATCAAGCAGCTTTTGAACGCCCTTGTTACGGTAGGAAGTACCGCAAACAACGGGGACCATTGCATTGCTGATGGTAGCCTTACGGATGCAGGTCTTGATTTCTTCTCTTGTGAGTTCTTCTCCTTCAAAGAATTTTTCAAGTAACGAATCATCCTGTTCGGCAACCGCTTCTATGAGCTCTGCTCTGTATTTCGCTGCAATCTCGGCCAAATCCGCAGGAATTTCTTCTTCACGAATATCAGTGCCGACATCGTCGTAATACACATAAGCTTTCATTTCGACTAAGTCAATGATACCCTTAAAGGTATCCTCGCTTCCGATGGGGAGCTGAATGGGAACTGCGTTACATTTCAGTCTGTCCTTCATCATGTTCAAAACATGATAGAAGTCCGCACCCATGATGTCCATCTTGTTGATGTACGCCATACGGGGAACCTTATATTTGTTTGCTTGACGCCAAACGGTTTCAGACTGAGGTTCAACACCGCCCTTAGCACAGAAAACAGTAACCGAACCATCAAGCACTCTCAAAGAACGCTCAACTTCAACAGTAAAGTCAACGTGACCGGGGGTATCGATAATATTGACACGATGGCCGTTCCAGAAACAAGTGGTGGCAGCGGAGGTAATGGTGATACCTCTTTCCTGCTCCTGCTCCATCCAGTCCATTGTTGCGGCACCATCATGAACCTCGCCTATTTTGTGTGTTTTACCGGTGTAAAACAAAATACGCTCGGTTGTTGTGGTTTTACCGGCATCAATGTGAGCCATTATGCCTATATTTCTTGTTAGTTCGAGTGGAATTTGCCTCGGCATATTGTCCTCCTAATAGTCTTGCAATCATAAGCCTGTTACGGTTACTTGTTGATAACTGAACCTTCATATCTCTTTCTGATTATTCGTCTGAAAGCCGAGGGTTAACCATTGTAACTGACAATAAATTGCTTCAATCGTTAATTTAATAGAGCATAAGCTCCAAAAATAGGTGTTCGCAAAGAACTACCATCTGTAATGTGCAAAAGCTCTGTTGGCTTCCGCCATTCTGTGGGTGTCTTCACGTTTCTTCACTGAACCGCCGTTGCCGTTGATCGCATCCAGAATTTCGCCAGAAAGTTTTTCTTTCATGGTTCTTTCATTACGGTTTCTTGTGTAGAGTGTCAACCATCTGAGTCCTAAGGTTTGCTTTCTTTCCGGGCGAACCTCAATGGGGACCTGGTAGGTAGCACCGCCCACACGGCGGGCCTTAACCTCAAGCAATGGCATAATGTTCTCTAACGCATTTTCAAAAACCTCTAAGGGGTCTTTGCCTGTTTTTTCTTGAATGATTTCGAAGGCACCATAAACAATTTTCTGTGCAACTCCCTTTTTACCGTCCAACATAATGTTGTTGATCAGACGAGTTACAAGCTTTGAATTATAAAGCGGATCCGGCAAAACATCACGTTTTGCAATTAAACCTCTTCTTGGCACTTCGCTTCCCTCCTTCACATAATGATATCATAGGTACTCGAGCGACAAAACTCTCGTTGGCACCAAGAGAGGCGTATATATAACGCCGGCTCTTGGGAAAAAAGCCTGCTGACAATTTCGTCATCAATTTTATTTCATACGAAATAAAGTTTTTCGTTCTATTTGGCCTTTGGTCTCTTGGCACCGTACTTAGAACGAGCTTGTTTTCTGTTCGCAACGCCCTGTGCGTCAAGTGTTCCGCGGATAATGTGGTAACGCACACCGGGAAGATCCTTAACACGTCCGCCACGGATCAAAACAACGCTATGCTCCTGCAAATTGTGTCCCACACCCGGAATGTATGAAGTGACTTCAATTCCGTTGGAAAGACGAACTCTGGCAACTTTACGAAGCGCTGAGTTAGGTTTTTTCGGAGTCATTGTTTTAACTGTTGTGCAAACACCGCGTTTCTGGGGAGAGCTTTGGTCAGTCGATCTCTGTTTCTTCGAGTTAAAACCCTTTTGAAGAGCAGGAGCGGTCGACTTTTTCTCCATAGATTCTCTGCCTTTGCGAACTAACTGATTAAAGGTTGGCATATTACACCTCCTTACACAAATTATATCTGAAGCCTTTTTTACCGATTAAATTTAAATCAATTTAAACATAATCAATTAAATCAGCTGATCAGCTTAGAACATGAACCAATGTATCATAACATTTTAATCATAGCTTTGTCAACCTCTGTCGTTACATTTCCCATTGCGGTGTAATAACGACAGAGGTTTTTTCATTATTTTGTGTAATTTGACGAAATTAATCCATTGAAAATTCGTCTTCGTCGTCCAGCTCGAGAACTTCGTCTATTCCGTTAAAACCGGTTTTTTCTTCCGCGACAACGGCGCTTCCTCCGCTGTAGCATTTCATGCCGGTTCCCGCCGGAATGAGCTTACCGATGATAACGTTTTCTTTGAGCCCGAACAGGGGATCAATTTTACCCTTGATGGCTGCATCGGTGAGAACTCTTGTGGTTTCCTGGAAGGATGCCGCAGACAAGAAGCTGTCGGTTGCGAGAGACGCCTTTGTGATACCCAGCAGCGTATCTTCATAGGTGGCAGTGCGAAGACCCTGTTCGCCGGCAGCCGTTCTCTTTGCAATCATTTCGTTTTCAGAAATCATTTCGCTGCGCTCCACTAAGTTGCTCGGTAACAGTTTGGTGTCGCCGGGATCCATAATTCTGACTTTTCTCATCATCTGGCGAACGATAACCTCGATGTGCTTATCGTTGATATCAACACCCTGTAAGCGGTAAACGCTCTGTACTTGTGCTATGATATAGTTTTGGACAGCTTCTGTGCCCTTAATCGCCAAAATATCGTGGGGGTTGACCGCACCCTCGGTGAGGCTGTCGCCCTTAGTAACAAGATCGCCTTCGCTGACGATAATACGGTAGCCGAAGGGAATGGTATATCTGCGTTCCTCAAGGTTCTGGGTGTCCGTGCTCGTAACCACGATTTCACGGTTCTTCTTCACTTCTTCAAATCTGATAATACCGTCAATCTCCGAAATAAACCCGGAACGCTTGGGTTTTCTGCCTTCAAAAAGCTCTTCCACACGGGGAAGACCCTGTGTAATATCGTCGGCACTAGCGATACCGCCGGTGTGGAAGGTACGCATGGTAAGCTGGGTACCCGGCTCACCGATGGACTGGGCGGCGATGATGCCGACCGCTTCACCGGTTGTGACAGGATCACCGGTTGCCAGGTTCGCTCCGTAGCATTTTTTACACACGCCGTATCTAGCTTTACAATTTAATATGGACCTGATGTGCGCTTTTTTTACACCCTGCTTGATGATGGCGTTCGCATCGAACTCGGTCATCATCTTGTCGGTGTCCATAATGATTTCGCCGGTATCCTCGTGCACCAGAGGCTCTGCCAAATATCTGCCCATCAAACGGTCGGCAAAGGGCTCAATCAGCTGACGGCCGTCCATAACATCGCTGACCCATAAGCCTTCCGTAGCACCGCAGTCGTCTTCTCTGATGATAACATCCTGAGAAACATCCACAAGACGACGGGTCAGATAGCCTGAGTCCGCCGTACGAAGAGCTGTATCGGCAAGACCCTTTCTTGCACCACGGGAAGAGATGAAGTATTCGAGAACGTTCAGACCTTCACGGTAGTTTGCCCGGATGGGAACCTCGATGGTCTTACCGGTGGTGCTGGCGAGCAGTCCACGCATACCTGCCAGCTGTCTGATTTGGCTCATGGAACCACGGGCGCCGGAATCAGCCATCATGAAAATGGGATTGTATTCGTCCAGATTATCCTGCAATGCGTTGGAAATGACCTTAACGGCATCATCCCAAACCTCAATGACAAGGCGGGAACGCTCGTCGTTGGAGATCAGACCACGGCGGAAGTCTCTGGTGATTAAATCGATTTTGTGCTCTGCTTCCGCAATCTTTTCTGCTTTGATGGGCGGAATGACCGCATCGGCAACGGAAATGGTGATTGCAGCTTTGGTGGAATACTTGAATCCGGTAGATTTCACTTTATCAAGAACCTCGGCGGTGACAGAGGTACCATTGACTCTGATACAGCGGTCAATGATTTTACCCAGCTGGTTCTTACCGATCTTGTTGACGACCTTGACTCCCTTTTCTTCACGGTACAGCCCGATTTCCAGATCAAGCTCTCTTCCCTCCACAGAACGGTCAACATAACCAAGGTTCTGGGGAATGGATTCGTTGAAAATCAGGAACCCGACCGTAGCGTCAATAATTCTTGTTACGGATTTGCCCTTAAAATCTGCGGTAATTCTCACCTTAATAGGTGCGTGCAGACCGACGATTCCGTCGTCATACGCCATAATCGCTTCGTTTTTGTCACGGAACACCTTGCCTGCACCCGGCTCTTCGGGTTTTACAAGAGTAAGGTAATAAGAACCGAGAACCATGTCCTGGGTCGGAACCGTTACGGGCTTTCCGTCAGAGGGCTTTAGAAGATTGTTGGCAGCCAGCATGAGTATACGGGCCTCTGCCTGTGCTTCTGCGGAAAGAGGAACGTGAACCGCCATCTGGTCGCCGTCAAAGTCGGCGTTGTATGCGGTACAAACCAAGGGGTGAAGCTTCAATGCTCTGCCTTCTACCAAAACCGGCTCGAAAGCCTGGATACCCAGTCTGTGCAGCGTCGGCGCACGGTTCAAGAGCACCGGATGGTTTTTGATGACAATTTCTAAAGCGTCCCAAACCTCGGTTTTGGCACGCTCCACCATTTTACGGGCGGATTTGATGTTGCCGGAAATGCCGGTTTCCACAAGGCGCTTCATAACAAAGGGCTTGAACAGCTCCAGCGCCATTTCCTTTGGCAGACCGCACTGATAAATCTTGAGCTCCGGACCGACCACGATAACGGAACGACCGGAATAGTCAACACGTTTACCCAGCAGGTTCTGACGGAAACGGCCCTGTTTACCCTTTAACATATCGGAAAGGGATTTCAGCGGACGGTTGTTCGGTCCGGTCACCGGTCTGCCCCGGCGGCCGTTGTCGATGAGTGCGTCAACCGCTTCCTGCAGCATTCTCTTTTCATTGCGGACAATGATGTCCGGTGCGCCTAAATCAAGCAGTCTTCTCAACCGGTTGTTACGGTTGATGACTCTTCTGTATAAATCATTTAAATCAGAGGTGGCAAACCGACCGCCGTCCAGCTGTACCATCGGACGGATATCCGGCGGAATGACCGGAAGCACGTCCATGATCATCCACTCGGGACGATTATTGGAGAGTCTGAATGCCTCGGTAACCTCAAGACGCTTTAAAATTCTGACGCGTTTTTGACCTGTTGCGGTTTCCAGCTCTTCCTTCAGCTCATTGCTCATTTTCTCAAGGTCAATTTCCAGCAAAAGCTTTTTGATTGCTTCCGCACCCATACCGGCTTCAAAATCGTCCTCATATTTTTCACGCATATCATAATACTGCTTTTCGTTCAGAAGCTGCATCTTCACCAAGGGTGTATTGCCCGGACTGGTGACGATATATTGAGAAAAATACAGAACCTGCTCCAGGTTTCTGGGTGAAATGTCAAGAATAAGACCCATTCTTGAGGGAATTGTTTTAAAGTACCAGATATGGGATACGGGGGCGGCAAGCTCAATGCTTCCCATACGCTCGCGGCGAACCTTGGAACGGGTTACTTCAACACCGCAGCGTTCACAGATTTTACCCTTATAGCGGATACGCTTGTATTTTCCGCAGTGACATTCCCAGTCCTTCTGGGGTCCAAAAATCTTTTCGCAGAAAAGACCGTCTCTTTCCGGTTTTAAGGTTCTATAGTTAATGGTTTCGGGTTTTTTTACTTCTCCCCGGGACCATTCTCTTATCTGTTCGGGTGATGCCAGACCAATTTTAATTGATTCAAACTCGTTAAATTCCATTGTGACACCCTCCTTACATTATCTCGCTGTCATCAGCGTCGTCAGCGTCATCAGCGATTTCTTCATCTTCCAAAATATCATCTTCGATGAAGTCCCCGTCATCATCCAGGGTCTCGAAGCCTTCCAGTGTATCGGCAATCAGCGGCTCGATCAGTGTGTCGGCAGCCGGCGTTGTCAGGATGGTATCATCGTCGTCATCAAAGCTTTGCTTCAGGTCAATTTCATCGTTGTTCCCGTCCAGAACCTTAACATCAAGTGCCAGTGACTGTAATTCCTTGATGAGAACCTTAAAGGACTCCGGAATACCCGGCTTCGGCACATTCTGACCCTTCACGATGGATTCATAGGTCTTCACACGACCCACAACATCGTCGGACTTGACCGTAAGGATTTCCTGCAGGGTATAGGATGCACCGTATGCCTCCAGCGCCCAAACTTCCATTTCTCCGAAACGCTGTCCGCCGAACTGGGCTTTACCGCCCAACGGCTGCTGGGTAACAAGAGAATACGGACCGGTGGAACGGGCATGGATTTTATCATCAACCAAGTGGTGAAGCTTTAAGAAATACATGTAGCCCACGGTGACGGGGTTGTCGAAGGGACGACCGTCACGACCATCATACAGCTGGGTCTTTCCGTTTTCGCTGTAGCCTGCCATTGTAAGGCATTCACGGATGTCGGCTTCGTGAGCACCATCGAAAACAGGGGTACAAATCTTCCAGCCAAGCGCCTTGGCGGCATAGCCAAGATGAACCTCAAGCACCTGACCGATGTTCATACGGGACGGAACGCCCAAGGGATTTAAGATGATATCCAGCGGTGTACCGTCCGGTAAGAACGGCATATCCTCTTCCGGTAAAATACGGGAAACAACACCTTTGTTTCCGTGACGACCCGCCATTTTATCGCCCACAGAAATCTTACGCTTCTGGGCAAGGTAACAACGGACGACCATATTGATGCCCGGATTGAGCTCTGAACTATTTTCACGGGTAAACACCTTCACATCAACAACAGTACCGCATTCGCCGTGGGGAACTCTCATGGATGTATCCCGAACCTCACGTGCCTTTTCGCCGAAAATAGCACGAAGCAGCCGTTCTTCCGCCGTCAACTCGGTTTCACCCTTCGGGGTAACCTTGCCGACCAGTATGTCACCGGAGCGAACCTCGGCGCCAACACGGATGATCCCGCGTTCGTCAAGATCTTTCAGTGCATCTTCACCCACGTTGGGAATGTCACGAGTAATTTCTTCCGGTCCCAGCTTGGTGTCACGGCTTTCAATCTCGTATTCCTCAATGTGAACCGAGGTAAACACATCGTCACGAACAATCTTCTCATTGAGCAGAATCGCATCTTCGTAGTTATAACCTTCCCATGTCATAAAGCCGATGAGAACGTTTTTACCAATGCTGATTTCTCCGTTGGAGGTGGAAGGACCGTCTGCAATCACCTCTTTGGTTGTTACTCTCTGTCCCTCGCTGACAATCGGTCTCTGATTGATACAGGTTCCTTGGTTGGAACGTAAGAATTTTGTTAATTTATAGGTATCGATCTCGCCGGTTTCGGCTTTGATTTCGATCGAATCAGCAGTAACCTTGGTGACAAGACCGCCGCGCTTGGTAACCACACAAACACCGGAGTCAACCGCAGCCTTGTATTCCATGCCGGTGCCCACAATGGGGGATTCGGTTTTTAACAACGGCACAGCCTGACGCTGCATGTTGGAACCCATGAGTGCACGGTTGGCATCGTCGTTTTCAAGGAAGGGGATCATAGCAGTAGCAACCGAAACAAGCATTTTTGGGGAAACGTCCATATAATCCGCATAGCTGCTTTCGATTTCGAGGAATTCATCCTTGCTTCTGGCATTGACTTTTTTGCCGGTAAAACGTCCTTCCGCATTCAGTGGTTCGTTGGCCTGTGCCACGATGAATTCGTCCTCCACATCAGCGGTCATGTAATGAACCTCGTCCAACACAATACCGGTGGTTTTGTCGATTTTACGGAATGGCGCTTCGATAAAGCCGTATTCATTGATACGGGCAAAGGTGGCAAGATAAGAAATCAAACCGATGTTAGGACCTTCCGGGGTTTCGATGGCACACATACGGCCGTAATGGCTGTAATGAACGTCACGAACCTCAAATCCTGCACGGTCACGGGACAAACCGCCCGGTCCGAGTGCGGAAAGTCTTCTTTTATGTGTCAATTCCGCCAGCGGGTTGGTCTGATCCATGAACTGGGACAGCGGCGAAGAACCAAAGAATTCTCTAATGGCCGCAACCACGGGACGGATATTAATGAGTGTCTGGGGGGTAATAATGTCCGTATCCTGTGACTGCAGGGTCATTTTTTCACGGACAACACGTTCCATACGGGCAAAGCCGATGCGGAACTGGTTTTGTAACAGCTCACCGACAGAACGGATTCGTCTGTTTCCCAAATGGTCAATGTCGTCAATCACACCGATACCGTGGGCAAGACCGCACAGGTAGCTGATGGAAGCAAACATATCGTCCAGCGTAATGTGATTGGGAATCAAATCGGAAAGGCGTGCTTTGACGGCAGCCTTGATGTCTTCCTGTGACTCATTTTCGTCCATGATTTCACGAAGCACTTTAAAGCTTACCTTTTCATTGACACCGCAATCAGAAACGTCAAAATCAAG